>Ga0160428_1000032_pt1 | contig 181261 bp, 132 predicted proteins | sample SolpanmetagenomM_FD_108198 | JGI IMG/M metagenome (GOLD analysis project Ga0160428, IMG submission 108198) | Solar panel surface microbial communities from Lawrence Berkeley National Laboratory, California, USA - M | ecosystem: Engineered > Built environment > Solar panel > Unclassified ... | reverse complement strand
TTCGCTCATCGCGCAATAATTTGCTAAATGATTGATTAACAGCAATGTATTTGATATTCCTAAACCGCCTTTTGCGATTAGGAGTGCAAAGGTAAGGAAATTTTTTGAGTTTCCAAATTTTGCGGATTTTATTTTCCTAATCGAGGACTGCTTTTGAGAAGCTGTAGTAGCGGCCGTTAGCCCTTATTCCGGATTGGGAGTGCGAAGGTACTGTTATTTTTTTGTTTTACAAGTTTTAGCTTTGAATTAGCTGTTTGGCGCATCGTTATTTCTAGCCTGTGGGTAAACTACCATTGATAGCGAAGTAGTTCCGTTTTACAAAAAGGCTGGGGTAGATTACTCTAGGCCCTTTGGATGGTGCTTACGATGGTTGAGGCACTTCTTGTGGCTGGTAGTGACGAAGCAAATTGGCTGACGAAGTGAGACATTTGGGCATTCTCAATTCTGGGAAGGCGTGGGTGCCCTAGCGGCAGTTGGTAGTAGCACAGTGTAATTTGACTGATATGGCGCTTCTGGAAGTAACGAGCATCAGCTTTGAGGAGCGTGGGGTGCAGGTGATACGCCCCTTGAGCTTTGCGCAGCGGGCCGGGCAAAAGCTGGCGCTGGTGGGTGAAAGTGGCGCGGGCAAAAGCACTTTGCTTCAACTCATTATGGGTATGGTGCAGCTAGGTAGTGGGGAGATATGGGTGGCAGGCAGCCGTGTACGGGGGCCGGAGGAAGCCCTAGTGCCGGGCCCACCGGGGGCGGCCTACTTGTCACAGAAATCTGATTTGCCGAAGTTTTTGCGGGTAGAGCAGGTGCTGGGCTACGCTAGCAAGCGGCCGGCGGCGGAAGCACACTCCTTATATAAGCTGTGTCGAATTGACCACTTGCTGGCCCGGCGCACCGACCAGCTATCGGGGGGCGAGCAACAACGAGTAGCGCTGGCGCGGTTGCTGCTGGGGCAGCCTCAGCTGCTGCTGCTCGATGAGCCGTTTTCGAACCTAGACCGGGTGCATAAACGGCAATTGCAGGCTATTATTGAGGAAGTGGGCACGCGACTGGGTATTACGTGCCTGCTGGTATCGCACGAGGCGACGGACGTATTGGGCTGGGCCGACGAAATATTGGTGCTGCGGCGGGGGCAACTGGTGCAGCGCGGCACACCCGAAGCGCTGTATAAGGAGCCAGTAGATGAGTATGTGGCGGCCTTACTGGGCGATTATAACTTGGTGCGCGGGGCTGACCGCCATTCGCTGGCACCGAATGTGGCGGGCTCTGGGGCACTACTGGTGCGTCCCGAGCAGGTGCGGCTAGGACCACCGGAGGCCAACGGATTGCTGGGCGCCGTGCTGGCAGTGCGATTTTTGGGCAGCTATTATGAGTTGGCGGTGCGGCTGGGGACTACGCAGCTGCGGGCACGAGTTTTTGAAACAGACTATGCCGTGGGGCAGGAAGTGCGCGTGCAGGTGGCGCCCGGTACGACGTGGCTGCTACCGGAGCCTGCGTAGTGCCTGATAGAAGCTAGCCAGTTATAACAGGTGCGCACTGCCCTACTAATTAAAGTATGCGCACTTTATTTAGGAATTAGGCCATAATCATTTGTGGGTGTAGCGCTCGCAGGAACAAGCGGCGTTCACGGACTAACCGCTCGACACAGGCACTAGCCTACTAACTGCGCGTGCAGACTAGCTAGGGTGGCGGCGGCATCGTGGCAGAGGCCGGGGTGTACGGGCGAGGTTTGGATAATGGTGCTGCGCTGGGCCGTGAGCCAACGGAAGCGCGAAGCTACGGCTAGCTGCCCGATGGGCCCGCCGGTGGCCCGCCCCTGGCAAATGCGCTCAAACGAGCGCAGGCGCTCGCGCACGTCGGCCAGGTCGAGGGTGGGGCCAGCGAAGGCGAGCAGGCGGGGTTCGTCGAACTGGCAGGCTACCTGCAAAAAGCCCTGGCTGGCACAGTAGAGGATGACGCCTACGTTGATAAACTCTTCGCGCTCGACGCGGGGCACTACGCGCAGCACGGCGTACTCAAACAAGTGCTTGGCGGGCATGGTCGGCTTCTTGCGTAAAAGTGGCGGAGATGGCCAGGCGGTCCTCCAAGAATTGCTGGTACTGGGCGCGCTGCGCGGCGGGCGTGAGGTCGGGCTCTTGCAGCCACTCATCGGGGATGACGGCGATGATGCCGGCCAGCACGGCGGGCGTGAGGCGGGCGCGGGCATCGGCATCGGCGGCGACCAAGGCCGCAGCCGTGGTCTGGGGCAGTAGCACGTGGTCTTTTACCGAGGGGAAGGGCCGGGTGGCCGACTTGACCCAGCCGGGGCCGGTGTGGTGCACGTAGAGCGCAGCGCCGTGGTCGATGAGCCACAACTCGTTGTGCCAGAGCAGCATATTGGTGTTGCGGGCGGTGCGGTCGACGTTGAGCGTCAGGCAGTCGAGCCACACGATGAGCGAGGCTAGCGCTGGCTCGACGGTGGTCACGAGCGGGTCGAAGGTGCTGGCCCTGCTCAGGAAATGCAGGGCCAGGTTCTGGCCGGTACTGGCGCGCAGCAGGTCCTGAATTTCCTCATCGGGCTCGGTGCGGCCGAAGGCTTCGCTGAGTTCGGCAAACACCAGTTCGGGCACGCGCAGGCCGAGCGCACGGGCTATTTCGCCTACTAACAGTTCGGCAATCAGCACTTTGATTCCCTGGCCAGCACCCCTAAACTTGAGCACGTAGAGAAAGCTATCGTCGGCCTCGACCAGCGCGGGCAGCGAGCCGCCCTCGCGCAACGGGGCGATGTAACGGGTAACCTCGACAGTACGCAGGCTAGGGGTCGGCAAGGAATCGTTTGGCATTAATAAAAGTTTGCGGCTAGCGCCTTGATGAGCGACTAAAGCTAAAGCAAAACAGCCACCTGGAAATAATCCGGGTGGCTGTTACGCAATGAGCGAGAAACGAGGCTCGAACTCGCGACCCTCAGCTTGGGAAGCTGATGCTCTACCAACTGAGCTACTCTCGCGGGGTAATTTGGTAGCACAAATGTAGTGCTGGCTGGCCAAATGCCAAGCGGCGGAACAGGAAGCCCCTGCCACGGGTTTAGAAAGTGCTTATGACTCGCCGCCCGCCTTCCCGCACCATACTTTCTCCTACTTCACGCCGCTTGGTAGCCGGGCTGTTGATTGCAGCGGGTATTTTGCTGATTATCGGTGAGTTGCTGCGGGTATACGTGCTTTACGTATACTGGCGGCAGCAGGGGCTAGTGGATGGGAGCGCGATGGCCGTGGTCGGCCTGGGCTTGGTGGGGGGCATGGCTACGACCTACGTAGGCTGGCGCGTAGGGCGAGCAGGCTAGCCCTTACTGGCGCGCCGGCTGCACCTTTGCGGGAATTATGTCCTCTCCGCTTCGCATTTTCATTGCCAAGGCCAACTTGGCTACCGCTACCCGGCTGGCTGACCTGGGCCGCCAGACGTTCAGCGAAACCTTTGCTGCCAGCAATACGCCCGGCAATATGGCCGCTTACCTGGCCGCTACCTACAGCCCCGAATTGCAGCTAGCGCAGTTGCAAGACCCCAGCATCACCTGCCTGCTGGCCGAGATGCAAGGCCGGACTGTGGGCTACGCCCTATTGCAGGAAAACTCGCGCCTGGGACTACCTGAAGACGCACCCGCCAGCCGCCAGCTCGAAATCAAGCAGCTCTACATTCTGGAGGACTGGATTGGCACGGGCCTGGGCAAGGCCCTGATGCAGCGCGCGCTTGACATTGCCCAGGCCAGCCACGCTACGGCCGTAGTGCTGGGCGTGTGGGAGCATAATGTGCGGGCCCAGGCTTTTTATCAGCGTTTCGGCTTTCGGGAGGTGGGCGAGGTGGCCTTTACCCTGGGCGAGGACGTGCAGCGCGACCTCATTTACCGCAAGGGCCTGGCGGGGCGAGCCAGCTAGTACTTTTGGGCCATGCTGCTCCGTCGCCTGCTTTGCCGTGTTTTGCCGCTACCGCGCCTGCTGCTGGGGTTGGTGGCTAGCCTGGCAGCGTGCCAAAACCAGCCCGATACGGCGGCCAGCCGGCCACTGGCCGCCCCGCCCACCGGGCATTTTGCTGGCACGCTGCAAGTGCCCGGCCAGCCCGAACTGCGTGCCGTGCTGGAGGTGCGCCACCCCCGCCCCGGCCACTACGATGCCGAATTAGTATTGCCTCAACAGCCCGCCCTCAACTTTGTGGCCGATTCGCTCGCCTTTGCGGGTGATACTCTGCGGCTGGCGCGGCCTGGCCAGCCCGGCGAGGCGCTGACCCTGGGCCGGCAGGGCGATTTTTGGCGGGGCACGCTGCTGCTCGATTCGGTGCGCTACCCGCTGCTGCTGGTGCGGCGTGGCGAGCCTGAGCCCGCCGTGTACCGGGTGCGGCGCGATGAGGTGGCCGGCGCGTCCGGCTCGGTGCTCTTATTCAGCCCCGCCGATGAAACGCTGCCGGGCTTGGCGCTGGCTTTGTTTCCGACGCCCGGCACCGCTCCGTCGGCCCCTGCGTGGGCCGACGCGCTAGCCCGGCAGGGCCACACCGTGCTGCTGCTGCCACCAGCCGATACACTGGCCGCCCCTACCCTAGCCAATGCGCTGGCCTTGCTGCGGCGCACGCCGGGCGTCGATACGGCCCGCGTGGGGGCCTGGGTGAGTGGGCGGCCCGCTGGCCTGCTCCCCTTGCTACTAGCCGAAAACACGGCCTCGCGCCCTTCTTTTGTGGTGGTACAGGCCATGCCCGCGCCTCCGCTGGCCACGCGGCACACCTGGCAGGCGCTGGCGCAGCGTGGCCAGCTACTGGCCATTTATGAGGCTGAGCAGCCCAGGCCCGAGGTGACGCAGGCGCGCGCACTGCTGGGCCGGCAACGTGTGCGCCAGGCCGCAGGCGTCAACTTGCAAAAGCAGGTTACCGACTGGCTGCGCGAGCGGTAGGGTGCGGGGCTAGCCCCCGCCCGGCGTTGGGTGGTTTTATGGGGAGCTTTTTGGCTGGCCCTATCGCTTGGTGCAACGCCGGGCGGGGACAAGCCCCGCACCCTACACTAGTAGCAAGCCCTTCTCGCGCAGGAGCTGCCAGGCGGGGCTAGCCAGGAAGTTTTCCCACGCGCCGGCGGCGGGCGGGAAGGTGGCGGCAGCTTCTTTGAGCAGGATTTTAGTGTCGTAGTCGGTGCTGAGCTTAGTCAGCAGCGCGTGCAGCCAGGGGCCCAGCAGCTCGGTGGTTTTCACCTCGAAGTCCTCGGCCTGCTCGTAGCAGGTGAGGATGGCGCGGGTGGTTTTCTTATCCTTGGGGCCGTTGCCGCCGGTAGTTTTGAAGCTCAGTTCGGGCACGTTGCCGAGCCAGAAGAGGCGGCGGTTGGGCTGGGTGGCGTCGGGCTTTTGGGGTTCTTGCAAGGCTTGCCCGATGAGCTGGCGCGGCACGGTGGGGCGCGGCGTTTTGAAATCAAACCAGAAGCTGAGGGGCTCGCGCAGGGCCACGCCGTGCATGTAGTTGTAGAGGCTTTTGGCCAGGCCGGGGCCGAAGGTCTCGTGGTCGGCGCCTAGCGGGTCATCGTGCCAGAGGTCGTTCCAGGCGAAGGGGCCGGGCTCGGGGCCGATGGCGGCGACCTGGTACTTGGCGGGGTTCTTACCCACCGGCGAGTGGGCCGTCATCGAGAAGCGGTGCCAGTAGCCGCTCTGCACAATGCCGGCCTCAAACAGCTGGCGCACTACTTCCAGCGAGTCCACGGTTTCCTGGGCGGTTTGGGTCGGGAAGCCGTACATGAGGTAGGCGTGCACCAGAATGCCAGCCTCGGTGAAGCCCTGCGTGACGCGCGCCACCTGGGCCAGGGTTACGCCCTTTTCCATGAGGGCCAGCAGGCGGTCGGAGGCCACTTCCAGCCCACCCGAAATGGCGATGCAGCCGCTGGCGGCCAGTAGCCGGCAGAGGTCGGGCGTGAAGGTTTTTTCAAACCGCACGTTGCCCCACCAGCTGATGCTCACGCGCCGCTTGAGCAGCTCGATGGCCAGGTCGCGCAGGGCCAGCGGGGGCGCAGCCTCGTCCACGAAGTGAAAGCCGGTCTGGCCGGTCTGGGCCACTATCTGCTCAATTCTATCGACGAGCAGCGTGGCGGGCGCGGTTTCGTAGCGGCCGATGTAGTCGAGGGTGACGTCGCAAAACGAGCAGCGCTTCCAGTAGCAGCCGTGGGCCACGGTGAGCTTGTTCCAGCGGCCGTCGCTCCAGAGGCGGTGCATGGGGTTGAGCACCTCGATAACTGATAGGTAATCAGTTAAGGGTAAGTCCGAGTAGTCGGGCGTACCCACTTCGGGGTGCGGCACGTCGGGGTGCGGGTGGTTGAGATACTCGACCTGGCCGGCCGCGTTGCGCAGGAAGGTGCGCTGCAACTCGGCCTGCGGCAGTTGGCCCTGTAAGTAGTCGAACAGGCGCAGCCACGGGCCCTCGCCGTCGTCCAGGGTCAGGTAGTCGATGTAATCAAAAAACCGGGGCTCCTTGAGGCCGCGTAGCTCGGTGTTGGGGTAGCCGCCGCCCATCACGGTGACGGCCTGGGGGCGCACCTGCTTGAGGCGTTGGGCCAGCCGCAGGGCCGCGTAGAGGTTGCCAGGAAAGGGCACGGTGAAGCCCACAATATCAGGCTCATATTCCAGCAGTAGCTCGTCGAGCAGCTCCAACAGCATGCGGTCCACGAGGTTGGGCGGGGCTAGCAGGGCCTCGTGCAGCGGGTCGAAGTGGGTGGCCGACATGGCCAGGCTTTCGGCGTAGCGCGAGAGGCCGAACTGCGGGCCCACGGTTTCCTTCACTAGGTCGGCGAGGTCTTCCAGGTACAGTGTAGCTAGGTGGCGGGCCTGGTCGGTGAGGCCCATGGTGCCAAAGGCCGTTTCGAGGTCGGCCACGTTATCGAAGCGGCTGGCCTCGGGCAAAAAGCGGCCGTGGCAGATGCGCGGAGCCAGCGTGAGGTCTTTGTTTTGCAAAAACCGGATGGCCGGGCCCACGGTGGCCTCGTAGCGGCGGCGCAGGCGCAGCATCCGCTGGGCGTTGTCGCTCAGGTCGTAGTTGCCGGCCGCTATCTCATCGAATACCCTGGTCAGGCCTTCCTTGGAAAACAGCCTGAGCACCAAGGCAATGCTGAGGTCGGCCTGGCGCACCTCGTAGCCGCGCCCCACCAGAAAGCCCTTGATGTAGGCCGTGGCCGGGTAGGGTGTGTTGAGCTGCGTGAGCGGCGGGGTCAGGAGCAGGAGGCGGGGCGAAGAACTAGGCACGGGGGTACAAACCTACGGCGGGGACTAGTGGTTCGGAGCAGCGGCGCCGGCTAGGAGCATTCCCAACAAATAAGCTGTTTATTTGGGCTCACGCTTTGGCTATTTCTCATGCTCTTCTTTTTCGGCACCGGCACCAGCGTTAGCAGCAGCCATCCGCTCACGGGCGTGCCGTGCGTCAATTGCGGCCAAACCAGCGTGGGGGCCGCCATCTATTCGCGCTACCTGCATGTGTTCTGGATTCCGGTTATTCCGCTCGGCAAGCGCAGCGTGAGCCAGTGCGCCAATTGCAAGCAAGCGCTGACCGAATCAGAAATGCCGCCGGCTTATCGACAGCAGGTTAACGGGTTTAAGCAGCAGGCTAAGGTACCTGTGACGAATTATATCGTACTGGCTTTATTGGGTGTGGTAGTGGTGTTCTCTTTCGTGGCTAGCCTATTTAGGTAGATGCTGTGTAGCGCGGACTTTGTAGTCCGCAACTCCGCGCTGTAGCAATACCTCATTTTGCAACGCGGCCTACAAAGTCCGCGCTACAGCACTAAAATGGCACCACCACCTTCACGCCCACATTGCGGCCGGGGCTAAAAATACCCATGCGCCCGCTGGGCGAGGCCGCGTAGTACTCGAAGTACTTGAGGCGGCTGAGGTGCGACTGGTAGGCCGTATTAAACACGTTATCGGCCTGCACGATGAGCTGCACGGCGTCGCGGCCGGCCTTGGTGCGCAGGGTGGTACCCACGCCGAGCCCGAGCAGCAGGTAGCCGGCGGTGGCAGTTTCGGCGCCGTCCACGGCGTAGTAGCGGGTTTGGCGGGCGGTGCCGTCCAGGGTGAGGCGCAGGTAGCTGGCGGTGAGGCGGCCGGGCCGGGCGGGCGCCGTGAGGCGCAGTTCGGTGCGGGCCTGGGGCGCGGGCATGAGCGGCAGGTAGCGGCCGGCCTCCCCCACCCTAGCCAGCAGGCCGGGGTTATCATTGAGGCCAATGACGAGGGCGGCGCCAGTGCGCCAGCTTAGCCAGGGCAGGGCGCTAGGGTGCAGGTTGAAGCTGAGCTCGCCACCGTAGAGGCGGGCGGCGGCCTGCTGATACTGGTAGGTAGCGTTGCCAGGCACCAGCTCCACGGGCTGGCCCTGGGCATCGAACAAGCGGGCCTGGTAGATGAAGTTTTCCACGTAGTTGTGGAAAACTTCGGCGCTGGCCTCAGCGTCTTTGCCCTGCCAGAGCACGCCCAGGTCTTCCTGCACCGAGAACTCGGGTTGGAAATCTCGATTGCCGAAGTACACGATGTGGGCGCCGGGGTCAAGGCCGTTGGCGCCGATTTCGGTGATGTTGGGGGCGCGGTAGCCGCGCGCCACGTTGGCCCGCAGCACCCAGCCCGGCCCCAGCGCCAGGCTGCCGCCCAGGCTGGCCGAGAGGCCCTGGTACACGTGCTCGAAGGCTACGAAGGGCCGGGTGGCGCCCGGCGTGCCGGCCTCGGCCGCGCCCTCGAAGCCGGTGGCAGGGTTGGGGGCCAGGTAAAAGTCGTCCCAGCGCATCCGGCGCACATCGTAGCGCAGGCCGCCGGTCAGCTCCAGCTTGCCGAAGGTCTTTTTGGCTACCCAAAAGCCGCCGATATCGAAGAGCCGGTAGGCCGGGATGGGGAAGTCGGTGGCCTGCAAGTGATTATTAACTTGACTCATGCCATTAACCCCGGCCGTGAGCTCGATGCCCTGCCAGGCAGGCAGCAGGTAGCGCGCTTCGTAGCTGGCGGTGGTGAGGCGCAGGTCCAGGCCCGGCTGGCTAGGGGCCGTGGGGTGGTTGAACTCCTGCCGGTGGTTTTGCTGCAGGCCGCCCAGCAGCCGCAGCTCGCCCGCGCCCAGCTTGATTTCGCCGCTGGCAAAGGCGCGGTAGTGCCGGATGTGCTGGCGCAAATCGCCGGTGGCGTAGCTGCGCAGCTCGGCATCGCTCACCACGGGGCGGTTTTTGAGGTCGTCGTTATCACTCTCGAATACCTGACGGGTAAAGGCGCGGCTAAGCGAGTCGCGGCTACCGTCGGGGATTTCCTGGTGGTTGTCGTAGCTGGTGAGCCAGAGGCGGGCGCCGCCCCAGGCCTTTTGCACACCCACCATGCCAGTGAGGGTCAACTCACGAAAGCCGGTGTTATAGACGAGGCCATCCACGGCGTTGCGGTAGTCGTGGGCCAGCCGGTGGCTGGCGCGGAAGCTGGTTTGCAGGCCGTTTTTCTGGTAGTTGAGGGCCACCGACTGGCCCAGCAGGCCGTTTACCGACTGGTACTCGGCCAGGGCCTCGCCGTGCAGTTCGCCATTGGGGCCGGTGGGCAGGGCGGGCAGCAGGTTCACCACGCCGGCCACGGCATCGGAGCCGTAAAGCAGGCTAGCGGGGCCCTTCACCACCTCCACCCGGTCCACGCCGTAGGCATCGACCTCGATGCCGTGCTCGTCGCCCCACTGCTGGCCCTCCTGCCGCAGACCGTTGAAGAGCGTCAGCACGCGGTTGTACCCCAGCCCCCGAATGAAGGGCTTGCTGATATTCGGCCCCGTCGTCACGGCCGTGAGGCCCGGCACGCCGCGCACCGCCGCGTCAATGGCGTTGGTGCTGGCGTTGATGCGCAATTCGCGTTGGCTCAGCGCCGCAATGGGCACCGGCGAGCGCCGCAGTTCGGTGGCCCGGCCCACGCCGGTCACCACTACTTCGGCCAGCTTCTGCGCATCGGCTTTTAGGTGGATAATAAGCGGCGCGGCCAGCGGCAACGTCACGAGGGGGCTAGCCGGGGCGTAGCCCACGGCGCTCACGGCCAGGCGGTGCGGGCCCGCTGGCAGGCCAGCTAGGGTGAAGGCGCCGGCCTCATCGGCCGTGGTGCCTTGCTGCGCGGCGGGCACGGCCACGCTGGCGAAGGGCACCGGGCGGCCGGCGGCATCTAGCACGGTGCCGCGCAGGGCCTGGGCCTGAGTTAGGGCCGGAATGAGCAGAAGGAAGAGAAGAAGTTTCTTCATACAGCTGGGCGGGAATGGCTAGCCGCGTGGGCAAGGCTCCGCCCGGAGCCTGCTTTGCAGCTGCTTGAAAAGAAATCAGCCTTGAAAAATCGGCGAGGCAGCTTGCAGGCGTCAACCGTTCAGACGCCGGGCAGGGGCAAGCCCTGCCCCTACCCCGTCATCGTTTCCCAGAGCAGGAATACGTTGAGCATAATAATGAGCCCAGCCACGGCCCAGGAGGCGACGCGCACCACCGGCCGGTTCACGAACACGCCCATCTTGAGCTTGTCATTCGTGAACAGCACCAGTGGCACCACGGCAAACGAGAGCTGTAGCGAGAGCACTACCTGGCTGAAAACCAAGAGTTGGCCCGTCCCTTTCTCACCGTAGAGGATGGCCACCACCAGCGCCGGCACCACCGCCACCAGCCGGGTGATAAGCCGCCGCACCCAAGGCTTGAGGCGCAGGTTGAGGAAGCCCTCCATCACAATCTGGCCGGCTAGGGTGCCGGTGAGCGTAGAGCTTTGGCCCGAGGCCAGCAGGGCGATGGCAAACAGCGCGCTGGCCGCGCCCGCGCCCAGCACCGGCGTTAGCAGCTTGTGGGCGTCGGCAATGTCGGCCACGTCCTCGTGGCCTTTGCCGTGGAAGGCGGCGGCGGCCGTCACCAGGATGGCCGCGTTGATGAAAAAGGCCAAAAACAGCGCCACCGTGCTGTCGATGGTGGCAAACTTGACGGCCTGGCGCTTGCCGGCCTCGGTGGGCTCTATCTGACGCACCTGCACGATGCTACTGTGCAAGTAGAGGTTGTGGGGCATCACGGTGGCGCCCAGGATGCCGATGGCCACGTAGAGCATGGCCGGGTTGGTAACCACTTCGAGCTGCGGCACCAGGCCCTTGGCTAGCCCCAGCCAGTCGGGGTGCGAGGCCACGATTTCGTACACGAAGCAGGCGAATATCAAGAAGATAAGGCCCGCTACCAGGCTCTCAATCAACTTGAAGCCTTTGTTTTGCATGAGTAGCACTAGCAGCACGTCGAGCGTGGTGATGGCCACGCCCCAGGGCAGCGGCAGGCCAAAGAGCAGGTTCAGGGCAATGGCCGAGCCGATAACTTCGGCCAAATCGCAGGCGGCGATGGCAATTTCGCAGAGCAGCCACAAGGCAATGGCCACGGGCTTGGAGTAGTGGTCGCGGCAGGCCTGGGCCAGGTCGCGGCCGGTCACGATGCCTAGCTTGGCCGCCAGGTGCTGCAAGAGCATGGCAAACAAGTTGGAAATCAGCACTACGCTCAGCAGCGTGTAGCCGAAGCGGGCGCCGCCGGCCAGGTCGGTGGCCCAGTTGCCGGGGTCCATGTAGCCCACGGCCACCAGCAGGCCCGGCCCCCAATACGCCCGAAACTTGCGCCAGAACGAGGCGTTGGCCGCCGGCATCTCAATGCTGGCGTGGACTTCGCTGAGCGAGGTGCCCCGGCGGGCGTGCCGCCAGCCCGGCTCGGGGGCGGCGTCGGGGCTAGCGGCGGTGGTGGGTGAGGTAGCGGTAGGTAGCAATGCGTTGCGAATCAAGAACTGAGACAAAGGTAACGTAATTTTTAGGCTAGCCTAAAAATATTTTTAAACTACCCTAAATACTGTGTTTTGAGCAAAAAAGTTGCCCCGTGTAGCGTGGACGCTGCGAGTCCGCGCGTGGCACGGTTGCCCAACGAAATTCACGCGCGGACTCGCAGAGTCCACGCTACCCCCGACCTTTGTGGGCCCTAGCTTCTTTTTTATGTCTGCCTCCCCTGGCCTCAAGCGCCGCCTGGGCCTGCTTTCCCTGGTGGTGAGCATTGTGCTGGTGCTCACTAAGTTCTACGCCTACCGCCTCACCCGCTCGCAGGTGGTGCTAACCGATGCGCTGGAGAGCATTATCAACGTGTTTACCAGCGGGTTTGCGCTGTACAGTCTCTATCTGGCCGACCAGCCCAAGGATGAAAACCACCCCTACGGCCACGGCAAAATCGAGTACCTGAGCATTGGCTTCGAGGGCGCGCTCATCATCAGCGCGGGCGCCTTTATTCTGTTCGACGCCACGCGCTCGCTGCTGCACCCGCACGCGGTGCACAAGCCCGATTTTGGGGTGCTGCTGCTGGCGGGCACGGCGCTGGTCAACTTTGGGCTGGGGCTGTGGCTGGTGCGGGCCGGGCGCCGGGTGCAGTCAGTGGCCCTGGTGGGCGATGGCAAGCACCTTTACCTCGACGCCGTGACGAGCATCGTGGCCTCGGCGGTGCTGGTGCTGGTGCACTTCACGGGCCTCACCTGGCTCGATGGCGGCGCGGCGTTGCTATTAGGGGCCTTCATTCTCTACAACGGCTACAAGCTGGTGCGCAGCGCCGTGGGCGGCCTTATGGACGAGAGCGACCTGAGCACCGTGGCCGAGGTCATCGCCGAATTGCAGCGCCTGCGCCGCCCCTGCTGGATAGACGTGCACAACCTACGCGTGCAGCGCTACGGAGCTAACCTGCACATCGACTGCCACATGCAGATGCCCTACTACTTCTCGCTGGAGAAAATTCACACCGAAATTCACGAGGTGGAGGAGCTTATCCGGGCCCGCTTTGCGGCGGTCGAAATCGAAATGTTCGTGCACGCCGACCCGTGCTCCTTCGCCGCGTGCGGCCTGTGCCACATGCCCGATTGCCCAGTGCGCCGCCACCCCTTCCAGCGCGAAATCGAGTGGGATATCCACAACGCCGTGAAGGACGAGCGGCATCACTTAACTTCCACTATTTAGCTGCCTGCCACATGGAATTTCTCATCAGCACCGACCCGGCTCAGCTCGACGTAACCGCTATTCATCGCTACCTAAGCGAGGAGTCTTACTGGGCGCGGCATATTCCGCGGGCCACCGTAGAGCGCGCCATTGCCAACTCACTGTGCTTTGGCGCCTACGCCCCCAATGGTACCCTAGCCGGGTTTTACCGGGTTGTCACCGACCGGGCCACGTTTGCCTGGCTTTGCGATGTCTTTGTGCTGCCTGCTCATCGGGGCCACGGGCTAGGTAAGCAATTGGTGCGCACCGTGCTGGCGCACTCAGACTTGCAAAACCTGCGCCGCCACCTCCTAGCCACCCTCGATGCGCACGGCCTCTACGAGCAGCACGGCTACACGCCGCTGCGCTACCCTGAGCGCTGGCTAGAGCGGGCCCACTCCAACCCCTACCCTGCCCCAGAAGCTTTATAGCCTCACTACTTATTTAGCTGAGCTGGTCCATTTGCTGTCTTTCACCCGGAAGCGCCAGGGCAGGGCCACGGCTTCGTCGCCGGCGTATTCGAGGCCCACGCGCGAGCTGGCCAGCACGTTATCGTCGGCAATTATCTCGCCCGCGTCCTCAAACCAGATGTGCGGGCCGGTGAGCAGCTCGCCGTTGAGCGCCGGCGTGAGGCCCAGCGCCTGGCTGAGCACGCCGGGGCCAGCCGTGAGGTTGCGGGCCGCCTTGCCTAGCCCCCGGCGGCGCAGCATTACCTCAATGCCCACCAGCGGCTCAATGGCCCGGATGAGCACCGCGTCGGGGTGCGCGGCGTCATTTACGGTGAGGTTGAAGAGCGTGTGCACGCGGTACACGGTATACAGATAGGCGTGGCCGCCGGGCTGGTACAGCGCCTGCGCCTGCTTGGCCTTGCGCTGCAAGTGCAGCGTGATGCTGGGGTCGCCCTCGTGCCGGTAGGCTTCGGTTTCGACGATGCGGCCGCCCGTCAGCTCGCCATCGATGCGGGTGAAAACGTGCTTGCCGAGCAGCTCGCGGGCGATGGTGAGCACGCCGGGGCGCTGAAAAAATCGCAGATTTAACGGATTTAACGGATTTAACGGATTTAACGGATTCAACGGATTGCGCGGATACGCCCGCGGCGCGAGCTGGCTAGGGGGAGAGGCGGGCTTGCGGAAAAACTTCGGCCCCTGGCTGTAACGGATAAGCTGGCGAAAAGGTAGCCGGGAGGGCTGGCCGCCCTGGCAAGCTTTTTTCCTCCTTCTATGAAATACATGCTGACTTGCTGGCTGGCTTTGCTGGCGCTGGGTACGGTGTGCGCCCAGCAGTTCAAGGTTTCGTACGCGCCGGCGGCATTTGCGGGGCCGTTTACGGGCAACGTCATTCTCTATCTGTCGCAGAAAAACGCGCAGCCCAAGGACCACGCCGGCTGGCCCTGCTACCGGCTGGCGGTGCGGGGCGTGCGGCCGGGCCAGGCCGTCGTTTTTTCGGATGCGGCCATCTCCTACCCCACACTGCTGTCGCGGCTGCCGCGCGGCGACTACTACGTGCAGGCCGTGTGGGACCGCAACCGCGGCCAGGACCGCATGATTGGCCAGAGCCCTGGCAACCTATACAGCGCGGCCCGCAAAATCACCCTGGCCGTGCCCACCGATACGTTCTCGCTGGCCTGCGACCAGGTGGTGACGGCACCCGTGTTCGTAGCCAGCACGTTTTGCAAGGAAATAAAGGTACCCTCGGCCAAGCTGAGCACGTTTTTGCACCAGCCGGCTACGCTGAATGCGGCCGTAATTCTGCCCGCCGACTACTACCGGCACCCTGGCCGGCGCTACCCGGTGCTGTTCACCATTGGCGGCTTCACGGCCAGCTACCTGCACTATTCGCGCGCGGTGAGCACCGATACGCTGCCCGCCACGCCCATCGACACCATCGCCTGCATTCGGGTGTACTTGGATGGCGAGTGCGCGCTGGGCCATAGCGTGTATGCTAACAGCGATAACAACGGCCCGGTGGGCGACGCCTTCACCACCGAGTTTTTGCCCTACTTCGATAGCCACTACCGCACCAACGGCGGGCGCGTGCTGCGGGGCCATAGCAGCGGCGGCTACGCCGTGGCCTACCTGCTCACGCACTACCCCCGGCTCTTTGCCGGCGGCAATGCCAGCTCGCCCGACCCCGTCGATTTTCACTCCTTCGTGAGCACCAACCTCTACACCGCCGCCCGGCGCACGCCCTTTGTCAATACAGTTTCCGTGGAGCAAAAGCCGCCCGTGGGCGTAGTGTTCGACCGGCCCAACATCGCGCATTCCTTCGAGGAAGTCATTTACCGGGGCGAGCAAGATGCCTCTTTCGACGCCGTTTTCAGCCCTAAAGGCCAGAACGGGCAGCCCCAGCCGCTGTACGACCCGCGCACCGGCGCCATCAACCGCGCCGTGTTTGCCCACTGGCAGCGCTACGACCTCACGCAGTACCTACGCCAGCACTGGGCCAGCCTCCGGCCCGACCTGGACGGCAAGCTCCGCATCAGCGTAGGCACCGAAGACACGTACCTGCTCAACCAGCCCGTGCAACTGATGGAGCAGGCAATGAAGACGCTGGGAGCTGACATGCCCTTCGCCTATTTCCCCGGCACGCACTTCACCGTGTTCACCCCCGCCTACAAAAAGACCGAAACTGACTGGCTCAAAAAAACTTACCTGGCCTGGCTGGCCAAACACCCCCAGCTGGCCGGGCCAGCAGCTAGCGCACCCTGAGGCACCGCCACGCGCAAACCATCCAACGCCCCCAGCCAGCCCGCGCAGCGGGTGCATCCCCGTAATCCGTTCAATCAGTTAAATCTGCGGTCTATCTTTGCAGGGCCACGGTGACCGGACTCCCCTCAGGAGCGAGGTTGAAAAGGGAATCCGGTTTCATTCCGGAGCTGTCCCCGCAACTGTACGCGCTACATCGGGGTGGGCACCCCACGCCACTGCCGGCCGCCGCTATATTCTTGATAGCCAGGCCAGTGGGAAGGCCGCCCACCCGGCAGCGCAAGCCAGGAGACCTGCCGCGGCACTTACAGGTTCAGCGCTCGCGGAGGACGGGCGGAGAACGGCAACATCGCGCCTGGCGCGGCCCCCAAGGCCGGGCTTGCCCGATGGTTGCCGGCCTCAGCCCCGGCGTAGTTTGCGGTTTCGGCCAAGAATTTCGACAGGGTTTTGAACTGAATTTTCGCTTGAAAATTTAGTTCGTGTTGGTTTTCAATCCTTTTCAACATTCCTTTTCCAGTCATTACGGCCGGTTGGCTGGCTGTGCCCTAGCGGTACTGCTGGCTGGCCCGGCCGCGCACGCCCAGCGCGCACCCCGCCCCGACACGCTCACCACCCGCGCCCACCGGCTGCCCGAGGCGCGGGTGCGGGCCGTGCGCCCCAGCCGCTTTGCCGTGGGCAGCACGCAGTGGCGGGTCGATTCGCTGGCCCTGAGCCAGTACCGCACCGGCACCGTGGCCGACGTGCTGCAAGCCCGCACGCCCGCCTACATCAAGAACTACGGGCCGGGCCAGCTGGCGTCCATCAGCCTGCGGGGCACGGCGGCGCGCCACACGGCCGTGCTCTGGAACGGCTTTAATATCAACCTACCCACGCTGGGTGAGGCTGATTTCAACCTCTTGCCCCTCAATGGGCTGCGCGACGTGGTGGTGCAACCCGGCCCGGCCGCCGCGCTCTACGGCAACGGCGCCATCGGGGGCACGGTGCTGCTCGATACCGGCCCCGACTTCCGGCCCAGCCCACTGCGGGCCACCGTGCAGGCCGATGCCGGCGCCTGGGGCCTGCGCGGCACCAGCGCCACGGTGCAGGCGGCCGGTGGCCGGGTGGCCGTGCGCGCCGCCGCCAGCTACCGCCAGGCCGCCAACAACTATCCCTACCTCAACCCTGAGTTTAATGGCCTGGTGCGGCGCTACGCCGAAAATGCGGCCCTGCTGCACCAGTGGAGCCTGAGCCAGGACGTGGCCCTGCGCCTGGGCGCCGCCGGCGAGCTCACGGCTGCCGCCTGGCTCACCGATGCCGACCGCCAGATTCAGGTGGCGGCGGGCGCGGCCAACGACCACGCCCGCGAGCGCGACCAGAGCCGCCGCCTGCTGCTGGGCTACCGCCGGGTGCTGGCCAGCGGCGGCCAGTGGGCCGTGCGCGGCGCCTGGCTCAACGACGTGCTCGATTATACTTCTGACCAAGTGGCGCGCAGCAACTCGGCCGTACAAACCACCCAGGCCCAGGGAGAGTACACGCGCCCGCTGGGCCAGCGCGCCACGCTGCGGCTCGGGGCCGAGGCCCAGCATTTTGCGGCCGTGGTGGATGGCTACGGCGGGGCCATCGGCGAAAACCGGGGCGCCGCCTTTGCCTTGCTGCGCCTCGACCCGCGCCCCGGCCTGCGCCTCACCGCCAACCTGCGCCAAGCGCTGCTGCCGGCCGGGCTGGCCCCCATTACGCCCACCGTGGGCGCCGAGTGGGACGTTTTTTCGCGGCCGGCGGCGGGGGCAGCCCCGCGCTCCGGTGACAGCCTGGCCACTGGCTCGCCCGCCTTTTTGCTACCCCATCTCCTCACGCTCAAGGCTAGCCTGGCCCGCACCTACCGGGCCCCCACGCTCAATGAGCGCTACTGGCGGCCCGGTGGCAACCCCAACCTGCGCCCCGAAAGTGGCCTGGGCGGCGAGGCGGGCCTCAGCTACCAGCGGCCGCTGGGCCGCGCCACCGCCCTCACCGGCGAGCTCACGGCCTACTCCCAAACTGTGAATGAGTGGGTGCAGTGGATTCCGAACGAGCGCGGTATCTATAGCCCGCGCAACCTGCGCCAGGTGCGGAGCCAGGGCCTGGAGGCGGCGCTGGGCCTGCGCTACGGCCGGGGCCGCTACCGCTTGCACGGCCGCGCCACCTACGCCCTCACCTCGACCCAAAAAACCCAGGGCGCCCCCGACGACGTGGACCCCACCGGCCAGCAGTTGGCCTTTGTGCCGCTGCACCAGCTGGCCCTCAGCCTCGACCACACGCTGGGCCCCTGGCAGCTGGGCACCACGCTGGGCCGCACCGGCCTCGTGTATGCCGACAACTCGGGCACCAGCTACCTGCCGGCTTTCTGGCCGCTGGCCGCCACGGCGGGCTACACCCTGCGCGGCACCGGGCCGCTGGCCTTCACGGTGCTGGTGCAGGGCACCAACCTGCTCAACCTCAGCTACTACACTTACTCGGCCCGGCCTGCACCGCCGCGCGCGCTGCTGGCCAGCCTGCGCGTGGGCTGGCGCTAGGCAGGTCGCTTTCTCTTGATTTCTTTTCTATTACCCTTCATTTTACATGAAAAACCTGTTTTCCACTTACTTCCGGCCTGCCTTGGCACTGGCGTTCAGCGGCTTGCTGCTGGCTAGCTGCGAATCGAAAAACGACGTGGTGGCCCCCACGCCCACCGGCACGGGCTCCAACGTGTACATCACCAACGAGGGCGCCTATGGCAAATCGACGGCGTCGGTTACGTTTTTTGACAAAAACACCAAGGCTGTGACAGCCGATATTTTTCAAACTGCTAACGGCCGCGCCCTCGGCGACGTGGCGCAGTCAATGGCCGTTTACAACAACACCGGCTACGTGGTGGTGAACAACAGCAACAAGGTGGAAGTGGTGACGCTGCCCGGCTTCAAGTCGGTGGCCACCATCAGCAACCTCGTGCAGCCGCGCTACATGGTGAGCACCACCGCCGGCAAGGGCTACGTGACGGAGTGGCTGAGCAGCACGGCTGGCCGCGTGTCCATCATCGACCTGGCTACCAACACCGTAACGGGCACCCTGCCCACCGGCCGCTACCCCGAGAAACTACTGAGCTTCAATGGCTTGATTTACGTGCCTAACTCGGACGAAAACACGCTCACCGTTATCGACCCGGCGCAGGGCAAGGTGACCAATACCATCACGGTGAGCGACGGCCCGAGCAGCCTGGCCGTGGATAAGAGCGGCAACATCTGGGTGCTGTGCGGCGGCATCACCAAGTATGACCCCGTGACCTACGCCGTCATCTCGTCCACGCCCGGCGCGCTCATCCGCTTTGCCCCCGGTGCGCCCACCTCGCAGCTCAAGCTGCCGTTTACCTCGGGCTCGCCCACCAAGCTGCGCGTGAGCGCCAGCGGCGACCAGCTGTACTACAGCCTGGGCCGCGGCGAATACCGCATGGACGTGACGGCCAGCGCCTTGCCCACCACACCGCTCATCCGCCGCAACTTCTACGGCTTCGACCTCGACCCGCAGGACAACACGCTGTATGGCTGCATCGCCTCGTTTTCGGGCGCCAGCAAAACCATCCGCTACCGCACCGATGGCACGGCCATCGACTCATTTGCCACCGGCATCGGCTCCAACGGCGCCGTGTTTTACTAGCCTGGCGGCGGCCGGGCCTACGCCACGCTCGCAGCAGTTCCCAACAAAAAAGCCACCCTCGTCGGGTGGCTTTTTTGCGTTAAAGCGGGTGGCTGGCTAGTCAGCGATGCCGTCGTGGTTGCGGTCGACGGCGCGGTCGGCCGATTTATAAATCTGCTTGCCGGTGGGGCGGTGCGTGGTATCGCGGGCTAGCCCGGCGGCGGCCGAGTCGGCGCCCACTTTGGCGGGCGGGGCGTTGGGCTCCATTTTTTTGGTCGAGCCCAGCTCCACGTTGGTGTCGCCGTCTTTGGTACCCGAGCTGCAAGAGGCGATGGGCAGGGCCAGGGCGGCGAGCAGCCCGAGCAGGCGGAAGGTGCGGTTCATAAACTAAGGGAAGAAAAGGTGCCGCGCGGCGGCGGTGAAAGAAGAAAGGCAAGCTAATTCGCGCAGCGCGAACCTGCCAGCTAGTACCGCAAAAAGCCGGCGCGGGTTGCTGCCGCCGGCGCCAGCGGGCGCAGTTGCGCCGCGGGCGGTAAATTTGCCCCGATGGCTCGCCCCGCTCCCACTTCCTTGCCCCAGCGCCTGCGCCACCGCCTGGCCACCTACCGCTGGCGGCGGGTGGGCGTGCTGGCCGGTATCAGCCTGGTGCTCAGTACCAGCCTGATACTGTACTTGTTTGGCGTAAGCGACCGGTTTTTTGGGCGGCTCAGTGCAGCCTTTTTCATCGGATTTTGCCTGTTGTCCGTTACTTTTCTGGCCGTAATTCCGTTTATTGGCTGGGCTACCAGCCACTGGTTTGGCAAAAGCTGGGCCGGGGGCCCTACCCCAGCCCCAGCGCGGCGCGCCAGCTCATCGGCTAGTCGGCCGCCCGCTAGCCGGCGCACTACTTCACTACCTTAATTTAATCTATTCCGTGAAAACCAATCTGCTGCACATCAAGAATATGGTTTGCCCGCGCTGCGTCGAGGCGGTTCAGAATTTGTTGGTAAAAGCGGGCTACGAGCCCACGAAGGTGACGCTGGGCCAGGCCCAGCTGGCGCCCGGCACGCCCATCGACCCGCGCGTGGTGGCTCCCATCCTGCGCGAGGCGGGCTTCGATGTGCTGCTCGACCGCGCCGAGCAGCTGACCGAGCAAATCAAAGGTGTACTGCAAGAATACCTCGAGCACCTGCGCACCGCGCCGGCCCCGCTCACGACCTCGGCCTTCCTGGCCGACCGCTTTGCCACTACCTACTCGCACCTGAGCAAGGTGTTTTCGCGCACGGCCAACCTCACCATCGAGAAGTACCTCATTCGCATGAAGATAGAGCGCGTGAAGGAGCTGCTCAGCTACGGCGAAATGACGCTGGTGCAGATTGCCGACCAGCTCCGTTACTCCTCGGGCCAGCACCTGAGCAACCAGTTTCGGCAGGTAACCGGCCGCTCGGTGAGCGAATTTCGCCGCATGTTGCAGCCCGACCGCCTTTCGCTGGATGCACTAGGCTAGGTTTCAAAGAATTGTTTAGTAACAAACAGCAAAAGGCCGCGCTAGTAGTAGCGCGGCCTTTTGCTGTTTTAGGCAGGGGTGGTTAGGCGGCGTAAGCCTTGCAGGCTTCCAGGCACTCGCGGCAGGCTTGGGCGCACTGCTGGCAGTGGTCGTGCTGGTGCTGGCCGCACTCATCGGCGCACTTCTGGCAGATTTCGATGCATTCTTTGATGATGTGCGGGGCGTGGGGCGAGTTGCGGGCGATGAAGGCGGCCGTGAGGCGGCAGATGTCGGCGCAATCGCGGTCGGTGCGGATGCAGGCGGCCATCATTTTAGGGTCGGCTTCGTCGAGGCAGGCGTCGGCGCAGTATTCGCAGGCGGCCACGCAGCGGGCCAGGGCATCGAGCAGGGAGCGGTAGTCGGCGGGGGCGTTTTTCATAAGATTATAGAATTAGCTGGCAGTGACCTCCGTGGCCGTGCCGCTTTCTTGTACGCAGCGGGCTAGCCGGGCGGTGGTGCAAGGTGCGGGCCGGGCGCGTGCATAATCCGGGGCTAGTGAGGCATAGACCCGAATTCTGTACGCACCCGGTCCTAACCTTGCCGGGCCAGCGGGCGACCAGGAGCCGCGCTTTGCCGTTAGATGAGCAGTTGATTAACTACGTCTTCTCATGAGAAAAGCTACTCACTTGCTGGCGCTGGCCAGCGCCCTGGCCGCTAGCCCGGCCCTGGCCCAGCACGAGCACCACACTATGCCCGGCATGGCCATGCCCGCCAAACCCGCACCCACCGACACTACCCGCCGCGCCAAAGCCGCCCGCGCCGCTGCGCCGCTGCCTGGCATGGCCCAGCCCGCCGACACCAGCCACGCCCACCACATGACTGGCATGGACAGGGGCGGCATGCACATGGATATGGACATGCCCGGCATGAGCCACGCCTATTCTAAAAACTTGCCCATGAGCCGCAACGGCTCGGGCACGGCCTGGCAGCCCGACCAGACGCCCATGTACATGGCCATGCAGCACAAGGGCCCCTGGATGCTGATGTACCACGGCGCGGCCTTCGGGCGCTACACGAGCCAGAATTTCAACCACGACGGCGCCCGCGGCCAGCGCCGCGCCGTGGACGGCCCCAACTGGTTTATGACCATGGCCCAGCGCACCGTGGGCGAGCGCGGCTTGCTGAATTTCAGCCTAATGCTGAGCCTGGATGCGCTGACTGAGACGCGCGGCGGCTACCCGCTGCTGTTCCAAACCGGGGAGTCGTACAAAGGCCAGCCGCTCATCGACAAACAGCACCCGCACGACTTATTTTCGGGGCTGAGCGTGGCCTACACGCACGCCTTTTCGCAGGATGTGGACCTGACGGCCTACCTCGGCTACCCCGGCGAGCCGGCCGTGGGGCCCACGGCGTTTATGCACCGCATTTCGGCCATGCCTAACCCTGATGCGCCGCTCTCGCACCACTGGACTGATGCCACGCACATCACCTACGGCGTGGCCACGCTGGGGCTGCGCTATAAGCAGTTGAAGCTGGAGGGCAGCAACTTCACGGGCCGCGAGCCCGACCAGTACCGCTTCGATTTCGACCGCCCGCGGGCCGATTCCTGGGCCGCCCGCCTCAACTGGAACCCTAGCCGCGAGCTGGCGCTGCAAGTCAGCCACGCCTTCATCAAAAGCCCGGAGGACCTGCACCCCGACGAAAACGTGCGCCGTACCACGGCCTCGGTGCTGCACAGCTGCAGTTGGGGCGAGCGCCACTACCTCGCCTCCGCGCTGGTGTGGGGCCTCAACCAGGGCCACGGCGACCACGCCGAGCACGCCGTGCTGGCCGAAACCAACCTCACGCTGGGCCGACCCACGTTCTACGGCCGCTACGAGTTTGTGCAAAAAAGCAGTGAGGAGCTGAGCTATTACGTGGCTGGCCCCGACAATTCCTTCCAGGAAACGGTTTTTAACGTGCACGCGCTCACGCTGGGCAGCAGCTACCGGCTGGCTAGCCTGGGCAGCGCGCGCGGCCCCGAACTGAGTGTAGGCGGCCAACTTACGGGCTACTTCATCCCACCGGGCTTGCAAAATGGCAACTATCTGGGGGGCGGCTCCTACGCGCCCGGCTACGGCAAGCTGCCGCTCTCGGCCTCGGTGTACGTGCGCCTGACAGCGCCGTGGATGGGCATGATGGCGAGCCACTAGTTAGCTGAGTTGGCTGGGCGCGGGCAACCATCGGGGCTAAAAGCTACTCTGGACTAGTATCTTGGCAACCTGCTTTTCATCGCCTACCTTATGAAAACCCCCTGGCTCTTAGCCCCGGCGCTCCTTCTGCATACCTTACCTAGCTGGGGTCAAACCCCTGCCCCAGCGCTCAACCTGGGCATGGAGCAGGTAGACCACCAAAGCCACCGGCCCACCGGCTGGCAGCCCAGCATTGGGGGCGGCATGCCCGCCGCCTTCACCACCGGCTACCAGCTTAGTGCCGACTCGGTAACGCGCCACGGCGGCCGCTATGCGCTGCGGCTGCAAACCACGGGCCGGGCGCCGGGCCCGGATGAGTTTGGGGTGGCTAGCCAGCGCCTGCCCGTCACGTTTGGGGGTAAGACGCTCAAGCTGACGGGCTTTCTTAGAACCAGCCAGGTGCAAAAGGGCTACGCGGGCCTCTGGCTGCGCGTGGATGGCCCGGAAGGCCCCCTGGCCTTCGACAACATGGAGAAGCGGCCGGTGAAGGGCACCACCGACTGGCAGGAGTACAGCATCAGCCTGCCGCTGAGCGACGAGGCCGAAACCATTTACCTCGGGGGGCTGCTGCCCGCTACCGGCACCCTGTGGCTCGATGACCTGCGCCTGACCGTGGATGGCCAGCCGCTAGCCCAGGCCCCGCCCAAAGCCGCGCGGCCCGTGGCCCGCTACAAAGCCGCGCAGGACACGGCCTTTCGCCGCGGCTCGGGCCTGACGCTCGACAACCTGAGCAAGCAGCAGCTCGACCACCTGGCGGTGCTGGGCCGGGTCTGGGGCTTCGTGAAATACTACCACCCCGCCGTGGCCCGCGGCGATTATAACCTCGATGCCGAGCTGCTGCGCGTGCTGCCCAAGGTGCTGGCCAGCCAGGACCTGAAAGCCCGCAGCGAGGTGCTGAGCGCGTGGGTCACGAGCCTGGGCCCGGTGCCGGCCTGCCCCACCTGCCGCGAGCCCGCCGCCCAGGAGGTGCGCCTGCAACCCGACCTAGCCTGGCTCACCGACCAAAGCCAGCTTAGCCCGGCCCTGCGCCAGCAGCTGGGGTACCTGCGCCAAAACCGCAACCAGGGCGAGCACTACTACGTCCGCTCCGCGCCCAGCATTGGCAACCCGCTCTTCTTGCACGAAGAAACCTACGCTAGCCAGGAGGCGCCCGATGCCGGCCTGCGCCTGGTAGCGCTGTTTCGGTACTGGAACATGATAGCCTATTTCTTCCCGTATCGCTACGCCATTGGAGAAGACTGGCAGCGCGTGCTGCCCGAGTTTATTCCGCAGTTTGTGGCCGCCCGCACCGCCGAGCAGTACCGGCTCACGGCGCTGGCGCTCATCGCCCGCATCCACGACACGCACGCTAATATCTTTAATGACAAGATAGTAGCTACCTACAAGGGCACGTATCAGGCGCCGCTGTGGCTGCGCTTTGGGGAGGGCCAGGCCGTAGTGGCCGGGTATTATGACGCGGCGCTGGGAGCGGCCACCACCCTCCTACCGGGCGACGTAATCGTGCAGGTAGATGGCCGCCCGGTGGCCGAGCTGGTGAAGGCCCGCCAGCCCATCACGCCCGCTTCCAACACCCCCACGCAGCTGCGCAACACCGCCAACGACCTGCTGCGCGGGGCCACCCCCCAGGTGGCCCTGGTGGTGCGCCGCGCGGGCCGCGAGTTTCCGGTCACGGTCGGGCGCGTGCCCATCAGCACGCTCAACCTGGGCATCAACTACGGCACGCCCGACCCGAAGGCCCCGGCCTGGAAAATGCTGCCGGGCAATATTGGCTACCTGGCCCTGGGCACCATCCACACCGCCGACCTGCCGCAGATTATGGCCGAGGCCAAAGGCACGAAGGGACTCGTTATTGACATTCGCAACTACCCCTCGGAGTTCGTGGTTTTTTCGCTCTCTAAATACCTGCTCGACAAGCCGAAAGAGTTTGTGTATTTCAGTGCGCCGCAGGTGACGTATCCCGGCTTTTTTAGCCGCACGCCGGCCCTCAAAGTAGCGCCCGGCACCGAGCCCGCCTACCCGGGCAAGGTCGTTATTCTGGTTAATGAGCTGTCGCAGAGCCAGGCTGAGTACACCACCATGGCCCTGCGCACCGCCCCCCGCGCCACCGTGGTGGGCAGCACCACGGCCGGGGCCGATGGTAACGTGTCGTACATCGTGCTGCCCGGCAATGTGCGCACCGCCATCAGCGGCCTCGGCGTGTACTACCCCGACGGCCGCGAAACCCAGCGCATCGGCATTGTGCCCGACGTGGAGGTAAAACCCACTATCAAAGGGATTGCCGAAGGCCGCGATGAAGTGCTGGAAAAGGCGGTGCAGCTGATTGGCGCCGCGTCGTAGGCGTGCCGGCCTGGCCGCCCTGCGCTACGGTTTACTTGCCTAGCCAAGTGCGCACGTACTTGCCCTGCGGGTCGTAGCGCCTGGCCTGCTGGGGCACGTCGAAGACGGTGCTGCGCACGTCGGTGCCGGTGCCGGCCAGATACTTCCAATTACCCCAGTTGAGGGCCGGGTCGTGGTCCACGAGCTGATGCTCAAACCAGGCGGCGCCCCAGCGCCAGTCCTGGTGCAGGTCGTGGATGAGGTAGCTGGCCACGTTCTGGCGGCCCCGGTTGCTCATGAAGCCGGTGGCGGCCAGCTCGCGCATGTTGGCATCGACGAAGGCATTGCCAGTGCGGCCGTCGGCCCACTTTTTAAATACTGCTTTATCGGGCTGGGTAGGCTTGGGCTGCTGGCCGCGCAGGCCACGCCAACGGAAGAAATCGGTGCCAGCCTTTTGGGCCAGCAGCAGGAAATAGTCGCGCCACAGCAGTTCCAGGCGCAGCTGCATGGCGCCTTTGCTGCGCGCGCCGTGGACATCGTCGTAGGCATCAATGGCGGCCCACACCTGGCGGGGCGAAAGGCTGCCATTGGCCAGCCAGGCTGATAATTTGGTGCTGAAGGCCTCGCCCAGCAGCTGGTTGCGGGTGTCGTCGTAGCGGCCAATGAGGTGGCGCGCCACGGCGTAATCGTGCAGGCGGGCCAGGGCCGCCGTTTCGCCGCCGCCCTGGCTGGGGCGGGCAGTGCGGGGGTCGGGCGTGGGTACCGGGCCGGCTAGGGCCGGTTGGTGCAGCGCAGCGGCCAGCTGCGCCGGACTAGGCAGGGGCGCAGGCGCGAAGCCAGCGGGCAGCCGTGGTAGCTGCCGGGGCACTGGCCGGGGCGGGCGCACCTGCATGTTATCGGCCACCCCGAAGCGGAACTTGCTGAACGAGAACGGCAAATCGCGCAACGCGATGGGCAGGTCGGCAGGGTCGAGCAGGGTGCGGGTTTCGAAAAGGCGCAGCGGCACGGTGGGGCCCAGCGCGGCGACCAGGGCCGCGGCGGCGGTTGCTTCCTCGGTGGTGTGCTCGGCGCTGGCCCACACGGCTTGCGCGCCCAGCTGCCGGGCCAGGGCAGGCAGCACCTCGGCCGGGCGGCCGATGGCAAAGTGCACGCCCGAGCCCAGCCGAGCGTAGCTGGCCTGCAAATCGGCCAGCGAGGCGAGCAGAAACGGGAGACGGTGTGGGCCCACTTTGGGCAGGCCCAGGTAGGCATCGGGACCGAAGTAGTCGGGGTCGAAGCAGTAGACTGGCAGCAGGGCGTCGGTGGCGGCGGGCAGGGAAGCCAGCACGGGGTTGTCGTGCAGGCGCAGGTCGTGGCGCAGCCAGTAAAGGATTGGCATGGGAGGGTGGAGGATATAGTGCAGCTTGTACGGAAAAAATGTAGAGACGCATCCCTGCGCCTTGCCACCGTTCAGCCCACCAGACGCCGAGGCGCCAGCAGCTTCGCCAGCCACCTTCAATCCTCGCCGGCCGCGGAGACGCAAGGATGCGTCTCTACCTCTTCGCATAGCTTGTAATACTCAACCCTGGCCAGCGATACTATGCCTCTTGAGCCCGCCGGCCAGTACCTTGCGGCGCGGCTTCGGTCCCTCGTTTTATTCTGCTAGCTATGGTCTTAGAACTTCAAAATCTCACCAAGTCTTTCGGGCGCAGCCCCGTGCTCCACCGCGTGAGCCTGACCGCCGAGACCGGCATGTGCGTAGGCGTGGTGGGCCGCAACGGCGCGGGCAAGAGCACGCTTTTCAATCTGCTCACCAACATCCTTCTGCCCGATAGCGGCCAGCTTGTTCTCGATGGCCAGCCGCTGGGCGAAACCTTCCCGGTGGCCGTGAAGCGGCGCATGGGCGCGCTCGTGAATCAGGCGTATTTGGTCGAGCAGCTCACGCCCGAGGAATACTTGCAGTTCGTGGCCCGCATCTACGATTTGCCCGATGCCCAGGCGCGCATCGAGAGCCTGCTGGCACACCTGCTGGAGGACTACCCCACGGTGCGCCACAAGCGACTAGGGTCGTTTTCGACGGGCATGAAGCAGAAGGTGGCCATTGCCGCGTGCCTGCTGCACCGGCCCGAGCTGCTGATTCTGGATGAGCCCTTCAATGGCCTCGACGTGTTTTCGGGTAATAGCTTACTGTCATTGCTGAGCAGCTACCGGCCGCAGGCGCTCACCTTCATCTCATCGCACAACCTGGCCCATATCGAGCAGGTAGCCACGCACTTGCTGGTGATTGACCAGAGCGAAGTGAAGTATTGGGGCACCCTCGCCGACTTTATGCACGGCGAGCGCGCGGTGCTCGGCGACACGCTCTTGCAGCTCATTCAGCCCACGGCCCCGGCCTCCACCCAAGACCTGTCATGGCTGACTACGCAACGCTAGGCCACTACCTGCCCTACCTGCTGGGCCGCCGCCTGCGGGCCGTAGTGTGGCCCACCGATGGCGGCGAGCGCGCCGTGGCCCTGCTGCTGCTGGGCCTCATGGCGCTCTACGGCGCGGGCTTCGGCTTTCTGCTCAATCACCAATACAAGGCGGGGCTAGCCGAAACGTTACCAGGCATCCTGGTGGGCCTGAACGCGACCTGGCTGGTGTCGACGCTGCTGGTCGATTTTTTTCCGACGCTGCGGCCCGTGACGCGCCCGCTGCCCGAACACTTCCCGGTGTCGGAGCGGCAGAACGTGGGTACGGCTTTTCTGCTCGATTTAATTACGCTGCGCCGCCTCATGCTGGGGCTGGGGCTGCTGGTGGCCATGCTGGTAGCGCCGCACCACGCGGCCACGCCGGGCTTCAGCTTGCTGCTGCTGCTGGGGGCCAGCGTGCTGAGCTTCAACGTGCGGCTGCTGGCGGCGCTGGGCCGCTGGCGCCACCCGCTACTAGGGGCCAACCTACTGAGCCTGGCCCTGATGGCTTGGTGGCTGAGCGTGCCCCTGGCGCCCTACGCTACGGCGCTGGGCGTGGGTATGGCGCTGCTGCCCTGGCTGGTGGGCGCGGCCCAGCTCTACTGGCTGGCCCCGTATTTCAGCGCCCGCTACCTGCCGGCCGCGGTGGCCGCCCCGGCCGCGGCCGCCGGCGGCACCCTGGCCCGGCTGCCGCTGGAGTGGAAGGTGTACCTGCGCCGGGCCGGCGCGCCGCTGCTCTACGGGCTGGTGCTGAAAATCATCTTTCTAGTCGTCAGCGGCGTGTACCTGACCTCAAATGGCAAGGACCTGAACCCAGGGTTGTTCTTCTTTTCCTTCCTGCCGCTCATCGGGTTTTCCTACGTCAATAACAACCTGTTTGCCGTGCTGCACACGCTGGTGGCCAACGAGCTGCTGCGCTTGGGCTGCACTGCGCACCTGCTGCGGCTGTACGCGCGGCTAGTGCTGCCGGTGGTGCTCATCGACTGCCTGGTGTCGGTGGTGCTGCTGGTGGCGCTGTTTCCGGCGGCGCGGCTACCGCAGCTGTGGCTGCTGCCCCTGAGCGTACCGCCGCTGCTAAGCCTGGGGCTGTGGGGCAGCCTATACTTCCCCAAGCCCGCGGCCGAGAAAATAAGCTTCGCCAACTCGCGCAAAAACGTCTCGACCGCCGCCAATTTGATTATGATAGCCTTCGCGCTGGCCCTGTTCTTTATCCCCTGGTGGTGGGTGCGCGTACCGCTGGCGGTGCTGGCCACAGCCTCGGCGGCGTGGCCGCTACGCCAGGTACTGCGCAACGATGGCGCGCTGCGGCGCGAGCTGTGGAAGGGCATCGGAGCATAAAAAGCAGTACAAATCTGGAAGCCGGCAGGCTATTTTATGGCGGAGGAATACGCGGGGCTGACTGTTACGCTGAACCTGATTTTCTGGCCCTTTCTGCGGCTGGCCCTGCTTTTCTGGGCTGGCTACGGGCTGCTGGATGGGGCGTTGCTGCACTGGCTACCCGGCTTCGACCCGCCCGCCAACTGCTGGCAGCTGCTGGGGCCGGGGATGCTAGCCGCCGCACTTCTGCTGTGGCTACTATGGCCCCGGCTGCGCTTGCTGGAAACGGGCAAGAAGGACAATTCGCCCCTGCTTTTGAGCATAACGGCCGTGGCAACGATGGCCTTCGGCACCAACTATCTGCACGACTACCTCCGCGTCGCGCTAGGCCGTTTCGAAACGCTGGATTCTCCCGCCGTGCTGCGGCGCCCCCCCTTGCGAAGCACCTTTTATTGCTTTCGGCACCAGTACTCGGCGGCACACTACGCGGGCGTTGAGTGGCAGGCACACCTTGTTAACAACGGCCGCAACCTCGTCTTGCACCTGTACGTGGCCACGCCCCTGCTCGCGTCGCCGGCCGACACGGTGCTACCCGCCACCAGTTGGCTAGCCCTGCACTACAGCACCAAAATCAGCGCCCGTGTCAGCGAGGCCGACAAGCAAGCCGCCTACCAGGCCTTTCTGAGGCATACGGCCACGCAGTTTGGGAAGGAGGATTTCGCCGCACCGGCGGGCTACTATGCCCGCATGCCCAATACGGACGAGCGTGCGGCTTACCTGCGGGCGGCCCGGCGCGCCCGACTGCCACTGTCTGCTACCCCGATTTTGCTGATAGCGGGCAAGGTTTCGTTGGCTACGCGCAAGCAGAAGGCGCTTTACTACCTGGCTTGCTGGCTGGGCGGCGGCACGACGGTATTTTTTATTATTTTGCTTATTAGCAGATTACCTGCCGCTTCTGCGCAGGCCTTTCGGGCTAGGCATCGCTAGCGGCCCCGGCACGCCGGCCTACAGCAGCAGCGCTTCCGAGAGCGGGTTCACGTCCAGATTCGCCAGCCGTACGCCGTAGCGCAGTTCGTCGCCTTCCCAAATAGCGCGGCTGAAGGCTGATGACACGCCGTAGCGGCTGGGGGTTGTACTTAGCACAAGTGTTTTCGCACCGAGGGATTGGTCTGGGTCTCGTCGCGGCGCAGGCGGCCCACCAGCACGGCGTCGCGGCCGCAGACTGCGGAAGGGAATCGGGGCGAGCTAGCCCCGGGCGTGGCCCGCTGCGGCCGGGGCTAGCCCGCCCTACCCCACCGGGGCCGGCCAGCGGCGCAAAAACTCCTGCCGGAAAGCTGCCCCCAGCGGCAGCGCCTGCCCGGCCACCGTGAGCACGTTGCCCTCCAGGCGCTCGACCAGGCGCAGGGGCACGGCGTAGGACTTGTGCACCTGCATAAAATCGGCGGGCGGCAACTGGCTGAGCAGGTGGCGAAAGGTATCGGTAATGACGAGGCGGCCGCCGGTGGTTTGCACCTTCACGTAGTTGCCATAGGCTTCGAGCCAGCGAATGTCGGCCGGTAGCACACGGTGGGTGGTACCGCCATCGCGCAGCAGCAGGGCGGCTGGCGGCGGGGCCAGCGGGGGCGGCCCGGCGGGCGCGGGCACGCCCCCAGCCGCCGCAGGCAGCCGGGCCACCGCCTTCAGAAAGCGCGGCAAACTCACGGGCTTGAGCAGGTAATCGAGCACACCGTACTCGTAGCTTTCGAGGGCAAACTCGCTGTAGGCGGTGGTAAGGATGGTGTGCGGCGGCCGGGGCAGGGCGCGCAGCAGCTCCAGGCCCGTCATTTCGGGCATGTTGAGGTCGAGCAGCAGCACCTCAACCGCGTGCTCGTGCAGGAAGCTGAGCGCTTCGAGGGCCGTGTAGCAATGGCCCACCAGGCGCAGGTGTGCCACGCGGGCCACGTGCGCCTTCAGCACCTCGTGGGCCAGCGGCTCATCGTCTACAATCAGCACGCGCAGCGGAGTAGTAGGCTGGCTCATAAGTCGATAGTGAGGTCGGTTTGAAACTCGGCCGCGGCCGGGGCGGCGTGCAGGTGGTGGCGGCCGGGGTAGAGCAGCGCCAGGCGCTGGCGGGTATTGGGCAGGCCGGTGCCGGTGCCAGGCTGCGCCGGGGCCGCCGGCGGCAGGGCATTGCGCAGCGTGAGGGTGAGGCGCGGCCCCGCCAGCGCCAGCCGCAGGTGCACGAAGCTGCCGGTGGCCCGCCGCGTGCCGTGGGTGAAAGCATTCTCGACCAGCGCCAGCAGCAGCAGCGGCGCAATGGTGCGGCCCGCCGCCTCGGTCTCGGTGGGCAGCTCTACCTGCACCGGGCAGCGCGGGCCGAGGCGCATTTCCTGGAGTTGGGCGTAGCTGCGCAGGTAGGCCACTTCCTCGGCCAGCGGCACCTGGGCGCGGCGCGTGCTTTCGAGCTGGTAGCGCATGAGCTCGGCCAGGGCCAGCAGTAGGTCGGGGGTGCGCGGGCTCTGGGTGAGGCTCAGGGCGTAGAGGCTGTTGAGGGTATTGAAGAGAAAGTGCGGGTTCACCTGGGCTTCGAGCAGGCGCAGCTGCTGCTCCTGGGCCAGCGCCTGGCTGCGCTCGGCGTGGCGGCGCTGCGCCACGGCCCGCCACATAAACAGGAAGGGCAAGGCCAGCAGCAGTTGCCCGAATAGGTTGAGGCCCGGCTGGTACCACAGCGCCTTGGTGGCCAGGTAGGCTTTCGGAAAAAACAGCCATTCGAGCCCCCGCACGGTGGCGTGCAGCAGCAATACCCACCCCAGCAGCGCCCCAAAATAGGCCCCGTAGCGCCCCTGGTCAAACAGCCGGGGCACCAGCACGAGGTGGTTGCCGTACACGCCTACCATCCAGGCCAGCAGCCCCAGCAGGATGGGCCCCAGCACTTGCCAGGTTTGCAAGCTGGTTTGCAGGCCCGGGTGCACCAGCAGCAGCGCCCACATGGGCAGCCAGGCCACGGCATCGCGCAGCACGCGCCCCGGCCACGCGCGGGCCGCAACGGGGGGAGGAACGGGAGTCATAGGGCGATAAAAACCAGGAGAAATGCCGGCTGCGAAGGTAGCCGACCCCCTAGCGGGCGCGCAACCCAACCGGACGAACGGCGTTCGTCCGGCCCCGGCTGCGGGTAAGCCTATTTTTGAGGCTGTTGGTCAGGCTAAAGTGATGTGCGGACCGGGGCCGCCGAGTTTTGCCAGCACCACCCTCAGCCGCCCCGGCAGCTGGCGACGGGTACTGCCTTTTCATCTTTTTATTTTCGAGCCCATGACCCTCGCTACCCTCTTCCGCACCGCTGCCACCTGCCTACTGGCCTCGGCCGCCGCCGCGCAGGCCCCGGCCACCGCCCCTGCCGCAACCGGCCTGTGGCAGGGCAGCCTGCAACCCGCGCCCGGCAATGAGCTGAAGGTATTCTTCGACCTGAAAGGCCCCAGCCCCGCCCCCGGCAACACCCTGAGCGTGCCCCAGCAAACTGATAAGCTGCTGCCGCTGAGCAGCGTGGTACTGCGCCACGACAGCCTGCTGCTGGGCGCCGACCTGCTGCGCGCCCGGTTTGCCGGTAAGTTTTCGGCCGATGGCCAGCAGGTGGCCGGTACCTGGTTTCAGGGCGGGGGGCAGCTACCCCTGACGCTGCGCCGCGGCACCGCGCAAGACAAAGCAGCCGCCACCCCGCGCCGCCCGCAGGTGCCGGCCGCGCCCTTTCCCTACCGCAGCCAGGACCTGACGTTTGCCAACCAGCCGGCCGGCTTCGACCTGGCGGGCACGCTCACGCTGCCGGCCGGCCCGGGGCCGTTTCCGGCCGTGGTGCTGGTGAGCGGCTCGGGCCCCCAGGACCGCAACGAAACGCTGCTGGGCCACCAGCCCTTCCTGGTGCTGGCCGACTACCTCACGCGCCGGGGCTTTGCGGTGCTGCGCTACGACGACCGGGGCGTGGGCCAGTCGAAGGGCACGTTTAAGGGTGCCACCACCACCGACTTCACCACCGATGCGCTGGCCGCGCTCGCCTACCTGCGCACCCGGCCCGACATCCGCCCACACCAGGTGGCGCTCATGGGCCACAGCGAGGGCGGCCTCATTGGGTGGCTGGCGGCGGCCCAGCCTGGCGGCCCCGACCTGCTGGTGTCGCTAGCCGGCCCCGGCGTGCCCGGCGATGCCATTTTGCTGCGCCAGCAGGCCGACCTGGCCCGCGCCCAGGGCGCCGACTCGGCCAGCATCGGGGCCAACTTCCGGCTGCACCGAGCGCTGTTTGCCGAGCTACGCCGCCAGCCCGCCGCCCTGCCCGCCGACCAGGTGGTGGCCCGGCTCGTGGCCGTGGCGCAGCAGCAGCCGGGCGTCTCTACCGACCAGGCCCGCCAGGCGCTGGCCAAGGCCTTTACTGACCCGTGGATGCGGGCCTTCCTGCGCCTCGACCCCGCCACCTACCTGGCTAAGGTGAAGTGCCCCGTGCTGGCCCTCAATGGCGCCAACGACCTGCAAGTAGCCCCCGACCTGAACCTGCCCGCCATCGCGCGCGGCCTGCGCGCCGCCCACAACCCCGACGCGACCACCCAGGTCTTGCCGCAGCTCAACCATCTTTTCCAGACCGACCCGGCGGCCACCAGCCGCTACGCCAGCATTGAGGAGACGTTTGCGCCGAGCGCGCTGGTCGTCATCGGCGACTGGCTGAGCGCCCGCACCAGCAGCCCCGGCAAGGCCAGCAAGTAGGCGCTAGCGCCCGCCCGGCACCTCGGCCCACAGCAGCGCCTCCGAGAGCGGGCTCACGTCGAGGTCAACCAGCCGCACGCCGTAGCGCAACTCGTTGCCCTCGCGCATTTTGCGGCTACCCAGGCTGATGACGCGCCGCAGCCGCTGGGCGTTGCGGTAGTCGCCGAGGGCTACCGCGTCGGCCAGGGCAAAGGCCGTGGCCGGAATGCCGTAGCCCAGGATGAGCGGGCCGCTGTCTACGTCGCCCGCGCCGGTGGTGTAGCGGTCCGGCTGCTCGCGGTAGATGCGCAGCACGCCCAGGTTGGTGCTGTGGGCGGCCTGGTAGCGCGCATACTGCTGCCGGGCAAAGGCCGGGTCGAACCGGGCCAGAAACCAAATGCCCCACCCCAGCGAAGAGCCACGGGGCCCCTCGCTGGGCCGGCCTTGCGCATCGAGCTGCGAGGCCAGCAGGCCCGTGGCCGGGTCCAGCAGCTGCGCTTGGGCGGTAGCCACCCAGCGGCGGCCCGCCTGGGCGTAGCGGCTACCGGTGAGCTGGCTGTGCAGGTGCAGCGAGGCGAGCGCCACACTATTATCAGGCACCCAGCGCAGGCCGGGTACGACTCCAGGCTGCCGCCCGCGGCCTGGCGGTAGCGCCCGGCCAGGGCCGCCGACAGGCTGTCCGTGCAGGTGGCGGTAGGGCGAGGCCAGCACCAGCTGCCGGTGGCAGCCCAGCATCAGGTTGAGGTGGCCCAGGTACAGCACCGAGCTAGGCAGCGCGGGGCTAGCCACGCCGGCCCCCATTCCCTCCCCAAACGGCTGCCGCACGGGGCTGGCCAGGGCCGCCCGAATAGCCTGCCCGATGGTAGCGGCGGCCTCGGCGCGCAGGCTGGGCTGCTGCGCGGCCAGATTAGCCAGCGCGTAGGAACTGAACGCAAGTGTGAACAAGCCCCACTCGGGGTTCAGGGCCGTTAGCTTGCCTAGGGCCGCGCCCGGTGCGGGGCCCTAGGCAATGACGCGCTCCAGGTAGTTGAGCCGCAGGCGTAGCTCGGGCTGGCCGGGCGGCGCGTAGGTGGGCCAGCTAAAGCCTAGCCACAGCAAGGCCAGCGAGCTTATTGCCCATAACCAACGCCATCGCTTCCTCATAAATAGCCAAAAAAGAACGTCCTGCTCATCTGGCGTCCGCTTGCCGAAGCATCTCGCTCGCGCCGCTAGGGTAGCTAACTCTAGCGGCGCGAGCGAGATGCTTCGGCAAGCGGACGCCAGATGAGCAGGACGTTCGCGTTATTCTTATTCGTCCTTCTACACCAGCCCCTTCGCGGCCAGGTACTCGGCAATCTGCACCGCATTGGTAGCGGCGCCCTTACGCAGGTTGTCGGCCACTATCCACATGTTGAGGGTGTTAGCCTGAGTTTCGTCGCGGCGCAGGCGGCCTACCAGCACGGCGTCGCGGCCGTGGCTGTCCTTGGGCATGGGGTAGTGATTATTCTGCACGTCGTCTACCAGTTCCACACCGTCGGTATTGCGCAGGATTTCGCGCACTTCGTCGAGGTCAAAATCGTGGGCAAACTCGATGTTGACCGACTCGGAGTGGCCGCCCATCACGGGCACGCGCACGCAGGTGGCCGTGACGCGGATGCTGTCGTCGCCCATGATTTTCTTGGTCTCGTTCACCATTTTCAGCTCCTCCTTGGTGTAGCCGTTGGGCTGAAACACGTCGATGTGGGGCAGCACGTTCAGGTCGATGGGGTGAGCGTAGGCGGGGTTGCTGGCGGTTTGGCCGGCGCGCTCCTCCATGAGCTGGTCCACGGCTTTTTTACCGGTGCCGGTCACGCTCTGGTAGGTGCTGATGACGAGACGCTTGGCCTCGTATTTTTTGTGCAGGTCATTAAGGGCCACCACCAGCTGAATGGTCGAGCAGTTGGGATTGGCAATGATTTTATCGTCCTTGGTGAGCACGTCGGCGTTCACCTCGGGCACCACCAGCTTCTTGCTGGGGTCCATGCGCCAGGCCGACGAGTTATCGACCACCACCGTGCCTACCTCGGCAAACCTGGGCGCATTTTCGAGCGACACGCCGCCACCGGCCGAGAAAATGGCGATGGCCGGGCGCGCCGCCACGGCGTCGTCCATACTCACCACCGGGTAGTCTTTGCCCTGAAAATGAACCAGCTGGCCCACCGATTTGGCCGAGGCCACGGGCAGCAACTCAGTTACGGGAAACTGGCGCTCGGCGAGCACCTTCAGCATCTCGGTGCCCACCAGCCCGGTGGCACCCACAACGGCAATTTTCATATTAAATACAGCTATTCAACACGTTAACCTTATGCCTTCGCATCGGCCCGTGCGGAGCAAATGTCGGGATAAAATTTACTTCGCCCGCAACGCTTCTTGACTTATCAGCCACCGCCGCGCCCTGGCTGGCCCCGAAACCGAAAATAGTACCCCGGCGCGGCAGCCAGAGCAGCCGATTAACCGTTGAGGTTTGTGAGCCGCTACGCAGCGGCCGGCCGGGCGCCTGGCGGCGGCCGATGCCAATTTTTCCTAATTCCCTTTCCTAAACCAACCCTTCCCTCATGGCCATCAACCCCAAAACCAAAGGCCTGTCGCACGTGGCCCTGCGCTCGTCCGACTTTGCCCGCACCCGCGCCTTTTACCACGACCTGCTGGGCCTGCCCATTGCCCTCGACACGCCCGAAATCTTGGGCTTCTCCATCGGCACGCTGTTTCTGGGCTTCAAGAAAGCCGCGCCCACCTACCCCGGCGGCAACGTTTTCACGCCCTTCAACGTGGGCCTCGACCACATCGCCATTGCCTGCGAAGACGAGGCCGAGCTGCACCGCGTGGCCGACGCCCTGCAAGCCGCCGGCGTCGAAAACACCGGCATAAAAACCGACACCGTGCAGCCCAAAAAGTACGTGGCCTTCAAGGACCCCGACCGCATTCAGTGGGAATTTTACATGGTGTAGCGCGGGGGTTCAGGTCGCTGTAGAGACGCATCCTTGTGTCTCTACAGTGCCTCGTAAATCATCGCGAATCCTGCTTTGGCGGGTGGGCCCCACGCCCACCCGCCATTTTTTTGAGCTACTCACTGCTATAGCTCAATTTCTACGCGTTTATTTGGGGCTAGCTATTCTTAGCACGCCCTACAATGAAGTATTTACTGCTTTTGCTTTTCTGGCTGCCGCTACTAGCGCAGGCCCAGCTGGCCGAGACGTTTGCCGACGGTGATTTGACCAAAAGCCCCGCCTGGAGCGGCGACGCCGGCAGCTTCGTGGTGGCTAGCCAGGTGCTGCAAAGCAACGGCCCCGCCATCACCGGCACGCAGTTGCAACTGGCCACGGCCTGCCAGGCCAGCACCGGCACCAGCTGGGAGTTTTGGGTTAACCTCAGGCTCGCCACGTCCTCCGGCAACCTGGCCGACGTGTGGCTGCTGGCCTCGCAGGCCGACCTCAAAAGCCCGGCTACCAAAGGCTATTTCGTGCGCCTGGGCGGCACCGACGACGAGGTGAGCCTCTTTCGCAAGGACTCGGCCCGGGCGGCCGTGCTGGTTATCGACGGCCTGAACGGCACCCTGGCCAGCAGCACCAACAACGTAGTGCGCGTGCGCGTAACCCGCTCGCTGCAAGGCCAGTGGACGTTGGCGCGTGACCTCACGGGCGGCCGCAGCTTCGTGGCCGAGGCCAGCCAGCCGGTTGACAACACCCACCACCGCAGCGCTGCGGTGGGCGTGTCGCTGCTCTACTCGGCGGCCAACGCGAAGAATTTTTACTTCGACGATTTCTACGTGACTGATGCCACGGCGCCGCTGCTGCTGCGCGCCGCCGCGCTCGATGCGCGCACGGTCGAGGTGTTGTTCAACGAAGCCGTGGACCCGACCACCGCCCCCGACCCGGCCCGCTACCGGCTGGCCACGGGCACGGTGCCCACGGCAGCTATCGTTTCGGCGCTTAACCCGGCCGTAGTGCGCCTCACCTTCGGCACCGACCTGGAGGCTAGCAACACATTAGAGGTACGCCAGTTGGCCGACCTCTACGGCAACGTGGCGGCTGGGCCACTCACGGCGGCCTTCGGCGGCGTGCCGGTGGCCCCGCGCGCGGGCGAGCTGCTCCTCACCGAAATTATGGCCGACGAAACGCCCGTGGTGGGCCTGCCACCCTCAGAGTTCGTAGAGCTCTACAACAACTCGACCAAGACGCTGAGCTTGCGCGGCGTGCGCCTACTGAAGCCCGGCAGCCCGGCCGCCGCGCTGCCCGACACCGCCCGGCTGCTGCCCGGCCAGTATGCGGTGGTGTGCGGCAGCACCCGCGCGGCGCAGTTTACGACTTACGGCAAAGTGTACGGCATCAGCAACTTCCCGGCACTCGGCAACGCCGGCGACCAACTAGTGCTGCGCGGCCGCGATGGCGCCACGCTCTTCGAAATCACCTACGCCGACACCTGGTACCGCGACCTACGCAAGGCTCAGGGCGGCTGGACGCTGGAAATGATGGACCCCGCTGCTTACTGCCTCGGCGCCACCAACTGGCAGGCCAGCCAGGACCCCGGCGGCGGCACCCCCGGCCGCCGCAACAGCGTGGCCGCCCCCAACCCCGACCGCACCCCGCCGGGCCTGCTCAGCGCGGTAGTCCTCACGCCCACCGTTATCCGTTTGAATTTCGGCGAGAAGCTGGATAGTGCGGCTGCTGCTTCGCTGGCGCTCTATACACTGCAAAGCCGCACTAGCGCGGCCCCGGCCGTAGTCCGCGCCGCACCCGTGAGCCCCGACTTTCGGGCCGTGGACCTCACCGTGAGCCCAGCGCTGCTACCCAGCCAGCCGCTGACCGTGGCCGTGGCCCGCGCCACCGACTGCGCGGGCAACGCCAGCGGCGCACTCGCCTCGGCCGCCGTGGCGCTGCCCGAGGCCGCGCAGGCCGGCGACGTAGTTATTAATGAGCTGTTATTCAACCACGCGCCGGGCGGCGTATACTTTGTGGAGTTGCTAAACCGCTCGTTGCGCTTTATTAATCTGCAAGGCTATCAGCTTACGGCTCAAAAGGCTAGCGGCAACGCTACGGTCATCGTCAGCCCCGGCGCGCCCTACGTGCTGGCGCCCGGCCAACTGGTGGCGCTGACTTCGGATGTGGGCATTTTGCAGGCGCAGTACCCCACTAGCGCCGACCCGGCCGCGCTACTGGCCGTGCCCAGCTTCCCGGCCCTGGACAACAGCGCGGGCACGGTAATTATCAGCAGCTCAACGGGCACCGAAGTTGACCGCTACGCCTACGATAAAAGCCAGCAGCTGACGTTGCTGAGCACCCAGGCCGGCGTGAGCCTGGAGCGCATCCGGGCCAACGGGCCGAGCGCGGCCAGCAACTTCCACTCGGCGGCCAGCACCGTGGGCTACGCCACGCCCGGCCGGCCCAACTCGCAGGCCCAGGATGCCGTGGGCAACGGCCAGGAGCTGGCGATGGTGCCCGAGCTGTTCACGCCCGACGATGATGGCCAGCAGGATTTTACGACCCTCAACTACCAGCTCGACCAGCCCGGCTACGTGGGCTCCGTGACGGTGTATGACGCGCTAGGCCAGCTCACGCGCCGGCTGCTGCGCAATGAGAGCCTGCCCACCACCGGCTTCGTGCAGTGGGACGGCCTCGACGAGCACGGCCGCAAGGCTGCCGTGGGCTACTACCTCGTGCACGTTGAGCTGTTTCGGCCCAGTGGCGGCGAGCGCCGCGAGTACAAAAAGACGGTGGTAGTGGGCGCCCGCCTTTGAGCTGTGTGGCGGGGCTGGCCAACGTAGCTGTTTAGGAAGTCAAGAAACCGGTGGTCATTGCGAGCGCAGCGCGGCAATCGCCCCAGAACGAGTCGTGCGGGTGTCGTTTCATTGCGATTGTCGCGCTGCGCTCGCAATGACCACCGGTTTACAAGTGTCCCCTACCCACTTCCTAAATAACTTCAACTTACCAGGCGCTGAAAATCAATTCTTTATTAACATAGTCGATGGTAGTGCGGTACTGGCTCAGCAGCGGGTAGCCCACCAGGCCCTGCAACGGGGCGCGGCTGGGGTTTTGATTGAGGTGGGCCAGGTCGGCAAACACGGTGGCCTGCTTGCGAAACGCCAGCGGGCCGGCCAGCCGCACTTCGGGCAGGCGGGCAGTGGCCACAGTGCGGGCATTGGCATCGGCCCCGCTGAGCCGGGCGGTGGAGATTTTGCGCAGCTCGCGGGCCAGCCCGGCCTGGTACTGCTGGTCGAGTAGGTTGGCCTGCGCGCCGCAGTCCACCCCTACCTGAAAGGTTTGGCCGCCCACCGCGAGGGCCACCACGGGCAGGTGGCCACTCAGCGTGAAAGGCACGCGCATGAGGGCAGGCGTGGTGGCCGGGCCGGGCTGGCGCAGGCGCACCAGCCCGGCCCGGTAGTCGAGCGTCACGGCGTACTGGCTCAGCACGTTGTAGCCGATGAGGCCCAGCAGCGGCAGGCCACCCAGCTTCTGTTCGAGGCTCGTGAGGTCGAGCGTGGGCACTTCCTTCTGCTGAAAGCTGATGCCTTGCCAATCAAATTTTTGTACCCGATGATACGACATGCCGGCCATCTTGCCGTTCACGCCGGTGCTACCGGCGGCGGCCAGGGTGGTTTCGGTACCGGGGGGCGTAAACTCGCGCTTGTTGAGGACCAGCGCGGGGGCGCCGGTATCGAGCAGGAAATTACCGCGCCGGCCATCTACCTCGGCCTCCACTACCAGCAGGCCATTGAGCACCTTAGCGGGCACGTTGGCGCTGGGCGGCGTGGTTAGCTCGCCGGGGGCGAAAGTGGTGTCAATTTTCTTCGCGCTGGCCTGCACCAAGTTCAACTCGGCAAACTGCCCGGCGGGGGTTAGTACAAAAGTAACCTCCTTCTCGGTGCCCTGGCGGGCTAGCTGGCACACGTAGCGGGTGTTGGGGCCGGCGGGCTCCTGGCGCACAATGCGCAGGCCTTCGACCGGGCCGTACTGCGGCAAGAGCTGCGCCAGCACCCGCTCGGTATAGGCGGGCGGCAGGCTACCCACGCGGGTTTCGGGGGTGAGATAGGACTGCACAGGGGCCAGCGACTTGCCGTTGAGCGCCGCCACGAGCTGGTCGAGGGCCGGCACACCGGTGGCCTGCTGAGCATAGGCAGCCCGTAGCAGGCCGCAGCAGAACAGCAGTAGAAAGCTTATTTTTCGAAGCATGAATGAGTGGCTGGAAGGTTGTTGTGAAAGTTGAAGGCTAGCTGGTTGTACTTCAATGACAGAGGCTAAGCAAGCCGGGAACTCGTTTTGTACTACGCCGACACAATAGTACGAAATACTTCGTATTATTTACGAATATTTTCGTACTTTATTAATAACACCTATTTTGTTGGCTGCCTTCGCCGCGTGCGCCGCGTCTTCCCGCTGCTTGTCGCTAGCCACTGCGTGCGCTAAATATGGGCGCTAAATATGGGCGCTAAGGTAGGCGATTGACTGCGGCCTCGTGCGGCTGCTTGAAGTTGTGGCTAAGGCGGGGAAAGACGCGTCCTTGCGTCTCACCAGTAGCGCCGTTCGGCTGTCAGTCGTTCGCACTCAACAATAACGAGACGCAAGGGTGCGTCTCTACGACCGCCTGAAACAGCATTTGTACCAGTCATTAAACCTCGCGTTCGCCTCCTCATCCAATCGCTATGAACACGCAGCAGCTCCAGCATTTGTATTGGCGGGCCGGCTTCGGCCCGCGCCCGCAGGACGTGGCCGCCGGCCTCAGCCCCGCCAAGGCCCTGCGGCAGCTGCTGCACGAGGCCCGCTCCTACGCGCCCATTCCGAGCGCCACGCTGGCCGGCTTCCAGGACCCGCAGGGCGCCGTGATGGCCGTGGCGCCCGTCGGCGCTAGCCCCGCCCCGGCTGGCATGACGGGCGACGCGGGCCCGGCGGCCGCGGCGGCCGCGTCCGCTAGCTCGGCCCAGCCGGGCACAGCTAGCCCCGCGCTGGAGGCGCCGCCGGCCGCAGTTGATATGCTGCGCCCGCGCTCGGCGCTGGCTCTGCGTCGCCAGGGCCTGCCGCAGCTGCGCCGCGCCGACCTCACGCCCGCCCAGCGCAAGCTGCAAAACGAGGGCATCCGCGATGCCTTCATTAGTATGAGCACAGCCTGGATGGACCAGATGGCAACTTCGCCGGGCCAGCTGCGCGAGAAGGTGGCGCTGTTCTGGCACGGGCATTTTGCCTGCCGCACCCGCCGGCCCGACGACTCGCTGGCGCTGCTCAACACCATTCGGGAGAAGGCGCTGGGTAAGTTTCCGGACCTGCTGCTGGCCGTGAGCCAGGAGCCGGCCATGCTGCAATTTCTTAATAACCAGCAAAATCGCAGGGAGCACCCCAACGAGAATTTCGCCCGCGAGGTGATGGAGCTCTTCACGCTGGGCCGCGGCAACTACACCGAAACCGACGTAAAGGAGGCCGCGCGCGCCTTCACCGGCTGGGGCTTCGACGGGCAGAGCCGCTTCGTGTTTCGGGAGCGCCAGCACGACGCGGGCCCCAAAACGCTGCTGGGCCAAACCGGCAACTGGGGCGGCGAGGACGCGCTGCGCATTATCATGCAGCAGCCAGCGGCGGCCACGTTTATCGTGACGAAGCTGTACCGCTTCTTCGTGAACGACGTGCCCGACCCGGCGCACATCGCCCCGCTGGCCACCGCGTTTCGGCAGAGCGGCTACGACGTGAGCGATTTGCTGACGCGAATATTCTCGGCCGACTGGTTTTACGCACCGGCCAACACGGGCAGCCTCATCAAGTCGCCGGTAGCGCTGGTGGCGGGCCTGCGCCGCACCCTTAACTTGCAGGTTGACAACGACAAGCAGCTGCTCGGCTACCAAAAGGCGCTGGGCCAGACGCTCTTTATGCCGCCCAACGTGGCCGGCTGGCCCGGCGGCCGCGCCTGGATAGACTCGTCGTCGCTACTGCTGCGCTTGCAGCTGCCGAGCATCCTGTTCAAAAACGCCGAGTTTGCGGTGCGCCTCAAGGATGACGAGAACGACATCACGCCCCAGACCACGGGCAAGGAGCGGCTGGTCAAAAACACCGAAACCACCCACCTGCCGCTAGCCCCGATTCAGCAGCTAATGGGCGCGGCGCCGCCCGAAAACCAGCCGCAGCTGCTGGCTAACTTCCTGCTGCAAGCGCCTTTGCGGCCCGAAAACCTGGCCCTGGTGCAGCAGGCCACCGCCAAGGCCGCCACGCCCGAGGAGCGGTTGCGCGCCACGCTGGTGAGCTTACTGAGCTTACCGGAGTATCAGCTGGCCTAATGAGTTGACAATTAAAAGTTAAACAATCGAAAATGGTCGTCCTGCTGAGCTTGCCGAAGCATCTCGCTCGCATCGTTGCCAGGCGTAGTTGATTAGTACAGCACGCGAGATGCTTCGGCAAGCTCAGCAGGACGACCATTTTTATCTGTAAATTAATTCTTTATGCAACGCCGCCAGTTTCTGCAAGCCTCCGCCCTCGCCAGCACGCTGCTGCTGGTGCCCAAGTTTTTGCACGCCCTCGACCGGCCCGAGGCGGCGCTGGCGGCGCGGCTGCGCGATGCCCCCGGTGGCGCCGCTAGGCGGCTCATCGTAGTGCAACTGGGCGGCGGCAACGATGGCCTGAACACCCTGGTGCCGTATCGCAACGACTTGTATTACAAGGCCCGGCCCACGCTGGCGCTCAAGGAAAGCGAGGGCCTGCTGCCGCTCAGCGACGAGCTAGCCCTGCACCCGGCCATGAAGGGCTTAAAGGGGCTGTTCGACCAGGGCCAGGTGGCGATTTGCAACGCCGTGGGCTACCCCAACCCCGACCGCTCGCACTTCCGCTCGATGGACATCTGGCAGACCGGCTCGGGCTCGGAACAGCTGCTGAGTACCGGCTGGCTAGGCCGCTACCTCGACAGCACCTGTGGCCCCGGCGCGCCCGCCTACCAGGCCCTCGAAATCGACGATACGCTGAGCCTGGCGCTAAAGGGTGCCCAGCGCAATGGTTTGGCCCTCAAGAACCCCGGCAAGTTTCACCAACTCACCCAAAGCCGCTATTTGAATGCGTTGAGCCAGGAAAAGGCAGCCGTGCCGGCCGAGTCGGAGCTCGATTACCTGTACAAGACGCTGGCCGAAACGGCTTCGTCGGCCGATTATCTCTACAACAAGTCGAAGATTCACAACAGCACGGCTACCTACCCGAACACCGAGTTTGGCAAGAGCCTGAAAACGACCGCCGAGCTCATCGGCTCGGGCGTCGAGTCGCGAGTGTACTACTTGGCGCTCAGTGGCTTCGATACCCACGTGCGGCAGCACGAGCAGCAGGACCGCCTGCTGGGCGAGCTCTCGGACGGCCTGGCCGCGCTGGCCGCCGACCTGCAAAAAAGCAACGAGTGGAACAACACGCTGGTGATGGTGTTCAGCGAATTTGGGCGCCGCGTGGGCCAGAACGCCAGCAACGGCACCGACCACGGCACCGCCAACAACGTGTTTTTGCTGAGCGGCGCGCTGCGCAAGGCCGGCCTGCTCAATCAGCCCGCCAGCCTCGCCGACCTCGACCAGGGCGACCTGCGCTATCAGCTCGACTTCCGCAGCCTCTACGCCAGCATCTTAACCGACTGGCTGGGCGCCGACGACCAACTGGTGCTGGGCCCCGGCGTGGCGCGCCTGGCCGGCATCCTCGGCTAGCCAAACGCTTGAAGTAAAAGCGATTATAACCTGCGCCGCCCGGAGAAAAAAGGTCAGCTCGGCTATATCAAAGCCCACTGGCACCCCGTAGGAAAAGGCCGCGGCCCGGTGGGCGGCTTCCTTTTCCACAATCTTTCTCTTCCTGCGCCATGAAATTCATCACCCCCACGCTGCACGGCGTGCTCGACTACCTCACCTGCGGGCTCTTTTTGCTGGCCCCCACCCTCTTCGGCTTCACGGGTACCTACGCCACCGTTTGCTATATCTTAGGAGCTGGCTACCTGGTTATCAGCCTGCTTACCAACATGCCGCTGGGGGCCGTTAAAGTGCTGCCCTTCTGGCTGCACGGCCGGCTGGAACTAGTGAGCGGCTTCGTGTTTCTGGTGTCGCCCTGGCTCTTTGGCTTCGCGGAGAATGGCGTGGCGCGCCTCTTTTTCATGGCGATGGGCGCGGTTTTCCTGGTGGTTTTCCTTTGCACGCAATGGCGCGCCCAGGAGCAACACGCGCCAATGGCTGGCTAGCCGGTAGAGACGCAGCTTGGCGTCTCTACAATAACCGGTAACCATTCAAAAAGCCCTTGCGCTGCCACCCGGCAACGCAGGAGCTTTTTGTTGGTACTTGATTCTAAACTATTTAGTGCATCAGCTTAAATCGGCACCTGGAAGCCGAAGCCGTAGATGAGCTGGCCCGAGCCGAAGTGGTGCGTGACGCGCCCGAGGCGGTCGGCACCGATGTAGCTGTTGGTGTACTTGGCGTAGGCGCCCTGAAAATCAGTATTCAGGAAGAAGTAGCGGTAGAGTTCCAGGCGCACGCCGCCGCTGGCCCCGGCCACCCAGCCTTCGTAGTGAAACGGCCCCTCGGCGTGGCTGGTGAAGATGCTGGAAATGGTGTAGGAAATCATGGGGCCGCCGCCCACCTTGGTGATGGCGCTGAGCGCCACGTGGCGGCCGGCCAGCAGCTGCCAGCGCTTCACGAGGTTCACCATCAGGTAGTTGTTGCCGTTGGTGTGCTGTAGGTGCACAAAGTCGGGCGTTACGAGGGTGTCGCGGTCGAACTTGTAGCCCCGAATCTGGCCCGACACGCGCATGGTCTGGTAGTCGTCGACCACGTACTTGAGGTGGTTCCAGCTGACCTCGATGCCCAGGTCGTGCTTGTCGTGAAACATGTAGCCTACCGAGAGGTCGTACTGCGGCACGGTGAGGTTGCTGAGCTTCCAGAAGTCGCTCATGCTGGGATGGTCGTGGGCGACGGCATCGTGAAAGGTGAAGTCGTAGTCGTCGGACTTATCGTTCTTAAATCGGATATCCGACTTGGTGTACCAGTCGCGGTTGTAGCTCCAGTTGAGGTAGATGGCGCCGTGGTCGTGGCCGGGGCGGGGCACCCCACCGAGCATGGCATTGGGGACCATCGGCGCCTGCTGCGCCTGCCCCACGCTCGCCACGCCCAACAGGCCAGCCAGCAGTAAATAGTTCTTCATTATAATGGGATAGCAAACCCCGCCGAATGCGCAAGGCTACCCAAAGTTACTGCCGAGGTCCGGTACGGCCGTGGTAATGCCTCCTAGCTAACCAGAAGAATACTATAGAAAGCTGATTTTTACGCATATCTTTGCCAAGCCAGCCTATTCCACTTTAGGTAAGGTATTTACGCTCTTTTTTAGCACTTTTTCTGCATGAAATTATCCTTACCTACTTGCCTGCTGGCCGGTACCGCGCTGCTCAGCTCCTGCGCCTCCATTGTCAGTCATTCTACCTGGCCGGTGTCGCTCAGCAGCGCGCCGGTGGGCGCCAGCGTGGCCGTTATTGACCGTGGGGGCCGCGAGGTTTTTACGGGCACTACCCCCGCGTCGGTGCAGCTCAAATCGGGCGCCGGCTTTTTTCAGCGCGCCAAGTACACCATCAAGTTTACCAAGCCGGGCTTCGCCACGCAAACCATCCCGCTGGAGGCCAGCGTGAATGGCTGGTACTTCGGCAACCTCGTTTTTGGCGGCTGGATTGGGATGCTTATCGTAGACCCCGCTACCGGTGCCATGTACCGCATTCCGCAAAAAGACGTGCAGGTGGCGCTGGCCCAAACCACTGCGTTTGACCTGAACGCGGCCGACCCCACCGGCCTGCGCATCGTATCGCTCGATGAAGTGCCCGCCAGCACGCGCGCCCTCATGGTGAAAGTGCAGCCCTAAGCAGCGGCGCAATTTCTTTCCTTAAAAAAGCGCAGGCCCTAGGCCCGCGCTTTTTTAATGCTCAAACACGGCGGCGGCCAGCGCCAGCACCGCCCGGCGCGTGGCCTCGGGCTGCTCCAGGTACGCCTGGTGGCCGCTGCCTTCCAGGAAGAGCGCCGAGGCCACCGGCGCCAGCGCCGCCTGGGCCACCGAGTCGGCCAGGGGCACGGCCACGTCGTGCTTGCCGGCGGCTACCAGCACCGGGAAGCGGGCCGTGCGCAACACGGCGGTGCGGTCGGGGCGGGCGGCCATGGCGCGCAGGGCGCCGGCAATGGTAGCCTCGGGCGTGGCCTTGCCGATGTCTTCGAGCAGGGCCAGCGCCTCGGGCAGGCGGTCGCGGTTGGCGGGCGCAAAGAGCGGGCGCACGAAGCTTTCCATGAACTTCTGGAGGCCGTGGCGCTCGACGAAGCCGATATTTTTTTCGCGGTTCTGGCGCTTCTCATCGGTATCGGCGTAGGCCGTGGAGTTGATGAGGGCCAGTCCGGCCACGCGGTCGGGGTAGCGCTCGGCCAGGGCCAGGGCCACGTAGCCGCCCATGCTGTGGCCCACCACCAGCACTGGGCCGCTGGCCCCTTTTTGGTCGAGATAATTAACGACGTAGCGCGCCTGGGCCTCCATCGCAAAATTGGGCACGGCGGCGCGGTTGGTACCGTGGCCCAGTAAATTGGGCACGAGCAGGCGGTAACCGGCCGGGAAGGGCCGGGTGAAGTCGGTCCAGACCTCGCGGCTTTCGGCAAAGCCGTGCAGGAAGAGAATGGTGGGCGAAGTAGGGCTAGCCATAGGAACTACTACCTTGCGGGCGGCAAGTATGTGCCAAAACTACGGGATGATTTCACGACAGCGATACCCTTTTCTATTTGCGTCTGGGCTAGGGTTAGTTTTCGCGCTGGTTTCACGCTACCTGTTTGATGACCGCTTGGGCGACCGCGCCGGCGGGCTACTTACCATCAGTTTTCTACTGCTGGTGCCGCTGGCCCTTGGTGCTATTACTGCGCACTTTGTGGAGGGCGAGCACACCTTTTGGCGCCTGTGCGGTGCGCCCTGGCTCACGGTGTTGTTATTCATCATTACCACGCTTCTCTTTCACCTAGAAGGCCTTATCTGCCTTATCATCATTGGGCCCATCTTCTTTATCGTAGCTTCGATGGGCGCCTTAATTTACACTAGCATCGTTGATGTGCTGCCACCCCGGCGCGATAAAACGCTGGTAGTCGCCGCCTTCGCTCTGCTGCCTTTTCTGGCCATTAGCATTGAAAACCGCTTCGACAACCCCGACGACTTCCGGCGCGTCGAAAATACCATCGAGATAAACGCGCCGGCCGCCGTGGTGTGGCAGCACATCATTCGGGTGGCGCCCATCGGGGCCGCTGACCTGGGCCACAGCGTGATTGACGACATTGGCTTTCCGCGGCCCATCGAGGCTACCCTTACCCGCGAGGGCGTGGGCGGCGTGCGCCACGCCACCTTCGAGCGCGGCGTCGAGTTTATCGAAACCGTGGACGACTGGCAGCCGCTCAAGCAGCTCTCGTTCAGTATTGTGCCCAACACAGCCACCATTCCGCCCACTACGTTTGACGAGCACGTGCTTGTGGGCGGGCGGTTTTTCGACGTACTGCGCGGCACCTACGAGCTACGGCCCGCCGGCCCCGGCCGCACGCGGCTGGTGCTGCACAGCCAGCAGCGCCTCAGCACCCACCTCAACTGGTACGCCGGGCTGTGGACGAGCTTCGTGATGAGCGAAATCCAGAGCCGTATTCTGGTGGTGCTCAAGCACCGCTGCGAGCGGGTGGGCTAGCCAACTTTGCAACCGACGCTCGGATGAATGCAGCGACGCATCTTTGCTAGCCGGGCAACCTCGGCTGGCTAGCCAGTGACCTTGAGCGTTGGCCGCCGGCTAGCCCGGCCGCAACCTTCTGCCGCCGTTGGCAGTTGGGGTAAACACTAACTGCGAATTTCTTTTTAACGCGTTATTTTATAGCCTAATGCGCTCCTTTTCCTCCCGTTATCTCCTCGCCGTGCCGGCCCTGGCCGGCAGCCTAGCGCTGGTGGCCAGCCGCCCCACCGCCCCCACCGTGGCCCCCGACCCCAACAACGCCGGCCTGAAGCTACCCGCCGGCTTTGGCGCGCTGGTGGTGGCCGAAACCGGTGGCAAAGCCCGCCACCTGGCCGTGACGCCCCAGGGCGTTATCTACGTGAAGCTCAACAAGGTGAAGGATGGCAAAGGCATCCTGGAGCTGCGCCCGCAGGCCAACGGCAAGGCCACCGTGGCCGGCGGCTTCGGCAACTACGGCGGCACGGGCATGTACGAGAAAAACGGCTACCTCTACGCCTCCTCCGACCACGCCGTGTACCGCTATAAGCTCGATGCCAAAGGCGGCGTCACGAACCCCAGCCAGCCCGAGCTGTTGGTGCGCGGCCTGAAGGTGGGCAGCCAGCACGAGTCAAAATCCATCGTGCTCGATAATGCTGATAATCTGTACGTAAACATCGGGGCCTACGCCAACGCCTGCCAGGAGCAGGACCGCACCCGCGGCTCGAAGGGCATTCCGAACTGCCCCATTCTGGATTCGGCGGGTGGCATCTGGCAGTTCAAGGCCAGCCAGGCCAACCAGACCTACAAAACCGGTACGCGCTACGCCACCGGCCTGCGCAACGTGGTGGGCCTCGACTGGAACCAGCAAGATAATGAACTCTTTGTGATGCAGCACGGCCGCGACCAGCTCTCCGATAACTGGCCTGAGCTGTTCAATGAAAAGCAGTCGGCCCAGCTGCCCGCCGAGTGCATGTACGCCGTGAAGAAAGGCGACAACGCCGGCTGGCCTTACCTCTACTACGACCCCCAGCAGAAGAAAAAAATGCTGGGCCCCGAGTACGGCGGCGACGGCAAAAAGGAAGCCACCGGCAACTACATCGACCCCGCCGCCGCCTACCCCGCCCACATGGCCCCCAACGGCCTGCTCTTCTACACCGGCAACATGTTCCCGGCCAAGTACCGCAACGGCGCCTTCATCGCCTTCCACGGCTCCTGGAACCGCGCCCCCGAGCCGCAGGCCGGCTACTACGTAGTATTTCAGCCCTTCGTGAATGGCAAGCCCAGCGGCCAGTGGGAGGTTTTTGCCGATAACTTCTCGGGCTCGGCCGCCAAAACGGCCAGCGGCCGCGCCGACCACCGCCCCTGCGGCCTCGCCCAAGGCCCCGACGGCTCGCTCTACGTGAGCGACGACTCGAAGGGCACCATCTACCGCATCGTGTATAACGCCAAGAAATAATGACTATCAAGTATCTAGTGCTGGCGCTGGGGCTAGCCGGCGGCGCGCTGTCGCTGCAAGCCCAGCACCGCCCCGCCCCCAAGAAGGCCGCTACCAAGGCCGACCCGGCAATGGCCGCCAGCCTCACCCGTGGCGCGGTGGTGTATAAGAATGTGTGCATCACCTGCCACCAGGCCGACGGCGGCGGCGTGCCCAACATGAACCCGCCGCTCATCAAAACGACCTACGTGCTCGGCGACAAGGCCCGGCTGGCCCACATCGTGCTGGCCGGCCTGGCCGAGCCCATCGAAATCAACGGCGACGACTACAAGCAGCACATGCCCGCCAGGCCTACCTCACCGACCAGCAGGTGGCCGACGTGCTCACCTACGTGCGCAATAGCTTCGGCAACAAGGCCAGCGCCGTGCAGGTAGCCGAGGTGAAGGCCGTGCGCGATAAGCTGCCTAAATAGCTTTATTTTAACTTATTAGAACGCGGCGACCCTGGCAACGGGGTCGCCGCGTTGCGTTTGTGGCAGGCTGATTTCTAGTTAACTACCCAGCCCAATTACCCCAAACCGTCCGTCATGCTGAGCTTGCCGAAGCATCTCTACCGCGCCAATAGGTTTACTCTAACGAAGCGGTAGAGATGCTTCGGCAAGCTCAGCATGACGGGCGTTTGGGGGCAGCATCCTATTTCACAACTCTCTTGTAGTCGGCAGTATACTTTACCCCATCTTCATTGTTATACCCACGATAGTAACCTAGCCGCCGCCCTATGCGCCCTGCCCTGCTGCCGCCCCGCCATCGCCTCACCACCGCTTGGTTTCACGGCTGCTGGCTCTACGGCAACCTGGGCATCGGGCTGGTGTGGGGGCTGCCGCACATCACGTGGCAGCGCAGCCTGGCCTCCATAACCCTGGCGGTGCTCACGGTGGGGCTGGGCCACGCGGTGGGCTTGCACCGGGGCATTATTCACCGGGCGTTTGAAACGTCGCGCGTCTGGCGCGGGGTGCTGGCGTATCTGAGCGTGCAGGCCGGCGTGGGCGGGCCTATTTCGTGGCTGAAATCACACTATTACCGCGACTACTGGCAGAACCAGCCCGCTAGCCCGGCCTACTTCCGCTACGACCACTCCATCTGGCGCGATTACCACTGGAACCACCACCTGGCCCTGCAATCGGCCGATGATGCGCGCTACGCCATCCCGCCCGCCGACCTGCACGACCCCTGGCTGGTGTGGCTCGAACGCACCTGGGTGCTGCACGTGCTGGCCCTGACCGGCGTGGTGTGGCTGGCCTTCGGCTTCGAGGCAATGGCTGCCGTGGTGTGCCTGCGCGTGGCCGTGACCATGCTCGGCCACTGGTTCGTCACCTACGTGTCGCACACCTCGGGCTACGCCCGCTACCACGTGGCCGGCGCGGCCGAAAGCGGCTACAACAACCTGCTGCTCGGCGTCCTCAGCTTCGGCGAGGGCTTCCACAACACCCACCACGCCCACCCGCGCTCGGCCCGCATGGGCACCGCCTGGTACGAGCTCGACCTGGGCTGGCTGCTGGTGCGCGGCATGGAGGCGCTGGGCCTCGTCTGGGCCGTGGAAGCCGCCGGCCGCACCGCCACCCAGAAGCCCCAGGCGCAGGTGCAGCCCACCCGCCGCTGGCCCTGGGCCACCTAGCTTTGCAGCCTTATTTTAGACGCCATGAACGAGCAGCTGATTGTCAAGAATTTCGGCCCGATTAAAGACGCCACGGTGGATTTTAAGCGGGTCACGGTTTTTATCGGGCCGACGGGCGGGGGGAAGAGTACGCTGGCGAAGCTGGCGGCGATTTTTAATACTTCTTTTTATAACAGAAGCCCTAATACTCCTTCGCAAAAAGAAGACTGTTTCCATGATTATAATCTTTCGGAATTCATGGGCAGAAACCCAGCAGTATCTTTGAAATCAGAAAAAGTGTCTAAATATTTATTATTTCTTGAAGGCCAAATTGATGTGAGATTAGAAGATGACGTTGACGAGCTTTCCTTTGATTATAAAAAGTCACAAAATCTTGTTGATGAGGCTCGAAATTTATTAGAAAAGTTACGCCCCGACTTACATGATAAAGATAGAATAAGAATTATAAAGGATGTAAATGATTTACTTGACCAAGCTAGTGTCAGCAGAAATAAAACACTAAAAGCGGAAGAACTTGCTTTCATATCATTACCTTCATATATTCCCTCTGACCGCGCATTTGTAGCATCTATAAGTTCTTCATTCGCTGGCTTAATGCGCGATGATATTGGCTTACCTAAACCACTGCTCAATTTTGCTAATGCTTTTTTTCAAGCGAGAGACGAAGTCTACAGCTTAGAGATAGCTTTTTTAAACGTTGAATATTTTAGACATGACAATAAGGATTACGTAAGTTTTTCAAGTCATGGCAAACAAGCTTCTCTTCAATTAAATGAAACAGCCAGCGGCATCCAATCCGTCACCCCGCTGCTGGTGCTGCTAGAGCACCTGAGCCGCAACACCGAGCAGGCGCAAAGCTTCATCATCGAAGAGCCGGAGCTAAACCTCTACCCCACCGCCCAGCAAGGGCTACTGAACTGGCTGGTGGAGAAATGCACCAAAGGCGAAAACGACCTGACCATCACCACGCACAGCCCCTACATTCTCTCGCACCTCAACCTGCTGCTCTACGCGCACCACGTGGGCACCAAAGACGAGGAGAAGCGCCGGAAAGTAGCGGCTATCATCCCGGAGCAGTACTGGCTGAATCCCGATGAGTTTGCGGCATACTATGTCAACGGGCCCGAAGGCGTGGGCGGCGTTCGGTCGCTGCTAGACCCCGAAACCAAGCTGATTTCGCAAAACGAGTTGGATGCCGTTTCGGGCGTGCAGGCTGACGAGTTTGACCAGTTGCTCGACATCAACCGCGGCTTTTAGAAGATGCTGAATCCGCTCCGCGAATCATTCCGCGACCAGATGCGCGGCAGTGCGTGCCAGGAAGCTATTACGGCCGTTGAGTTTTTTGTGCAAGACCCGCCGCAGCCCAGCACCGAGCCTTGCTTTCACTACCTGCCGCCAATGCGCAATCGGTTCGATTTGCAGGTGCTAAATGCGGCGGGCCGGCTGGTGCACCTCATCAAAATTGACCGTTGCCTGTACTCAGCTGAGGAAGGCCGCCGGTGCGATTGCCTGCTGCTCACCGCCGAGCAGGCTTGCTTTGTAGAGTTCAAGGCAGCCGACAGCGACATTACTTCGGCAGGCCACCTGCGCTACGCTCGCGCCGCCGACTGCGTAGAGCAACTGGAACTCACTATTAAGGATTTTTACAAGCGTGGCATCATCTCGCCGGGGGCTCTCGTGCTGGCATATGCCTGCGTGGGGCGCACTGCTCAACGGCCATACCCGGGAGCCGATTTTTTGGCGTTAAGCGCTTCCTTCAACAATCGCTTTGAAGGCATACCTATCCGGGTGCGCTTATTAGTCGAGAACGTACTGACTATCAAGTAAGACCATGGTTAACAGTTAGCTACTTTCTCAATCTTTGAGTAGTTGGGCCACCTGCTTAAATGTCCTAACTCCTCTTGCCCGACCTCGTATGCTTTCTAAGCTTTAACATCCTAACTTATGAAAACGACGCTCCTGCTAGCCGCGCTCCTCGGCTGCGCCACCCTGGCCTCCGCCCAAACCACGCCGGCCACCGGCTCCTCAACAGGCGCATCGGGCACCAAGAACGTGGGCAGCGACCGCGCCGACGCGCCCCAGGCGCCGGGGATGCAGGCCTCGGGCACCACGCCCATCTCGTCGGGGCGCTTGCACAGCACCAAGGCTGGCCACCGGCGCGGCGCTAAGAAAGCCGCTTCGGGCCAGCGGATGGCCCCGCAGCGCTAGGCCCCAAGTGGCCTGGTCGATAACCTTTTGTCAGGCCAGCGCTTCTAAAGGCTGTTCTTACTAATCAGTTTTACCACTATGGCCGAGTTCCGCCGCGTTTTCCAGGTTATTGATGGCAACAAGAAGCTCGTTGGCGACGGCTTCGACGTGACCAGCCCCATGCCGGGGCCGCGCATCCGGCAGTTGAGCCCCTACCTGCTCATCGACCACATCGGGCCGATGCAGATTGCGCCCACCGACACCCCGCTAGGCTCGCCGCCCCACCCCCACCGCGGCTTCGAAACCGTGACCGTGGTGTACGACGGCCACCTGGCCCACCGCGATACGGCTGGCCACGACGGCACCATCGGCCCCGGCGATGTGCAGTGGATGACCGCCGGCGCCGGCCTGCGCCACGCCGAGATGTACGACCGCGACTTTGCCCGCCGCGGCGGCAAACTCGAACTGCTTCAGCTCTGGGTGAACATGCCCAAGGCCGACAAGCTCGTGCCGCCTAAGTACCAGGAGCTACGCGCCGCTAGCATCCCCAGCGTGCCGGTGCCCGGCGGCCAGGGCCAGATTCGGGTAATTGCGGGCAGCTACGGCGGGGCCACCGGCCCGGCCAGCACCTTCTCGCCCCTGACGCTGCTCGACCTACACCTGACCAAGGGCGCTGATTTCGTCCTGACCCTACCCGCCGCCTACAACGTAGGCCTCTACGTGGCCCGCGGCGCGGTGCTCGTGAATGGTGACCGCCCCGCCAAAACCCAGCAGCTCGTGGTACTGGGCTGGAACTCCGCCGATGTACAAATTACGGCCGCCGAAGACAGCCTAGTGCTGGTGCTGGCCGGCGCGCCCATCGAAGAGCCGCTGGCCACCTACGGCCCCTTCGTGATGAATACCAACGAGGAATTGATGCAGGCCATCGCCGACTTTGAGAGCGGCAACATGGGTAAGTTTCCGGAAGACGAGTAGAGAGCTGCCTCAGGATAAAATAGAACGTCCTGCTGAACGCAGTGCAGCAGAATGCTCGCACCGCTGGCGTAATGACCTTAACGGCGCGCCATGTTTTACTGCGTTCGGCAATACGTACTATTGGGTATTCCCTACGAATAAGCTGAACGTAACCCGTTGAGCGTAGTGCTGGTATGAGTAGCTAACCTTACGCTACTCTCATGGCCGACCTACTGACTTCTGATTCCTCGCGCCGCGAGTTTATGCGCACGCTCTCGCTAGGGGCGGGTGCCTCTCTATTGGGTGCTTCGGCGCTGGCTAGCCCCCTGGAGTGGCTGGCGCCCGCGCGCAAGCTGGGCGTGGCGCTGGTGGGGCTGGGCAACTACAGCAGCGGCCAACTAGCCCCCGCCTTGCAGCAAACCACCTATTGCCAGCTGGCGGGCGTGGTAACGGGCTCGCCGGCCAAGGCAGCACAGTGGCAAAAGCAGTACGGCCTGGCCGCCAAGAACTGCTACGACTACAAAACCTTTGACCGGATACTCGATAACCCGGCCATCGACATCGTGTACGTGGTGCTGCCCAATGCCCTGCACGCCGAGTACGTGGTGCGGGCAGCGCAGGCCGGCAAGCACGTCATTTGTGAGAAGCCGATGGCTACGTCGGTGGCCGATGCGCAGCACATGCTGGCGGCGATGAAAAAGGCCGGCAAGCAGTTCAGCATCGGCTACCGGCTGCATTTCGAGCCGCACAACCAGGCCATGATGCGCCTGGGTCAGACTGCCGCCTACGGCAAAATCAACCACCTGGCGGCCGATAATGGCTTTAAATTCGGCCCCGGCGGCACGCCGTGGCGGGTTAATAAGCAGCTCAGCGGCGGCGGGCCGCTCATGGACATGGGCATTTACTGCCTGCAAGGCTGCCTCTACACCAAGGGCCAGGTGCCGGTATCAGTCACGGCCAAGTTCACGCCCGAAACGGGCAGCGGCTACTTTAAAGAGGTGGAGGCCGGCGTGAACTGGCAGCTGCGCTTCGCCGATGGCGCGGTAGCCGACTGCCGCACCAGTTACGCCGAAAACATGCAAGGCCGCCTGCGCGCCGACGCCGCCAACGGCTGGCTGGAACTGGAGCCCGCCTTCGGCTACGGTGGGCTAGCCGGCCGCACCAGCAAAAACGACGGCCTGCTCAACCTGCCTAACATCAACCAGCAAGCCGCCCAGATGGATGACTTCGCCCAGTGCATCCTGCAAAACAAGCCCACCCGCGTACCCGGCGAAATGGGCCTGCGCGACGTGCAGCTACTCGAAGCAATCTACCGCGCCGCCGAAACGGGCCGGGCAGTTTCGACCACAGACGTGGTGCAACTCATCGACCGTACCAGCGCGAAGTAGCGTGGACCCTGCGAGTCCGTGCGTGGGTAACCTAGCCGGACGTTCACACGCGCAGACTCGCAGAGTCCACGCTACTTCGCCCTAGCGGGGCAGTTTGGCGAATACGTCGGCCACGCCCTCGTCGATTTGCTTGGCGGCGCGGGTGGGCTTGCGCGAGAGGATGGCCGAGGTGGTACCCTGCCAGATGAGCTCTTTGCGGGCGGCATCGACGAGGTCGATGGTAGCGGTTCCCTCCTGGTACTGGCCTACCGGTATGTCGCCGGCCTGCCAGCGGTAGTTGCGCTGGCCGATGTAGTAGGGCGCGCCGTCGGTCTGAAAGTTGGCCTCGCGCGTTTGGGTGCGCTGCTCGGTCACCATGCCGATGTTCACCCACAGGTCGGGCTGGTCGGCTTTCTGGAGGCCACGGGCTTCGAGCTGGCGCGTCACGGCGCGCTTGAGGTCGAAGATATTGGAGCCCGAATTCGTGAATGCTGAGTCGTTGCGGGCCTGCTCATCCATGAAATTATAGGTCCGGTAGCGCGCCAGGCTCACGCCCGGCCGGCTATCAACGCGCGTGGTGGCCTGCTCCGACGAGCAGGCGGCTAGCCCCAGGCCGAGGGCCAGCGCGGCTAATTTCAGGAGGTGAGGCGGGCGAAGCATGGGCGGCGCGAAACGGCGGGCGTGGAAAAAGCAAAGCCGGCTAGCGAGGCCAGCCGGCTTTATCTAACGCACAAAAACCCAGCGGCGTTACGCCGCCTTGATTTTATCGAGCGTGGCCATATCCTCGGCCGAAAGCTGGATATCAGCCGTTTTCATGTTCTCTTCCAGGTGCTTCACCTTGGAGGTGCCCGGGATGAGCAGGATGTTAGGCGAGTGGTGCAGCAGCCAGCTCAGGGCAATCTGCTGCGGGGTAGCACCGTGCTTTTTGGCCAGGGTATCGAGGGCGGCCAGCGCCTCCTTGTTGCCACCCGAGAGCGGGTACCACGGAATAAAGGCCATGTTTTGCTCGCGGGTGTAGTCGAGCACGGCCTCCCACTTGCGGTTATCGACCGAGTACATATTCTGTACCGACACCACCTCGAAGAATTCCTGGGCCTTTTTAATCTGGTCTACGTCTACCTCCGAGAGGCCAATATGCTTCACCAGGCCATCCTGCTGGGCTTTTTTCAGGAAGTTGAACGTGTCCTCTACCGGCACGTTGGGGTCGATGCGGTGCAGCTGGTAGAGGTCAATCTGCTCGACTTTGAGGCGCTTGAGGCTGCCGTGCAGGGCTTCTTCGAGGTGCTTGGGGCTGGCATCGACGGGCCACTGGTTGGGGCCGGTGCGCAGTAGGCCGCCCTTGGTGGCAATGACCACCTTATTGTACGGGTGCAGCGCCTCAGCAATGAGCTCCTCCGATACGTTGGGCCCGTAGCTGTCGGCGGTGTCGATGAAATCGACGCCCAGCTCCACGGCGCGCTTCAGCACCCGGATGCTTTCAGCGTGGTCCTGGGGCGGGCCCCAGATGCCGTCGCCGGTGATGCGCATGGCACCGTACCCAAGGCGATTTACGGTGAGGTCGCCGCCGATGGTGAAGGTGGCGGGATAAGATGGATTGCTAGCCATGAAAATGTGGAAAAGGGTGTGGAAAAGTCTGAAAGCGAACGGCCCGGCCGTTGCGCCGGGCGCTGCATAAGACAGGAAGCAGGCGACACTTGTTTTGAGATGAGTTTAGTAAGCAGCAGCATTCGCTAGGTTCATCTTGCACCCCGCCCTTGCGCTGGGTCAGTTGGGCCAGCACAGACAGCCACGCGCCCGGGTTCTTCGTTTGCCACCTATGGACACTACTTACGATGCCATCGTCGTCGGCTCCGGCCCCAACGGGCTAGCGGCAGCCATTGCCATGCAGCAGGCGGGGCTGGCGGTACTGCTGCTCGAAGGCAAGCGCGAGCTAGGCGGCGGCCTGCGCACGGCCGAGCTGACGCTGCCCGGCTTCCGCCACGACATCTGCTCGGCCATTCACCCGCTGGCGGTGGCCTCGCCGTTTTTTCGCACCCTGCCGCTGGCCCAGTACGGGCTGAATTTCATTACGCCGCCGGTGGCCGCCGCGCACCCCTTCGATGATGGCACGGCTGCCGCCGCCCTCCCCTCGCTGGCCGACACCGCCGCCCAGCTCGGCCCCGACGCCGACGCCTACCAGCGCCTGCTGACCCCGCTGCTGGCTAGCTGGCCGCAGCTGCTGCCCGAGGCGCTGGCCCCGCTGCATATCCCCCGGCACCCGCTCGACTTAGCCCGCTTTGGCTTATCGGCGCTGCTGCCGGCTACGATGCTGGCTAGACGCTTTCAGGGCGAAAAGGCCAAGGGCTTATTCGCTGGCATGGCGGCCCACGCCATTCAGCCGCTAAGCAACGTGGCTACCTCAGCCATCGGGCTGGTACTGCTGCTGGCGGCGCACCGCCAGGGCTGGCCGCTGGCCCAGGGCGGCTCGCAAGCCATTGCCGATGCCCTGGCGGCGCACTTCCGGGCACTGGGCGGCCACGTCGAAACCGGCACCTACGTGCGCTCGCTGGACCAATTGCCGCCCGCCCGCGCCGTGCTGCTCGACGTAACGCCCCGGCAGCTGTTGCAGTTGGCGGGGCACCGGCTGTCCAGCCTCTACCAGTGGCAGCTGCGGCGCTACCGCTACGGCCTGGGCTCTTTTAAGGTCGATTGGGCACTGGCCGAGCCCATTCCGTGGGCGGCGCCCGCGTGCGCCCGGGCCGGCACCGTGCACCTGGGCGGCACCCTGACCGAGATAGCCGCCGGCGAGCAGGCCACGGCCCGCGGTCAGCACCCGGCCCAGCCCTACGTGCTGCTGGCCCAGCAAAGCCCCTTCGACCCCAGCCGGGCCCCCGCCGACCGGCACACCGCCTGGGCCTACTGCCACGTGCCCAGCGGCTCGCCCCGCGACATGACCGCCGCCATCGAGGCGCAGGTTGAGCGCTTCGCCCCCGGCTTCCGTGACCGCATCCTGGCCCGCCACACCTTCAACCCCGCCCAGATGGAGGACTACAACCCCAACTACATCGGCGGCGACATCAACGGCGGCCTGCTGGATATCCGGCAGTTATTCACCCGGCCGGTGCTGCGGGCTTCGCCCTACCGCACCTCACTGCGTGGGCTGTATCTGTGCTCCTCCTCGACACCGCCCGGCGGGGGTGTGCACGGCATGTGCGGCTACTGGGCCGCGCGGCGCGCCTTGCGCGACGTATTTGGGCTAGCGGCGCCGGCGCTTTACCGGGGCGAGTAGGTACGTTTTGATTTCTTCGCGGTGCGAACGGGCGCCTAACGCATTTTGCGTACGCCGCCGTAGCTCCCCTCTCCTTTTCGGAGAGGGGCCGGGGGTGAGGCGCCCCGCGTGGGGCTAGCCCGGGCAACTAGCACAAAAAAGGCCCACTAGCAGTTGCCAGCGGGCCTTTTTAGTCTTAAAAAATCAACTTACACCAATTCGCGCAACGCCACCTTAGCGCTCAGCTCGCGCACGGCTTTGGCAATGCCCTCGGCATCGAAGCCGCACTCTTTATACAATTGGTCCTGGGTGCCGTGCTCTACCACGCGGTCAGGAATGCCGAGGCGGCGCACCGGCACGGCCAGGCCGTGGTCGGCCAGGAATTCAAGCACGGCCGAGCCGAAGCCACCGGGCAGGCAGCCGTCTTCCACCGTCACGATGGCGCGGTAGCGGCGGGCCACGGCCAGCAGCATTTCCTCATCGAGCGGCTTGCAGAAGCGCATGTCGTAGTGGCCGGCGCTGAGGCCTTCGGCGGCCAGGGCTGCGGTGGCTTTGGCAGCGTAGTTGCCAATGTGGCCGATGCTAAGGATGGCCACGCCACCCGCCTCGCCCTCGCGCACCACCCGGCCCGTGCCGATGGCCACGCGCTGGAGCGGCGTGCGCCACTCGGGCATCGTGCCCTCGCCACGCGGGTAGCGGATGCTGAACGGCCCAGCGTTTTCGGGCAGTTGGGCGGTGTACATGAGGTTGCGTAGCTCCTGCTCGTTCATGGGGGCGCTTACCACCATGTTGGGGATGCTGCGCATGTACGAGAGGTCGTAGCAGCCGTGGTGCGTGGGCCCGTCGGCCCCGGCGAAGCCGGCGCGGTCGAGGCAGAACACCACGTGCAGGTTTTGCAGGGCCACGTCGTGCACCACCTGGTCGTAGCCGCGCTGCATGAATGACGAGTAGATGTTGCAGAACGGCACCAGCCCCTGCGTGGCCAGCCCCGCCGAAAACGTGACAGCGTGCTGCTCGGCAATGCCCACGTCGAAGGCGCGCTCGGGCATGGCGGCCATCATAATATTCAGCGACGAGCCGCTGGGCATGGCGGGCGTCACGCCCATCACCTTGTCGTTGGCCTGGGCCAGCTCCAGCAGCGTGTGGCCGAATACGTCTTGGTACTTGGGCGGCTGGGGCTTATCGGGGATTTTGGTGAAAATCTCGCCGGTAATCTTGTCAAACAAACCTGGCGCGTGCCACAGCGTCTGGTCCTTTTCGGCCAGCGCGTAGCCCTTGCCCTTCACCGTGACGCAGTGCAGCAGCTTAGGGCCGGGAATGGATTTCAGGTCATTGAGCACCGCCACGAGGTGCTGCACATCGTGCCCATCCACGGGGCCGAAGTAGCGGAAGTTCAGCGCCTCAAACAAGTTGCTCTGCTTCAGCAGGGTAGCCTTCATGGCGGCTTCTACTTTGCGGGCAATCTGCTGCGGGTTGGGGCCGAATTTGCTGAGCTTGCCGAGCACGTTCCACAGCTCGTCGCGCACTTTGTTGTAGGTGCGTGAGGTGGTGATGTCGGTAAGGTATTCCTTGAGCGCGCCCACGTTGGGGTCAATGCTCATGCAATTGTCGTTGAGCACGACAATCATGTTGTTACGAATATCGCCGGCGTGGTTGAGCGCCTCGAAGCTCATGCCCGCCGTCATGGCGCCATCGCCGATTACGGCAATGTGCTGGCGGTCAGACTCTTTCTTGTAGTCCGACGCCACCGCCATACCCAGCGCCGCCCCAATGCTGGTGCTGCTGTGGCCCACGCCGAAGGCGTCGTAGGGGCTTTCGCTGCGCTTGGGAAAGCCCGACATGCCGCCGTAGCGGCGGTTGGTGGGAAAGCGGTCGCGGCGGCCGGTCAGGATTTTGTGGCCGTAGGCCTGGTGGCCCACATCCCACACCAGCTGGTCGTAGGGCGTGTTGAAAACATAATGCAGGGCCACCGACAACTCCACGACCCCTAGCGAGGCCCCGAAGTGCCCGCCGTAGATGCTCACCGTGTCGATGATGAACTCGCGCAGCTCTTGGCTTACTTGCACCAGCTGCTCGGGCGCGAGCTTTTTGAGGTCGTCGGGCGAGGATATCGCCGCCAGAAGCGGGCCGGGTTCAATTATCATCGGGGCAGCGGAAAGGTGGGGCGCGGTAGTTAGCCGCCGGGCCCGCGTAAAGATTGGCTGGCCAGCCTCAAAGATACGACAGCGCGGGGCGGGCGGTTGTATACGGTTCAGCCAGGCCGCGGCCAACGCGCTAGGCGCGGGCGGCCAGGTAGCGCCCTTGGTCGGCAGATGAGGACCTTTGGCCGACCATTTGCCAAAAATCAGGCCGGGCAGTGCAACTATTGCGCGGCATTTACGCACTTTGGCCGTCAATGCATTTTATGAGCAAGTCTACTTTTCCCGCTGCCCCTTTGCTGGCGGTGGCCCTGGCCGCTAGCCCGTTGCTAGCGCACAGCCAAGCCGGGGGCCGCCCCGCCGCCGCGCCCGCGGCTAGCCCGCGCACCGCCACCGGCCGCGTGAGCGGCACCGTGACGGACGCCGCCAACGGCAAGCCCGTCTCCTACGCCACGGTCAACATCATCAACCCGGCCACCAACAGCCCCGTGAACGGCGGCGTGGCCGGCGACGATGGCAAGTTTGTGCTGCCGGTGCCGGCGGGCACCTACCGCGTCGAAATCAGCTTTATCGGCTACACCACGCAGGTGAAAAACGACGTGACCGTGACGGCCGGCGGCAACCTGGCACTGGGCAACGTGGCAATGGCCGCGGCCGCCCAGAAGCTGGCCGAAGTAGTAGTAACCGGTAAAAAGCCCCTCATCGAGGAGCGCGTGGACCGCACCATCTACAACGCCGACGTGGACAAAACCACCGCCGGCGGCGACGCCACCGACGTACTCAAGCGCGTGCCGCTGCTGAGCGTGGACCTGGACGGCAACGTGAGCTTGCGCGGTAGCTCCAACATCCGGGTGCTTATCAATAACAAGCCCAGCACCATTGCCGCCAGCAGCATCGCCGACGCGCTGAAGCAGATTCCGGCCGACCAGATTCAGACGGTGGAGGTGATTACCTCGCCTTCGGCCAAGTACGACGCGGAGGGCTCGGGCGGTATTATCAACATCGTAACCAAGCAGAACAACCTGCGCGGCGGCTCGCTGAGCCTGAACACCGGCGTGGGGCTGCGCGCCACCAACCTGGGCCTGAACGGCAACTACAGCAACGGTAAGTTTGGGATATCGCTGGGCGGTTTTGGGCGGGCCAGCTACAACCAGCCGGGTAGCTTCGAGAGCTCGCAGACCAGCGTGGCGCTGGCTGACCGCGTAATTCCAGCTAACGGCTCAACCCCAGCTATTATAGTTGGCAGAGCCGGCGACCGCACCACCACCGCGCAAAGCGCCGACACCCGCCGCAACGACGCCTTCGGGCGCTACACGCTGGGCCTGACCTACGACTTCAACAAACAAAACTCGCTGGCCGGCTCGCTGGCCTACGGCATCCGCAACGGCGACAACTACCAGGACAACCTGCTGAGCCGCACCGCGGCTGGCACGGCACCGCTGGCCATTAGCTCTATCCGCGACGTAGCTTCGACCAACAATTCGAACACCATTGATGCCAGCCTCAACTACACGCACCTCTTCGAGACAAAGCAGCGCGAGCTGAGCGTGCTGACGCTGTTCAGCCGCAACAACCAGACGAACAACTTCACCAACAGCGTATTTGACCCCACCGGCCCCACCGATGGCGCCTCCCGCCGCTACGTGGGCCAGCTGGGCAACAACAACGACAGCTATAACGAGGAATACACCGGCCAGCTCGACTACCAGACGCCCACCGTGAAGGACCAGCTGCTGGAGCTGGGCGTGAAGGACATTGTGCGCCGCGTGAACAGCGACTACAGCTACTTCTACGACGCCAGCCAGCAGCCCACGGCCGGCTCGCCGTCGCTCAACAACTCGTTTCGCTACCGCCAGAACGTGGCCGCCGGCTACGCCACCTACACCATCGGGCTGCCTAAGGGCTTCACCATCAAGCCGGGCGTACGCTTCGAATATACCAGTATCTCGGCCGACTTTACCAATGGCACGGGCGTTAATACGCAGCCGAATATTCCGGACTACGGCGTGCTGGTGCCCAGCGTCAACTTCTCGCGCAAGCTGGAGAATGGCAACGTAGTGAAGGCTTCCTACAACCGCCGTATTCAGCGCCCATCACTGCAATTTCTAAACCCCAACGTGCAGGCCAGCAACCCGCTGAATGCCTCACGCGGTAATGCTGAGCTGGGCCCCGAGTACACCAACAACTACGAAATCGGCTACAGCACCACCGTCAAGCAGAAGGTGAACTTGAACGTGACGGCCTTCGTGCGCAACACCACCGACGCCATCCAGACGGTGCGCGTGCCGCTGCCCGCCGAGCTGAACCCCAACAACATCCAGGGCGCGCTGCTGACCACCTACCTCAACTCAGGCGTCGAGAATGCCTACGGCGGCAGCCTGTTTGCGGGCGCCAACAGCGGCAAGCTCTCGCTCAATGGCAGCGTGGATGCGTTTTACGCCGTGCTGAAAAACAACGACGCTACTTCCATCTACAACTCCAGCAACCGCGGCGTGGTAGTGAACGGGCGCGTTTTCGGCTCTTATGACCTGGGCAAGAGCTACTCGCTGCAAGCCTTCGCCTTCTACCGCGGCCAGCAGGTGCAGCTGCAAGGCAACCAAAGCGGCTTCGGTATCTACAGCCTGAGCTTGCAGAAGAGCTTTGCTGAGAAGCGCGGCAGCATCGGCTTCGGGGCGGAGAACTTCTTCACCGGCCAGATTCGCATCCGCACCGACGTGGCTACGCCCTACGTGGACAGCTACGCCTACAACGGCACCAACGTGCCCATTAACGGCCCGGTGCTGAGCCAGAACAGCACCAACGTGGTGCATAACCTGAACTTTAAAATCAACTTCAGCTACCGCATTGGCAAGCTGACGGTAGACCAGCGCCCCCGCAACCGCAAAGGCGTGAACAACGACGACCTCAAAGACGGCGGCGACGGCGGCCTCGGCGGTGGTGGCGGCGAAATGGGTGGTGGTGCCGGCGCCGGTGGCGCGGGCGGCGGCGCTCGCCCCGCCGGGGCTGGCGGCCAACGCCCGGCGGGTGCCCCCGGCGCCTACCCCGGTGCCGGCCAGCGCCCCGCCGGCTACCCCGGTGGCCAGCGCCCAGCCAGCGCCACCGACTCGACGCGCCGCGCCATTCCGGCCGACTCGCTTCAGCAGCTGCGCAACCAGGCTAGCCCGGCCGCTGCGCCTGGCAGCACCACGCCGGCTAGCCCCAGCCAGGCCGCGCCTACGCAGCAGCCCGCCGATAGCTCGGCTACCCGGCCCACTACTTCGCCGGCCATCAAGCCGGGCAGCACCACCTCGCCGGTGGGTCCGCCCTCGCCAGGTACGGCTTCGCCCAGCGGCATCGTGCCCGCCGGCAGCCCCGGCGGGCGCCCCTAGCGCGCTGGCTACTACCTTGATTCACTGACCCTAGAAAGGTCCTGCTGCGCTTGGCGCGGCAGGACCTTTTTTTGTGCGCGCCCGGCCCGCCCCGGCGGGCGGCCGTACTTTTGCTTCACCTTTCCCGCACTTATGCCGCTAGCCACTCCGCCCCCGCCCCCAGCCCCTGCTAGCCCCGACGCCGACCTGGTGCGGCGGCTGCGGCCCTCGCGCATTGTGCTGCCGGCGCTGATTGGCCTGAGCGTGGTGGCCTTCCTGTTCTGGCGCTCTTACAAGCCCGGCGACCTCGCCCCGCTGCGCGATGCCAGCTGGGAGTGGCTCTTTATCACGCTGCTCGTGCTGTGGGCCCGCGACCTGGGCTACATCTACCGCATCCGCAGCATCTCCGAAAAATTTCTGAGCTGGAAGCAGGCCTTCGGGGTTATCGTGGTGTGGGAATTTGCCTCATGCGTGCTGCCCTCGGCGGCGGGCGGCACGGCGGCGGCCCCGGTCATCCTCACCCGCGAGGGCATTCCGCTGGGCAAAGCCATTGCCTACACCATCGTCACGGCCTTTCTCGACAATCTGTACTACGTGCTGATGGTGCCGCTGGTGGTGTGGCTGGCCGCCGATGGCCTCTATCCCCACGGCCTGCAATCGGCGTTTGTGCAAACGCTGCGGGCGCTGTTCATCTTCAGCTACGTGGCCGTGTCGGCCTATTCGGGGCTGCTCATATATGCCTTGTTCATCAACCCACGCTCGGTGCGCCGGCTGCTGGTGCGCCTCACCTCGCTGCGCGGGCTGCGGCGCTTTCGCCGCACGGCCTACCGCCAGGGCCAGGAAATGGTACTGGCCTCGGCCCACCTGCGCGGGGCCGGCGCGGCCTACTGGTGGCGCGCGGCCCTGAGCACCGTCTTCGTCTGGACGGCCCGCTACGCCGTCATCGGCTGCCTCATCGCCGCCTTTGCCCCCATGACGACCGGCACGTTCCTGTTCATCTTCGCCCGCAACATCACCTACAAGGTTATTCTGCTGCTAGCCATCACGCCCGGCGGCGCGGGCATTGCCGAGGGCGCGTTTCCCACGTTTTTTGGCCGCTTCATGGGTACCGCCGCCATGACGAGCTTCCTGGTGCTGCTCTACCGCATCGTCACCTACTACTTCTACCTCGCGCTGGGCGTGGCCTACCTGCCGCGCTGGCTGGCCGGCGCGGGCCCGCAGCCCACAAAAAAAGCCTCGCTTCCGGTAAGAAGCGAGGCCTAAAGGCGGACATAAGTCCTTCGCAAATCGGGGCTATTTAGCCTTCAGCTGCAACTTGGCACCGCTGGTGCCCACGAGCGTCAGCTTGTCTTCGGTCAAAGTTTCGATGTTAAACGTGTTGCTGGTGGCGCTGCCGTCGGGGGTCATCGTGATGGTTTTGGCAGCCTGGTCAAATACATACTTGCCGCTCTGCGTGCCCGAGAACGTGCCGTTCGAGGCAAAGCTGATTTCCTGGTCCTGGGCTGCGTCGTCCTGCTTCACTTTGTCGCCGGCCGCGTCGGTCTGCTTGTCGGTCACCCACACCTTGCTGCTGGTGCCGTAGAGCATGTTTACGCCCTCAACTTTGCCCTTATCGTTGCCGCACGACGACATGATGAATAACAACGCCACTACGCTCAGCAACGAGGCGAAGTAAGACCGGAAGGATACTGGTGAAAAGTTCATAAGGAGAAAAAGGAAAGAGTTGGTGAACGAAAGCCACGGTAGCTTCTTGGCACCGCTTACGCACGGGTTTTTTTTTGGTTATCCCCGGCAACCCTCCCGTTTGGGGCCGCGTACAAGGCTCACAATGCACTTGGCGGCCTGGCAGTCGCCTTTCTTTCACATTTAACACGCACTTGTCACATGGGCTTGCTTGATTTCCTGAACAACGAGGGTGATAAAAAGCCCGTTGCCCCGTCCCAGCCTGCCGCTGGCGGCACCGACTTTTTCGGCAACAGCGACAAAACCGCCGACGCTAGCAGCTCGGCCGCCGGCACTACGTACACGGTAGTAAGCGGCGACTCGCTCTCCAAAATTGCTAAACACCACTACGGCGACGCCGCCAAGTGGCATCAGATATACGAGGCCAACAAGGCCATCATCGGCAGTAACCCCGACCTAATTGAAGTAGGTCAGGAGTTAACCCTACCTAGTATCTAGGTACTTTTTGCAGAAAAAAGGTGAGAAAAGCCACTCCAGTTTTGGGGTGGCCTTTTTGTTTTTCAGGGCGTAGTGAAGTTAATGTCTTACCGAACAATAAGGGAACGTCATGCTGAGCTTATCGAAGCATGACATTTTGAGTAAGTTATTTTGGCGAATTTCAAACGCAGACGAAAGCTTACCATACATTTTTTCAAAAAAATTTGTAGGTATGGTAGCGGGCGCTATCTTTGCCCTCACCAACCCGGTACTCCCCCGCAGCAGGCAGGGCAGTTAGTTAAGTTTTATACAGAAGCGGCGAGAGATTAGGCTCCCTGACCCGCTGGCAACCTTCACCCGCTGAAAGGTGCCAATTCCTACCCCGGCCGCTGCCACGCAGCCCGGGGGGCTATAAACCGAGTACCCACATGGCACACGCGTTTTTCTTCTCCGCCCTCTCCTACCCCGCCACCGGTGTGCGCGGCTCCGAGTACCCTTCGCTGGCCGTTTTGGCTAGTCTGGCCCCCCTGGCCCGGCGAATGCGACTGTGCTGTTGTTGCCGAGGCTAAGGCTTCCGGCCGCGTGCTTCTTGCGTTTCCTTGCGCTTTGTGGGTAGTGCCTCCGCCAGCCGGCTTCGCCGTGGCGCAGGCTCATTGATGTCAGCAGTTATAAATCAACTTACTGCTTATCAGCTATTTACAAATAAGCTGCCGCTCGGCAGCCCCTTAGCCAACGCAAAAAGCCAACAGCACGGAGTTTCGAAAAGCTTGTTTTCGTCCCCCTTTTCTGCTTGCTAACATGGCTACCCCTATTTCTTCTTCCACTGCGTTTCAACAAGAGCTGGCCGCTACGGCGCAGCACCTGGCCACCGCGCTGCCCGCCCCGGCTGCGCGCACCATCGACGCCGGCATTGCCCAGATAGAGGCGGCCGGCACGGCCGGCCATGCTCTCAAGCCCGGCCAGGCCGCGCCCGACTTCACGCTGCCCGACGCCAGCGGCCAGCCCCAAACCCTGGCAAGCTTGCTTCAGCAGGGCCCGGTAGTGCTCACCTTTTACCGGGGCAACTGGTGCCCCTACTGCAGCGTGCAGCTGCGCGCCTACCAGCAGGCCCTGCCCGAACTGGCGCGCTACGGCGCCACTTTGGTAGCCGTGTCGCCCCAAACGCCCGACTTTACCAGCTTCACGGCCAGCGAGAAAGCACTCACGTTTCCGGTGCTGAGCGATGTGGGCAACGCGGTGGCCCGCCAGTATGGGCTGGCCTACCAAGTGGGCGCCGAGGTGGCCGACACGCTGCGCAGCGTGGGCATTGACCTGGCGGCCTTCAACGGCACGGCCGATGATGAGCTGCCGCTCACGGCCACGTTCCTCATTGGCACCGACGGCCTCATCGCCTGGGCCGAGGTAGGGGCCAACTTCAAGCAGCGGCCCGACCCGACGGCCCTGGTGGCGGCGCTGGCGCAGTTGCCGGCGGCCGTACCGGCTTAGCAGCCCTTCTCATCTGATTATCAATAACAAAACTGTTAAATCTTCCAGCATCATGGCTACCCAAAATCTGCACTTCGAAACCCTCCAACTCCACGCCGGCCAGCAGCCCGACCCCACCACCGGCTCGCGCGCGGTGCCCATTCACCAAACAACCAGCTACGTGTTTAAAAACGCGGAGCACGGCGCTAATCTGTTTGCCCTGAAGGAGTTCGGCAACATCTATACGCGCCTGATGAACCCGACTACCGACGTGTTTGAGCAGCGCATTGCGGCGCTCGAAGGCGGCGTGGCGGCGCTGGCCGTGGGCTCGGGCCAGGCGGCGCAGTTTATCGCGCTCAACAACATCTTGCAGGCCGGCGACAACCTCGTGGCTAGCTCGTATTTGTACGGCGGCACCTACAACCAGTTTAAGGTGGCGTTTAAGCGCCTAGGCATTGAGGCGCGCTTTGCGGAGGGCGACGACGCCGACAGCTTCGAGAAGCTGATTGACGAAAACACCAAGGCGCTGTACGTCGAAACCATTGGCAACCCGAGCTTCAGCGTGCCTGATTTTGAGCGAATTGCGGCCGTGGCCAAGAAGCACGATATTCCGCTGGTGGTAGACAATACCTTCGGGGCGGGCGGCTACCTGTTCCGGCCCCTGGAGCACGGCGCGAGCATCGTGGTGGCCTCGGCTACCAAGTGGATTGGCGGCCATGGCACGAGCGTGGGCGGTATCATCGTGGATGGCGGCACCTACGACTTCGGCAACGGCAAGTACCCGCAGTTTACCGAGCCTAGCGACGGCTACCACGGCCTGGTTTTCAACGACGTATTCGGCAAAAACGGGCCGTTTGGCAACATTGCCTTCATCATTCGGGCGCGGGTAGAAGGCCTGCGTGATTTCGGCCCGTCCATCAGCCCGTTCAACTCGTTCTTGCTGCTGCAAGGCGTAGAGACGCTGAGCCTGCGCGTGGAGCGCACCGTGGAAAACGCCCTCAAAATAGCCCAGTGGCTAGAGCAGCGCCCAGAAGTGGCGCAGGTAAACTACCCGGGCCTGGCCAGCAGCCCCACCCACGCCAACGCGGCCAAGTACCTGAAGCGCGGCTTCGGCGGGGTGCTGTCGTTCACGCTGCACGGCACCAAGGAAACGGCCACCGCACTGATTGACAACCTCAAGCTCATCAGCCACTTGGCCAACGTGGGCGACGCCAAAACGCTCATCATCCAGCCCTCGGCCACCACGCACCAGCAGCTGAGCGAGCAGGAACAGGCCGCCTCGGGCGTGACGCCCACGCTGCTGCGCCTCTCGCTGGGCATCGAGCACTTCGAGGACATCCGCGCCGACCTGGAGCAGGCTTTGGCCGCCGCCCAGCAGGCCACGCCCAAGGGCGGCAGCACGGACGAAAGCATCCTGGAGCCGGAAGCTAAGCACGCCCAGCCGCTGGAAGTATAAGCTCAGCAAGTAGTTAGCAAATGGTGCCGCGGCTTTTGCCGCGGCACCATTTTGTGTTGTATACCAAGCATTTGCCTTTCGGTCCGCGCTGCGGGCTAGTCGCTTCTTTTTTATCAGGGCTGTTATTTTTAGTGCGCCTTCCCATGCCCGAATTATTTTTCTCCTTACCCAGCCCGCTGCCCCTGGAAAGCGGTGAGGTGCTGACCGACGCACGGGTGGCCTACCGCACCTGGGGCCAGCTCAATGCCAGCCGCGACAACGTGGTGTGGGTGTGCCACGCCCTCACGGCCAATGCCGACGTGCTCGACTGGTGGCCGGGGCTGTTTGGGGCCGGCTGCTTCTTTGACCCGGCCGACTGGTTTATCGTGTGCGCCAACGTATTGGGCTCGTGCTACGGCAGCACCGGCCCGCTCGATGCCGACCCGGCCACCGGCCGCGGGCGCTTCCGGGCGTTTCCGCTGCTCACGATTCGCGACCTGGTGGTGGCCCACGAGGCACTGCGTCAGGAGTTGGGGCTAGCCCACATTCACACGCTCATTGGGGGCTCGCTGGGTGGGCAGCAGGCGCTGGAATGGGCGGCCACCCGACCCGAACTCGTTGTCCACTTGGTAGTTATCGCTACCAGCGCCCGGCATTCGGCCTGGGGCATTGCCTTTAATGAGGCGCAGCGGCTGGCCATTGAGGCCGATGCCAGCTACCACGAAGACCAGCCCGGCGGCGGCGATGCCGGCCTGGCCGCTGCCCGCGCCGTGGCCCTGCTTAGCTACCGCGGCTACGAGGCCTACGGCAACACCCAAACCGAGCCCGACGACCACCGCCTGCGCGACTTCCGGGCCAGCAGCTACCAGCGCTACCAGGGCACCAAGCTCGTGGCCCGCTTCAATGCCTACAGCTACGTGGTGCTGTCGCGGGTCATGGACTCGCACCACCTGGGCCGGGGGCGCGGGGGCGTGGCGGCGGCGCTGGCTGGCATTCGAGCGCGCACGCTAGTGCTGGGCATCACGTCCGACGTGCTGTTTCCGCTTAGCGAGCAGCGCACCATTGCCGCGGGTATTTCGGGCGCGGTGTATGGCGAGCTGGATTCGAGCTACGGGCACGACGGCTTTTTGCTCGAAACTGTGAAAATAGCGCAGGCGCTGGAGGCTTTTTACGCCGCCGAGCTGGCCCCGCAGTAAGCCGCTTTTCGCCGGCACAGCCCAGCGAAACTCCCCGCTTTTCCACTGCGCAACGCTGCGGGAAATAACGCTGGGGCCGTAGCGTACTTTGCAGCCGCTTAGTAGCCTGCTTATGTCCTCCATCGCTCCTCCGTTTTTAGAAGCTGGTCAGCGCGTGGCCATCGTGGCCCCGGCCCGCAAAATCAGCACCGCCGAGGTCGAGTTGGCTCGCCAAACCCTGCAAGGCTGGGGCCTGGAAGTGATGCTGGGCGAGAGCATCGACGCCGCGCACCATCAGTTTGCGGGCGATGACGCACTGCGCCGCCGCGACTTTCAGCGCCAGCTCGACGACCCCGGCATCCGGGCCATTTTGTGCGCGCGCGGCGGCTACGGCACCGCCCGCCTGGTCGATGAACTAGACTTTCGCGCCTTTGCTGAACACCCCAAATGGGTGGCTGGCTTTTCCGATATCACGGTGCTCAACAGCCACTTGCTGCGCCTGGGCTACCAAAGCATTCACGGCGTGATGCCCGTGCTCTTTGGCCAGGAAGGCGGGGCCGTGGCGCTGGCTAGCTTACGCGCCGCACTATTCGGGGAGCCACTGGCTTGCCAAGCGCCCGCGCACCCGCTCAACCGCCCCGGCACCGCCCGCGGCGAGTTGGTGGGCGGCAACCTGAGTTTGCTGCACACCCTCACGGGCACGGCCTCGCAGCCCAGCTTCCGAGGCCGCATCCTGTTTTTAGAAGACCTCGACGAGTATCTCTACCACATCGACCGGATGCTGCTGCACCTGCACCGCAGTGGGCAGCTAGTCGGGCTGGCCGGCCTGGTGGTGGGCCACTTTTCGCAAATGCGCGACAACACCGTGCCCTTCGGCCAGGAGGGTTATGAGATTATCGACCACTACGCGCAACGCTACGACTTCCCAGTAGGCTACGGCTTACCTATTGGGCACGAGCCACTTAATGCGGCCGTAGTAGTGGGCCGGCCAGCCACGCTGACCATCACAGCCGACCAAAGTATTTTAACTCAATAGCTGCCCCGGGCGCCCTACGCCTAAAAACTCACTACTATTTTGATACCAAGCCGGCGCACTTTGGCACAGCCTGGCCGGCCTGCTAGCCGCCCGAACTACCTGCGGGCCCGACCCGCTTTCGCAAAAGTGGCTAGGCTAATTGTTACTGCCGACGGTGGCGCAGGGCCTGCGCTACCGCGCCGGCCACCAGCCCGCCCACCGTGTACCACGCCACCGTCATGGCCTGGGTTTGGGGTGTGCGGCTGCTGGGCGCTTCGCCCAGGCCCAGCGGGCCGGGCAGCACCACCCCACCCACGCCAGCAGTTGCGCCCAGCAGCAGGCCGCGGGGCAGACTACGTGGGCCGCTGCCCACCAGGGTGTAGTAGAGGCCGTTGCTGAGGATGTCGCCCAGCATGGTTGCGCTATACGCCACGCCCTCGGTAGGTTGGGGCAGGTCAGCCAAGTTCAGGAGCTTGCGCAGGCCGCGCTCGCCCAGCACATCCATGCGGGGGGCATCGTGGGGGCGCAGGCGGCGGGCCACTTCGTGCAGCGCCGTAAGGGCAATGGCTCCGGCGAAGCCAGCGGCGAGGGAAGGCAAAAGTTTCATAAGGATGGGGCGTTTACTTCCTGTCAGACGCAAGCAGAGCGGCCGGGTTGCGCATTTTTTTGCGAAAGGTTGTGCAGCGGCGGGGCGTTGTCGTATATTTGCAGCCCCAGCGGCCGAAACCGCCTTGGGAAGCGCCGATTTAGCTCAGCTGGTAGAGCAGCTCATTCGTAATGAGCAGGTCGTTGGTTCGAGTCCAATAATCGGCTCTTTGAAAAAGAGTTGTCTTTTTCAAAAAAAAACCCTCCTGGTAAGCCGGGAGGGTTTTTTTATGGGTTGGAGCTGGCCTGGCAAGGCGCCGGGTCGTTGTTTAGGCAGCCCCACTGCTGCCGGCGCGCCTAGGCAGATAGCACCAGCATGCTAGCGGCCGGACCGCCGCACCTGCTGGCAGGTGGCGAAGCTTCTTTTCACACGGGCAGAAAGAGCAGATGATTTGGCGCGGAGCCAGCGGAGCACCACGCTGGCTATTGGCAACAGAAGCAGGAGTGTTTAGCTGCGCTACCTATTGACGGGCAGCGCAGTATCGGCAAATTGGTAGAAGGCTGAAGAAGCGGATAGTGCAAACTAGTTAGCGGAAGGTAGAGCATGGGTTCATAGCGCAGAGGCAAGGCGGCAAGCCGCATAAGCGCCGGCCACCGGCCGGCAAAGGCATCCTGGGTGGCCCCGGGGCCGGGGGCTGGTGCTAGCCGGAAGCCCTACGGCCACCTAGGAATAAAACAAATTTATTCTTTCTGGTTACCATTGGCAATACCCGGTTCCGGGTAATTAGCTGGGTGGGCTCCTGCCGGCCAGGGAGGCAATTGCTGCGGCAGCGCGCTAGCTTTGCCGCAGCCGCACCAGCCACGCCTGGCCCGGCTACCACACCGCGGCCCATTGCGAACCGTTCTTTTTGGGCAGGTCGGCGGCACGGGCAGGGCCACGGCCAGCCGGGCGTTTTAAACCCCGACCAACTTGGTGCGTACACGCACGATTCGATTATGTCAGCATCCTCTTCCTCCAAGCTCTCGCTCTACGGCGGCATTGCCGCCAACGTGGCCATTGCCGTTTCCAAATTTGTGGCCGCCTACATCACCGGCTCGTCGGCCATGCTCTCCGAGGGCATTCACTCGCTGGTGGATACCGGCAACGGGGGGCTGCTGCTGTACGGCATGAGCCGCAGCCAGCGCCCGGCCGATGCGCAGCACCCTTTTGGCCACGGCAAGGAGCTGTATTTCTGGGCGTTGATTGTGGCCGTGCTGATTTTTGCCATCGGCGGCGGCATGTCTTTTTACGAGGGTATCAAGCACCTGGAGCACCCCGAGCCGCTCGAAGATGCCAAGTGGAACTACATTGTGCTGGGGGTGTCCATTGTCTTTGAGGGTGCGGCGCTGTTTCTGGCGCTGCGGGCGCTGCTGGAAAAGCAGGCGCCCGGCAGCAGCTTCTGGACCACCCTGCGCACGAGCCGCGACCCAGCCGTGTTTGCCTCGGTGCTGGAGAATGCCGCCGCCGTGGCTGGCCTGCTCATCGCCTTGCTGGGCGTGTATTTTGGGCACGCGCTCAATAATCCGCTCTTCGACGGGGGCGCGTCCATCATCATCGGCCTGCTGCTGATGGGCGTGGCCGTGCTGCTGGTGAGCCGCACCAAGGCGCTGCTGGTGGGCGAGGGCGTGAACGAGGAAACCACCGAGCAATTGCAGGTGCTGACCCGGCAGGTGCCCGGCGTGACGACTGTGCGCCCGCCCCTAACCATGTACCTCTCGCCCGACGACGTGATGCTGGCCCTCGACGTGGACTTCGACGACCACCTCACGGCTACCCAGGTGGAGGCGGCCGTGGTGGCCGTGCAAAACAGCATTCGGGCGCGCTACCCCGAGTTTAAACGTATTTTCATCGAAGCTAAGTCGCTGGCCGGGCGCGTATAGCCTCTTCGTTTTTCGTGGCTTGTTGTTCGTTCTCCGTTCGGCAGCACCAGCTGAAATCAACCTGCGAAAAACGAACAACGACTCATAAAAAACGAAAATTATGCAAGCAATTTCAACTGATAATCCGTTTGCCTCCTTTTGGTGGGGCGGCTACGAATGCACCGACCAGCTCAACGCCTTTGGCAACCGGGTTGATTTTTTGCCCCTGACCGGCCACCTGCCCCTGCTCGACCAAGATTATACCGACCTGGCGCAGTTCGACGTGCGCACCGTGCGCGAGGGCATTCGGTGGGCCATGATTGAGAAAACGCCTTACCAGTACGACTGGAGCACGGTGCGCGAGATGCTGGCGGCGGGCGAGCGCCACGGCATTCAGCAAATCTGGGACTTGTGCCACTTTGGCTACCCCGACGACCTGACGCCGCTGCACCCCATGTTTGCCCGGCGCTTTGCGGCGCTGTGCCGCGCCTTCGTCGATTTTTACCGCTCGGTGCGGCCCGAGGGCACGCTCATTGTCACGCCCATCAACGAGGTCAGCTTTATGTCGTGGCTGGGGGGCGATGCCCGCGGCACCTCGCCCTACTGCGTGGGCCAGGGCTGGCACGTGAAGTATGGCCTGATGCGCGCCTACATTGAAGGCAGCTGGGCGCTGCGCGAGGCCGACCCCGGCATTCGCTTTCTCAGCACCGAGCCGCTCATCAACATTGTGCCGCCGCCCAACCCCTGGGCCAGTCACGCCCGCGAGGCCAAACGCATGCACAACGACCAGTTTCAGGCCATCGATATTCTGTCGGGCCGCATGTGCCCCGAGCTGGGCGGCCACGAAAGCCTGCTCGACATCATCGGCTTCAACTACTACTACGACAACCAGTGGCAGTTGCACCCGCATCGCCACCTGGGCTGGAACGACCCCGTGATGGACGCGCGCTGGGTGCCGCTGCACCAGTTGCTAGCTAAGGCCCACAAGCGCTACAAGCGCCCCTTCGTGGTGACGGAAACCAGCCACCCCGGCGTAGACCGGCCACTGTGGTGGGATATGATAGGCCGCGAGTGCGCCACGGCCCTGCAAATGGGCCTGCCGCTGCTGGGCGCCTGCATCTACCCCGTGGTAGACCGCCCCGACTGGGACCACCTCGACCAGTGGCACCGCTCGGGCCTCTGGGACGCCGAGCTGCGGCCCGATGGCCCGCCCCGCCGCATCCTGCACGAGCCCAGCGCCGTGGCCCTGCGCGAGGCGCAGGCCCTGGTGCAGCAGGCGCAAGCCCAGGCGCTGGCTAAGCCTAAGCCCAAACCCCGCCGGCAGTTGGTGAGCTAGCCAGCCCAAACCTTTAGGAACTATTACAGACGCCTCTCCTGCCGCTCCGCCATTAACAGGCGTGGCGCGGGAGAGGCGTTTGCTATGAGTAGTTGGCACATAGTAATTGAGCGGCTATCAGGGAATGAGGCGTGGGCAGGACGCTGACGCTTACAATTGAGCTTAGAGCAGCTTCGTAGTCGGTAGATGTAGGGGCGGGGCTTGCCCCCGCCCCTCGTTGGGCGGAATTATCGTGGCGGCGCGAACGACAGGCGGGGACAAGCCCCACCCCTACATTGTTCAGCAGGTACACCGACCCCGAAACCGAACTAACCAAACGGTGGGCAGCCTGTGGGGCGGTAGCAAGGCGGCGCTAAACCACATGTGTATGGGCCGGCTTAACCGCTGTGCCTGCACGGTTTGGGCTGCACCCGGCCGCTAAGTAGCACACCTGCCGCTAAGCAGCTAATATCTTGTTCAACAAGCTACTAAAGCTGCCTGTTTGCTGAGCGCAGACTCCGCTGGGCTAGCGGCCGGCTGTATATTGCGTGAACAAATGCAGGTAAAATTATTTTTAAAATTCGTTCTTCTACTTACCCTGGGCCTGGTGGGGTGCGCCAGGGCAAGCACCACCGATAGCCTGCTCACGGCGCTCAACCAGGCCCTGGGGCAGCGCCCGCACTACGATGCCCAGCGGCTGAGTCGCATTGGTTTTCTGCGCACCGAGTACGAGGCTAGCCACAACGACCCGGACGCCCAGTTTCGCCTGGGCCTGCGCATTTACGACGAGTATAAGGCCTATAAGTACGACTCCGCCTTTGCGTACTGCCTGCGCCTGAACCGGCTGGCCGATGCTTCGGGCGATGCCAAAAAGGTAGCCGTTGCCAAGCTAAAGCTGTCGTTTATTCTGCTGTCATCGGGCATGTTTAAGGAGACGTTTGACGCCTTGGCCGACCTCAAGGCGCGGCAGCTTTCGGTGCCCGACCGTATCGACTATTATTTCCTGAAAGCGCGGGCGTACAGCGACTTGGGCACGTTTGACCAGGACGAGTACTACCGGCCCGTCAACTACGCCAAGTCGCTGGCCTACGCCGATACGGCCCGGCAGCTGTGCACCACGGCCTCGTATCAGTGCCTGGTCATTGACGGTTTTATTGCGCAGAAAAAGGAGGATTTGGCGGCCGGCCTGCGGTCGTATCAGGCGGCGCGGCGCCTGCCGGGCCTCACGCCCCACCAGCTCGCCGTAAGCGCCAGCACGCTGGCCAGCCTCTACGAAATGCACCACCAGGAGGAGCAGGCGTTTGAGCTGCTGCTGATAGCCGCCATCGCCGATGTGCAGTCGGCCACGAAGGAAACGCTGGCCATCTTCAAGGTGTCGGACTACTGCTACCGGCGGGGCGACTTGCAGAATGCCTACCGCTTTATCCGGGAGGCGCGCGACGAGGCCGCGTTTTACAAGGCCCGGCAGCGGCAGGTAGAAATCAGCCACATCTCGTCGGTGATTGAAGGCGAAAAGGTTAGCATTATCGAACAGCAGCGGCAGACGCTGCGGCGCAACTCGTGGGTGCTGGCCGGGCTAGCGGCGTTTGGAGCGGTGTGCACGCTCGTCATCTTTGCGCAGCTGCGGCGCTTGCAGCGGGCTGATAAGCGCGTGCTGGCATCTAACGAAGAGCTGCGCGCCGCCATCGGGCAGCTCAACCAGCTGAACGGCCGGCTCAACGAGGCCAACCGCATCAAGGACGAGTACATCGGCTACTACCTCAACTCCAACTCGCAGTACATCGACAAGCTGGAGGCGCTGAAAAAGTCGCTCCTCGCCCTGCTCGATAGCAAGCAGTACACGGGCCTGCAACGGCTGCTCGACGGGGTCAACATCAAGCACGAGCGCACGGCACTGTACAAGAATTTCGACCAGGTTTTTCTGAAGCTATTCCCCCGGTTCATCCCGGCATTCAACACCCTGTTTCGGCCCGAGGACCAGGTGCCGCTGGCCGACGACCAGCTGCTGACGGCCGAACTGCGCATCTTCGCTTTGGTGCGCCTGGGCATCGACGACAGCGAACGCATCAGCCGCATTTTGGGGTATTCTATTAACACGATTTATACTTATAAAACGCGGGTAAAAAATCGCTCGCTGCTGCCCAACGAGGAGTTTGAGGCGCAGGTGCGCACGCTAGATGCGAGCTAGGGTAGTTAAGCAGAACTGGTACTTCGCCAGGGCGATACAACCTCCCCTAAAGCAGCTAATTTTCCTTCATATCAGGTTCATATTTTGCAAACCTATTTTTAGGTTAATTTATTGTAAATCATTGGCTTTTTAGTAATACTGACCTATATTTTTCATACCCCGTTTTAACTAGTTTTCTTTCGGTGCGGGGTGGTATTGTTTTGTTGAATAGCCAGCGCTGAATAGGTGGTTTTGCGACCCTGCGCGCTGGCTTGGCAGCCTACCCAACCGGGCGAGCTGTACTCACTAATTCCAGTCCCACCCATGACGCCACCCCTACGTTGGCTGCGCCCGTTTGGCGCGGGCCGTGCTTTTTTATCTACGCCGGTTATCGGCATTCTTGCGGTTAGCTCGGCGGTGGCGGGGCCTCTGGGGCCGGGCCGGCACTGGCCGGTGGCCCGCATTGCGCCGGTGGCGAGCGGGGTGGTAAGCGGCCGCGTGGTCGATGCCAAGAGCACGCCAATACCCGGCGTGACGGTGATAGTGGAGGGCACTACGCTCGGCGCTACGACCAACGAAGACGGGGTATTTTCCATCTCCAACGTGCCGGCTGGCCAGCACACGCTGGTGTACTCGTCGGTGGGCTTCACCACGGCGCGGGTGTCGGTGACAGTGCTTGATGGCAAGCCCGTGCAGGCCCCCCTCACCACGCTCGGCGAGAACGCCCAGGCCCTGAGCGAGGCCGTGGTGATAGGCTACGGCACCCAGCGCCGCCAGGACGTAACGGGCTCCATTACGACGGTTGACAGCAAGCAGTTTGTGAAGGGCCAGGTGACCAGCCCCGAGCAGTTGGTGCAGGGCAAGGTGGCTGGCGTGCAGATAACGACCGCCGGGGGCGCGCCGGGCGGTGGCAGCCAGATTCTCATTCGGGGCGGCTCGTCGCTGAGCGCCAGCAACAGCCCGCTGTTCGTGATTGACGGGGTGCCGGTGAGCAACGACGGGCTAGCGGGCGCGGGCAATCCGCTCTCGCTCATCAATCCCAATGATATTGAGAGCATTACGGTACTTAAGGATGCCTCGGCCACGGCCATCTACGGTGTGCGGGCCTCGAATGGGGTGATTATCGTGACCACCAAGAAGGGCCTGGCGGGCGAGGCGATACGGGTGAACGTCTCGACCCAGCACTCCATTGCCACGGTGGCCAAGTACGTGCCGGTGCTCACCGGCGACCAGTTTCGCGACCTGGTGCTGAACAACGGCAATTACCAGCAGCAGGCGCTGCTGGGCACCGAAAACACGGATTGGCAGCGCGCTATTTACCGCCCTGCTTACACCGCCGACAATAACGCCAGCGTGCTGGGCGCGGTGGGCAAGGTGCCGTTTCGGGCGTCGGTGGGCTACCTCACCCAGCAGGGCTTGCTGAAGCGCAACGACCTGAAGCGCTACACCGGCAACCTGAGCCTGACGCCGGTGCTGCTCGATGGCAACCTGCGGGTAGACCTGAACGTGAAGGGCTCCTGGATTGACAACAACTTCTCGGACCAGAGCGCCGTGGGCACGGCCGTAGGCTTCGACCCCAGCCAGCCGATTACCTCCGACGACCCGCGCTACGCGCCCTTCGGCGGTTACTACGAGTTTTTACAGGGCAACGGGCAGCTGGTCAACCTATCATCGCGCAACCCGCTGAGTCTCATCAACCAGCGCCGCGACCGCAGCACGGTGCTGCGCAGCCTGGGCAACGTGCGCCTCGACTACAAGCTGCCCTTCGTGCCGGGCCTGAGCGCCAACCTGAACGTGGGCTACGACGTGCAGCGCGGCAGCGGCACCGTGTACGTGGCGCCCACCTCGGCCTCGCAGTACAACCGCCAGGGCATCAACAACGAGTACCGGCAGGAACTCAACAACTACCTGCTCGAAGCCTACGCCAAGTATGAGGGCCGGGTGCTGGGCCAGCGGCTGGAGCTGCTGGGTGGCTACTCGTTTCAGAAGTTTGGCAACACCAACTACATCTTCGACGACCGCCGCGCCGATGGCAGCGTGTACACGCCCCTCACGCCGACCTACGACAACCAGACGCAGTACACCAACAACCTGGTGCTGCTCTCGTACTACAGCCGCCTGAATTATAACATCGCGGATAAGTACCTCTTTACGGGCACGTTCCGCATCGACCAGACGTCGAATTTTGCGCCGGAGCGGCGCACGGGCTACTTCCCGTCGGGGGCGTTTGCGTGGCGCCTGAAGGGCGAGGATTTTCTGAAGGACAACGCCACGGTATCGGACCTGAAGCTGCGCCTGGGCTACGGCCAAACCGGGCAGCAGGACATCGGCATCAACTCGGGCTATTTGCCCATTTCGACGCTCAGCACCAACACCGCCCAGCAGCTGGTGGGCGGGCAGTACTACCGCACGCTGCGCCCCAGCTTCTACAACCCCCAGCTGACCTGGGAAACCACCACCACCTACAACGTGGGCCTCGACTACGGCTTCTTCGACGGCCGCCTGACGGGCGCGGTGGAAGTGTACCAGCGCGACACCAAGAACCTGCTGTTTTTCAGCAACGTATCGGCCCTGTCCAACCTCTCCAACGCGGGCTTCCTCAACATCGGCTCGCTCACCAACCGGGGCGTGGAGCTGACGGCTAACCTCGACGTGGTGCGCGGCGAGAAGCTCAACGTGGCCGTGAACGCCAACGCGACCTTCAACCGCAACCGCATCACCAAGCTCACGCTGGTGGACGATGCCAACTACGTGGGCCAGATAAACGGCTCGCAAATCAACGCCGTGGGCGCGCCGGCCGGCTCGTTCTACCTGTATAAGTCGCTGTATAACAGCGAGGGGCAGCCCATCCAGAACGCCGTGGCCGACCTCAACGGCGACGGCGTGCTCAACGGCTCGGACCGCTACGTGGGCAAGTCGCCCCGGCCCACGACCATCCTAGGTTTCGGCAGCACGGCCAGCTACGGCAAGCTGAACCTGGCCTTCACGCTGCGCGCCAACCTGGGCGGCTACATTTTCAACGGGGTGCGCTCGGGGGCCTACTTCGGGCCGAGCTCCAACGGCACGCTGGGCAACCTCTCGACCGAGATTCTGGCCTCGCGCCTCACCAGCTTCAACAGCCTCACGGCGCAGTCGGATTACTTCCTGGAAAACAGCTCGTTTGCGCGCCTCGAAAACGTGACGCTGGGCTACCAGTTTGGCAGCGTGCTGGGCAAAAACTCGACCCTGAACCTGACGGCCGCCGCCCAAAACCTCTTCCTGCTGACCAACTACTCGGGCATCGACCCCGAAATCAGCAGCGGCTACGACAGCAACATCTACCCCCGGCCGCGCACGTTCACGCTGGGCCTCACCTACGGTTTCTAAGCGCCTGTATCCCACCTAGCTATGTCGTTTATTTTCAATCGCTCCCTGCGCGCCCTGGCCCTGGCTACCGGCCTGGGGCTGGCCTCGTCGGCCTGCACCAGTCAGCTCGACCAGGTGCCTTCTTACACTGCCAACGCTGAGGTGGTGTACCGCGACCCGGTTCAGATTCAGCAATCGCTGGCGCGCCTCTACGCCACGCTGGCCGTGAGCGGGCAGAGCGGCCCCGATGGCCAGCCTGACATTACGGGCATCGGCGAAGACTTCAGCCAGTACCTGCGCCAGTACTGGTCGATGCAGGAACTGGCTTCGGATGAGGGCATTATCGCCTGGAATGATGGCAACCTGTCCGACATCAGCCGCAACACCTGGAACGCGAACAACGAGTTTATCCGCGCCATCTACGACCGGCTGTTTTACCAGATTGGCATTTGCAACGAGTTCATCCGCCAGACCTCGGACGACAAGCTAGCCAGCCGCGGCCTCACCGATACCGACGTGGCCAACACCATTCGGCGGTACCGGGCCGAGGCGCGCTTTCTGCGGGCGCTCAGCTACTGGCACGCGCTGGATATGTTTGGCAATGTGCCCTTTGCCGACGAAACCGCGACGCTGGGCGGCAGCCCGCCGCCCCAGATTGCGCGGGCCGCGCTGTTTACTTACATTGAAGGCGAGCTGAAGGCCATTGAGCCCACGCTGGCCCCCGCCCGCAGTGCCTACGCCCGCGCCGACCAGGGCGCCTGCTGGACGCTGCTGACCAAGCTCTACCTCAACGCGGAGGTGTACACGGGTACGGCGCGCAACACCGACGCCATCACCTACGCCAACAAAGTGCTGGGTGGCACCTACGGGTTGGCTTCGGAATACCGTCTGCTGTTTTTGGCCGACAACGACGCGCCGGCGGCTAGCCAGGAGGTCATTTTTACGGTGCCTTTTGATGGCAACCGCACCCGCACGTTTGGGGGCATGCCGTTCATCTTGCACGCCAGCCTGGGCGGCAGCGTGCCGGCCGCCGACTTTGGCGTGAACGGCGGCTGGTCGGGGCTGCGCATCAAGCCCAATATCGTGAACCTGTTTCCGGGCTTCCCGGGTGCTACCGCCGATACGCGGGCCACGTTCTACACCGCCGGCCAGTCACGGACTATCAACGACTTGTTTGACTTCACGCAGGGCTACCTGGTGACCAAGTACAAGAACGTGACCTCGACGGGCCGCCCGGGCTCGTCGGCGCAGGCCAATGGCGGCGACGGCAACTTCGTGGACATCGACTACCCCATGTTCCGGCTAGCTGATGTGAAGCTGATGTACGCCGAGGCCCTGCTGCGCGGCGGTAGCGGCGGCACCGCCGGCACCGCCCTCGACCAGGTAAACGACGTGCGCCGCCGCTCGGGCGCCACCACCCTCGCCAGCGTGCAGCTCAGCGACATCCTCGACGAGCGCGGCCGCGAGCTGTACTGGGAGGCGCACCGCCGCACCGACCTCATCCGCTTCGGCCGCTTTGCCACCGGCAACAACTGGCCGCAGAAGGGTGGGCTAGCCACCGGCCGCGACATCGCCACGTTCCGCACGCTGTTTCCGATACCGGCCACGGACCTGGCGGCCAACCCTAACCTGAAGCAGAACCCGGGCTACTAAGCCTGGGCCCGCCGCTCCCTTTCCCATCCTCCCCATGCCTCGCTATACCCTCCTGCTTACCCTCGCGCTGGCCAGCCTCCTGGGCGCCTGCAAGCGCGACATTGCCGACGTGCGCGCCACGCCCACGGCCGACCTCAACTTCACGGCCAGCGCCACTACGCTGGCGCTGGCCAGCGCCAGCCCCGCCGACACGGTGCTGCGCCTGCGCTGGAACCCGCTGCAATTTGGCCTGTCGGACGGCAGCGGCACGGCCGTGCTGCCCGTGACCTACACCCTGGAGCTGGCCCCGGCCGGCAATCAGTTTCTGAACGTTACTACCCTCGACGCGGGCGTGAACACCAACCACCGCAGCTTCACGGCGGGCGAGCTGAATACGCTCTTTACCAACACCTTGGGCCTGCCCGTGGGCGGCCCCAATGCCTACGAGGTGCGCCTGCGGGCCACCTACGCCAGCAACCAAAGCGTGGTGCGCAGCGCCGTGCAGGCGCTGAGCGTAACTACGTATGCCAGCCAGTTTTACGTGTACGGCAATACGCTGGGCGCGCTGTCGGCCACCTCGCCCAAGCTGGGCGAGCTAGCGGCTACCCCCGGCCAGTACGAGGGCTACGTGTACTTGCCCTCGGCTACCAATACCATTCGGTTCTCGAACGGCACGACCTATGGCGGCGGGGGCACGGCGGGCACGCTGACTTCGCCGGGGGCCGACATCAGCCTGGCTGGCCCACGCATGTACCGCCTGCGGGTGAACCTGACGACCAACACCTACGTGGCAACGGCCACCGACTGGGGCATTATCGGGGCGGCCACTACCAACAGCGGGGCCGGCTGGAACCAGTCGGTACCCATGACCTACGACGTAGCGAGCAAGCTCTGGACCATCACCATGGTACTGCCTGGCAACAACAGCACTGCCGCCGGCAACGCCGATTTCAAGTTCCGGGCTAATAACGACTGGGGCATCAACCTGGGCAGCAGCCCCGGCGGCACCCTGCCCCTGATTTACGATGGCGGCAATATCACCACGTCCGGCCCGCGCAGCTACACCGTGAGCCTGGACCTGAACACGCCCAACAAGTACACCTATACCATCCGCTAGCGCCCGCGCATCCCACCCCTATGCTACTTACCCTCAAACAACTAGCTGTGCTGGGCAGCGCGGCCCTGGCGCTAGCTGCCTGCAAAAAGAGCGAAAGCACCGCTCCCATCGTGGGCGCGGCCAACGACCCGGCGCAGTACGGCACGCCCTTCGCCAGCGTGCCCGAGCCGGCCGATGCGGCCGTGTACCAGGTCAATTTCAGTGCCTTTAGCCAAGCCGGCACACTGCAAGGAATCGTGCCCCGGCTCGACTCAATAAAGTCACTGGGCGTGAATACCTTGTACTTGATGCCCATCTACCCCATGGGCCAGCTCAAGGGCATCGGCTCGCCCTACGCTGTGCGCGACTACCAGGCCGTGAACCCCAGCCTGGGCACCCTCGCCGACCTGCGCGCCGTGGTGGATGCCGCCCACGCCAAGGGCATGGCCGTGGTGCTCGACTGGGTGGGCAACCACACCGCCTGGGACCACGCCTGGGTCAACGAGCACCGCGACTGGTACCAGCAGGATGCCAACGGCACGCTCCGCAACCCGCCCGCCGGCTTCACCGACGTACTCCAGTTCAACTTTGCCAAGCCCGAGCTGCGCGCCGCCATGATTGCGGCCATGCGCTACTGGGTGCTGGCGGCCAACGTGGACGGCTACCGCTTCGACTACGCCGACGGGCCTACCTACCAGTTCTTTACGGAGGCTAATACCAGCCTCAAGTCCATCCCTGGCCACAAGCTGCTACTCATTGCCGAAGGCAGCCAGCGCGACTACTTCTTCAAGTCGGGCTTTAACCTGCAATACGGCTTCGACTTTTTCAGCATCATGGAAAAGCGGATTTTTGGCGGCCAGAAAAGCGCCAAAATTCTGGATTCGCTGAACACGGCCAACTACGCCAGCTACCGCGGCCTGCCGCCCACCGCCCGCATGCTGCGCTACACCTCCAACCACGACGTGAACGTGAGCGACGGCACGCCGCTGGAGCTGTTCGGGGGCAAGGCCGGCTCGCTGGCCGCCTTCGTGGTGGCCGCCTACATGAACGGCACCCCAATGGTATATAACGGCCAGGAAGTGGGCACGCCCCAGCGCCTGCCCTTCATCCAGGGCCGCCAAGTAATCGACTGGTCGCTGAACCCCGACATGGTGCTGGCTTACAAGCGCATCCTGCGCTTCCGTAGCGCCAGCAACGCCGTGCGCAACGGCGCGCTAGCCTCTTTCAGTACCGACGACGTGTGCGCCTTCACCAAAACGGCCGACAGCGAGCAGGTGCTCACGCTCGTGAACCTGCGCAACCGGGCCGTGACCTACACCGTGCCGGCCACCCTGGCCGGCAGTTACCGCAACGGCCTCACCGGGCAGGCGATGGCCGTGGGCACCCAGGTCAGCCTACAGCCTTATCAGTATCTGGTATTGCAGAAGTAGGCGATGATGGCGCGGGGCTTTGCTCCGCGCCATTAGTTTATTAGTCAGCACCTTATCAACAATGCAGTTTCCTTTTCCCAGCGCCTGGCTGGCGGCCGCGGCCCTCACGCTGACAGCTAGCCTACCCGCCCGCGCCCAAACGCCGCCCGACTTCACCCCCACCTGGAGCAAGGGCGTGGTGTGGTACCAGATTTTTCCCGAGCGCTTCCGCAACGGCGACCCGAGCAACGACCCCAAGGCCATTGACCAGCGGGGCGCCTACCCGTTCAACGACTCGTCGGCGTTTCAGATTCACCCCTGGGGCAGCGACTGGTACGAGTTGCAGCCCTACGAACAGCAAAACGGCCGCAACGTGGGCTACAACATCCAGCGCCGCCGCTACGGGGGCGACTTACAGGGCATCCTCGACAAGCTCGACTACATCCAGTCGCTGGGCGTGAACGCGCTGTACCTGACGCCCATTTTCTGGTCGCCCTCCTCGCATAAGTACGACGCGCTGTGCTACCACCACGTGGACCCCACCTTCGGCCCCGACCCTGAGGGCGACAAGAAGCTGATGGCCACCGAGAACCCGCTCCAGATGGAAACGTGGGTGTGGACCAAGGCCGACCTGCTGGCCCTCAAGCTCATCGACGAGGTGCACAAGCGCAAGATGCACGTCATCTTCGACGGGGTGTTCAACCACCTGGGGGCGCGCAGCTTCGCGTTTCAGGATGTCGAGAAAAACCAACAGGCCTCGCCCTACGCCGACTGGTTTATGGTGAAAAGCTGGCGCGACGCGCAGAAGGGGACCAAGTTTGAGTACAACGGCTGGTTTGGGGTGAAGACCCTGCCCGAACTGAAGGAGGACAGCACCGGCATCGTGGCTGGCCCCAAGCAGTACATTTTCAACGCCACCCAGCGCTGGATGAACCCCATGGGCAAGGGCGCCGCCCACGGCATCGACGGCTGGCGCCTCGATGTGGCCTATGACGTGGGTCACCCCTTCTGGAAAAGCTGGCGCAAGTGGGTGCGCACTCTCAACCCCCAGGCCTACATGACGGCCGAGCTGGTGTACCCCATCGAGAAAACCCGGCCCTACCTGCGCGGCGACGAGTTCGACGCCACCATGAACTACAACTTCACGTTTGCGGTGCACGACTTTTTTGTGCAGAATAAAAAGGCGGCCACCGTCACGCAGTTCGACAAGCAGCTGCGCGACCTGCGCGAGGCTTTCGGCCCCGGCGTGGCCCTGAACATGCAAAACCTGGTGGACAGCCACGACGCCACCCGCATTGCCAGCGCCGTGGCTAACCCCGACGGCAAGGCGATGGCCGACTGGGGCAACTACTTCAACTGGAGCCAGAAGGGCAACAACCCCAGCTACAACGCCCGCAAGCCCACCGCCGAGCAGCGGCAGATGCAGAAGCTCATCGCCGCCTTTCAGCTGCTGTACCTGGGCTCGCCCATGATTTTTTACGGCGACGAGGCCGGCCTGTGGGGCGGCAACGACCCCGACTGCCGCAAGCCCATGCTCTGGGCTAACCAGACTTACACCCCCGAAACCCACAACCCCGACCAAACCCTGCACGCCCCCGACGCGGTGGGCTTCGACCCGGCGCTGTTTGCCTGGTACCAGAAGTTTATCGGCCTGCGCCAGCGCTCGGCGGCCATCCGGCTGGGTAGCTACACTACCGTGGCCACCGACGATGCCCGGCAACTCTACGCCTTCCGCCGCACGCTGGGCAAGGAAGATGTGCTGGTGGTCGTCAACCGGGGCAGCCAGCCGGCGGCTTTCACCAATGCCGTGCTGGCTAGCCGCAAGTACCGCGATGCCTTTACCCAAAAAGCTATTGCCAACATGACCGTGCCCGCCCGCGATGTGGTGGTGCTGCGGGCGCAATAACTGGATAAGCATCTGTCATGCTGAGCTTGTCGAAGCATCTCTACCGCACCGTTGGATGAAGCGGCAGAGATGCTTCGACAAGCTCAGTATGACAGGCGTTATTCATGGAAAGCTGATTTACAGTTGGTAATACTCTTAACAACCCACCTTTTCCCCACCCTTCTATGTCCCTACACGCTACTTCCAAAACTGCCCGGCGGCTAGCCGGGCTAGTCAGCCTACTCGGCCTGAGCACCGTGGCCTCGGCCCAAACCCGCGTGCTGTTCGTGGGCAATAGCTTCACCCACGGGCAGTTTACGCCGGTGCTGTACTACAACTCAGGGGCCGTTACGGACTTGAACTACGGCCTACCGGCCTCCGACCCGCGCGCCCACGACGCGGGCATGCCCAATGCGTTTGGCGGCGTGCCGGGCATTTTCAAGAAATTCACCACCCAGGCGGGACTGAACTACGATGTGCAAATAGAGGCAGTGAGCGGCAAGTCGTTGCAGTTTCACTACACCAGCGCTCTGGCGGCCATCGCGCAGCCGGGCTGGGACAAAGTAGTGCTGCAAGAGCAAAGCACCCGGCCGGTGCCCGATGCGCGCGGCGGCAACCGCAGCGCGTTTTACACCGCCGCCACGCAGCTTGAGCAGGCCGTGCACACGGCTAGCCCCACCGCGCAGGTGTACCTCTACGAAACCTGGGGCCGGGCCGATTTCACGTATCCCAGCGGCCAGTCGTACTCGGGCTTTCCCATCGATACGATGACCAAAGACCTACACAACGGCTACTACCGGGAGTTTTTTGCCAATGGCCGCTACGCAGGCGTGGCCCCGGTGGGCGATGCCTGGCTGAATGCCATCACCGCGGGCGTGGCCATGCGCAACCCCTACGCCCCCGACCCCAGCAAGGTCAATCTGTGGGCCGTCGATAACGTGCATCCCAGCATTACGGGCAGCTACCTCAGCGCGCTGGTGCTGTTTTATAAGCTCACCGGCACCGACCCGCGCACGCTGGGCGGCGCCGAGCAGGCGGCGGCCGCGCTAGGCATCACGCCTACGCAGGCGGTAGCCTTGCAGCAGGTGGCGTATGAGCAGGTGAACGTGGTAGTGCCGGCTCCGTCTACCACGCCGCCGGCTAGCGCGGTGGCCTTCACGCCCGGCAACGTAGCAGTAGTGCGGGTGGGCACTGGCGCGGCCACGCTCACCACCGCCGCCACCGCCGAGTTTGTGGACGAGTACACGCTGAGCGGCACCCGGGTGCAGTCCATCGCCCTGCCCACCACCGACAACGGCACCGTGCGCGCCTTCACCAACAGCGGCACCGCTACTTCGGACAATATCACGCGCTCGGTCGATGGCCGCTACCTGCTGCTGACCGGCTACAACGCCACGCCCGGCACGGCCGGCATCGTAACCAGCGCCGTGGCTACCAACAACCGCTTGGTGGCCCGCATCGCGGCCGATGGCACCGTGGACACCAACACCCGCATCAGCGACGCCTTTTCGGGCTCCAATATTCGCTCGGCGGTGAGCACCGATGGCAGCGCGTTCTACGTGTCGGGTGGCAACAGTGGCATCCGCTACGTGCCCTTCGGCAACGCCGGGCCAACCACGGCCCTGAGTACCGGCGCGGTGGTAAACTTCCGCATTCTGGGCATTGCGGGCGGCAACCTCTACGCCTCTTCGGCCACAAACGCCAACTACGGCCTCAACCAGATTGGCACCGGCTTGCCCACGGCGGCCGGCGCGGCCGTGACGCTGCTACCGGGCTTTCCGGCCACCAGCGGCCCCAGCCCCTACGGCTTCTACTTCGCCGACCTCACCCCGGCCGTGCCGGGGGTAGACGTAGTTTACCTGGCCGATGAAACTGCGGCCGGGGGCATTCAGAAATGGAGCCTCGTGGGCGGCACCTGGACGCTCAACGGCACCATTGGCGGGGCGCCCACGGCCTTGTTGCGGGGCCTCACGGGCAGCCGCACCAGCACAGGCGTGCAGCTGGTAGCCAGCGGGGGCGGCGGCCTCTACGCCGTGGCCGACGAGGCGGGCTACAACGCCGCCCCCAGCCTGGCCAGCCTGCCCGCACCCTTTGTGGCGCTGCCCGCCAACGTAGCCTTCCGGGGCGTTGCGTTTGCCCCGGTTGCCACGGCGCTGGCCGCCACCCCGGCGGCGGCGGCACCCGAGGTATCCGTATTTCCTAACCCAGCCGCCAACCAGGTAACCGTGCGGCTAGGTGGCACGACGGGCCCCGTGCGCGCCACACTGCGCAACGTGCTGGGCCAGGTAGCGGCCGAGCAGCGCAGCGTGGGCGGCAGCCTCACGCTTGAGCTAGCCGGCGTGGCCAACGGCGTGTACCTGCTGCACCTGCAAACGGCAGCCGGCGTAAGCGTGCGTCGGGTAGAGGTACGACACTAGCTAGTGCAGGCCGGCTTGGCCAGGCGTTTTCCCCGGTATCGGCTTCCCTCTTTTTAGCCTGCGCGGAGTAAACAAGCCAGGCTGTCTGCTGCATCAACCGAAGCCCGGCGACTTAGGTCCATCCTAAATCGCCGGGCTTTTTTGGTGCCTACCGCGTCTTCTGTAAGCTAGCCATAGGTGCCGCTCGTACCCCGGTGGCCTACCGGGTGCGGTTTGGTCGCCTCCCGCGCTGTTCTTCCTACGCCTGGCTAGCCCTAAGCCATTCGCAAACCCTAGTATCTTGCGAGGTACTAGCCCCCTAGCCCCGCCTCTATGGAAGCCGTTGCGCACCTCTACTCACCCATTGGGATGCTGGCCCTGCACGGCTCCGATGCCGGGCTGCACGCCGTGCAGTTTCTCGACCGCGACGTGCCGCCACCCACGGCGCTGGCCGACGTGCCGGGCTGCCTGCAAGAGGCTTATCGCCAGCTCACTGCCTACTTCAATCGCGAGCTGCGCACCTTCGACCTGGCGTGCGCACCGCTGGCGGGCACCGCGTTTCAGCAGCAGGTGTGGGCGGCGCTGGCTAGCATAGCCCACGGTCGCACGGCCTCGTACCTCGACGTGGCCAAGCTCCTGAACAACCCCAAGTCGGTGCGGGCCGTGGGCGCCGCCAATGGCCAGAACCCGCTGGCCATTGTGTGGCCCTGCCACCGCGTTATCGGGGCCAATGGCTCGCTTACGGGCTACGCGGGTGGGCTGGTGCGCAAGCAGTGGCTGCTAGCCTTCGAGCAACCTGCGCGCCAGGGCGCCCTCTTTGGCTAAGGTCAACTGCTTACATTAGCAGCTCTTCTTCCTTTTCTCATGAAAAATCTATCCATTCTGCTAGCGCTGCTAGCGGTGGGGCCGGCCGGCGCCCAAACGATGGCCAGCATCAAGCCCCTGCCCTACCCCGGCACCCGCAAGGTTGATACCACCACCACCTACTTCGGCACCAAGGTGGCCGACCCCTACCGCTGGCTCGAAAACGACCAGGCCGCCGACACCAAGGCCTGGGTCCAGGAAGAAAATAAGGTCACCCAGGACTACCTCAGCAAGATTCCGTACCGCGAAAGCATCCGCCAGCGCCTCACCAAGCTCTGGAACTACGAGAAATACTCGGCTCCCTTCAAGGAGGGCAAGTACACGTATTTCTCCAAAAACACCGGCCTGCAAAGCCAGTACGTGATGTACCGGCAGGTGGGCCAGGGCACGCCCGAAGTGTTTTTGGACCCCAATACCTTCTCGAAAGACGGCACGACTTCGCTGGCGGGCATCAACTTCACCCGCGATGGCAGCCTGGCGGCCTACCAGATTTCGGAGGGCGGCTCCGACTGGCGCAAGGTCATCGTGCTGAACACGGCCAATAAGGCCATCGTGGGCGATACGCTCAAGGACGTGAAGTTTTCGGGCCTGGCCTGGAAGAATAACGAGGGCTTTTACTACAGCAGCTACGACAAGCCCAAGGCGGGCAGCCAGCTGGCCGGTAAAACCCAGATTCACAAGCTCTACTACCATAAGCTCAATACGCCGCAAAGCACCGATAAGCTCATCTTCGGCGGCGAAAAGGACCCCAACCGCTACATCGGGGCCAGCGTGACGGAGGACGGCCGCTACCTCATCATTTCGGCCGCCAACACCACCACCGGCGGCAAGCTCTACTTGCAGGACTTGACCAAGCCCGGCAGCGCCATCGTCACCATCGTGCCCGATGAGAAGAGCATCAACTCGGTGGTCGACAACGTGGGCTCGAAGCTCTACATCGAAACCAACTACAACGCCCCCAACCACCGCCTTGTGACCGTGGACGCCGCCGCGCCCCAGCAGGCCAACTGGAAGGACCTGATTCCGGAAACCAAGAACGTGCTGGATATCAACACGGTGGGCGGCCACATCTTCGCCACCTACCTCAAGGATGCTACTTCGCTGGTAGAGGAATATGATATGAACGGCAAGAAGCTGCGCACCATTGCCCTGCCGGGCGTGGGCACGGCGGGCGGCTTCGGCGGCAAGAAAATGGACAAGGAGACGTACTACACGTTCACGTCGTACGTCTACCCACCCACCATTTTCAAGTACGACCTGGCTAGCGGTACCTCCACGGTGTACAAGAAAACGGGCGTGCAGTTCGACCCCAGCAAGTACGAGTCGAAGCAGGTGTTTTACACCTCGAAAGACGGCACGCGCGTGCCCATGATTATCACCCACAAGAAAGGGCTAGCCCTGACCGGCAAAAACCCCACCCTGCTCTACGCCTACGGCGGGTTCAACTCGAGCGTGACGCCGGGCTTCAGCACCAGCAACATCATCCTGATGGAACAGGGCGGCATCTATGCCGTGGCTAACCTGCGCGGCGGCGGCGAGTACGGCGAAAAGTGGCACGAGGCCGGCACCAAGCTCAAAAAGCAAAACGTGTTCGACGACTTCATCGCCGCTGCCGAGTACCTCAAGGCCAACAAGTACACTGATACCGACCACCTGGCCATTTCGGGCGCCTCCAACGGCGGCCTGCTCGTGGGCGCCACCATGGCCCAGCGCCCCGACCTGTGCAAGGTAGCCTTCCCGGCCGTGGGCGTGATGGACATGCTGCGCTACAACCAGTTTACGGCCGGCGCCGGCTGGGCCTACGACTACGGCACGGCCCAGGACTCGCCCGAGATGTTCCGCTACCTCTACCAGTACTCGCCTTACCACGCCCTGAAGCCGGCCAGCTACCCGGCCACGATGATTACCACCGCCGACCACGACGACCGCGTGGTGCCGGCCCACTCCTTCAAGTTCGCCTCACGGTTGCAGGAGATGCAGCAGGGCCCGGCCCCGGTGCTCATCCGCATCGAGACCAAGGCCGGCCACGGCGCGGGCCGCAGCACGGCCCAGGTCATCGGCGAGCAGGTTGATAAGTGGTCGTTCATGTTCCAGAACATGGGCGTGCAATACCAGCCGGCCAGCTAGCGGGCTAGCCCGGTTTATTTAAGCGAAGCGGGATTCGGGCTATTCAGTAGCTTGAATCCCGCTTTTAATTTATGTCATAAGCTATTCACTAGGCATCTTAAACAGTAAAATTTCACTTGAGTAAATCTATTTTTTATATTATAACAACTTATATTTTCGTTTTTTATTATACTAATACCCCCCCCCTAACAAGGCCCAATGTTTCACCTTTTCCACATTTTCAGACAGGGCTAATCACGACCTTAAGAAGGTGCAAGTAACACTGAATGGCAGAGTGTGGTTAACTAAGTTTTCTCAAGTAGGCGATGGAACTTTAACCGGATATGACCCGAGCACAGATACCTATTCTTTTCAGGTTACCTATCAAAAAGTTCTTGGGGATATATGGAGTGACCAAGTAACTATGACAGGTACTATCTCACCCCGGAGCGGCATTGGCACCCTAACTATACCATAGCATTTGTATGAAAAACGAAATTCTTTTGCTCAATTCATCTTATTGGATTGACACCGTCGTTTATACTCTTGTACTTGCAGGGAGTATTTTTATTGCCTTCTTAGTTATTCGCCTTTTGCTTCGCGCAAATTACCCAAGCAGAAAGAGTAAAATAAATTAAGCAAACGAGCCAAAATACTTTTCTTGGGAAACAGTATTGAATTCCTCAAAACGACAAAAACTTCGACCAATTGGTCGAAGTTTTTGTCGTTTTGAGCTACAAAGGTGAGTATAGACCGCCGCGCTGGCAAGTAGAAAATTTTATCGACTTTCACGCTTGCAGTTGGATGGCCGCGCATAAAAAGCAAATTTTGTTTTTTTCATTGGCTTTCACTTACCATAGATTTATCGGGCTAGCCGCTTTAGCTCAGCATACAGCTCATTGCTAGGCCAAAACAGTTGCGTGACCATGCCCACGTGCTTCTTGCCGGGCAGGATAACGTACTTGGGTGCCGCGCCCAGCTGCACCAGCCGCTGCCGAAATTTCTCGCTGCTGTTCTTGATGCTGGGGTAGGTTTCGCCGCCGATGTAGAAGCTCATGGGCGGCGCGCCGGCCCGCAGGTGGTAGAGCGCCGAGGCCTGCCGCCACACCGCCGGGTCTTTGCTGAACGGTACGAGGTATTTCTCGTCGCCGGGGTACTGCATTTTGGTGAGATAGTCGAGCATGTCGAGGCCGGCGGGGTCGTCGAGCAGCACGGCGTGGGCTGCCGTGGCCGGCAGGCCGTGCTTGGCCAGCAAGGTGTCAGAGCCGGTGGCTAGCAGCGCGGCCAGCCCGCCGCCCGCCGAGTGGCCCATGAGCACGAGGTGGCCGGGGTCGCCGCCGTACTCGGCCACGTGCGCTACCGTCCAGGCCAGGGCGCGGGCGCAGTCGTCGGCCTGCTGGGGCACCAGCACCTTGGGGGCCAGCCGGTAGCTGATAACTACGCCCACGAAGCCGTTTTTGGCCAGCCGGCGGCCGATGGCTTTGTAGAGAATGTCGTCTTTGCTGCCGCTGTCCCAGCTGCCGCCGTGAATGAAGAGCACCACTGGGCGCGGGGCGGCCGTTTCTTTGGTGGGCTGGTAGATATCGAGGCGGTGGCGCTCGTTGTCAAAGTCGGGCGCCGAAGCGGCCACGTAGGGCACGTCGGCCACGCGGTGGCTGGCCTGGGCCACGGCCCACTCATTGCCGAGCAGCACCCCGGCGGCGGCTAGCAGCAACCCCAGCGGCGGCAGGGCCAGCCAGCGAAAAATATTCTTCATAGTGAGGTACTTACGCAGCCAATTTCAGCCTCGTCGCCCCCTAGCGGGCTGATACTTAACGACACGATAATGGGAGCTGTCGCGTTTTCTACGTAAATTACCATAACCCGGCCCGCCTTACAGGGCCCCTACCTTATGCAGCACTACACCGCCTCCCCGCAATCGTTTGTTACCACGGCCCGCACCCGCACCCACGAGCTCCAGCTCTGGACGCCCTGCTTCACGGCCGTCGCCGCCGGCCTCAAGCCCTTCGACGTGCGCGAAAACGACCCCGATTTTCAAGTCGGCGACGCCCTGTTAATCAGAGAGTTCGACCCCGATACCAGTAGTTACAGCGGCCGCACGCTGCTGCGCTGGGTCAGCTACGTCATGCCCGGCGGCGCCTTCGGCGTCGAAGCAGGCTGGTGCGTGCTGGGCCTCGGCAGCGTGGCCCCGCTGCCCGCTGGCATCACTGATACGCGCCTGTGGTAGAGGCAGCTAGCCTATTTTCTGGCTTGAAACGCGCGGCTCCGGTATTTCCACCGGGGCCTGGTGTATTTTTGCCCATTCCCACCGGGGCTATTTTTTTGATTCAGGCTTCCTAACTCCTCCTCTACGTGCTTTTTCGGCTAACTCCCCGCGTGCGGCGCGGCGCATTTCTTTTTCTGCTGGCGGCGGCGCTCGGCCACCCCGCGCACGCCCAGAAGGGCAAAAAGGACGGCAAGGCTACCCCGCCCCCCAGCGGCCCGCAGCGCTTGCAGCCGCTGTACGGCGGCCTGGCGCCCGCCCAGGCCCAGCAGGCCGTGGGCGCAGCCGTGCTCGCCGACGTAGACCGCAGCTTTGCCTCGCGGCCCGAGGCCAGCAAGTTTTTCAGCAACAAGGGCTTCGAGTACTTAAATGAAAATCAGCCCGATACCGCCACAGTGCGCTTTAACCTGGCCTGGGTGCTCGACCCCAAAAACCCTGACCCCTACCGCGGCCTGGCCGTGCTGCTGAGCCGCCGCCCCGATGCCGCGCCCCAGGCCATTCAGGCGCTGGTGCTGCAAGGGCTGGCCGTGGCGCCCACCAACTCGCCGCTGCTCACCGACGCCGCCAACCTGACCCTGGCCAACTACGAGACTTCCAAAAAGAAAAAAGAGCTTCAGCAGGCAACCGACTATACCCAGCGCGCCCTGCTCGCCGACAGCACCAATGCCAATGCCTGGCAAACCCAGGCCCGCATCCACTACTACCAGGAAAACTACGCCGAAGCCTGGAAGGACGTGCGCAAAGGCCAGAACCTCAGCCTCACCAGCCTCGACTTTACCTTCCTCTCCGAGTTGATGGCCAAGATGCCCGACCCAGAAGGCAAGTTTAAATAGCCAGCTAACAGCTAGTAGTCAATAGTTAACAGCCGCCCTATTTGCGCATTGCGCGTAAATAGGGCGGCTGTTAACTATTGACTACCTAAAACAGCCCGGCCGCTATGCGGCGGATACTTTCCGACTTGCCCATGCTGTAGTAGTGCAGGCAGGGCACGCCGTGGGCCATGAGCTCGCGGCTCTGGTTGAGGCACCACTCGATGCCGACCTCGCGGGCAGCGGCATTGTCTTTGGCGTGGTGGATGGCCTCGGATAGCGCCTCGGGGATGCTGAGAAAGAAGGCGCGCGGCAGGGCGCTAAGCTGGTTTTTAGTGGTTAAAGGCTTGAGGCCGGGGATGATGGGCACGGTGATGCCCGCGGCCCGGCAGCGCTTTTCGAATTTGAAAAACTCCTCGTTGTCGAAGAACATCTGGGTCACGATGTAGTCGGCGCCCGGTCGATTTTCTGCTTGAGAAAGCGGATGTCGGAGCCGTGGTTGGGGGCTTCGAAGTGCTTTTCGGGGTAGCCGGCGGTGCCGATGCAGAAATCGGTGCACAGCACGGGCTCGGCGCCCTCGGGCTGATACTGCTCGTCGTGGTCGTGGTAGCGGCCGTGGTTGAGTTCCGCCACCTGACCGATGAGGTCGGAGGCGTAGCGGTGGCCGTCGGGATGCGGCTGAAAGTGGCCCTCGCTCTTGATGGGGTCGCCGCGCAGGGCCAGCACGTTGTCGATACCCAGGAAGTGCAAGTCAATCAGCGCGTTCTCGGTTTCTTCCTTGGCAAAGCCGCCGCAGATGAGGTGTGGCACGGTGTCCACGTCGAAGCGGTTTTTGATGGCCGCGCAGATGCCCACCGTGCCCGGCCGCTTGCGCACGGCTTTGCGCTGCAAGAGGCCGCCCGGCCGCTCGCGCAGCACAAACTCCTCGCGGTGGTAGGTGACGTCGATAAACGGCGGCTTGAACTCCATCAGCGGCTCGATATTCGAGAACAGGCTGTGGATATTTTCGCCCTTGCGAGGCGGCAGCACCTCGAAGGAGAAGAGGGTTTTGCCCGCGGCCTGGCGCAGGTGTTCGGTTACTTTCATGAGGAGTAGCGTGGACGCTGTGCGTCCGCGCGTGGTAACGTTCGGATGGTAACACGCGCGGACGCACAGCGTCCACGCTACAAAAAACTAGGCCGGGTCGTAGTTCAGGTTGGGCATCAGCCAGCGCTCCAGCTCGGGCAGCGGCATGTGCTTACGCTCGGCAATGTCGGCCACCTGGTCGCGGCCTATCTTACCCAGGCCGAAGTACTTAGCCGCCGGGTGAGCGTAGTAAAGACCACTCACAGCAGCGGTAGGGTACATGGCCAGGTTTTCGGTGAGCGTGATGCCGGTCTGCTTTTCCGCATCTAGCAACCGGAAAAGAGTAATTTTCTCGGTGTGGTCGGGGCAGCCGGGGTAGCCCGGCGCGGGCCGGATGCCGCGGTATTCTTCCTTGATAAGCTCCTCGCCCGAGAGGTTTTCGTGGGGCGCGTAGCCCCAGAACTCCTCGCGCACGCGCTGGTGCAGGCGCTCGGCAAAGGCCTCGGCGAGGCGGTCGGCCAGCGCCTTTATCATGATGCTGGAGTAATCATCGTGGTCAGCCTCGTACTGCTCGATGAGCTTCTCGATGCCCAGCCCGGCCGTCACGGCGAAGCCGCCGACGTAGTCGGCACGGCCGGTTTCGCGGGGGGCTACGTAGTCGGAGAAGGCCACGTTGGGGATGCCGGGGCCTTTTTCGCCCTGCTGGCGCAGCGTGAAGAACTCGTCGCGCACCTGCTGGCGAGTATCGTCTTCGTAGATTTCGATGGTGTCGTAGCCCTTGGTATTGGCGGGCCAGAAGCCCAGTACGGCCCTGGCGGTGAGGCTCTTGTTCGCTATCACCTCGGCCAGCATTTTCTGGGCGTCTTCGAAGAGCTTGCGGGCGGCCTCGCCCAGGTTTTCATCGTCCAGGATGCGGGGGTAGCGGCCGCGCAGCTCCCAGGTGTGGAAGAAGGGCGTCCAGTCGATGTAGCGGGCCAGCTCATCGAGCGGGTAATTATCCAGCACCTGCGTGCCCAGAAAGCTGGGCTTGGTGATGGGCGTGGTTTCCCAATCGGCGTGGTAGCCGTTGGCGCGGGCCGCGCTGATACTCAAGTAGTTTTTATCGCGCTGGCGGCTGGCGTGGTCGGCGCGCAGGGCCTCGTACTCGGCGGAGATGGTGGCGGTGTAGGCCGCCTTGCCCGAGCCGAGCAGGCTAGCCGCCACGCCCACCGAGCGCGAGGCATCATTCACATAAACCGCTGAGCCCGAGTAGGCCGGCGCAATTTTTACGGCCGTGTGCAGGCGCGAGGTCGTGGCGCCGCCAATGAGCAGCGGTACTTGCAGCTTACGCTTTTCCATCTCGCGGGCCACGTACACCATCTCGTCGAGCGAGGGCGTGATGAGGCCGCTGAGGCCAATGATGTCGGCACCTTGCAGTTGGGCTTCGTCGAGGATGCGCTCCAGGGGCACCATCACGCCGAGGTCCACGATTTCGAAGTTATTGCAGGCCAGCACTACGCCCACGATGTTCTTGCCGATATCATGCACGTCGCCTTTCACGGTGGCCAGCAAGATTTTACCGGCCGTTTGGCGGGCGGCGCCGGCCTTTTCGGCTTCGAGGTAGGGCTGCAAGTAGGCCACGGCCTTTTTCATGACCCTAGCCGACTTCACCACCTGCGGCAGGAACATTTTGCCGGCGCCGAAGAGGTCGCCCACCACGTTCATGCCGGCCATCAGCGGACCCTCAATCACGTCGAGTGGGCGGCCGACTTGCTGGCGCACTTCCTCGGTGTCCTGGTCGATGAACTCGGTGAGGCCGCGCACCAGGGCGTGTTGCAGGCGCTCGGCCACGGGCAGGCTGCGCCAGGCATCGGCCACTACTTCGACTTTGCCCTTCTGCTTCACCGTTTCGGCGAAGTCCACGAGGCGCTCGGTGGCGTCGGGGCGGCGGTTGAGTAGCACGTCCTCGCAGAGTTCGAGCAGGTCTTTGGGCACGTCGTCGTACACGGCGAGCTGGCCGGCGTTCACGATGCCCATATCAAGGCCGGCGCGGATGGCGTGGTAGAGGAAGGCCGCGTGCATGGCCTCGCGCACCACGTCGTTGCCGCGGAATGAGAATGAGATGTTGCTGACGCCGCCGCTGGTGCGGCAGCCGGGCAGGTTTTCCTTTATCCACTTCACGGCCGCGATGAAATCGAGCGCGTAGTTGCGGTGCTCCTCCAGGCCGGTGCCCACGGTGAGGATATTGGGGTCGAAGATGATGTCCTCGGCCGGGAAGCCAACTTCCTTGACCAGAATATCATACGAGCGCTGGCAGATGGCAATGCGGCGCTCGTAGCTGTCGGCCTGACCGTCTTCATCAAAGGCCATCACCACCACGGCCGCGCCGTACTGGCGCACCAGCCGGGCGTGGTGCTTGAAGCGCTCCTCCCCTTCCTTGAGCGAAATGGAGTTGACGATGCTTTTGCCCTGCACGCACTTCAGGCCCGCCTCCAGCACCGTCCACTTCGACGAGTCTATCATGATGGGGAGCCGGGCGATGTCGGGCTCCGAGGCGATGAGGTGCAGGAAGGTCGTCATCACGGCCTCCGAGTCGAGCATGCCCTCGTCCATGTTGATGTCGAGGACCTGCGCGCCGTTTTCGGCCTGGGCGCGGGCCACGGCTAGCGCCGCCTCGTAGTCGCCCGAGCGAATGAGGCGGGCGAAGGCGCGCGAGCCCGTCACGTTGCAGCGCTCGCCGATGTTGACGAACAGGCTGGCCGGCGTGATGTTAAACGGCTCCAGGCCAGCCAGGGAAGTTGTGCCCTTGGCCAGCTTCTCGCCGCTGCCACTAAGGGCCAGCGACGCTACCGAGGCGGCCTCGTCGTCCACCAGCGCGTCGCGCTGGGCGGCCGGGGCGTCGGGGGGCAGTTGGGCGGCGTATACTTCGCGCGGGCCGTAGCTGTCGGCTAGCTTCTTGAGCTCGGCAATGTGCTGGGGCGTGGTGCCGCAGCAGCCGCCCACCACGTTGAGCAGGCCTTCCTTGAGGTAGTCTTCGACCAGCGCCGCAAATTCCTGGGCGCTCTCGTCGTAGCCGCCGAAGGCGTTGGGCAGGCCGGCGTTGGGGTAGGCTGATACGGGCACATCAGCCAGCCGGGCCAGCTCGCGCACGTAGGTGCGGAGCTGGTCGGCGCCGAGGGCGCAGTTGAGCCCCACACTCAACAGGGGCAAGTGCTTGATGCTGTGCCAGAAAGCTTCCACCGTTTGGCCGCTCAGAGTACGGCCCGAGGCGTCGGTAATGGTACCCGAAATCATGACGGGTACCACCCGGCCACCTTCGTTGAAGAACTGCTGCACCGCAAAGAGCGCGGCCTTGGCGTTGAGGGTGTCGAAGATGGTTTCGATGAGCAGGGCGTCCACACCGCCATCCACGAGGCCGCGGGTTTGCTCGAGGTAGGCGGTGGCTAGCTCATCGAAGGTGACGGCGCGGAAGCCGGGGCGGTTGACGTCGGGCGAGAGCGAGGCCGTGCGGTTGGTGGGGCCGATGGCGCCGGCCACGAAGCGCGGCTGGCTAGGGTTCTGAGCCGTGAACTCATCGGCCACTTCGCGGGCTAGCCGGGCCGACTCGTAGTTAAGCTCATACACCACGTGCTCCAAGGCGTAGTCGGCCTGCGCGATGGTGGTGCCCGAAAAGGTATTGGTTTCGACCATGTCGGCGCCGGCCGCGAAATACTCGGCGTGGATGGCCCGGATGATGTCGGGCCGCGTGAGGCTAAGCAGGTCATTATTACCGCGCAGCGGGCGCGGGTGGTCGGCAAAGCGAGCGCCCCGAAAGTCTTCTTCCTCCAGCGGGTAGCGCTGAATCATAGTACCCATCGCGCCGTCCAGAATGAGCAGGCGCTGGCGCAGGAGCGCGGGCAGGGGCGAAATACAGGCGGGGTCGGGGGCGACGGTGGCGGGGGAAGCAGACATTTCTTTCGGAGCAAATACGGAGCAGGTAGCTCCTATCCAGAAAGAAAGCCGCGCCAAGCGGCGCAGGTTCCGGCTGATATCTTCTTCGACCTAAAACGTTGGTCGAACAGGAGTTGGCACCTACTCGGAGTAGGTTGCCAAGACGTCATCGGGCCTGGTCCCTCGGTCTTTCTGGATAGCAGCGATAACGAAGATACTACGCGGCCGGAATAAAAAAAGCGCCTTCCCGGCGGGGAAGGCGCTTTTAAAATGATGTTTAGGCTAGCGCGTTGTGCTACGGCAGTTGCACGCCGCGGTAGTCGTTGCCGTTTACCTGGGCGATGGTTGAGCCGTATTTGGCGTTGATAACCTTGATAATCTCGTTGGCTACCAGGGCGTAGCCGCGGGGCGTGGGGTGCACGCCGTCGAGCGAGAACAGGTTGCCGCGGATGAAATCGGCGGTGTTGTTCACGCCGTTGGTAGCGGTGCCCCCGGCAGCAATGCTGCGGAAATAGGAGTTGGCATCGAAGAAAGCCAGCCCCTTGGCATTGGCCGCGTTGAGCAGCGAGGTGTTGTAGGCCGTAGTGGCCGTGGCCACGGCCGTTTGCTCGGTGGCGTCGAGCACGAGCGTGCTGGGGAAGGGGTTCTGGCTTGACTGGCCGAAAGCCTTGGTCGTATCGACCGCCAGCACAGTCAGGAACACCCCGAGTGTGGGGATGGTAGCGGGCAGGCCGGGCTTAGCCTGGGCGTAGAAATCGCGCCAGTACTTGCCGGTGGGCTGGCCATATAGGCCGATGTAGGGCGAGGCCGTGAGCGTGAGCAGCAGGTTGCCGCTGCCACTGGCATCGCGGATGCTGGCGAGCGTAGTGGCTACGCGGGTATTAGACGCGGCGGGGGACAGAATGCCGGTAGTGTACACAAACGGCGCGGCGGTGGGCACGCTGGCCGCCGCAAAATTGGTGCGGGCCGCGGCCCCTACCGTGGTAAAGAACGGGATACCCGTCACGTCGGGAATGTTGCTCACTACGCCCTTGGCCCCGCCCGCCGTGAGGGCGTTAACGATGCGCAACGCCTTCAGGTTGAAGGTATCGGTGCGAGTAATGCTGCTGCTGGCCACTGCGCCGCCGGCCGTGGCGTAGCCCAGCACGTCGTTGTTGCCGAGCCAGCAGGTGAAGAACGTGGCGGCCGGCGTGCCGCTCGTGCCAGCCACTTCCGCTTTCACGCGCTGAAAGTAGGTGTCGCTGCTGCCGTCGGGCGTGATGCGCTCGAAGTAGGGGTTGAAGTTGCTGGCCGCGTAGTTGCGCAACGGGGCCAGGTTACCCAGGTTAGCCGTCTGGATGTCGCTGAGTTGAATACCGGGCACGCCCAGGTTATCAACCCGGCTCAGGTACTTGGTGTAGGGCGCCGCCGTGGGCGTGAAGCGGCCGGCCGTGCCGGGCACCGTGGTGGTGATGGGCGAGCCAGCCGCCGTGAAGCCCGAGAGCCGCAGGTAGCCCGAGCCGCTGGCCTGCGCCGCAGTGAAGAGCGGTTGGTTGAAGGCCCCGCCGCCCGCCTGGGCAAACTGCGCCGCCAGGATGGCCGGGTACGAGTTCTGCTGGCCTTCGAGGTAGAGGCCGTTGTCGGCGTAGCCCGCCGTGAGCGAGTTGCCGACCGCGATGTAGCGGCTAAAATTAGCCGAGCCCGCCGAGGGCGCCGGGCTGTTCGAGTCGATATTGGGTTGGCAGCCGGCTAGCCCCACACCCAGCCCGAGCAGCGCAAGCGCCGGGCGGGCAGCTTTGGTAGAGAATAAAGTCGTCATTGGGTAGGAGAAAAGGCAGGGTTAGAACTTCACGTAGAGCTGCACGCCGGGCACGAAGATGTTGGTCTTGTAGGTGCCGGCCACGCGGTCGGCGGTGCCCAGGCTCACGAGGTCGGCCTGGCTCTGGCTACGCTTCATGAAGTCTTCGTAGAGAAACGAAGCATCAATACCGAAGCGCTCGCCGAAGGTGTAGCCCAGGCCAGCCGTGATGCCAACGCGGTCGGCATCAGGCGTTTCGGGGGTCACGAAACCGTCGCGCACGGCCGAAAAGTCGTAGAACGTGCCGGCACGCACCGTGAAGTGGTCAGTTACCTTGTACTGGCCACCTACGCGGAAGGCCAGCGCATTCTGGTACTGGCGCTTGGACGACGACGAGGTAACGTTGGAGCCACCCAGCACGCCGTTGGTGTATTTGAAATCCAGCGACTGGTAGCGGCTCCAGCCCACGAGGTTGGCGTCGAAGGCCAGCAGCAGCTTGTCGCTGGGCCGCACCCCGATGCCGAAGCTGTACACGTCGGGCAGGGGCAGCGTCACGTCAAACTTGGTGGCCGTGAAGTTGGCGGCGGCCGAGGCCGGCAGGCCGGTGATTTTGATGTCGCCGTCGCCCACGTGGGCATCCACGGCCGAACGGTAGCTCAGGCCCACGCTCAGCTTCTCGCTGGGCTTGAACATGACGCCGATGTTATAGCCCAGCTTGTGGTCGGCCTTGCCGGTGAGGGTGGCGTGCGCCGGCTGGGAGCTGCCCTGGGCCTGCACCGGAATGTCGCGCTGCAAGTCCACATCGCCGAGCACGAGGGCCGTGAGGCCGCCGCCAATGCTGAACTGCGGCGTGATGGCGTAGGCCACCGTAGCCTGGGCCGTTACCGAGCGCAGGTTAATGTCGGTGAGCGAGTAGCGGCCTTCCCAGCCCTGGGCATAGTGCAATTCGCTGCCGAAGGGCGTGTACACGCCCAGGCCCAGGCGCCACTTGCCCTCCTTGGGCCCGAAGCCCACGAAGCCGCTAAAAGGAAACACGTTGGCATTCTGCAAGTTGCGCTGACCCTGGTCGGCATCGCCGGGGCGGAACGAGATGCGCGGAATGGCAATGTTGCCGCCAATCTGGAAGCCGGTGGGGGCAAAGGCGAATGCGCCGGGATTGAAGAACTGCGAGGCCTGGTCGAGGTAGAGGCCGGTGCCGGTGCCGCCCATGCCCACGTTTTTGGCGCCGGTGAGGCCAACCTGGAAGCCGCTGGCCTGGGCCCCCGACGTAGCCGCCAGCAGCGCACCACCCGCGAGGAGGATAGATTTTACTTGCATAAAATGCAAAGGGTTAGGTGGGGAAGATTGAGAGGCTAAATGTAAGGCCAACTTTTCAAACTAGAATAGTAGGCTAGCCTACTACCTGCCGGCGCGCAACCTGCCGCCCCGGGCCTGGTCTTTGGCACCGACGCGGCCAAACGGTGCCAAACCGCTTCATTTAGAAACATTAAGGTAAACTTGCTTTCGGCGCGGGCAAGTTTACCTTTACTTCACAATCCCATTTCTTCTTCTTTCCCTTCTACTACCATAGCTGTTTCCGCATGACAAAACGACTCCTCTCTTTGGGTTGGGCAAGTATTCTGGCGCTAGCTACGCTGGAGGCCCACGCCCAAACCCCGTTCGCGCTCGAATCTGGCACCTCGCACACCGAGAATTTTAACCAGATAGGCGGCGGGCTAGCCACCAGCACTACCAACACCGGCACTACCAGCAATGGCTCGGGCTTTGGCGTGTACACGGGGGCTACGACTACCAGCCTCGGCACGGCAGCGGCGTTTACCAGTGCTGCCACGGCGTGGGCCAACACCGCAGGCGCCTTTAAAAATTTCGCTTCGGCTACCGGCTTAGCCGCCACGGCCAACGCGACCGCGCAGGCCGCCTCCACCAACCGCGCGCTGGGCGTGCGCCAGACGGGCAGCTTCGGCGACCCGGGCGCGTCGTTCGTATTTAAAGCCGCCAACACCGCTAACCGCATCGGCTTTTCGCTGACGTTCGACTTGCAGTCGCTGGATACGGGGTCGGGCCGCACCACTACCTGGACGGTAGATTACGGCGTGGGCACCAACCCCACCACCTTTACGCAGGTAGCCAGCGGCACCACCAGCGGCGCTTTCGCCAGCAACAGCATCAAGGCCGATTTTGGCCTGGGCCTCAACAACCAGAGCGGGCCGGTTACCATCCGCATTACGGCGCTGGACCCCAGCACGGGCGGGGGCAACCGCGCCAGCTCGGCCATCGACAACTTTGTACTAAGCTGGAACGCGAGCACGACGCCGCTGCTCACGCCCGACCCTAGCGCGCTGGCTTTCAGCAATACGGCCATCGGTAGCACGTCGACGAAGACGTACAGCCTGAACGCGTTCAACATTACCTCGCCCACCACGCTGACGGCCACCGGGGACTTTGCCATCTCGAAGGACGGCACGACCTACGGCAAGTCGCTGGTGTACCAGGCTAGCGAGCTGGCCTCGCCCGCTACCGTGTATGTGCAGTACGCGCCTACGGCGATGGGCGCCGCCACCGGCAGCATCACCAATGCCAACGCTTCGGCCACTACCAAAACGGTGACGTTGAGCGGCACGGGCTTTGACCCCAACAACACCAATTTCAGCTTCGATACCTGCACCGGCACCACCGAGCTGTCGGACGGCTGGAAGCAGTACAGCGTGACGGGCGCCCAGATGTGGGCCTGCACGAACTTCGGGCACGACAAGAACGACGCCTCGGGCGTGGCCTCGGCCCCCAACGGCGTGCAGATGAACGGCTACGCCAACAGCGTGAACAACACGAACGAGGACTGGCTGATTTCGCCCAGCCTCAACCTGAGCGGCACCACCTACCCGCTGCTCTCGTTCTGGAGCCGCACGGCCTTCAACGGCGACCCGCTGCGTTTGCTGATTTCGACCAACTACTCGGGCAGCGGCGACCCCAACGCGGCCGGCGTAACCTGGACCGACCTGAACGCTACCTTCCCGGTGCAGGGCTCGGACCGCTGGACGCAGACGTCGAACATCGACCTGACTGGCTACAAGCCTAGCCGCGTGTACGTGGCGTTCGTGTACAGCTCGACCATCGACCAGGGTGCGCGCTGGACCATCGACGACGTGGTGCTGACCAACTCGGCCACGCCCGCCCCGCCGGCCATCCGCACCAACCTCACCGACGTGAGCTTTGGCTACCAGCCCGTGAACACGGCCGCCGTGCAGTCGCTCAACATTACGGGCACCAACCTGACCGGCGACCTGACGCTGACCTCGTCGAGCAACGTGTTCCAGCTGTCGAAAGACGGCTCGGCCTTCAGCAGCACCATCGCCTACACCGCGGCCGAGGCCAGCGGCACCACCGTGACGCCGCAGGTGCGCTTCCTGCCCACCACGGCCTCGACTACTTATAACGCCTCGCTGAGCATCAGCTCGCCGAGCGTGACGACCATCCCGGTGAGCCTGAGCGGCAACAGCTACGACGTGGCCAACACCCTGGAAGTGGTGAACTGGAACATGGAGTGGTTTGGCTCGGACCCCGCCTCGAACCTGGGGCCGAAGGACAAGAACCTGCAAAACGCCAACGCCACCAAGATTATCAACGCCCTGAAGGCCGACGTGTACGCCCTGGTAGAAGTGGTGGACACGATGCGCCTGCGCACCATCGTGGCTAACATGCCCGGCTACGCCTACCGCGTGGGCGACTTCGGCTCGTATGCCGACAACCGCCAGGACGTTGACTACAACGGTGCCCAGAAGCTGGCCTTCGTGTACCGCACCAGCGTGGTAAGCAACCCCAAGTTTACGGTGCCCTTCCGCTCGGCCCAGGCCGATAACAAGCCCGACTACACCTACTGGTCGTCGGGCCGCTTCCCCTTCCAGATGACGGCCGACGTGACCCTGAACGGCGTGACCAAGCCGGTGACCTTCATCGCCATTCACGCCAAGGCCAACACCAGCCCCACGGCCACGGCCTACGACCGCCGCAAGAACTCGGCCGACGAGCTCAAAGCCTACTTGGACACCAACTACAGCGGCGCCAACGTGGTAGTGCTCGGCGACTTCAACGACGACCTTGACCAGACCATCACGACGGGCCTGAGCACCACGGCTACCTCGTACAGCGCCTTCACCAGCGACGCGGCCAACTACCCCTCGCCCACCTTGCAGGAGTTGAGCCTGACCGGCAAAAAATCGACGGTGAGCTACAGCGACGTGATTGACCACGTGGTGACCACCAAGCCGTTCTACAGCTACTACATCAAGGGCACCACCGAGGTGCAAACCAGCATCGCGGCCACCGTGGCTAATTACGGCACCACCACGTCGGACCACTACCCGGTGCTCACGCGCTACTCGTTCGACGCCCCCGACCTTATCGTGAACACCGCCAACCAGCAGGTAGCGGGCGGCACCTATAACAACGTGACCGTGACCAACACCGGCTCGGGTGTGCTGCAAGGCGCCCTCGTGGTGAATGGCACGCTGACCATACAGGCCAGCGGCCGCCTCGATACCAACTGCCAGCCCATCACCGGCAACGGCACCTTCACGGTGGCCGACGGCGCTACGCTGGGCATTTGCGATGCCAACGGCATCGCCACCACCGGCAGCACCGGCGCGGTGCAGGTAACCGGCACTCGCTCGTTCTCGACCGCAGCCAACTACGTGTATAACGGCACCGCCGCCCAGGTAACGGGCGCTGGCCTGCCGACCCTGGTGCGCAGCCTTGCAGCCACCAACGCGAACACCGTGACCCTGACCCAGCCCCTGACCATCGGCCAGGTGCTGACGGTGAGCGGCAGCGGCAACCTGGCCCTGAACGGCCAGGCGCTGACCCTGCGCTCCGACGCCTCGGGCACGGCCCTGGTAGTAAACAGCGGCACTGGTGCCGTAACGGGCGCCACGGCCACGGCCCAGCGCTACCTCGATGGCAGCCTGAACGCCGGCGTAGGCTACCGCCAGCTCACGGCCCCCGTGAGCGGCTCGACCGTGGCCGACCTGGCCACCGCCAGCTTCACGCCGGTGGTGAACGCGGGCTACAACACCAGCGCCACTCCTTCCACGGTGCGCCCCTACCCCACCGTGTATAGCTACGACGAGAGCCGCCTCTCGACCACGACCAACAACCTGCCGGCCTTCGACAAAGGCTGGAACTCGCCGGCTAGCCTCACCGACGCCCTCGCCGTGGGCAAGGGCTACACCGTGCACCTGACCCCGGGCCAGGTGGTAGACTTCGTGGGTACCCTCAACAACGGCGCTTACACCCAGACCCTGACCCGCCAGAACCAAAGCAACGACGGCGGCTGGCAGTTGCTGGGTAACCCCTACCCTGCTCCCCTCGACTGGAACCTGGTGAACACCAGCGACCGCACTGGCCTCGACGGCGCCATCTACGTGAGCCAGAGCACCGGCGCCTACGCTGGCAGCTACCGCAGCTTCGTGAATGGCGTGGGCAACTCCATCGTGCCGCTGGGCCAGGGCTTCTTCACCCGCGTTACGCAGGGCACGGCCTCGGCTAGCCTCACGCTACGCAACAGCCAGCGCGCTACCAGCTACGACACCCAGGTGAGCGTGCAGCGCACCGCCGCCGACCTGCGCCCCCGCCTCAACCTCACGCTGGGCACCCCCGGCGGCAACCTCGATGGCCTGTACGTGTACGCCGAAGCCGGCACCACCACCGGCTTCGACGCCCAGCAGGACGCCGCCAAGCTGCCCAACACCAACGGCCTCAACCTGGCCGCCCTCACCGCCGATGGCCAGCCGCTGAGTATTCAGGGCCTGCCCGCCCTCGCCGGCCGGGTAGCCCTGCGCGTGCAAACGCCCGCCGCCGGCACCTACACCCTGGCCGCCGCCGAGCTGCTGAACCTGCCCGCCGGCACCAGCGTGGTGCTCGAAGACGCCCTCACCGGCCAGCGCACGCCGCTTGCCACCGTGGGCACCGCCTACACCTTCTCGGTAGCTGCCGGGGAGAAAGTAGACGGCCGCTTCTGGCTAAACCTGAACTCGGCTAGCCCGCTGGCCACTCAGACCGGCGCACTGCAAACCGCCCTCGCCGTGTACCCCAACCCCACGCACGATGGCCAGGCCACGCTGCTCGTGCCCGCTGGCACGGGTGCCGGCCAGGTGCAGGTGCTCGACGCCCTGGGCCGCCTGGTGCGCCAGCAGGCCCTCACGGCCGGTGGCAACACCACGCTGAAGCTAGCCGGCCTGCCGGCCGGCGTGTACATCGTGCGCGTGCAGGCTGGGGCCGAGCAGGCTACCCGCCGCCTCACCCTCAACTAAGCCGGCGCCCGGCCCCGGCCACTCCGGCCGGGGCCGGGTAAGCTGCTTTCTCTCTCCTTTTAGCTTTTCTGAACTTGATGAAAAAAATTACCCGCACCCTGGGCCTGCTGGCCCTGGTAGCCTTGCTCGCCCCGGTGGGCGCCGCCGTTGCCCAAACCGGTGCCCCTACCACCACCGGCCCCACGCCCTCGGCCGACCCCACCGAAGTACCCATCGACGGGGGTGCCTCGCTGCTGCTGGCCGGCGGCGTGGCCCTCGGCCTCAAGAAGCTGCGCGCCCGGCGCCGGGCCTAGCCCAGGCTTTTTTTAGCTACCCCAAGCGCCCGCTGGCCTCGCCAGCGGGCGCTTTTTGCGTTTGGGCAGATGAGGTTGCATCGCACCGTGCAACGGGGAGCGACGGCATTCCTACTTTGCACTCGTTACTTATTGTTCCGTCTTTCCGCCGCTTCGCTTTGCTAAAACCTTACCTCCCGCTAGCCCTGCCGCTGCTGGCCGCCCTGCCGGCCCTGGCCGCGCCGCCCGCACCCCTGCCCTACTTTTCGGAGCCCGCCGTATCGCCCGACCGCCAGGAAATTGCCTTCGTATCGGGCGGTGATGTGTGGACGGTGCCCGTGGCCGGTGGCGAGGCCCGCCTGCTCATCGCCCACCCCGCCACCGAAAGCCGCCCGCTGTACGCGCCCGATGGCAAGTCGCTAGCCTTCACCTCTTCCCGCACCGGCAACGGCGACATCTACCTGCTCAACTTTACCTCGGGCGAGCTGAAGCGGCTGACCTTTGACGACGGCCTCGACCAACTCGACGGCTGGAGCGCCGACGGCAAATACCTCTACTTTTCGAGCACCAGCCGCGACATCGCGGGCATGAACGACATCTACCGCGTGCCGGTGGGCGGCGGCACGCCCACCGCCGTGAGCGCCGACCGCTACGCCAACGAGTTCTTTGCCGCGCCCAGCCCCGATGGCCGCACGCTGGCCTTTGCCGCCCGCGGCGTGGCCTCGAACCAGTGGTGGCGCCACGGCCACAGCCACTTGGACGAGTCCGAAATATGGCTGCGCCAGGAAGGCAAAGGCGGCCCCACCTACACCGGCCTCACCGGTGGCGGCAGCAAGGCGCTGTGGCCCATGTGGGGGCCGGGCGGCCAGAAGCTGTTTTACACCTCGGACCAGGGCGGCCCCGAAAACATCTGGACCACCGGCCTGGCCAAGGGCACGCCCCAGCAGGTCACCAATTTCAAGGATGGCCGCGTGCTGTGGCCCAGCGCCTCGGCCGACGGCCGGCTCATCGTGTTTGAGCGCGATTTCGCCATCTGGACGCTCAACACCGAGAATGGCCAGGCCCAGCCCGTCAGCATTCGGCGGCGTGGGGCCCCGGCCAGCCCCACCGTGGAGCGCCAGCGCTTCACCGACCGCTTGCAGGAGCTGGCCCTCTCGCCCGATGGCAAGAAGGTGGCCTTCACCGTGCACGGCGAGGTATTTGCCGCCTCGGCCACCGATGGCGGCGACGCCACGCGCCTCACCACCACCATCGCGGCCGAAACGGACCTGGCCTGGTCGCCCGACAGCCGCCGGCTCCTCTACGCCTCGGCCCGCGACGGCGCCCGGCACCTCTACAGCTACACCTTTGCCACGGGTCAGGAAACGCGCCTCACCAACTCGCCGCTCAGCGACGCGCAGCCGCGCTTCTCGCCCGATGGCAAGCTACTGGCCTTCGAGCGCGACGCCAAGGAGCTGCGCGTGCTCGACCTAGCCAGCCGGCAGGAGCGCGTGGTGGGCAGCGGCCGCTTTGGCCGGCCGCCGCTGGCCGCCGAGCGCTCGGTGGTGTGGTCGCCCGATGGGCGCTGGCTGGCCTTTGCCCCGGCCGGCGCGCGCGGCTTCACCAACGTGCAGGTGGTGCCGGCGGCGGGCGGCCCGGCGCGGGCGGTCAGCTTTTTGGCCAATTCTAATTCTAACTCGCTTTCGTGGAGCCCCGATGGCAAATACCTGCTCTTCGACACCGGCCAGCGCACCGAGGATGCCCAGGTGGCGCGCATCGACTTGCAGCTGCGCACCCCGCGCTTCCGCGAAGACCAGTTCCGCGACTTATTTAAGGAATCGGTGCCCGGCCCCGTGTCGCCCGATAAAAACCAGAGCCCGGTAGCGCCGCCCGCCAAGCCGGCCACCCCCGCCCCGCTGCCCGTGGCCGCCGCCGACTCGGCCCGCGCCAAGGGCCAGCCGGCCGGCAAAAAACCGAAAGGCAAAAAGGGCGCGGCCACCGCTAGCCTGGCGGCGCCCGCCAAGCCACCCGTCAGCATCAACTTCGACGACATCCGGCGGCGGCTGAGTTTGGTGCCGGTGGGCGTGGATGTGCGCACCCAGCGCATCAGCCCTGACGGCAAGTGGCTGCTGCTCACGGCCACGGTTTCCAACCAAACCAACCTCTACGTGTACCCGCTCGATGAGCTGAGCAAGGAGCCCGCCACCGCCCGGCAGCTCACCGCCACGCCCGGCCCCAAGCGCGAGGCGCAGTTTTCGCCCGATAGCCGCGAGGTGTATTACCTCGACCAGGGTCGCATTCAGGTGGTGCCCGTGGAGGCCGGCAAGGGCACGCCCCGCGCCGTGGCCGTAGCCGCCGAGCTCGACGTAGACTTTGAGCAAGAAAAGCAGGTGGTGTTTGACGAGGCCTGGAGCTACCTGCGCGACTTCTTCAACGACCCCACCTTCAACGGCGCCGACTGGCCCGCCCAGCACGATAAGTTCGCGCCCTACATCGCCGGGGCCCGCACTCCCGATGAGGTGCGCCGCCTCACCAACCTGATGATAGGCGAGCTCAACGCCTCGCACTCGGGCGTGGGCGCGCCCACGCCGGCCACCGGCACCGTGGCCCCCGCCACCGGCCGCCTGGGCGTGCGCTTCGACGCAGCCGAGTACGAGCAAAACGGCCGCCTGCGCCTCACCTCGGTGCTGCCGCTGGGCGCCGGTGCGCTGGCTGGCCTGCACCCCGGCGATGTGCTGCTGGCCGTGGATGGCCGCCCCCTCACCGGCGCCACCAACCTCGACGAGCTGCTGCAATACAAGGTGGGCCGCCGCACTACCCTGCGCGTGCTGGCCGACGGCAAGGAGCGCGAGGTGGTGGTGCGCCCCCTTAGCCGCGAAACCGAGAAGGCCCTCGACTACCGCCAGTGGGTGGAGGAGCGTCGCGCCTACGTGGCCCAGGCCAGCGGCGGCCGGCTCGGCTACGTGCACATGTTTGACATGAGCGCCGGCGCCTTGGCCCAGCTCTACCTCGACCTCGATGCCGAAAACATGACCCGCGACGGCGTGGTGGTGGACGTGCGCAACAACAACGGCGGCTTCGTGAACGTGTACGCCATCGACGTGCTGGCCCGCCGCAGCTACCTCAGCATGCTCACGCGGGGCATGAGCACGGCCGTGCCCGCCCGCTCGGCCCTCGGCCAGCGCAGCCTCGAGCTGCCCACGGTACTCGTCACCAACCAGCACTCGCTGTCTGATGCCGAAGACTTTAGCGAGGGCTACCGGGCTTCTAAGCTGGGCAAGATAGTGGGCGAGCCCACCGGCGGCTGGATTATCTTCACCTCGGGTACCACCCTGCTCGACGGCTCCAGCCTGCGCCTGCCCACCAGCACCATCCGCTCGACCCGTGACGGCCAGGTGATGGAAATGAACCCCCGCCCTGTGGACGTGCCCGTGACGCGTCCCATCGGTGAAAGCTACACGCCCCACGATGTGCAGCTCGACACCGCCGTGCGCGAGTTGCTGGGCCAGTTGGGCAAGTAGCGCGTAGCGCCGGCTTCGGGCGCAAGCGCCGCGAGCATCTGGTGCTAAGGCCATCCGGCCCTGCCTGCTCGCGACGCTCGCGCCCGAAGCCGGCGCTGCGCGCTACTTCGCTACCAGCGTCGAGACTTCGGTGCTGCCGCCGGTGGCCAGCAGTTGCACGTCGAAGGCGACTTTGGCTGACTCTGGCAACTTGGGCACCAGCACAAAATACACCACGCAGGCGCCGGCCGGGGCCGCGCCGGGCGCCAGCTGCACGGTGTAGGTGTAGCCGGTGCAGGTTTGCTGCACTTGCTGGGCTAGCAGGTGGTAGCTGCTGGCGGTGCGGGTTTTGCCGGCCAGCAGCGTGTGAGTAGCAAAATTGACGGCCGGCAGCTTTTTCGTACCGAATAATTCCTGGTACTCGGCGGCCGAGTTGATGACGTACTCATTCGTCTGCCCCACGTAGGGCACCGGCTCGGTAATGGTGCCCTTGAGGCCGGCCAGCGGCGTCAGGGTCACGTCGGCCGAGGCATTGCAGGGGGCTACGTCCTCTTTTTTGCAGCTGTTGCTCATCGCCAAAAAGCTGAGCGCGGCCAGGGCCAGGAGTCGGCGTAGGTGCATATAAACCAGGGCAATCGGGTGGAAAAAGCAGAGCGGGCGGGAAATATAGCGGCCGGCGGCCAATATCCAAGCACGGAGCTAGCCAGGTAGCTAGCGGCCCAAAGCCAGGCCAGCTATCGGCCACCCGCCTACCCTCTGCGGGCAGGTTTTGAGGCCGGCTTGAAAAAGGCTGGGCTGCCGCTGCAACGCTGAACGCGTCAGCATGTCTTTTTTGTGAAAAAATTGCCATCTTGCCGGCCAATACTGCCTGCTTGCCTTTAATTTCTTTTCCGCCTTGAAACGACGCGACTTTGTGGGCCTCACGGGCCTCGCCACCGGCGCCCTGTTGCTGCCCCACTTCCCCGGCATGGGCGGCACCCTCGTAGACCCCGCCCGCCTGCTGGAGCCCGGCCTCGACGTGGCCCAGAAAAAGCGCTTGGCCGACGCGGCCCTCAACACCGCCAAGAGCGCCGGGGCCAGCTACGCCGACGTGCGCATTGGCCGCTACCTCAACCAGAGCGTGTTTACCCGCGAAAAGCAGGTGCAGAACATTGCCAGCGGCGAAAGCTTCGGGGCCGGCGTGCGCGTGATTGCGGGCGGCAGTTGGGGCTTCGCAGCCACCAACAACGTGAGCGAGGCCGGCCTCACCCAGGCCGCCAAGCTGGCCGTAGCCATGGCCAAGGCCAACGCCAAAACCCAGAAGCAGCCCGTGCAACTGGCCCCCCAGCGGGGCTACGGCGAGGTGAGCTGGAAGACGCCCATCAAGCAAAACGCCTTTGAGGTGCCCGTGGCCCAGAAGGCCGAGCTGCTGCTGGCCGCCAACGCGGCGGCCCTGGCCAACGGCGCCAACTTCGTCAATTCCAGCTTGTTTCAGATAAACGAGCAGAAGTACTTCGCCAGCACCGACGGCTCGTACATCGACCAGGACGTGCATCGCATCTGGCCCACGTTTTCGGTAACGGCCATCGACCGGGCCAGCGGCAAGTTCAAGACCCGCGATGCGCTGAGCTCGCCCATGGGGCTGGGCTACGAATACCTCTCGCCCCAGGCCGCCGACAAGGTGGCCGGCCCCAGCGGCACCGGCCTGACGGGCTACCGCAACAGCTACGACATCCTGGAAGACGCGGCCCTGGCCGCCCGCCAGGCCAAGGCCAAGCTCACGGCCACCTCGGTGCTGGCCGGCAAGTACGACCTCGTGCTAGACCCTAACCACCTGGGCCTCACCATCCACGAGAGCATTGGCCACCCGCTGGAACTGGACCGCGTGCTGGGCTACGAGGCCAACTACGCGGGCACCAGCTTCGCCACCCTGGAGTGGCGCAAGAAGAACATTCCCTACGGCTCCAAGAACGTGACCATTGTGGCCGACAAGCTGCAAGCCGGCTCGCTGGGCGCGGTGGGCTACGACGACGAGGGGGTAAAAACCAAGGAATGGACGCTCATCGACCAGGGCAAACTCATTGACTACGAGAAGATTCGCGACCAGGCAGCCATCGTGGGCCAAACAGATTCGGATGGCTGCTGCTACGCTGACTCGTGGGGCTCGGTGCAGTTTCAGCGGATGCCCAACGTGAGCCTGCGCCCCGGCCCCGCCAAAATGAGCGTGGACGACCTGATAAGCAAGGTCGACAAGGGTATCTACATTGCCGGCCGCGGCTCGTACTCTATTGACCAGCAGCGCTACAACTTCCAGTTTGGCGGCCAGGTATTCTACGCCATCGAGAAAGGCAAAATCGCCGGGATGCTCGACGATGTGGCCTACCAAGCCAACACCCAGGAGTTCTGGAACTCGTGCACGGCCGTGTGCGACCAGAGCGACTACCGTTTGTTCGGCTCGTTTTTCGACGGCAAGGGCCAGCCCTCGCAGGTGTCGGCCGTGAGCCACGGCTCGGCCACCTCGCGGTTTAACGCGGTGAACGTGATAAATACGGGGCGCAAGCTTGGGTAATCTTTCATAGCCCTAACGTGGGCGCCTCACCCCTAGCCCCTCTCCGAAAAGGAGAGGGGAACTAGTTTTTAGAATTAGACTAGTATTCTAGGCTAGAGCTAGTCCCCCTCTCCTTTTCGGAGAGCGGCTAGGGGTGAGGCGCCCCGCCAGAACAACCCATAAAACAACTTTCTATTTCTCAAACCTTTACCAGCCTTCCCCCTTGAACAGACGCGACTTTACTACCCTCACCGGCCTGGCAGCCGGCGCCCTGTGGCTGCCCAGCTTCCCGGCCCTGGCCGGCAACCTCGTAGACCCGGCTGCCCTGCTGGAGCCCGGCCTCGACGTGGCCACTAAAAAGCGGCTAGCCGACGTGGCCCTGAACGCCGCCAAGGCGGCCGGTGCCACCTACGCCGACATCCGTATTCAGCGCACGCTCAACCAGGGCATTTTCACGCGCGAAAAGCAGGTGCAGGGCATCAGCAGCGCCGAGAGCCTGGGGGTGGGCATCCGGGTGATTGCCAACGGCACCTGGGGCTTTGCGGCCACCAACAACGTGACCGACGCGGGCATTGCTAAAACGGCCCAGCAGGCCGTGGCCATCGCCAAGGCCAACGCCAAGGTGCAGAAGGAGCCCGTGAAGCTAGCTCCCCAAAAGGGCTACGGCGACGTGGCCTGGAAGACGCCCATCGAGAAAAACGCCTTCGAGGTGCCCATCAAGGAGAAGGTCGATTTGCTATTGGCGGCTAACGGCGCGGCGCTCAGCAACGGCGCTTCGTTCGTGAACTCGGCCATGTTCCAAGTAAATGAGCAGAAGTACTTTGCCAGCACCGACGGCTCGTACATCGACCAGGATATTCACCGCATTTACCCCACCTTTGGGGTGACGGTGGTGGACCGGGCCAGCGGCAAGTTTCGCTCGCGCCAGAGCCTGAGCTCGCCCATGGGCATGGGCTACGAGTACCTCACGCCCAAGGCGGCCGACAAGGTGACTGGCCCCGCCGGCTCGAACGTGATTGGCTACAAAAACAGCTACGACATTCTGGAAGATGCCGCCCTAGCCGCCAAGCAAACCCAGCAGAAGCTGACCTGCAAGAGCGTGGTGCCCGGCAAGTACGACCTCATCCTGGACCCCCACCACTTGGGCCTAACCATCCACGAAAGCGTGGGCCACCCCTTGGAGCTGGACCGCGTGCTGGGCTACGAGGCCAACTACGCGGGCACCTCGTTTGCCGACTTAGCCTGGAAAAAGAAGAACATTCCCTATGGCTCCAAGAACGTCAATATCGTGGCCGACAAGCTCCAGCGCAACTCGCTAGGGGCGGTGGGCTACGACGACGAGGGCGTGAAAACCAAGGAGTGGAACCTCATCGAGCAGGGCAAGCTGGTGGATTATCAGAAAATCCGCGACCAGGCGGGCATCGTGGGCCAAACGGCCTCGGACGGCTGCTGCTACTCGCAGTCGTGGCGCGACGTGCAGTTCCAGCGCATGGCCAACATCAGCCTCAAGCCCAGCGCCACCAAGATGAGCGTGGACGAGTTGGTGAGCAAGGTGGACAAGGGCATTTACATCGTGGGCAACGGCTCGTTCTCTATTGACCAGCAGCGCTATAACTCACAGTTTGGCGGCCAGGTGTTCTACGCCATCGAGAAGGGCAAAATCACGGAGATGCTCGAAGACGTGGCCTACCAAACCAACACCCTCGAATTCTGGGGGGCCTGCCAGGGCTCGTGCGACCAGAGCGACTACCGCTTCGCCGGCTTCTTCAACGACGGCAAGGGCCAGCCCTCGCAAAGCTCGGCCGTGAGCCACGGCTCGGCCACCACGCGCTTCAACGGCGTGAACGTGATTAACACGGCCCGCAAAATCGGTTAATTAGCTGAAATTCATTTAGTACAATGGCAATTCTTTCCCAAACCGAAGCTCAGGACATTCTCAAGAAGGTCATCAGCTTCAGCACCGCCGATGAGTGCGACGCGACGCTCAACGGCAGCCTCGAAGGCAACGTGCGCTCGGCGCGCAACTCCATCAGCACGGCCGGCGCCGTGGATAACGTGTCTTTGGCCGTGACCTCGTATTTCGGCAAGCGCTCGGGCACCGCCACGTGCAACCAGTTCGACGAGGCCACCCTGCGCCGCTGCGTGCAGCGCGCCGAGGAAATAGCCCGGCTGGCCCCCGAGAGCCCCGAGTATATGCCGCTGCTCGGGCCCCAGACGTATCTGTCGTCGCCCCAGTCGTTTGCGGCCAGCACGGCGGGCATCACCCCCGACTACCGGGCCAGCCAGATGGCGGCCAGCATGCAGTATTGCGATAGCAAAAAGCTGACCTCGGCCGGCTTCCTCAACGACCAGGCGGGCTTCGTGGCCAAGCGCAACTCGAAGGGTTTGGAGGCTTACCAGCGCAGTTCCAACCTGGAGTTCAGCATCACGGTGCGCACGCCCGACGGGCAGGGCTCGGGCTACGCGGCCACCGATTTTACCGACAGCTCGAAGTTTGACGCCAAAAACCTGACGGCCGTGGCCGCTAGCAAGGCCTCGGCCTCGGTGGGCGCACGGGCTATTGAGCCAGGCAAGTACACCGTTATTCTGGAGCCCAATGCGCTGGTATCGAACTCCGACGCCTCGCTGCTCGGGGCGCTGATGCGCTCGTTTGATGCCCGCTCGGCCGACGAGGGGCGCAGCTTTCTCAGCAAGAAGGGCGGCGGCAATCGCAAGGGCGAAAAGCTATTCGATGAGCGGGTTACGATTTACTCGGACCCTACCAACGCCGAAATTCCCGACCTCACGTTCTCGGGCGATGGCCGCCCGCAGCAGCGCACCACCTGGGTGGAGAAGGGCGTGGTGAAAAACCTCTACACCTCGCGCTACTGGGCCCAGAAAACCGGCATTCCGGACCTGCCCGGCCCCGGCGGCTTCATCATGGAAGGCGGCACGCAGAGCACCGCCGACCTCATCAAGAGCACCGCCAAGGGCATCCTGGTGACGCGCCTGTGGTACATCCGCCCTGTGGACCCGCAAACGTTGCTTTTCACCGGCCTCACGCGCGACGGAACGTTCTACATCGAGAATGGCGCCATCAAGTTCCCGGTCAAGAACTTCCGCTTCAACGAGAGCCCCGTCATCATGCTCAACAACCTGGAGGCCATCGGCCGCCCGGTGCGCCTGAACGGCAACCTGGTGCCGCCGCTCAAGATTCGTGTCTTCACGTTCACGAGCTTGTCGGATGCTGTATAACGTACTGTGCGGCAAGCTTTAGCTTGCCGTTTCAGGTTTCGGCAAGCTAAAGCTTACCGCACACAAAAAGCCCCGGTGCTAGCCCAGCGCCGGGGCTTTTTTGGCTGCTAGCCTCAACCCGCGCCGCCTTATTCTGCCTAGCGACCTGCCGGGGCTTGCCCACGATTGGCCGGCGCGCCTATCTTGCGCCACGCTCTCGCCTCTGTCTGCATGAAACACCAGCTAGCCACTGCGTTTACGGCTTTTCTTCTGGCGTTTAGCCTGCCCGTGTGCGCCCAGCACCAGCTGGCCGGCCGGGTGCTGGATGCCGCCACCGGCCAGCCGGTGCCCTACGCCAGCATTGGGGTGCTGGGCACCGCACGGGGCACTACATCCAATGCCGAGGGCGAGTTTGAACTGCGCGCGGTGGCGCTGCCGGTCCGGCTGGTGGTGTCGGAGTTGGGCCACCGGCGCGACACCGTGGCCGTGGCGGCCGCAAGCGGAGCCAGCCAGCCGCTCCAGATTCGGCTGGCACCCGCTTCGGTGCAGCTGCCCGAAGTGCAGGTGGGCAGCTACCTGGGCGAACTGGTGGCCAAGGCCTACCGCCAGTTGCGCCGCACCAACGGCCTGCGCACGTATGGCCAGACCTTCTACCGCCAGGTAACCCGCCTCGACAACGAGGCGACCGAGGTGCAGGAAATGGTGTGGGATACCGAAACCAGCAACGCGGGCCTTGAGGGTAGTGCCCTGGCGCAGGCACGCTTCGCGAAGAAGAAAGCGCTGATTACCTTCAACAATTTCTCGATTTATACCAAGGGCTACAGCTTCTTTAATATGCGGGACGATAGCAGCACCTTTAACGGCCTGGTTGGGCCGCGGGTGGCCGACTATATGAACCTGAAGCTACTGGGCGTGACGCAGGATGGCGGCCAGTCGCTGGTGGAAATTGGCTTCAGCGACAAGAAGGAAACCGCTACCGATTTTATGCACGGCAGTATAGTTATCAACGAGGCTACCAGTCAGGTATTACGGCTGCGGCTCGAAACCTCGGGCATCCATACGAAGTCGAACAACCCGTTTTTTAAGTTCAAAAACGAAGTCATGCGCATCGAGTGGTCTCTCAAGCCCAGTACCCGCGGGGCGGCCACGCTGGCTTACATGAAAGTGGATTACCAAACGAACCTGGGTCGGGGGATAAAGTCCGACATGGCCATCCACGTGACGTCGTTTGCCGCTTGCTACAACGGCCAGGCTAGCCCGGCAGCCGGGGTCACGTACGTGCCCGCCAAAAGAAACGCGGAAAGTGACCTGGCCTCCATCAAGCAGACGACTTACGACCAGGCTTTCTGGCGCGACAACGCCGTGGTGAAGCGCACGCCGGTAGAGGAAGAAATCATGAAATCATTTGAGCAGAAAGGTGCCTTTGGCACCTTTCTGCTCACCCCCTAGCCAGCGTGCGGTAAGCGTTAGCTTGCCGTGAACATTCAGTACTCATTTCCTTACCCGCCTGCCTAGCCGTTGGCAAGCTAACCCTTACCCTACCTTCCTATGAACAGACGTGACTTTGTGGGCCTTACCGGCCTGGGCGCCACGGCCCTGCTGCTGCCCAGCCTGCCCGGCTTCGGGGCCAAGCAGGTAGACCCCAGCCGGCTGCTGGAGCCCGGCGCCGACGTTATTTTGAAGAAGCGCCTGGCCGACGCGGCCCTCAATGCCGCCAAAAGCGCCGGCGCCAGCTACGCCGACGTGCGCATCGGGCGCTCGCTCAACCAATACGTGTTCACCCGCGAAAAGCAGGTGCAGAACATCGTGAGTACCGAGAGCTACGGCGTAGGCATCCGGGTGCTGGTGAACGGCTGCTGGGGCTTCGCTTCCACGAGCGTGGTGACCGAGGCCAGCCTGGCCGCCACCGCCAAGCTAGCGGTCGAAATCGCCAAGGCCGACCGGCTGGTAATGAAGGAGCCCGTGCAGCTGGCCGCTCAGCAGGGCTACGGCGAGGTGAGCTGGAAAACCCCTATCGTGCAGAGCGCTTTTGAGGTGCCGGTGAAGCAAAAGGCCGACCTGCTGCTGGCCGCCAACGCGGCGGCGCTGGCGGCGGGCGCCAACTACATCAGCTCGTCCTTGTTTCAAGTCAATGAGCAGAAGTACTTTGCCAGCACCGACGGCTCGTACATCGACCAGGATATTCACCGCCTCTGGCCCACCTTCAACGTCACGGCCGTGGATACGAAGTCGGGCAAGTTCCGCTCGCGCGAGGCGCTGAGCGCGCCCGTGGGCATGGGCTACGAGTACCTGACCCCTAGCGCGGCCGAGCAGGTGCTTGGGCCCCAGGGCACCGATACCATCGGCTACAAGCTGCGCTACGACATCATGGCCGATGCCGCCGCGGCGGGCAAGCAGGCCAAGGCCAAGCTGACCATGAAGTCGGTGACGCCCGGCAAGTACGACCTCGTGCTCGACCCCGGTCACCTGGGTCTCACCATCCACGAGAGCGTGGGCCACCCCACCGAGCTCGACCGCGTGCTCGGCTACGAGGCCAACTTTGCGGGCACCAGCTTTGCCACCCTGGAGTGGAAGGCCAAGGGCCTGCCCTACGGCTCGCCGCAGGTCAACATCGTGGCCGACAAGCTGCAACCCGGCGCCGTGGGCACGGTGGGCTACGACGACGAGGGCGTGAAAACCAAGCAGTGGGACATCATCCGGGCCGGCAAGCTCGTGGACTACCAGAAAATTCGCGACCAGGCGCACATCGTGGGCCAGAAGGAGTCGGACGGTTGCTGCTACGCGCAGTCGTGGGAAGACGTGCAGTTTCAGCGCATGGCCAACATCAGCCTCAAGCCCAGCGCCACCAAAATGAGCGTGGACGAGCTGGTGAGCAAGGTCGACAAAGGCATCTATATTGCCGGCGCGGGCTCGTTCAGCATTGACCAGCAACGCTTTAACTTTCAGTTTGGCGGACAGCTGTTCTACGCCATCGAGAAGGGCAAAATCACGGAGCCGCTCGAAGACGTGGCCTACCAGTCGAACACCCAGGAATTCTGGGGCGCCTGCCAGGGCTCGTGCGACCAGAGCGACTACCGCCTCTTCGGCACCTTCTTCGACGGCAAGGGCCAGCCCACGCAAAGCTCGTCGGTGAGCCATGGCTCGGCCACCACGCGGTTTAATGGGGTTAATGTGATTAACACGGCCCGTAAAGTTTAGCCCTAGCGTGGGCGGGGCGCCTCACCCCTAGCCCCTCTCCGAAAAGGAGAGGGGGACTAGTTTTTAGTCCTAGCTCTAGCCCTATTCTGAAATTAAAAGCTAGAGCTAGTCCCCCTCTCCTTTTCGGAGAGGGGCTAGGGGTGAGGCGCCCACACCCACACCGCAACCACTTAAAAATCAACACCGATGGCTATTCTCTCCAAAGACGAAGCCCAGGCTTTATTGAAAAAAGTGCTTACCTACAGCACTGCCGACGAGTGCGAGGCTTCCCTGCGGGGCCGCACCACCGGCAATATCCGCTACGCCCGCAACAGCGTGAGCACGGCTGGTGCCCAGGACAGCGTATCGCTGGCCGTGGAGTCGCGCTTCGGCAAGCGCTCGGGCGTGGCTACCTGCAACGAGTTTGACGAGGCTACCCTGCGCCGCTGCGTGCAGCGCGCCGAGGAAATCGCCCGGCTAGCCCCCGAAAGCCCCGAGTACGTGCCCCTGCTCGGGCCCCAAACCTACCTCAACCCGCCTTCCTCGGCCAGCACGGTGCTCTCGCCCGCCCTGCGCGCCCAGGCCGCGGCCGACAGCATGACGCTGTGCAGCGCCAAAAACCTGACTTCGGCGGGCTTTCTGGACGGCGGCGCGCGCTTCGTGGCCATGCGCAACTCGAAGGGGCTGGAGGCTTACCAGCAATCGACCGCCACCGAGTTTTCGGTAACGGTGCGCACGCCCGACGGGCGCGGCTCGGGCTACGCCATTGCCGATGCCACCGACCCTAGTAAGCTCAATTTCAAGGCCCTGACTCAGCGGGCGGCCGACAAGGCCACCGGCTCGGTGGGCGCCAAGGCCATTGAGCCGGGCAAGTACACGGTGATATTGGAGCCGGCCGCGCTCATGGCGGGCGACGACTTGTCGCTGCTGGGCGGGCTAGTGAGCGGCCTCGACGCGCGCTCGGCCGACGAAGGCCGCAGCTTCATGACCAAGAAGGGCGGCGGCAACCGCAAGGGCGAAAAGCTTTTCGACGAGCGCATCAACATCTACTCCGACCCGCTCAACGCGGAGGTGCCCGGCAACGCCTTCGACGGCGACGGCCTGCCCACCAGCCGCATGAGCTGGGTGGAAAAAGGCGTGGTAAAAAACCTGTTTTACTCGCGCTACTGGGCCGAGAAAAACAAGGTGGCCGCCACGCCCTACCCCAGCGGCTTCATCATGAGCGGCGGCACGCAGAGCACCGCCGACCTCATCAAGGGCACCGCCAAGGGCATTTTGGTAACGCGCCTGTGGTACATCCGCGAGGTCGACCCGCAGACGCTGCTATACACTGGCCTCACGCGCGACGGCACGTTTTACATCGAAAATGGGGCTATCAAATTTCCGATTAAGAACCTGCGCTTCAACGAGAGCCCAATTATTATGCTCAATAACATTGAGGCCATCGGGCGCCCGGTGCGGCTGGCTGGCTGCCTGGTGCCTCCCCTCAAAATCAGGGACTTCACGTTCACGAGCCTGTCGGACGCGATTTAATGCAGTGATGAGGTAAAAGGTGAGGGGGGTGAAGAGGGGGCTAGCCGGCCCTCTTCACCCCCCTCACTTTTTAATTTATTACCCAGCTTACAGCTTGGGCAGCTGGAAGGCAGCGTAGAACTGGAATACCCGGTTTTGCAGCTTGGGGTCGTTCACGCCTTGCAGGTACTGCACGTCGTTGATATCGTTGAGGCCCGCCACAAAGCGGCCGCCCACGCGCACCACCGAGCCCAGCTTGAGGCCCACGCCGGCGGCCAGGGCAAAATCGCCGCGCTTGTAGTTGCTGGTCGAGGTCTGGTCGACGCCCGCAAAGGCCACGTTGCCGCTCGAATTACGCACCTGCACCATGCCGCTTTCATTGGCCGACACGAGGTAGCCAAACTGCGGGCCGGCCTCTACATACACTGGCCCGAAGGTGAGCTTAGCCAGGATGGGCACCTGCACGTAGTTGAGTTGCGTGGTGTAGTTGGTGACCGTGGTGGCGCCCTTCAGCTGCGAGCCTTGCAGCGAATACAGCACCTCGGGCTGAATGGACAGCGGCCCCAGCAGCTTGAACTCGTAGAAAACTCCGGCGTGAAAATAAGTTTTGTACGTGGCGTCTTCGCCCACGCGGCCCGTGAGCACGGCCTCGTTAACGCCGCCCTTGATACCAAACTGGGCGTGGGCCTGGCCAGCCAGGAGCAGCAGCAAAGCTGCGAGCATAAAATTTTTCATGGGCACTGGGTATGAATAGGTTAGTAGATTTTTGAGCCTCGGGCAGCTAGCCTGCTCGGCCTGGCACTACCTGCTTAACGCAAAAAAAGAGGCTTTAGGGGTGCGCAAGGGTTGCAGCCGCAAAGTTTGTGACAAACGCCGTGAATGCGGCGTGAACGGCTTTTGGGTGCAACCTTGCCACTTCGCTCGCCGCCTTTTTCTGGATTATGCCCGCTCCTTTCACCTTCGTGCGCCTCAGCTACCACTCCGGCGATTGGGACGCTGTGGACGAGCGCATGCCCGCCAACCTGCTGCACTCGCTGGTGCAGTACACCACGGTGCCCGTCGAAACCAAGGAGAAAGTGGTGGCCCTCGACAGCCCCGAGCTGTTCAACTACCCCTTTTGCTACCTCTCGGGCCACCGGCTGGTGCAGTTTTCGGCGGCTGAGAAAAAGAACTTTACGCAGTACGTGCGCAACGGCGGCTTCGTGTTTGTGGATGATTGCAACCACGACATCGACGGCCTGTTTGCCCGCTCCTTTGAGGAGCAGATGCGGGTGTGCTTCGGGGCCCAGGCTCTGCAAAAAATTCCCAAGACGCACCCTATTTACAGCCAGTTCTTCAAGTTCAAGGACGGCCCGCCCAACACCGGCTTCGAGCTCAATGGCTGGGGCGACGACCTGGTGCACGACTACCTCAAGGGCATCACCATTAATAACCGGCTAGGGGTGCTTTACTCCAACAAAGACTACGGCTGCGAGTGGGACTATGACTTCCGCAACAAGCGCTTTCTGGCTGAGGATAACACCAAGTTTGGGGTCAATATTCTGCTGTATGCGCTCAGCTAGCCTTCTCCAGAACGTCAGGCTTATCTGGCGTCCGCTTGCCGAAGCATCTGGCTCTTGTCGTTGAACGATTGATTTTACTACTCCACGCGAGATGCTTCGGCAAACTCAGCATGACGTTCTTTCTTACCTACTAATGACCGAACAAGACGTAAAAACCTTACTCGCCAAGCTGCCGCAGTTAAAAACCGAAATCGGCAAGGTCATCGTGGGCCAGAGCCAGGTGCTCGACGAGGTACTGGTGGCGCTGCTGGCCGGCGGCCACGCCCTGCTGGAGGGCGTGCCGGGGCTAGCCAAAACCCTACTGGTGCGCACGCTGGCCCAGGCCACCGATTTGCCGTTTCGCCGCATCCAGTTCACGCCCGACCTCATGCCCACCGACATCCTCGGCACCGAGGTGCTGGAGGAAGACCACGGCACCGGCAAGCGCTCGTTCAAGTTCAACCCCGGCCCCATCTTCGCCAGCCTGGTTTTGGCCGATGAGATAAACCGCACGCCGCCCAAAACCCAGGCCGCGCTGCTGGAGGCCATGCAGGAAGGCCACGTGACCTACGCCGGCCAGGAGCACGCGCTGCCCAAGCCGTTTTTCTTGCTAGCCACCCAAAACCCGATTGAGCAGAGCGGCACCTACCCGCTGCCCGAGGCCCAGCTTGACCGCTTTTTGCTGTACGTGCGCATCGGCTACCCCACCGAGCAGGAAGAAATGGCGGTGCTCAGCGGCACTACCGGCACGGCCCGCGCCGAGGTGCGGCCCATTTTGGGCGGTGATGATATTCGCCAATTGCAGCAGTTGGTGCGCCAGGTTAGCCTAAGTCCCGAGCTGCTGAGCTTCGTGAACCGGCTGGTGCGCGCCACCCGCCCGGCCACCTCGGAGGTCAAGTTTATCAAAGACTACGGCCGCTGGGGCGCCGGCCCGCGCGCCGGCCAGGCGCTCATTCTCTGCGCCAAGGCGCGGGCGCTGCTACAAGGTCGCTTCGCCGCCACGCTGGATGATATTAAGGCACTGGCGCCGCCGGTTTTGCGCCATCGTGTGCTGCTGAATTTCAACGCCGAGGCCGAAAACCTCACGCCCGATGACGCCGTGCGCGAGTTGCTGAAAGCCGTGGCCGTGTAGCGCCCCCAAACCGGGCGGCGCGCCTTACTTTCGCCAGCTACCTTACTCAGTTTCAAATGAAAACTCGCTACTTCGGGGCGCTTTTGCTACTCGCTAGCTTGTCGGGCCACGCCCAAAGTGTGCGCTACTGCACGCAGGGCCACCTGCCCATCGAGCGCCAGCCGGCGCTGGGCTACGAGCAGGCGGCCTACCTGGGCATGGGCGACTCGGTGCACGTGCTGGGCCAGGCCGCAGCGGCCATCCCGGCCACTATCTCCGTGCCTATGCGCCAGCAGTTTGTGTACGTGAGCTACCCCGCCTACCGGGGGCAGCCGGCCGGCCAGGGCTACGTGCTGCGCCGGGGCCTGGTGCGCACCGCCGACAGCCTGCTGCTCGATATTCCGGCCCAGGCCGGCCGCACCATCAGCACTACCAAGGTCGTGACCACGCGACGGTACGTGTCGGGGCCGCCCGCCGGCAGCGCCCCCAAGCCCAGCGCGAAAGCCCCGCACCCCGCCCCCAAGCCCGCGCCGCACTAATGCCGCTTCTCACCCCCGAACTTCTTTATGCCCTGCGCAACCTGCCGCTGGCCGCCCGCCAGGCGGCCGAGGGCTTTTTGGCGGGCGCGCACGCCAGCCGCCGCCAGGGCGCGGGCATGGAGTTCAGCCAGTACCGCCCCTACCAGCCCGGCGACGACCTGCGCCGCCTCGACTGGCGCCTGGCCGCCCGGTCGGACAAGTATTTCCTGCGCGAGTCGGAGGTCGATACCAGCCTCGTTGTCAACCTCGTGCTGGATGCCAGCGCCAGCATGAACCACCGCGACGACAACGGCCTCACCAAGCTCGACTACGCCCGCCTGCTACTGGCGGCGCTGGCTTACCTGGCTCAGAAACAAGGCGATGCCGTGGGCCTCACCATTCTCAGCCCCAGCGGCTTGCAGCACTTTCCAGCCCGGTCTGATACCCGCCAGCTGCCCCGCCTTTACCACGCGCTCGAAACCGCCGCGGCCACCGGCACCTTCCCCGACGCTGCTACCCTGGCCCCACTCACGGCCCGCCGCCAGCGCGCCCTCACAGTGTGCGTAAGCGACTTGTACGAAGAAGCCGGCGAGATAAACCACCTGCTGGCCCGCCTGCGCGCCACCAGCGGCGATGTGCTGCTGCTGCACCTGGTGGCGGGCAATGAGCTGAACTTTAGCCACAAAGGCTCCGTCACGTTTCGCGACCTCGAAACCGGCCAGAGCATCCAGCTCAATGCCGACGAGCAGCGCGCCGCCTACCAGCAGCAGCTGCGCCAGTGGCTGCGCGACACTGCCCAGGCTGCCCGCCGCCAGGGCCTCGACTACCACCAGCTCAGCACCGCCGACCCGCTCGACGGTGCGCTGCGCGAATTTTTGAAACGCCGCCAATTGATGAGCTAATGGGTGTTGTCACCGCAGAAGACGCGGAGGTTTTCGCAGAGGGAACGCAGAGGTCGTTCTTCTGCGCCCCTTCTGCGAAAACCTCCGCGTCTTCTGCGGTGACAACACCAACCACGTTATGCTAACCTTCACCAACCCGTCGCTACTACCGCTGCTGGCTTTGCTGGTGCCGCTGGCCATCCACCTGTGGAACCGCCGGCCGGGCCGCGAGGTGGCGGTGGGCAGTCTGCGCTGGCTGGCCGCCGGGGCCAACCGCCGCCTGCGCAACCTGCGCCTCGAGCAGGTGTGGCTATTGCTGCTACGCACCGCCCTGCTGGCCGCGCTGGCGGTAGCCCTGGCCGGCCCGCAGTGGAAGAAGCCCCGGCCCGCCGGCCGCGGCCAGGTATTGGTGAGCCCCGAGCTAGCCGACGGCAGCCGCCTGGCCGCCGTGCGCCCCACCCTCGACTCGCTGCGCCGCCGCGGCTATGCACTGCGCTGGCTGGCGGCGGGGCTGCCCGCCATCACATCGGCCGAGTGGCGGGCCGACTCGCTGGGGCATAATAAGCTGAAAAATAACCCTGTAGGCGATATGACCTGGGCGCGCATCCGGCAGGCGGCTGCTTCGTTTCCGGGCCAGCCGCTATACGCCATTACGCCGGCGACGCTCCGCGCCTTAAGCGGTCCGCACCCGGCGCTACCGGCTAACCTAATCTGGCAAACTCTACCGGCGCGCACGGCCAGCACTTGGCTGCAAGCCGCCGCGGCCAGCACCGACAGCCTGCGCCTGCTGCTCGGGCACAGCGACGAAAAGCAGACGACCTTTCGGACAGTACGCGTGGCGCGCCCCCGGCCGGGCGGCACCCTGGTGGTGGCTGGCCTGCTGCCCCTGCGCTACGAAACCACCGCCGGCCGGCCGCAATTGCAGCCAGTAGCGCCCGACTCGGCCCGGCCCCAGGCGGCGGTAGCGGTGCAAATCGGGCCAGTGCGCGTGCTGGTTTACGCCCCTGCCAACGCAGCCCCGGAGGCCCGCTACCTGCGGGCGGCGCTGCAAGCCGCCGCCGTGGGTTTGCCCGCGCCGCTGGCCCTCAGCACCACGACTACTGTGCCTGACCCGGCCGCCGCGCCCGACTGGCTATTCTGGCTGAGCGACCGGCCGGTGCCCGCCGCCTGGCGCGCCCAGGTGCCGCGCGGCCTGCACCTCTGGCAGGAAGCAACCGGCGGCCTGCCCGACACCGCCACCCTGGTCACCGCTGCCTCGGCCGCCGACGCGCCCCTTCGCATTCTGCGCCGGGGGCGGCTAGCCCTGCCGGCGAGCAGCCAACCGCGCTGGACCGATGGCCGGGGCCGCGCCGTACTGGCCGAAACCCGGCAGGGAAAAGGCGCTAGCTACCAATTAGCTACGCGCCTCACCCCACCTTGGAGCACGCTGGCCGAAAGCCCCGCCCTGCCAGCGCTGCTGCTGGAGCTACTGGCTGATAACCCGCAGCTTGGCACCGATTCGCTGCTGACCGCCCACGACCAGCGCCGCCTCGACCCGGCGCAGCTGCCCGCCCGGGCCGCCACCAGGGCAACTGGCGCAGCGGCTACCGAGGTGGCCCCGCCCGCAGCCTACCACCTCACCGATTTACGGCCCTGGCTGGTGCTGCTGGCGGCGCTGTTCTTCGGGCTGGAGCGCGGGCTGGCCGGGCGGCGCGCGGGCGCATCTTCTCCCTTATCGCCTTCGCTATGAGCCAGGTAGTTCTTTCCCCCGTTTCAGCTTTAGAAACTGCCCGGCAGCAGGTGCGGGCCGCCGGGCGCAGCTACGCCGGCCGGCGGCTGGCGGCCGTGCTGCTACCCACGCTGGCGGGCCTAGGGCTGCTGGGGGTGCTGGCGGCGCGCTGGCCGGCGGGGCGCCCGGCGCTGGTGGCCGGGGCGCTGGCGGTGGTGGCGCTGGCGGCCTGGCAGCTGTGGCCCCTGCGCGGGCTAGGCCCCGCCCGCGTGGCCCGGCAGCTCGACCGGCTTTTCCCCGAGCTGGAAGACAGCACCGGCCTGCTGTTGCAAGCAACTGACCAACTGCCTTTTCTGGGCCAGCTGCAACAGCAGCGCGTGGGCCAGCGGCTCGCCGAGCTGGGCGCTACGCAGGCCCCGCTACTGCCAGTTTTATTTAAAAATTCGCTGCTTGTCAGCGTTCTATTAGTGGCAGCCAGTGCGCTGGCCTGGTGGCTGCCCGCCCGGCCAGTCGCCCTGGCTAGCCCGGCCGCCGTGGCCATGCGCTTCTCGCCCGATGCGGCCCGGCCGGTACCGGCCGCCGCCCCGCGCATCACCAAGGTGGAGCTGCTGGTGACGCCGCCGGCCTACACCCGCCGGGCGGCGTTTGCGCCAGCGGCGGCTTCGTTTCAGTGCCCGCAGGGAGCACGGGTGCGCTGGCTGGTGCACGTCAACCGCACGACTGGCGTGGCGCCCACGCTGGAAATCGGCAGCCAGAAACTGACCTTGCGGCCGGCGGCAGGGCTGGCCACTCAGTTTGAAGCTACGCAAATGCTGAGCGCTTCGGCGCTGTACCGCCTGCGCTTTGCGGGGCAGACTTCCGACGACTACGCCATTGATGTGCGGCCCGACCTGGCGCCCACCATCCGAATTCAAACCCCTAAGCCTTATACGCTTATTGCCGCGCGCGGCACCCGGCCCGAGGTGCCCATCCGGGCCACGCTGCGCGACGACTATGGGCTGAGCCAGGCCGAGCTGGTCATTACCGTGGCCCAGGGCCAGGGCGAGGCGGTGAAGTTTCACGAGGTGCGCCGCGACCTGAGCACCGGCCTGGGTGGCCAGCCCGGCGAGGCCACCGTGGCTAGCCTGCTGAACCTCCCCAAGCTCGGCATGACCTACGGCGACGAGCTGTATTTCTATGTGCAGGCCCGCGACAACCACGGCCAGCGCGCCCGCTCCGACGCCTTTATCGTGCAGTGGCAGGACACGGCCGCGGCCACCAGCGCCCTCGACATGGGCATGGGCGTGAACACCGCGCCGGCCTACTTCCGCAGTGAGCGCCAGATTATTATCGACACCGAAAAGCTGATTGCCGAGAAGCCCCGGCTCACGGCCGCCGAGTTCAGCAACCGCGCCAACGCCCTGGGCTTCGACCAGCAGTCGCTGCGCCTGCGCTACGGCAAGTTTCTGGGCGAAGAAGCCGAGAAAGGCCTCGGCGTGACGGCCGGCCCGCCCACCGCCGACGAGCCCGCCAGCCCCACCGCCGACGCGCCCACGGCCGACGAAAAGCCCGCCGCGCCCGCCGCTGACCACGATGACGACCACGACCATGACCACCACGCCGAAGCCCCGCTAGGCGGCAAGGCCTCGGCCACCGCCGCCACCGATGCGCTCATGGACCCCTACATGCACAAGCACGACGATGCCGAAACCGCCGACTTCCTGGAGCCCGCCGTGAAGGCCAAGCTCCACGCCGTGCTCGACGAGATGTGGGCCGCCGAGCTGCGCCTGCGCACCGGCCAGCCCGCCGCCGCCCGCCCCTACGAGTACCGCGCCCTGCGCCTGCTCAAGCAGGTACAGCAGCAAACCCGGGCCTACGTCAAGAAGGCCGGCTTCACGCCCCAGCCTTTCCCCGAGGCCACCCTGCGCCTCACCGGCGAACTGAAGGATGCCGCTGCCCCGCGCCTGCAAGCCACCGTGCCCGCCCCCAGCGCGCAGCCCGCCGTGCGCGCCGCCCTACGCTGGCTGGCCACGCAAACCGGCCAGCCCGCCCGCCCCGCCGATGCCGCCGCGCTCGAACAAGCCGGCACCGCGCTGGCCCAGGCCGCCTTGCAAAAGCCCGGCTTCTACCTACCCGCCCTGCGCGCCCTGCGCCAGCTGGCCGCCGCGGCCCGCGCGGGCCGCGTGCCCAGCCCCGGCGCCCTGGCCCCTGCCCAGCGCGCCCTCGCCGACCTGCTGCCCGCCCCCGTACCCACCGCCGCCCCGCCTGCCGCCCCCGACCGCTTGGCCCGGCGCTATTTCCAGGCGCTGGGGCAGTAATAAGCTGAAGCTTGGTTTTTGAGAGACTATCGCTTGTTTTTCTATTAAAAATCTATCCAACAACTCATTACCATACTAAATAGGCTTAGGCACTAGGTAAGACCCGTTAAAAACGCCTGTCATTGCCAGCGCAACGCGGCAACTGCCCCAGCGCAAAAACCGCACGACTCGTTCTGGGACGATTACCGCGCGGCGCTCGCAATAACAACTGGCTTTTCATTCCCTAAATAGCTACTAGATAATATACTACCCGAAAATCTATCAAGCCTACCCCCGACTCCTTGCTCACTGCCCTCCCGATAGTATTCACCGCCCTGGCCCTGTGGCTTGCGCTGGCTGCCTGGCGCCGGCCCCACCGCCGCAGGCTGGCCCTGCGGCTGCTGGCCAGCCTGCTCGCGCCGCTGGCCCTCTACTGCGTGGTGCGCCCGCCGCTGCGCCCTGTGCCCGCTGCCCGCGCCGAGGCCATTGTGCTCACGCCCGGCTACCAGCCCGATACGCTGCGCCAGCTGCTGCGCCGCCTCGGGGCGGGCACCCCGGTGTGGGCTTACCGCACCGCGCCGCCCGCCCGCGCCCAGGCCCTCGGCAGCCTGCTGACGCTAGCCGAGCAGCGGCCCGCCCTGCGCCGGGTGCATTTGCTGGGCGAAGGGCTGCCCGCCGCCGAACTGCCCGCGCTGGGCAAGCTGGCAGTGGTACCCCACGCGGCGCCCACCTTTGCCGGGGTTTGGGCCGCCAACTGGCCGCAACAGCTCACGCTGGGCCAGCGCTTTGAGGTGGAGGGCGCCGTGGCCGGGGCAGGCCCCGCCTGGGTGAGCCTGCAAGCCGAAGGCACGGGCCGCGACTCGGTGCGGCTACCCGCCGGCAGAGGCAGCTTTCGCCTCAGCTACCTGCCCCGGGCAGCCGGCCTGGTGCGCTACGAAGTGTTTGTGCGGCGCCCCGGGCAGCCGGCCAGCCGCGAGCCTCTGCCGCTGGAAATAGTGCCCGCGGCGCTGCCGCCCGTGCTGCTGCTGGCCGCCGTGCCGGGCTTCGAGTTTAAATTTTTGAAGAACAGCCTGGCCGCCGCGGGCCGCGCCGTGGCCTTGCGCACCACCGTGAGCCGCGGCCTGGTACAAACCGAGTTTCTCAACCAGCCGGCCCAGCCGCTCGACCGCCTCACGCCCGCCCTGCTGGCCCGCTACGCCGTAGTGGTGGCCGATGCCCCCACCCTGGCCGGCCTGCCCGCCGGCGAAGGGCTAACCCTGCGCGCCGCCGTGCAGCAGGGCCGCCTGGGGCTGGTAGTGCTGGCCGACGCCACGCCCCTGCCGGCCGCCGCGCCCGCCCGCGCCGACTTTGGGGTGCAGCCGCTGCCCACGGCTGGCGCCGTGGCCCAGCCTCTGCACTGGCCCGATGCCCCGGCCCCGGTGCGGGCGCTGCTACCGGCCCGGCTGCGGCCGAATGGCGCCTTGCAGCCGCTCATCACGGGGCCTGGCGGGGCCGTGGTGGCGGCCAGCCGGCGCGTGGGGCTGGGAGCCACCGTGGTGTCAGTGGTGCCCGAAACCTACCGGTGGGCCTTGCAGGGCCAGGCGGCGGCGTACAACTCTTTCTGGAACCAGCTACTGACGGCCGCCACCCCACGGCCCGCCCCGGCCGCTACCTGGCTGGCCCTCAGCCGCTGGCCCCGCCCGCAGCAGCCGCTGACGCTGCGGCTGGCAGGCGCCCGGCCGGCCAGCCTGCCCACCGCGCAGCCGCTGGCCGGCGGGCCCGCCGTGGCGCTGGCCCTGGCGCAGGATGTGCGCCTGCCCGAATGGAGCACCGCCGCCTACTGGCCCGCTGTTGCCGGCTGGCACCAGGTGCGCGGCCCGGGCCGCACGGTGCACAGCTTCTACGTGTATGACTCGGCCGCCTGGCGTGGGCCCGAGCTGCTGGCCCGGCAGCAGGCGCTGGCCGCGCGCGGCACGCTGGCCAGCGCAGCCAGCCAGGGCGCCGCGGCTACTGTGCAACAACCCTGGCCGGCTGGGTGGTTTTTCGGGCTGTTTCTACTGGCGGCAGGCTTTTTGTGGCTAGAAGAGAAATTATAGCCTGATTTACATTATCTTACACAAGCATCGGCAACTCCGGCAGAGTTACCGATGCTTTTTTTTGCGGCCGGCGCAACCACTGGGCCAGCCCGCCGGTCAAGCCCCCGAATACCGGCCCCGCCTGGGCCACTACCGTCTCACTGCTCCCGTATGGCTGCTGCTCCTGCTGTTTCTGCTGCGCTGCTAGCGGCTTGCCGCCGGGGCGAGGAGGCCGCCCAGTTTCAGCTCTACAACCTGCTTTCGTACCAACTCATGGGCGTGTGCCTGCGCTACTGCCCCAGCCGGGCCGAGGCCGAGGATGCCCTGCAAAATACGTTTGTCAAAATCTTCACGCGCCTCGACCAGTACCGGGGCGATGGGCCTTTTGAGGCGTGGGCCCGGCGCGTGGCGGTGCACACGGCCCTGCACGCCCTGGAGCAGCACCGCCTGCGCCACGCCACTAGCTACGGCGCGGCCGACCTCGACGAACACGCCACCGACCTGCCCAGCCCCGAGCCCTCGGTGCTGGAAGAACTGGCGGCGGCCGACCTGCTGCACCACCTCGCCGCCCTGCCGCCGGGCTACCGGGCGGTACTCAACCTCTACGCCATCGAAGGCTACTCGCACGCCGAAATCGCGCAGCTGCTCGGCATTGCCGAAGGCACCAGTAAGTCGCAGCTGGCCCGTGCCCGCCAGCTACTGGCCCAGCGCCTGTGCCTGGCCAAACCCAAGCTTTGCCAATCATGAGCTCCTCGCCCAACCTTCCGCCCGACGACCCCCGCGACCCGCTGCTGGATACCCTGCGCGAGCGCCTGGGCGGCTATGGCGCGCCGCCTCCACCGGCGGCCTGGGCGGGCATTCGGCAGCGCCTGCCCAAGCCGGTGCTACCGTGGTGGCGCCAGCCCCGCCGCCTGCTGCCAGCACTGGCCCTACTGTTTTTTGTTGCTGCGCTAACCGGCTACTTCCGCTATCAGCCCGGGCCCCAGGTGGGTGAGCCGGTGGTGCACCGGGCGCGGCCCGCGGCAGCCCCCACTCACGCAGCCACCAACAACGCGGCATTCCCTGTCAAAGGCGTGCCAGCGCCGGCCCAACTACCCGGCACCAAGGTGCCGGCTCCGGGTACCGCGGCCCCTACCTCGCTAGCTTCTAAAGCCACCGCTAACCCTGCGGCAATAGATTTCGCTACCCTACCTGCGGCAACTGGCGTTACCTCACGGGCACCCCTGGCCACGGTGGGTGCCGGGCGCCTCCCGGCGCGGCGCTCGCGGCCGGGCACCGGGCTACTTCTCTCGCCTAAAGGCCAGCTGACTGGCAACTCGCTGGCAGCCACCGGTGCCCGCCACTCCCGTGCCGGCCACCGGGCACCAGGGCGGCGGGCCGAAGCCAGGGCAACCGCAGGCACCGGGCAGCTACGCCACGGCGCGGGGCTGGCCTACTCGCAGCTCCCAGTTGCGAGGATGAATAGCAAGAAACCCCGTAGCCAGCAGCGTAGACTCCATCCTGCGCCTTCGCTCATAACGGCAGCACTCGGTGGCAAAAAGTCATCCTATGCCCGCCAGCGGCTGGCCAGCGCGAAGCGGTATAGCCTATTGGAACCAAGACGTCGGCTAGCCCAGCAGGGCAGGCGGCAGCTAGCTGCCAGCACCCCAGTTTACCCAGCTTCCGAGCGCCAAGCGCAGGCTGACGCTTCAGCACTGGGCAGTACCCTAGCCACTGATAGCCAGTCCCTACGCCGTGCGCCCCTATCACCGCTAGCCGGGGCTGGCCTACCCACCAGCCTGGCGGCCCGGTCCGATTCGAGCCCGCCGGCGGTGCCGGTGCGGCGCTGGGCCGTGCTGGCTGTGGCCGGGCCCACACTCAGCTACCGCACTATTGGGGCCGCACCGGCCACGCTGGGCACCCGTCCCGATTTTGCCCACCTCGAGCGGCCAGCCCTGGGCCTGGGGGCGCAGGTGCAGGTGCGCCGGGTTTTATCGGGCCGCTGGGCGCTGGCCGTGGGCCTGGGCTACCAGGAGTACGCTACGCGCCTGGCCTTGCAGCAGGTAGACTCGGGGCGCGCTACCCACCTTGGCCAGCGCGATACCTACCGGCTACTTACCCTGCCCGTGCAACTGAGCTACGCCCTGGGCGCACCGCGTGGCCGCCTGGCCAAGGCCCTGCTACTAGGGGCCGACCTGGGCTGGTACCGCGGCGGCCGCAGCACCGAGGGTAGCGACTGCCATTGCCAGCAGCGCACTTACACCGCAGCCGCCACCGACAGCCTCTACACCGCCCGCACCCTGGCCTTGAGCCTGGGGCTCGACCTGCGCTATCGCCTGGGCGGCCCAGCCTCGCGCTGGCAATGGCTGGTGCAGCCCACGGGGCGCTACGTGCTCACGCCCTTTGTTAAGCCCAACACGGCCGGCTTTTCGCCGCGCCAGCCTTTCAGCCTGGGGCTACTTATGGGCTTTTCCTGGGATATCCGCTAGCGCTCGAAGCTGACTGGCCGGCAGCTTTCTCCTGCGCGATAACTCACTATTTATCAACAATTCTTCTCCTTACTCATGACTCGCCACCTGATTTTACTCGGCGCGGCCGGGCTGCTGGCCCTGGCCGGCTGCCGCAAGGATGATTTAGTAGAATGCGCCCCTGCGCCTCCCCCCCCAACCAGCGCGCTGTCCTTCAGCACGTTTTCGAGTAATAACAGCGTGCCGACCCAGACTTTTACCTTGGCGCTGGACACCACCCAAACCGTTACTACTGCGGGGGGCGCCGCCCTCACGTTTCCGGCCAATAGCCTGTTGTTGCCTACCGGCGGCGCGGCCACGGGTCGGGCCCAGGTGCGCATTCGCGAGATTTATACCGTGCCCGATATGGTGCTGGCCAACCTGCCCACCGACAGGGTGCGCCGGGGCGATATGCTGGTATCGGGCGGCGAGTTTAACATTCAAGTTTGGCAGAACGCCACCCGCCTGCGCCTGGCCCCTGGCCAAACGGTGGCGCTGCAATCGCCGGTGCCCGCGGCCCAGGATACCACCCGCCAGTACGTGTGGAAGCAGCCCGCCGCCGTGCTAGCCAGCGACAGTGCCGGCTGGCAATGGGCCAGCGCCCCGCGCGTGCAGCAGCTACCTGGCTTCTACCGTGCCGCGCTGCCCCTTGACTCTATCGGCTGGTGGAATCTCGACCAATTCTGGCACGCTTACTACGGGAGCACCATGGTGCCGGTAACGATAAAAACCATGCCTACCGCCGCTGGCGAAACCCGCGTGTACCTGCGCCCCGTGGGCTACAATGGCCTGATGAAGCTGTGGCCCACCACCACCGCGGCCACCAGCTGGCTTAAAAATGCCCCGGCCGGCGCCAGCATGGTAGCGGTGGTCTTGCAGTCGCTAAACGGCCAGCTCTACTACGGCACGCAACGCATTACCGTCAGCAGTGGTCTTACAATCAGCCCGGTTGTTAGTGCCGTGAGCGAGGCCGAGGCCGTGCGGCTCATCCGGCAGCTGTAGCGCAATTGGCACTGAATTTTACCTTGTTCACGCAGTAAATTTTTCCTGTTATGCCTACTTTCTCACGCTCGCTGTTCTGGCTACTGGCCCTGGTGCTGGGGCCGCACCTGCTACTGGCCCAAGTGCTGGACCCCGCGTTTCACATTCCCGAAATCTACCGCGCGGCGCAGGTGGCCGATGCGGCCCGGCAGCCCGATGGCCAGTACGTGGTAGCCGGCACTTTTACGCGGGCCAATGGCCAACCCGCCACTACGCTGGCGCGCTTCGATGCGGCTGGCACGCTGGACCCGGTTTTTCAGCAAAACCTCAGCGTAGCCACGGTGCGCGCGACCAAGGTATACCCCTTAGCCAACGGCCAATTGCTGGTGCAGGGCGACTACCAGGCCGGAGCAGTACAACGCCGCTTCTTGTTTCGGCTCCATGCCGACGGCACCCTGGACCCGACGTTTACGCTTACTTTCCCGGGGCCCTATCGCTACCCGAGCGTAACCCAGACCCTGGTGCAGCCCGATGGCCGCATCCTCATGCTGGGCTACTTCACGGGCAGTACTGCCGAAATCTACCGGCTGCTGCCCGATGGCACGCGCGACCCCAGCTTTAGCGCGACGCTGCGAACGGGCTCGCAGGACGCCAAGATGCTGTTGCAGCCCGATGGCAAGCTCATTTTGGGCGGCGACATCAATCAGGTGAATGGGGGCCAACAGTTTTTTATCGCCCGGCTCAACCCCGATGGCAGCACCGACGCCAGCTACCAGCCCGCTGCTTACACCAATGCCCGGCTCTACATCAACACCATTGCCCTTGATGCCAGCGGCGCCCTGCTAGTGGGCGGTGAAGCGCTGAATGTGGTAGGCGGCCGCAGCCAAGCCATTTTCCGCCTGCTGCCGACCGGCGCCCTCGACCCGACGTTTGCCCTCGATGCCAGCCTGCTGCCCCGCAGCTGCTCGCGCCTGGTAGTGCAGCCCGGCGGCCAAATCGTGGCGCTGTTCGATACCTACGCGCCCGGCGCCAGCGGCACGACCATCAACTACTCCTTGCGTGAGCAGCTCGTGCGCCTGCTGCCCAGCGGGGCCCTGGACCCGGCTTTTCAGCTGGGTAGCGGGCCCGATATGACGATAACCGATATTCGCAGCCAGGCCAACGGCGCGCTACTGGCGTGGGGCGGCTTTCACAATTTTTCGGGCCAGCGCCGCACGCTGGCGCTGCTACAGCCCTCGGGTGCGCTCGACCCTGGCTTTGCGCCCTTGCTGCAAGTGCCCGGTACGATTGATAAAATAGTGCGCCAGGCCACTGGCAACCTGCTGCTTACGGGCAGCTTCAATACCATCGATGGCCACCTCACCGACTGCGTGGCGCGCCTGCTGCCCACCGGGCAGCCCGATGTAACCTTTGCGTGGCGGCAGCCCGCCAGCGCTACCCTCGGGCTCACGGCGGCCACTATGCAGCCCAATGGGCAAGTGCTGCTGGCGGGCTCTACCTTAGCTACCAGCAACGCGGCTAGCCTTCAGCCCTTCTTTGTGCGGCTGGCCCCCGATGGCACGCCCGATGCCAGCTTTGTACCGGCCCTGACTATGCCCACGACCTACCGGAGCAGCATCCGGCTGCTGGCCGTGCAGGCCGATGGGCTCGTGCTGGTGGGCGGCAGCTTTGTGGATGCAGCCGGCCGGGCCAACCTCACCCGCCTCACGCCCTCGGGCAGCGTCGATGCCACGTTTACCCCGCGGGCTAGCCAGCCGGTTATCTACAGCGGGCTGGTGCAGGCCGATGGTACCCTGGTCTGCGTGGTGCCGGTGCCGGGCACTGCCTACCCCACCGGCCAGACTATTGAGCGGCTGCTGCCCAGCGGCCAGCTTGACCCTACTTTCACTTACGTGCCCCCCACGGCCCCTAGCGCCCTAGAGGCTATTTTTCCGGCGCCAGGCGGCTACGTAGCCAGCGGCGTGTTTGGGCCCGACCAGGTACTGGCCCGCACCACGGCCACCGGCGCGCCGGTGGCCGGGTTTGCGGCGCCGTTTCGGGCTTTTGCAGGTCCGGCCGACCCTTTCTCGGGTATAAATGCCGTAGCTGCCCAAGCCGATGGGCGGCTGCTGGTGGGCGGCACCCTGAACCAGAGTAACTCCTTCGGCGGCCCCGTTGTCCCGCTGGCCCGCGTGGACGCCAATGGCCAGCTCGACCCCACGTTTTCCACCGGCTTCATTACCAATCCACTGCCTGCCACCAACGCCTACAACAGCTACTCGGTGAATAGCCTGCTCACGCAGCCCGACGGCAGCACGCTGGTAGGCGGCTACTTTTTGGCGGCGGGTGGCCAGCCGGCTACGGGGCTGGTGCGCCTGCTAGCCCCCACGGCGCTGGCCGCAGGCGCACCGCGCCGCAGCAGTGCCGGCGTGCAGGCGTGGCCCATTCCGGCACACGCTGTTTTGCACGTCGCCCTGGCCCCGGGGCCCCGCCCCCAGCGCGTGGCGTTACTCAATACCCTGGGCAATACTGTACTTAGCCAGGAAGTTTTGCAGCCCGAATTCACGCTCGATACCACTCCCCTAGCCCCTGGCCTTTACCTGCTGCGCGTGGCGTATGCCGATGGCGTGGCTACTCGCCCGGTAGTAGTAGAGTAGTGGGCCAAGAACCCTACTCAAAAAGCAGTACCAAACTAATTTACGCAAAAAGGCCCCCGTGATGCACGGGGGCCTTTTTGTTAGTAAAAATTTGAGCCGAAGACTAGTACGCCCGCGCAAACCACGCCCGGCGGGCGCTGGGCTTGCCAGTGACCATGCACACGCCTTCCTCGTCGGGCTCGGCCAGGGGCAGGCAGCGCACGGTAGCCTTGGTTTGCTCCTTGATGAGCTCCTCGGTTTCGGAGGTGCCATCGTAGTGGGCCACCACGAAGCCGCCTTTGCCATCGAGCACTTCTTTAAACTCGTCGTAGCTCTCGACGCGGGTGGTGTGGGCATCGCGGTACTCCTTGGCGCGGGTGTAGATGTTTAGCTGAATGTCGTTCAGCAGCTTATCTACGCTGTCCACTACCTCGGCCAGGGGAATTTGCAGCTTCTGCTTGGTGTCGCGGCGGGCGGCTTCGACGGTGCCGGCGTCGAGGTCGCGGGCGCCGATGGCCAGGCGCACGGGCACGCCCTTCATCTCCCACTCGGCAAACTTGAAGCCCGGGCGCTCGGTGTCGCGGCTGTCCACCTTCACCGAAATACCGCGCTGGGCCAGCCCCTGCTGAATGGGCCGAATGCGTTCGAGCAGCGCGTCCAATTCGCCGGTTTTGTAAATCGGCACTATCACCACCTGAATAGGCGCCAGCTTGGGCGGCAGTACCAGCCCTTCGTCATCGGAGTGGGCCATGATGAGCGCGCCCATCAGGCGGGTGCTCACGCCCCAGCTCGTGCCCCACACGTGCTCCAGGCCGCCTTCCTTAGTCTGAAACTGCACGTCGAACGCCTTGGCGAAGTTCTGACCCAGAAAGTGGCTGGTACCCGCTTGCAGGGCCTTGCCATCCTGCATCAGCGCCTCAATGCAGTAGGTGTCTTCGGCGCCGGCGAAGCGCTCGTTGGCAGTTTTCACGCCCTTCACCACGGGCACGCCCATGTGCTCCTCGGCAAACTCGGCGTACACGTCGAGCATCTGGCGGGTTTCGGCCACGGCCTCGGTGGCGGTGGCGTGGGCCGTGTGGCCCTCCTGCCACAAGAATTCGGCGGTGCGCAGGAACAGGCGCGTGCGCATTTCCCAGCGTACCACGTTGGCCCACTGGTTGATGAGCAGCGGCAGGTCGCGGTAGCTCTGAATCCAGTTTTTGTAGGTGCTCCAGATAATGGCCTCCGAGGTGGGGCGCACTATCAGCTCTTCTTCGAGCTTGGCATTGGGGTCCACGCGCAGCTTGCCGGGGCGGTCGGGGTCGTTCTGGAGGCGGTAGTGGGTTACTACGGCGCACTCCTTGGCGAAGCCTTCAGCGTTCTTTTCCTCGGCCTCAAACAGGCTCTTGGGCACGAACAGCGGGAAGTAGGCATTCTCGTGGCCGGTGCGCTTAAACATGTCGTCGAGCTGGCGCTGCATCTTCTCCCAAATGGCGTAGCCGTAGGGCTTGATGACCATGCAGCCGCGCACGGCCGAGTTCTCGGCGAGGCCGGCGCGCTTCACCAGCGCGTTGTACCAGAGTGAATAATCTTCCTGGCGGGTAGGCAACTTTTTGCTCATAACAGGCATCTGAAACCAGTATATCGACCCGGGCGCTGGCCCTATCGATTATGGTATGGGTTTTGTATCAGTATCTTTAATCAAAAGGCACCGTTTTGCGGCGAAATTACGTTATAGTAGGGCGCGCCGCGCGGTAGGCTTCGAGTTGGGTAGTTCTTTTTGGGTTGGGCCGCTGGGCCGGGCCTTCACATAGCCTCCATTCGCCACGCAATTACTTTACTAATTCGGTCAGCCGCTGGCTGATTGCTCACCTTTTTCAGCCATGAAAAACCTGCTCACCGCTACCATGCCGGCGTTGGCGCTGCTCGCTTTGGGCGGGTGCGCCACGTCGGGAGCGCTGACGACCTCTACCGAGACCGACGGCGTTTACTATTCGTCCAGCGACCGCACCACGGCCGTGGCCAGCCCCGCGCCCACGGCCTACGGCTACGGCAGCAGCGGCACCATTCCGGCCCGCGCCCTCGACGACACCACGCCCACCAACGCCGCTACCACTGACAATGCCAATCCTGACTACCAGGGCGGCACCACGCAGGGCTACGCCACCACCGGCACCGACTACTACAGCAACACCTACAACGACGGGCTGACCTACTACAACCCCAGCGGGTTCAACCAGCCCTACACCGGGCCGGGCGTCAGCTCCTACAACTACTCGCCTGCCTACGCGGCTTCGCCCTCGTACTACGGCTCGCCCTACGGCTACAGCAGCGCCTTTGGGCTAGGGTACTCGCCGCTAGGCTTTGGCTACTCGCCGTTTGGCTACGGGTATGGCTCGGCCTTCGGCTACGGCTACCCCTACGGCGGTGGTGGATTTTATGACCCCTTCTACTCGCCGTTTGGCTACGGCCCCGGCATCAGCATTGGCTTTGGCTACGGGTTTGGCGGCTTCGGCGGCTACCCCTATGGCTACGGCTCGCCGTTTGGCTACGGCTACGGCTCGCCCTTCGGGTACGGCTACGGTTCGCCGTATGGCTACGGCTACGGGGGCTACGGCCGCGGCTACTATGCCGATGGCGGCTATGGCCGCCAGGTTATCTACACGCGGGGCGCGGGGGTTAACTCGCCCGGTACCAACGCGGTGCTCTACGGCTCGCGCACCAACCGGGGCGGCGCTGTCATGAACGCCAACGCGGCGGGCAACCCCCGCTCGGTGAACGCAGGTAACGGCGGCATGGGCAATGGTAACGGCCGCGGCTCCTACACCGGCAATGCCACGACCATGCCCAGCCCCTCGGCTACCGGCACCATGCCGGGCATGGCTGACCGGCCTACGGGCCGGGGCGGCCGCTCCGTCAGCTTCGGCGATGCTACCGGCCAGCCTACCTACTCTACGCCGGGCGGCGGCGGTGGTAATGCTCCTCAGAGCACGGCCTCGCCCGCGCCCAACGCCGGTGGCAGCCGCGGCCGGGGCTTCTTCAGCGGCTTTTTTGGTAACCCCAATGGTGGCCAGCCCACCAACGCCGCTGGCCAGCCTGCCAACGCGGGCAACCCCGGCAACTACGGCGGGGCCCGCCAGCGCTCTAGCGGGGGCTACGACCAGCAGGCCGCGCAGGGTGGCTACAGCCGGCCGCAGCGCAGCTACAGCCAGCCGGCCTACAACAACCAGCCCGCCCGCTCGTTTGAGCGGCCTACGTACTCGCAGCCTTCGCAGCCGGCTCCCTCCTTCGGGGGTGGCAGCTTCGGCGGCGGTGGTGGGGGTGGCGGTGGCCGGGGTCGCCGCTAGGCTGCCCACCGCTTCTCGTAGCTGACTACCGCTTGATTTTACCCGAGCCGGCCTCCGGGGCCGGCTCTTTTTTGCCCATACTTTTTTCTTATGAAACACTCTTTTATGGGCCTGGCTACGTTGCTGGGCGGTTTTTTGGCTTGCAGCCAGTCGGCCCGGGCCCAGGGCGGCTACGCCAACGATGCCTTGCTCTACATGCGCCAGAACCCAAGCGGCACGGCGCGTACCCTGGGCCTGGCGGGGGCCAACGTATCGCTCGGGGCCGACTTTGGCAACCTCACCAGCAACCCGGCCGGCCTGGGCTTCTTCACCAAGTCGGAAGTTAGCCTCACGCCGGGCGTGGGCATTGGCACCACCAGCGGCATGCAGGCCACCAATGCGGCGGCGGTGGGCAGCAACTTCCCGTCGTTGTCGCAAACGGCCAATAGCTTTCACATTGCCAGCGCGGGCCTTGTATTTGCCAACCGCCGCCCCGACAACGACAACACCAGCGACTGGCGCGGCGGCGCTTTTGCGCTGGGCTTTACCCGGCTGGCCGATTTCAACCAGGGCGTGCGCTACCAGAACAGCACCGACGACAACCACTCGTTTTTTCAGCGCCTGCGCGAGCCCTACAACAACGGCAACTACACCAGTGCCGAGTACCAGAATAACCTGGATGACATTTATAACCAGCACCAAACCCGTACCTATACCAACATCGATGGGCTAGCCTACGGCGCAGGGCTAGTGGACCAGGTGCCGATAAAGGACCCTAACACCGGTGCCATTCTTTACTACCGCGCCGGCACCCCCGCCCCGCTCGACCCCAACGACCCCAACTACAAGAACGCCCCGGCCTCGCTGCGGGCCGCCCGCAAGGGCACCATCACCCAAACCGAGGACATTCTGACCAAGGGCTCGCTCTCGCAGTTTGACCTGGGCTACGGCGGCAACTATCGCGACCGGCTCTACATCGGGGGCGGCGTGGGCATCGTGTCGCTCAACCGCACCCGCAACAGCACCTTCAGCGAAAGCTCGGCTGGCGAGCAGGACTTCGTTTCGACCGATTACCTCAAGACCACCGGCACCGGCATCAACGCCCGGCTGGGCGTCATCGTGAAGGCCGCCGACGCGCTGCGCTTTGGGGCCTCGGTGCAAACGCCGACTTACATCCGCCTCAGCGAGGAATACAGCACCACCCTCACGGCTAATACCAAGTACGCCACCACGGGCACCGTCAGCTCGCTGGCCACGGCGCCGGGCACGTTTGAGTACAGCGTCACCACGCCGTTCCGGGCCAATGGCGGCGCCACGCTGGTGCTGGGCAAGGTGGGCTTTCTCACCGGCGATGTGGAGTACCTCAACTACGCCAGCGCCAAGTTTAACACCACCGACGGCACCAGCGACCAGGGCCTCAACGATGGCAACTACAACATTGCCAACAACTACCGCAACGTCGTCAACCTGCGTTTCGGAGCCGAGGCGCGCCTCGACGTTTTTCGCCTGCGGGCCGGCTACGCCTACTACTCCGACCCCTACAAGAGCAGCATCAGCCCCCGCAACCAGAACTACTACTCGGCGGGCGCGGGCATCCGCACCAAGAGCTATTTCGTGGACGTAGCCGGCGTGTACCTCGATACCAAGGAGCAGTACCAGCCCTATTCGCTGGCCTACGTGGCGCCGCCCACCGTCAACCTCACCCAAAACCGCGTCACGGTCAGCGTCACCGGCGGCCTGCTGTTTTAGCGCGTTCCGCTAGCTTCCGGGGCCTGAAAAAGCCTCCCTTCCCGCGCATTGGCTGGGGAGGGAGGCTTTTTCAGGCCCCGGAAGCTAGCCTGGCTACTGCTTGGCTAGCCTGATTTGGAGTTGCAGGCCCACGCTGCTGGTGCCGTTGGGTAGCTTATTCACCAGCATCAGCCCATAAACCGGCGTGGTTTTATCGGGTTTATATGCTTGAAAAGCATACACTTGCTTTTCTACCAGCGTGCGCAGGTAGGCGCGGCCCGGCCCCGTAAACTGGCTCTGAATACCCACCACATCCTGCAAGCCGTTGAAGTTGGCGGGCGTGAGCGTGGTAAGCTGAAAGCGCGTTTTGCTACGGTTGGTGGTAGTGGGCCAGCGCTTCTCGCTCAGCAGCGCGCCCGCCGAGTCGGGCGAAATCAGGCGCAGGCCGTCGGGCAACACGATTACATCGGTGAGCTTCTGCAAGTCGTAGTTCGGTGTGCTGCCCACCACCGAGTAAGCCGGCAGGGCCAGCCCCGATTTCAGGTCAAGAAAGCGCCGGGCCGACACCGTAGTGGCCGGCACGGGCAGCCGCAGCAGGTAGTCGTGGTACACGACCAACGAGTCGGCGCGGCGCACGGCCAGCACGAAGGAGCGCGCCTGCGTATTGCCCACGCTGTCGGTCAGCGTGTAGGTCCAGCGCTCGGTGCCCGAGGTGGTGCGGGCCCCAAACACGGACGTGAACAAGAATTCGCCCCGGTTCTTGCGCTTCGATAGCATCGTGTCGAGGTACACCACCCCCAGTTCAGGCGGCGGGTTGCTGATAAACAGGTTGATATTGGCCGGGTACGCAAACGGTGCCCGCTGCGGGAGGTAGTCCACGGTAACCCGAAAGTGCGTAAGGCGGTTGCTGGCTACCGTGGTAGTGTCGGCGAGGCCGTAGAGGCGCGTGGCCAGGGTATCGCCCGCGCCCACACCCGCACGGTTGCCGGTGGTATAGCGCGATGAGCCGATGAAATACAGGCTGAGCGGGCCGTTGGTTTTCACCCCGCAGCCCGCCAGCAGGCATACACTTAGCAATACTAGGAAGAAACGCATAGGCAGGCGGCAAAGGGAAGAGCTGCAAAGGTCGGCAGGCGGGCGCAGTCGCGCGGGCTGCCTCTCTCCCAACGCGCGGCGGCCCGTCCTTATTCCGCCACCGGCCCACTTATCTTCACGCGCCCTTATTGCTTTCCCTGATTTTTACGATGAAAACTTGCTTACTCGCGCTCGCGCTGCTGGCCGGCGGCGGCGGCGCCGCCCGGGCCCAGACCACCGGCGTGCATTTTGGCCTGAAGGCCGGCGTCAACTTTTCCAAGTACGTCGGCAGCGACGTGGCCGATAACGTGCTCATCAGCACCCTCTACCGCCCCAACTTCAGCGCCGGCGCCCTGGCCGAAATCGGGCTGGCCGAGCACTTGGCCGTGCAGCCCGAACTGCTCTACACCGTGAAGGGCACCAAGCAGATTATCGCCAACACCGTAACGCGCTACCAGAGCCTGGGCTACCTCGACATTCCGGTGCTGCTCAAGTTCAAGATTCCGTACTTTTTCGTCGAGGCCGGCCCGCAGCTCGGGGTACTGCTGCGTGCCAAGCAAACCGTGGAAAGCGCCACCACTGAGGATATCGACAATAAATCCAGCTTCCGCACCACCGACCTGGGCTACGCCGTGGGCCTGGGCGTGCAGGACACCAACGGCCTGCTGCTGGGCGTGCGCTACAACGGCGGCCTCACCAACGTATCCAGCGCCAACCCGCAGCCCAGCATTCGCAACAACACCTTTCACATCTACCTCGGCTACGTGTTTGGCAGCACCAAGTAAACGCCAAGGGGCGCTGGCAGCCTAGCCACGAGCGCCCCCGGCACTTGGTTATCAGTTCGTTGGCTAGCCTACTTGGTGGCTGCCGGGTAGTCGGCGTAGCCCTTGGGGCCGCCCGAGTAGAAGGTGTTTTTGTCGGCCTCGGCCAGCGGCACGTGCTGGGCAAAGCGCTCCACGAGGTCGGGGTTCGAGATGTAGAGCGTGCCGAAGGCCACGAGGTCGGCGTCGCCGTCGGCAATCACTTTATTGCCCTTCTCCTCCGTCATGCGCACGTTGATGATGAGCGTGCCCTTGTAGAGCGGGCGGTAGCGCTTGGCCACGTGCGGCTCGGCAAATGGCACCTCGCGCACGTCGGTCATGGGCTCGGTGAGGTGCAGGTAGGCCAGGTCGTATTCGGCGCTCAGGCGCTTCACGATGTAGTCGAAGGTCGGGATGGTCTGCTCGTCCATCGTGATGCCAAACAGGCCGTGCAGCGAGGGGTTGAGGCGCACGCCCACCTTGCCCAGGTCTACGCCGGCCGCCTTGATGGCGTCGAGCACGTCGAAGAGCAGGCGCGCCCGGTTCTCGATAGAACCGCCGTACTCGTCGGTGCGGTGGTTGCTGGTGCCGTTGAAAAACTGGTGAAACAGGTAGCCGTTGGCCGAGTGAATCTCGACGCCGTCGAAGCCAGCCGCCAGCGCATTCTGGGCCGCCTGGGCAAAGTCGGCAATGGTTTTCTTGATTTCTGCCAGCGTCATGGCGCGCGGCTCCACCGTTTCCTGGAAGCCGGTGGGCGTGTACACCTTGTCGTGGGGGTTGATGGCCGACGGGGCCAGCGGCAGGTTGCCCCCGAGCAAATCGGGGTGCGACACGCGGCCCACGTGCCAGATTTGGGCAAAGAACTTGCCGCCCTTGGCGTGCACGGCCTCAGTGACCTTGCGCCAGCCGGCCACCTGCTCGGGCGAGTAGATGCCCGGCACGTTGATGTAGCCCACGCCCTCGGGACTCACGTAGGTACCTTCCGAGATGATGAGGCCCGCCGAGGCGCGCTGGCCGTAGTACTCGGCCATGAGGTCGGTGGGCACAGTGCCGGGGTTTTCGGCGCGGCTGCGCGTCATGGGGGCCATCACCACGCGGTTGCGCAGGTCGAGGTGGGCAGATTTAAACGGGGTCAGCAGGGGTTGCTCAGCCATGGGAAAAGGCGTAGATACGGAGTGAGAAAAGGCTTCGCGTTGGGAAGCGCTTAAGAAGCCCGCGCCGCCGCCTTTTGTTTCATGTTCCTACATTATTTCTTCCACACGCCCCGGCTAGCCCAACCGGCGCCCGGCCCCAACTACCACGTCCTCAGCGGCGCACGGCCCGCACAAAGCGCGGCCGCTCCAGGAAGTCGGCCAGCACGGCCACCTGCTCAAACGCGTCGCTGGTAAAGAGGGCGGCCGTTTCCGGCCCCAGCGCCTCGTTGATTTCGAGCCAGATGCTACCGCCCGGCCGCAGCAGCACGCGCCCCACCTCGGCCAGCCGCCGGTAAAACAGCAGCGGGTCGGCGTCGGGCACAAACAGGGCGGTGGCCGGCTCCCAGGCCAGCACGTTGGCGCGCATCAGCGGGCGCTCGCTTTCGCGCACGTAGGGCGGGTTGCTCACCAGCACGTCGAGGCTGGCCGGGGCCACGTCGGCCGGCAGCGCCGCCAAGATGTCTACCTGGGCTAGCCCCACGGCCGGCGCGTAGCGGGCCGCATTGCGGGCGGCCACGGCCAGCGCCTCGGCCGAAATATCCACGGCCAGCACCTGGGCCCCGGCCAGCTCGCGCGCCAGCGCAATGGCCAGGCAGCCGCTGCCCGTACCCACATCAAGCAGGCGCAGGCCCGGCCGGCCGGCGTGGGCGCGGGCCACCAGCTGCACCAGCTCCTCGGTTTCGGGACGCGGAATGAGGGTGGCGGGCGTCACTTCCAGCTCCAAGCCCGCAAAGTGGGCCGTACCCAGCACGTACTGCACCGGCTCGTGGGCCAGCAGGCGGGCTTGCAGGGCGGGCAGGCCAGCCAGCACGGCGGCGGGCACCGGCGCGGCGGCCTGCATGCGGCGCTGCAAGGGGCTCAGGCCCAGCAGGTTTTCGGCCACGAGCGCGGCCACAGCCTGGGCCTCGGAGGCGGGGTAGAGGGCTTGCAGGGCGGTGGCCAGGGTGGTGGTGAGGTGCTGGGTAGTCATGGGGCTAAGGGGCGAAACGAACGGCAATTTTCGGCGCGCTCATAACTTTTATCAGTGCAAATCAATAACTTACGAGTATACAATTAACTTTCCCCGCAATAATATTCAAATCAAACTGATTTTTTAATAGCTTGCGGTGTAATCACCAGTTTTCCAAGCGCTTGGACAGTTTTGATTACCCAGCTTACCACCATTTTTCCACACTTGTATGACCACAAAGATACGTTTACTGCGGGGGGGGGGGCACTGACCCTAGCCCTCGCCACCAGCCTCATGGGCAAGAGAGCTTTACTGCCACTTAGATAACAGCTCTTAACTACAAAGGCTATGTTGCCTGAACACGGGTTGCAGCTCATTACCTATGTCGCTCCATTACAAAAGCGCTTTACTGCTGGTAGGATTATCCTAATCTGCTGGATACTATTATTCTTCAGTCGGCCTGCCTGGGCGCAGCATCTGGAAGCCGTGCTGGCGTCTACCAGTCTCAACATCACGCAGACTAAGGCAACTTCCGCTGCTATCCCGATTGGACCCATCTATACGCTGCTCACTGATGTGGACCGGAATCGCTACGATGAGATTGGCTACCGCCTGACGCTGGCGGCGCGGTGGCGGGTAGGAAACGCCGGATTTTTTGCGCAGCAGGAGGCCGCTTTTACTGCTACCCGTGGGCAAAGCTATATCATTCGGTATTATCGGACACCCCAGTTTCCTGATGGTGACACTTTTAGCCACCGTATTCGCCGCTGGGAGTTGTCCGGGCTGTTAGGTTATCACACTAGCCGCCATACCTACATTCTGGCAGGCCCGGTGCTGGCCCTCAACCAGCAGCAAGCCCAATTAGCCGCGCTGCCCGGCAGCGTAGACGCCGTATATAATAGTCTTTTTCAGACTGTTGAGCCGATGCAAGTGCTGGTGCAGGCTGGTGCGGGCCTCACGGCAGGGCGCTTTGATTTCAGCCTGCGTCTAGAACAGAGTCTGACGCCCTACAGCCGGCGCGGCACCTTTGAGGGCGCTACGTATGGCTACGAGCAGCAAACCCGGCAGGGCTTGCTCTCGGCGGGCTTTTTAGTTTACAAGCAGCAGGCACCCGCGCCCCTGCCTGCGCAGTAGTTTCGCTTATGTCCCTCCTATATACTCACCTAGTCAGGCCGCTAAGCGTTGCGACCAGTAACCTGGCCAGAGTTTGGCGGGCTGGTCTACTATCTCTCTTGCTGGCACCGCTGGCTAGCCAAGCCCAGCGCTTGGAGGCTGTTGGCCTTTCAAGTAGTTTGGTAGTGACGCAAACAACGGTGCGGCCGTACACTATCGCGATGCCACCTTCCTATACGCTGGACACGCGGGCCGATGGCGGGCGTTGCGATGACATTGGGTATCGGCTGGCGGCGGCGGCACGGTGGCGGCTTGGGCAGGCGGGCTTGTTTGTGCAGCCGGAAGTGGCTTATGCCTCTACTACCGGGCAGTACATCGGCGTGCGATACGTCGTGCCAAGCCTGCCGGGCTGGACTCCCTACTTTACGTTCTCCCACCGCATCAGGCGCTGGGAGCTGGCCCCGCTGGTGGGTTGGCACATCACCCGGCACAGCTATATCCTGGCCGGACCGCTGTTGGCCCTGAACCTGCGCGAAGCGGACATTCTGGAAAAATCAGGTTACCCGGCCTCCGATGCCATTTACAACAGCCTCAACCGCATTGTTGAGCCGCTACAACTCGCCGCCCAAGTAGGCATCGGCTACTTAGTGGGCCGCTTCGACTTCAGCCTGCGGCTAGAGCAGAGCCTTACGCCTTATACGCGGCAATTTGCGTTCGAGGGCAACACCTATGGCTACGAGCAGCACATCCGGCAAGGCTTGTTTACGGCAGGTTTTTTACTGTACAAGCGCCGTGAGCAAGCCACGCCGCTCACTCACTAGCCCTGCCTTGCCACGGTAACCACCCGCCCCCCAAAATGCCTTGCTTCTCTCTTGGAGCAGGGCATTTTTATTTGTTTCCTCTCCAGAGCCAGCCAAAATCCTCTCTGGCGAATAGCTTTACGCACCTAACCTGCGCCGCTTCCCCATGCCCCTGCCCGACGACTTACTTTTCATGCGCCGCGCCCTCGACCTGGCCGCTTTGGGCCAGGGCTACACCCGCCCCAACCCCCTGGTGGGCTGCGTGGTGGTGGGCCCCGAGGGCACTATCATAGGCGAGGGCTACCACCAGCAGTACGGCGGCCCCCACGCCGAGGTCAACGCCCTAGCCAGCGTGGCCGACCCCGACTTGCTGCGCCGCAGCCGCGTATTCGTAACCCTGGAGCCCTGCTCCCACCACGGCAAAACGCCGCCCTGCGCCGACCTGCTCATTGCCCACGGCGTGCCCGAAGTGGTGGTATGCAACGACGACCCCAACCCCCTGGTGGCTGGCCAGGGGCTAGCCAAGCTGCGCGCCGCCGGCATCCAAGTCAGCACCGGCCTGCTGGCCGAAGAGGGCCGCTGGCTCAATCGCCGCTTCTTCACGTTTCAGGAAAAAAACCGCCCTTACCTGGTGCTGAAGTGGGCCGAATCGGCCGATGGCTTCTTGGCCGGCCCGCACTTTCAGCAGGTGCAGATAAGCGGCTCGCAGGCCCAACTCCTCACCCACCAGTGGCGCACCGATGAGGCGGCCATCCTGGTGGGAACCCGCACGGCCCTGCACGACAACCCCCGCCTGAGTGCCCGCGAGTGGCCCGGCCCCCAGCCCACGCGCCTCGTCATCGACAAAAACCTGGCCCTGCCCCCCAGCCACCACGTGCTCGACGGCTCGCAGCCCACCATCATCTACACCCACCGCGAGCGGGCCGCCGTGCCCAACCTCACCTACGTGACGCTGCCCTTTGCGCCGGCTGGTGCCCCGCCCTCGCCCGACCTGCTGCCCGCCGTGCTCGCCGACCTGCACGCCCGCCAGGTGCAGTCGGTGCTGGTCGAGGGTGGCCCCACGGTACTCAACGCGCTCATCAGCAGCAACGTGTGGGATGAAATCAGGGTCTTCCGCAGCGCCAAGCGCCTGGAGCGCGGCATCGCGGCCCCGCGCCTGGGCCTGCGCGGCTGGCAAACCCACGAGAAAGTAGGCCCCGACGACCTTTTCACCTACCGCAATGCCTGAGCCCTACCGGTTAGCCCACGCATAGCAAAAGGCCCGAAAGACAGCCAGCTGGCTGCCATTCGGGCCTTTTTACTTAAGCGCCGATATTCGGCGAAATCCTAGCGGCCAAACAGGCCGCCCAGCAGGCCACCCAGGCCACTGCCGAAGAGGCCGCCGCCGCCCGCGCTAGCCGGCTGCGAGCGCGGCTGCCCGCCCAGGCCACCCAGTACCGACATGATGGAGCCCAGCCCGCCGCTGCCCATCGAGCCCTGCTGCGGGTATTGGCCGGTATTCACACTCTGCTGCTGGCTGCCGCCACCTAGCACCCCGCTCAGCAGGCCACCGCCGAGCAAGCCGCCCAGCATGCCCCCGAGCGAGCCACCGCCGCCCAGATTACCCATTGCGCCACCCAGCAGGCCACCCAGCGAGCCGCCCTGGCCCTGGTTAGAGCTGTTGTTGCTACCACCGCCCATCACGCGCGAAATCACCATCGGGGCCACTACGCCGAGCAGGCCGGCCATGAGGGCACCTTTCGGGATGCCCACGTTGCTGAGCTTGTCGCCGATGCTGCTCAGGAAGCCCTGCTTGTTGGGGTCCTGGGGGTCATGGGGCACGCTGGCGGCCTGGTCTACCACGCTTTCGAGGGTTTGCTTCTGCTCGGGGTTGATGCCGAGGTAGGCGGCCATCTTAGCCACCATCTCTTCCTCACCGGCCGAGTAGTTGCCATCGGCGCGGGCCAGGCTGATGAGGTCAGTCACGAGCGAGTAGCGCAGGTCGCTGCTCTTGAGTTGGTCGAGGCTTCGCTGCACCGTGCTATTGTCGGCTTGGTCGGCGGCGGCCAGCACCTGGCGGGTAGCGCCGTCCGAGAGGCCAGCCTGCTGCGCCAGGCGCTGCAAAAACTCCGCCTCGGGGGCCGAAGCCTGGCGGTCGGCCGTGGCCAGGGCCGCAATGGCGCTGAGGTAGGCGGTTTTTTCGGGTTCCGAATAGTTCTGAAGCAACTGGGTTTCCATGAAAGAACGAAAAAGAGTGAAAAAGGAAGAAAAACGGCCCGGCCACTGTCTTGGCCAGTCCGCTGCTGCTAACGCAAGCGCGCCCGGCGCGTTGCCCACTTGAGCTTTTACGGCAAGCGACGCACTTATTTTCGAAATTTTTCTAACTGACTCCTAATTTTTTAGCCTTCCCTACCGGCTTTAGCACCTGCTTTTTTCAGCGCCAGGCTTGGCTAATTCAAAAAATTGCCCCACCTTTGTAAAACCAAAACGGCAAACGCCGCCTGGTAAAAAGGGGAGATTAGCTCAGCTGGTTCAGAGCATCTGCCTTACAAGCAGAGGGTCACTGGTTCGAACCCAGTATCTCCCACCAAAAAACCCCCACTTAGCCCGCAAGCTGAGTGGGGGTTTTGCATTATACTCGTTGGTAACTTGTGCCCCGCTGCCCGTTAACCGCCGCTGGGCAGTACCTCACGGCTAGCGCGGCCTGCCTCCTAAAGGGGGGCTGTGGCCCAGGCGCGGGCCTCTTCGATGGTAGTGAAAAACTGGCTTGTGAGCCGGGTGTTGGGGATGACGGTGGCTACGAGCGAGGCGACGCCCATGCGGTTCATGGCGTCCAGCGACTCTACGGCGGCGAAGCGGCGGCCTCCCAGGTCGCTAAGCCCCTTGAATACGAGGTCACCGCTCCACTGCAAATCGGCCTGGCGCAGGGCGCGCAGCAGCCGGTTATCGGCAATCAGAGCCCGCGCCTGGTGCTGGTGGGCTAGGCGCATCAACTCCAGCATCGAGGCCCGAAAATCGGCGCTCGGCACGAAGTCCAGCCAGTGCAGCTCTAGCGTGCAGTGGGTGGTCTGGTGCATGTAAATGTGCAGGTAGGGCGTGCTGTAAAGCGTTTGCATGAGTATGGGGGCAGGCAAGAATAAAAACCGGGCTACGTGGCGGGGCTAGCCGCCGGGGTGCGGGCTGGCAGTTAGCCCCGCCCGGCGCTGAGGCCGGCGCACCGCTGCGCTACGCTCAGCTTGGCCGCGTCCAGCGACTCGTAGTAGACCGGCTCCAGCACGTAGCGCTGGGGCTGGGCCACGGCGTTGTCGGCGTATTGCTGGGTGGCGAGCTGGCCCATGATGGTAGCAGGCGCCACGATGCTCATCTCGCGCAGGCCGGCGCGGTAGGCCTGCGCGTTCCAGTCGTCGGCCAGCCACTGTTGCACCTCCTGCGGAATGGCGCTCATGTGGCGGGTATCAGCTATCCAGCCCCAGCGCTGCGTGGGCTGGCTGTGCGCCTTGTAATACGTGAGGCCCGCCAGCATGAGTTGCTTGAACTGGTCGCGGTTGGCAAAGCCGTGTAATTGTACGATGATGCACGGCACGGCCTTGTCGGCCCGCACGGTTACGTAAGCTTCATCGAGAATAATTTCTTCGGGCATAGGCCTTGCATACGCGGTAACTGCGCAGGTTGTTTTTGGGCGGGGGTGCTGGTACGCTGGCTAGCCCCAGACGCTGGGCAGGCCGGCACAGACGTGCCTACGACGAAGCTTTTGCCGCCAGCCTAGCGCCCCACGATTTGGTAATGAGGGCCTAACAGTGCCGCAATACGCCGCCGGTAGCTTTGGCCTCTTCAGCAACTCTTCACCTTGCGTATGCGCCCCTCCTTTACTGCTCTTTTGCCGGCCACGGCCCTGCTCGCGGGGCTGGCCGGCGCGCCGGCCCTAGCCCAAACGGTGCCCACCATTGCCCGGCCCAGCGCCACGCTCACAGTGGCCGAGGGCGCGGTCAGCCTCAGCCTGCCGCTCACGCTTGCTAACCCCAACGGCGCGGCCAGCACCGTGGACGTGGTGGTGCAGGCGCTGGGCACGGCCACGGCGGGCACCGACTACACCCTGGCTGGCTCCCAAACCGTGACCTTCGCGGCGGGCACTACTACCCAGACGCTCACCATTCCGATTAGCGACGATGCGGCGGCCGAGGAAACCGAGTACTTCGTGGTGCGCCTGCAAAACCCGACCAACGCCACGGTCTCGGGCACGGCCAACGACGTGCTGGTGTACATCCGCGACAACGATACGGCCGCGCCGGTGCGCGCCGGCAACCTGACCCTGAGCCTGGTGCAGAGCTACCAGACGGCCGCGCCCTTTGCGGGCACCACCCCGATAAACTCGGCCGAAATAGTGAGCTACGACGCCAGCACCAAGCGCCTGTACGTGGCCAACTCGGTGGGCGGCAAGCTCGACATTCTGGACCTGCGCAACCCGGCGGCCATCACGAGCATTGCCTCCATTGATATTAAAGCCTACGGCGGCCTCAACTCGGTGGTAGCCCGCAACGGCGTGGTGGCCTGCGCCCTAGAAGGCACCAACCCGCAGGCCAACGGCAGTGTGGTATTTTTTGACCCGAGCGGCGTGTTTCAGAAGCAGGTGACCGTGGGGGCCATGCCCGACATGATTACCTTCTCGCCCGATGGCCGCTACGTGCTCACTGCCAACGAGGGCGAGCCCAACGCCGCCTACACCACCGACCCCGAGGGCAGCGTCTCTATCATCGACCTGGCGGGCGGCGTGGCTGGCCTCACGCAGGCCAACGTGACCACCGCCGGCTTCACGAGCTTCAACGACCAGGCCACCGCGCTGCGGGCGCAGGGCATCCGCATCTACGGCGGGCTAGCCACGGCGCCCGCCACCGTGGCTCAGGACCTGGAGCCCGAGTACATTGCCGTGAGCGCCAACTCGCAGACAGCCTACATTACGCTGCAAGAAAACAATGCCGTGGCGGTGCTCGACCTGGCTACCAAGACGATAACCGGCCTGCGCCCGGTGGGCTACAGCGACCACCGCCAGCCCGGCCGCGGCCTCGACGCCTCGGACCAGACCACCGACGTGCTCATCGCCAACTGGCCCATCAAGGGCATGCGCCAGCCCGATGCCCTGGCCACGTTTGAGGTGAATGGCACCGCCTACCTGCTGACGGCCAACGAGGGCGACGCCCGCGACTACGCGGCCTTTAGCGAGCAGGTGCGCCTGGGCACCAGCAGCGCCACCGCACCGTACGTGCTTGACCCGACCGCTTTTCCGAACGCCAGCCTGCTCAAGAACAACAACGTGCTGGGCCGCCTGAACGTGACCAACAAGCTGGGTGACACCGACGGCGACGGCGACTTCGACGAAATTTATGCCTACGGCGGGCGCTCGTTCAGCATCTACAATGCCGCCACCGGCGCCGAGGTGCACGACAGCGGCAACCTGCTGGAGCGCCTCACGGCCACCGACGCCACCTACGGCGCCCTCTTCAACGCCAGCAACACCTACGGCGAGGCCCCGGTACGCAAAAACCGCTCGGACGACAAGGGCCCCGAGCCGGAGGGCGTGACCACCGGGCGCATCGGCAGCAACCTCTACGCCTTCGTGAGTATGGAGCGCGTGGGCGGCGTGGCCGTATTCAACCTCAACAACCCGGCTAGCCCGGTGCTGGAGGCCTACGCCAACAACCGCCCCCTCACGGCCACCGGCGCCGGCGACCTCGGGCCCGAGGGCCTCGTGTTCATCTCGGCCGCCGACAGCCCCACCGGCCAGCCCCTGCTGCTGCTCGCCAACGAGGTGAGCAGCACTGTGGCCGTGTACAGCCTCACGCCCAGCGTGGTGACGACCACCCGCCCCGGCCAGGCCGCCGCGCCGCTCGCCATCTACCCCAACCCTAGCCCCGCCGGCCCCGTGCGCCTGAGCCGCCCCGTGGCCGGCACGCTCTGCGACCTCACGGGCCGGCCCGTGCGCCAGTTTGCCACCGCCACCGACCACCTCGACACCAGCGGGCTGGCGGCCGGCGTGTACGTGCTGCGCGCCACCGACGGCGCCACCAGCAAGCTCGTGGTGCGCTAGGCAGTTAGCTAAAGCTTGAAATGTATTTGGGTTTTGCTCAAATCACTCTAAAAGAACGCCATGCTGAGCCTGTCGAAGCATCTCTACCACGCCGCTAGGGTGTCGTGCGGTAGAGATGCTTCGACAGGCTCAGCATGACGTTCTTTTGAATTTTTAGATACAATCCTAGCCTATTTCAGGGCCTGTTCTGCTTCGGTGGGGCAGGCCCTTGTTGCGGGCAGATTATCTGCCACTGGTCGCTGATAATAAACTAATAACTAGCCTTCTCAGGCCACACATTCACTTTTCTGAAAAGGTAGTATTCGAGTAATATTCTGGCAATAAGCAAGGAGGAATTTTGCAGCGCCAACCCACGCCGCCTGCTCAGATTTTAGCGCGGCGGGTGTGCGAACGCTTCGCGCCTGGGTGGCTCCGGCTGCACCTCTTTCCTTCTTTTTGATGAAACAATATTCTACTAGTGTAGGCATCCGGCTGGCGGGCTTGCGGCAAAGCCTCGCCCCCACCCTGGTGCTGGGCGCGCTGGCACTGCCGGCCCTGGCCCAGACGCAGGTCGTGCGCGGCCAGGTAAAGGCTACCACCGGCGAGGGCCTGCCGGGCGTAAACGTCATTCTGAAAGGCACTGCGGTGGGCACCACCACCAATGCCGACGGCCAGTACTCGCTGGCCGTGCCGGCTAGCCAGGCGGGGGCCACGCTCACGTTTTCGTTTGTGGGCTACAAGCCGCAGGATGTGGTGGTGGGCAGCCAGGCCAACATCGACGTGACGCTGGGCGAAGACGCCAAGGAGCTGGCCGAGGTGGTAGTGACGGCCCTGGGCATCAAGAAAGACGCCCGCACCATCGGCTACACCACGCAGGAAATAGCGGGCGCGCAGCTGGTGAAGGCCCGCGAGCCCAACCCCATCAACTCGCTGACCGGCAAGATTGCGGGCCTCACGGTGGCGCCCAGCGCCGAGCTGCTGGGCCGCCCGCAGGTCATTTTGCGCGGCAACTCCAACCTGCTGTACGTGGTGGATGGCGTGCCCATCAACTCCGACACCTGGAACGTGAGCCCCGACGATATCGAGACCTACACCGTGCTGAAGGGCCCCAACGCGGCGGCGCTCTACGGCTTTCGGGGCCAGAACGGGGCCATTATGATAACCACCAAGCGCGGCACCGGCAATGGCCGCAAGGTGGCCGTGGAGTTCAACAGCAGCACCCAGTTTCAGCCCAGCTACCTGGCCGTGCCCGAAAAGCAGAACGAGTACGGCTTCGGCTCCAACTTCCAGTACGCCTACTCCAACAGCCTCTACGACGAAGGCAACGTGAACCGCCGGGCCAACATCTGGGGCCCGCGCTTCGAGGGCCAGAACGTGCCGCAGTACGACTCGCCGGTGGTGAACGGCGTGCGCCAGGGTACGCCCTGGCTAGCCAAGGGCGCCAACAATTTCCGCGACTTCATGCGCGTGGGCGCGCTGTCGGCTAATAACGTGTCGGTATCGTCGAGCGGGGAGAATTACGACGTACGCCTGTCGGTATCCAATAACTACCAGCGCGGCATGGTACCCAATACGGGCCTGAATATCACGAACTTCAACCTGAGCACGGGCGTCAATTTCAACAAGAACCTGAAGTTTGACGGGGCGCTGAATTTGAGCTTGCAGAACTCGCCCAACATTCCGCAGAGCAGCTCGGGGCCGGAAAGCGAGACGTATATTTTTCAGGTGTACGGCTCCAGTAGCTGGGCGCTGGCCGACATGCGCGACTACTACAAGGGCCCGCAGGGCGTGCCCGGCGTGCAGCAGTACTACGCCGAATACGGGCGCGGCAACAACCCCTACTTCGTGGCCAACGAGTGGCTGTACGGGCACAAGAAAACCGACCTCTACGGCTACGGCCGCCTCAGCTACAAGCTAAACGAGCACGTGAACGTGGCCCTGCGCTCGCAGGTGACGACCTGGAACCAGCTGCGCACCGAGAAGGTGCCGTACTCGGCCATCACCTACAAAACGCCCGACCTGCGCCAGGGCGACTACCGCGAGGACCGCCGCAACCTGCTCGAAAACAACACCGACCTGCTGCTGACCTACAACCAGAAGCTCGGCCAGGATTTCAACCTGAGCGCCGTGGCCGGGGCCAACGTGCGGCTGTTCAACTACACGTCGAGCTGGGCCACTACCGACTTCCTGATTGTGCCGGGCGTGTACAATTTCAGCAACTCGAAAAACCCGACCCAGGCCTACGACTTCGGCTCGGACATGACGGTGCTGAGCGCTTACGGCACGGCCGACCTGGGCTACAAAAACCTGGTGTCGCTAGGCCTCACGGGGCGCTTCGACAAGCTCTCGACGCTGCCGGCCAAGAGCCGCACGTTCTTCTACCCCTCGGTATCGCTGAGCACGGTGCTGAACGAGTACGTGGCGCTGCCCGAGGCCATCTCATTTTTCAAGGTGCGGGGCTCGTTTGCGGCGGTGCGCAGCGCCCTCACGGCCAGCACCATCGGCTCGGCCTACCAGGCCTCGACCGGCAACTCGGTGAGCAGCCTCATCGGCTACGGCACGGAGGTGGTGACCTCGTATGACGGCCCCACCTACGACAACCAGAACACCTACACCATCACCAAGCCTTATAACAACCAGCCGGCCGCCAGCTACACCAGCGTGCTGGCAAACCCCGACATCAAGCCCGCGCTAACCTCGTCGTACGAGGTGGGCTTCGACGCCAAGTTTTTGGGCAACCGCCTGGGGCTGGACGTGACGCGCTTCATCTCTGATAACGGCCCGCAGATTTACCGCCTGCCGGTGCCCTCGTCGTCGGGCTACAGCGCCCAGCTCGTGAACGGCATCACGACCCGCAAGAAGGGCTGGGAGGTGGCCCTGACGGGCGCACTGCTGGCTAACCCCACCGGCCTGAGCTGGGACGTGCTGGCCAACTGGAGCACCTACAAGGAAACCCTCACCGACATTTACCGCGACGACAAGGGCCTGCCCCTGGGCAACCACGTTTTCAGCATCGGCGAGCGCCTGGATGGCTACTACAGCTACAACTACCTGCGCGCCCCCGACGGCCAGGTCATCATCAACGGCACCACCGGCCTGCCGCTGGTGCGCCCCTCGGGCTCCAACACCACGCAGCTGCTGGGCTATACCAACCCCGACTGGGTGTGGGGCGTCACGAACCGCTTCTCGTACAAGGGCTTCAACTTCAGCTTTCAGTTTGACGGCCGCGTGGGCGGCGTCATCCGCGACCAGGTGTATGCCTACGGCCTGAGCTCGGGCAACAGCACCGACTTGGTGACGGGCGACCTCGGCGCGGCCCGCCTCAAGGAATGGCAGAGCACCAACCAGGGCACCAAGGCCCCCACGCCCGCCTATGTGGCCCCCGGCGTGGTAGCCACCAACGGCACGGTGCAATTTGACGCCAACGGCAACATCTCGAACTTGGGTAGCCTCGAATTTGCCTCCAACACCAAGGCTACCACCGTGCAAGCCTACGCCGTGGGCGTGTACGGCAGCGGTATCGAGGAGCCCTACATGGTGCGCAAAACCTTCGCTAAGCTGCGCGAGGTGACTATCGGCTACACCGTGCCGGCCAGCCTGTTGCAGACGCACTTCATCCGCGGGGCCAGCATCTCGCTGGTGGGCCGCAACCTGCTCTACTTCGCCCAGCGCAAGGATTTTGACCTCGACCAGTACGCCCAGGGCTACGACAGCGCTACCCAGAGTACCCTCAAGAACCCCAGCCTGCAAGCTGCCACTACCCGCTCGATGGGGGTGAATATCAACCTGACTTTTTAGCACCTGACGTAGCGCCTCACCCCCCGGCCCCCTCTCCGAAAAGGAGAGGGGGAGCCGACCGCAAGCCCAAGCAGGCAGTCGTTAAAAAATCGTCAGGCTCCCCCTCTCCTTTTCGGAGAGGGGGCCGGGGGGTGAGGCGCCCCGCTAGAACAGCTAGCCTCCAAAACCTTTACTCAACCGGCCCCGCCGCCATGAAAAATATCTACCGCGCCACCCTGCTCCTCGCCCTGGCCGCCACCGGCTGCAAAACGATGGACGAGCAGCTGCCCAACCCCAACCTGCCTATCAGCGAAAGCGCCGTGCCGCCCTCGCTGCTGCTGCCGCGCATCGAGTACGACCTGTATAACAGCGGCGATGGCGGTCCCTTCACGCAGGTGCAGCGCTGGAACCAGTTCACGATTTCCAACGACAGCTACTACGGCGGCCAGAACCTGTATAACTGGACCAACACGGCTTCGCTGTATTCGGTGCTCAAGAACGTGAACCAGATGGACGCCCAGGCTATCAAGCTGCTGGGTACCCGCCAGAACCCGTACAGCGCGCTGGCCAAGTTTTTCCGGGCCTACATTTTTGTGTGGCAGGCCCAGCGCGTGGGCGACACGCCCGCTGCGCAGGCCGGCCAGGGGCTAGCCAACCTCACCCCCGCCTTCGACAGCCAGAAGGCCGTGTATGCCCGCAGCCTGGCCATGCTCGACTCGGCCAATACTATGCTGAGCGGCCCGCTCACGGGGGCTACCCAGTACAGCGGCGATATTTTTTACCAGCAAAACGGCAACACGGCCCTCACGCAGTGGCGCAAGGTGGTGAACAGCTACAAGCTGCGCGTGCTCGTCAGCCTCAGCCGGCGCGCCCAGGACAACGCCGACTTGCAGGTGCCCCAGCAGTTTGCGGCCATCGTGAACAACCCTAGCCAGTACCCGCTGCTAAGCAGCAACTCGGACAACTGGAATTTCATCTTCAACGCGGCCTACAACACCTACCCGCACACCCCCAACGACACCTACAACCAGCGCCAGAACCCCGGCGTGGCCTACCTGGGCCTCACCACCGCCAGCCAAGACCCGCGCACGTTTGTAGTGGCCACGCCCGCCCCGGCACAGCTGGCGGCCGGCAAGCAGCCCAGTGATTTTTCGGCCTACGTGGGCAGTAGCCCCGCCTTGGGCCTCAGCGACCTGGGCACGGCGTCCAACGCGGGCCAGTACTCGTTTACCAACTACCTGCGCTACTACTCGTCGGTGACGGGCCCCGAGAACTACGTGCTGCTGGGTTACGCCGAGCAGAACTTCAACATCGCCGAGGGCATCAACCGGGGCTGGGTGCCGGGCGCCTCGGCCAACACCTACTACCTGCGCGGCATCAACGCCTCGCTCGATTTTTATGGGCTAGCCAACGGGCAGGTGCTTACCATCGGCGACGTATCGGGCAAGCCGCTGGGCACGGCCACGGTCTCGCGCAACGCGTTCCTTAGCAATGCCAACGTGGCCTACAAGGGCGACAACCCTGATGGCCTGGAGCAGATTCTCAACCAGAAATACGTGGCCTTTTTCCAGAACTCGGGCTACGAGGCGTTTTATAACTGGCGCCGTACGGGCTACCCGCGCACGTTCGTGACCACCGGCGGCGGCCTCAACGCGGCTGGCAAAATCCCGCGCCGCTGGCAGTACCCGGTAGATGAGCAGACCTACAACGCCGACAACTACCTGGCGGCCGTGAAAAGCCAGTTTGGCGGCACCGACGACTTGAACCAGGACACCTGGCTCACGAAGTAGGCTCGCCTTCACGCCTGACCCGGGCCCGGCCTGACTATCTCCAAAAGCAGGACGGCGCGGGTGGTAAGCGCCTGCGCTAGCCTCGGCGGCCGGCGGTCACGAAAGCATAACCTGGGCGTGGCACTAGGGCAAAGCTGCCGTCGGAGCTTTGCCCTAGTGCCATTCTGCTACTGTTTCTGTATGCGAGGTCTTTTACCATTTCTACTTGGTTTCACGCTCCTGGCCGCGGCGGGGCCGGCCCAGACCCTGCGCGCCACCGAGCCGCCGGGCTCGGCGGCCGCCGAGCCCAAGGTGCTCACCTACGCCGAGCAGATGCCCCGGTTTGCGGGCGGCGAGGTGGCCCTGCACCGCTACCTGGCCAGCCAGATAAAGTACCCCGCCCAGGCCTGGCAGCGGGGGCAGTCGGGGCAGGTGGTGGTGCAGTTTATCGTGGATGAGCAGGGCCGGGTGCTGGAGCCGATAGTAGTCAAAACCACGGCCGCCGACTTCAACGAGGAGGCCCGGCGGCTGGTGTGGCTCATGCCCCGCTGGGAGCCCGGCCGCGACCAGGGCCAGCCGGTGCGCGTGCGCTGCACCCTGCCCATCGTGTTCACCTTCAAGCGCTAAGCTATTTTTTGGGCGCCGGCCGGGCCGTGCGCTTTCTGTTAGTTACCTGATGACCAAGTACCTTCTGCTGGCCGCTACGCTGCTAGCCCCCGCCGCCCCGCTGCTGGCCCAAACCCGCCCCACCCCCAAGCTGCTGGTGGGCATTATGGTAGACCAGATGCGGCCCGATTACCTCACCCGCTTCAGCCCCGCGTTTGGGCCCGATGGCTTTAACCGGCTGCTGCGCGAGGGCTTCGAGTGCCGCAACACGCACTACAACTACATTCCGACCGTGACGGGGCCGGGCCACTCCTCGGTGTACACGGGCACCACGCCGCGCTACCACGGCATCATCGGCAACTCGTGGTACAGCCGCTCGCTGCGCCACGACGTGTACTGCACCGACGACACCACCGTGCAGCTCGTGGGCACGGCTAGGGGCATGGGCGTGTCAGCCCGCAACCAGGTGAGCACCACCCTCGGCGACGAACTGAAGATGACCTACGGCGGGCGCAGCCGCGTGCTGTCGCTCTCGCTCAAGGACCGGGCCTCGGCCCTGCCCGCCGGCCACATGGCCGACGGCGCGTTTTGGTTTGACACCAACACCGGCGACTTCATTTCGAGCACCTACTATATGCCCGCGCTGCCGCCCTGGGTGCAGCAGTTCAACGCCCGCAAGCTAGCCGCCGCCTACCGCCAGCAAACCTGGGCGCCCCTGAAGCCCGCCGCCGCCTACCTCAACAGCGTGGCCGACTCGAACCGCTACGAGCGCATTTTTAAGGGCAAAACGGCGGCCGTCTTTCCGTACGACTTTGCCCGGCTGGCCCCGCTCAACGCGCCGCCCGCCTTCGAGAGCCTGTACACTTCGCCCTTCGGCGACAACCTGCTGACCGACCTGGCCCTGGAGGCGCTCCAGCGCACCGACCTGGGCCGCGACGACGTGCCCGACTTGCTGGCCATCAGCTATTCGAGCCCCGATGCGGTGGGCCACACCTTCGGGCCGCTTTCCAAGGAGGAAAACGACCTCTACCTGCGCCTCGACCTGGAGCTGGCCCGCCTGCTGCAAGCGCTGGATAAAACCGTGGGCAAGGGCAACTACACCGTGTTCCTGACCGCCGACCACGGCGCCAGCGAGGTGACCCGCTACCTCGCCGACCACCAGGCCCCGGTGGGCGCCTACTCGCAGGCCGAGCTCAACAAGGCCGCCGGCGCCTACCTCACGGCCCAGCTCGGCCCCGGCCAGTGGCTAGAGGCCGAGCGCAACCACATGTACTACCTCAACCGCCCGCTGCTGGCCCAGCGCAAGGTAGAGCTGGCCCACGCCCAGCGGGTGCTGGCCGAGTTTCTGCGCGAGCAGCCGGGCGTGGCGCAGGTCAACACCACCACCCAGCTGCTCAATGCGGGCTACACCACCGGCCTGGAGGCCAAGCTGCTGATGGGCCTCTACTACCCACGCTTTGGCGACGTACGCTTTGAGCTGCTGCCCGGCTGGACCGGCGACATCGGCGTGGGGGCCAGCCACGGCACCGGCTACGCCTACGACAGCCACGTGCCGCTGCTGTGGTACGGGATGGGCATCGCCCCCGGCGTGAGCTACGTCCCGCACACCATCACCGACATTGCCCCCACGGCGGCCATGCTCGTGGGCAGTAAGCTGCCCAGCGCCTGCACCGGCCAGCCCATTGTGGAGGTACTGAGTTCCGCGCCGGCCCGGCCCGCCGGGCGGCGCAAGTAAGCTGGCGCGGGCTAGCGGCGGCAGCCCGCACTGGCAAAAATTTACCTGGCGGCAATCAGTTTAAGCTAAGTCTCGTACCTAGGCAGGTGTGCGCAGCACCCGGGGCCGCAGTGAGCAGCTCCGCTGGGGCCCCGGGTGCTGCGCTTTTTCCTCGTTTTTGCGCCGCCCATGCCTGCTAGTCCTGCCCTACTCCCCGTTTTCAATGCACTGCCCGGGGCCTACCTGCTGCTCTCGCCCGACCTGGTAATTGAAGCCGCCAGCGATGCCTACCTGGCCGTTTCGCTCACGGAGCGGGCGCAACTGGTGGGCCGCGATTTATTCGAGGCCTTCCCCGACAACCCGGCCGCCCCGGAGGCGCACAGCGTGCGCACGCTGCGCGCTTCCTATGCCCAGGTGCTAGCCACGGGCCAAACCCACGAGCTGCCCCGCCAGCGCTACGACCTGCCCGACCCCGCCCGGCCGGGCCAGTTTTTGGAGCGCTACTGGCTGCTGCGCAACAGCCCCGTGCTCGACGAGCAGGGGCAGGTGGCGCACATTGTGCACGCTGTGGTGGACGTGACCGAGCAGGCGCAGACGGAGATACAGATTCAGGAAAGCCAGGCCCGCGAGCTGGCCGCCCGCGCCGAGGCCGAGCGCCAGCGCGGCGAGCTGCAACGCATTTTTGAGCAGGCCCCGGTGGCCATTGCCGTGTACCGGGGGCCCGCTAACATTATCGAGCTAGCCAACCCGCTGGTGTGCGAGCTGTGGGGCCGCCGGGCCGAAGACATCATCGGCCTGTCGCTGTTTGAGGCGCTGCCCGAGGTGAAGGGCATGGGCTACGAGGAGCTGCTGGCCGGCGTGCTGGCTACCGGCGTGCCCCACGTGGCCCACGAAATGCCCGCCGTGCACGACCGCCAGGGCCGCCGCGACACCGTGTACTGGAATTTCGTGTACCTGCCCGTGCGCCAGGAAGATGGCCAGATTACGGGCGTGATGGTGGTGGCCAACGAGGTAACCGAGCAGGTAGTGGCCCGCCAGCAGGTGCAGGACCTCAACCAGCAGCTTGAATATCTCAACCTGGCGCTGCACACCAGCAACGAGGAATTGCTGGCCAACCAAGAAGAAGTGCTACTGGTGCAGCAGCACCTGGAAGGCCGCGTGGCCGAGCGCACCCAGCAGCTGGCGGCCGCCCTGCAAGAAGCTGAGCAGCAGCGCGCCCAGGTCAGCCGCCAGCAGCACCAGCTCGATACCATTCTGGGGCAGGTGCCGGCCGCCATTGCTACGCTCAAGGGCCCCGAGCACCGGTACTCGTTTTTCAACGATGGCTACCAGGCGCTGTCGGGCCAGCGCACGGTGCTGGGCAAAACCGTGGCCGAGGTGTTTCCCGAAGTGGTGGCGCAGGGCTTCGTGGGCTTGCTCGACCAGGTGTACGCCACCGGCCAGCCCTTCAAGGGCCAGGAAATGCCCGCCCAGCTGTTTGACCGCGCCACCGGCCGGCCCGAGCCGCGCTATGTCGATTTCATCTACCAGCCGCTCGTAGATGACCAGGGCCAAACCGAAGGCATTCTGGCCTTTATCGTGGATGTAACGGACCGCGTACTGGCCCGCCAGCACGCCGAGGCGCTGCAAGCCCAGGTGCGGGCCGCCACGCTACGCCAGGCTCAGGAGCGCGAAACGCTCTACCAGGTGTTTGCCCAAACGCCGGCTGCCATCTGCATTCAGCGCGGCCCCGAGCACCGCTACGAGTACTTCAACGCGGCCTACCAGGCGTTTTTCCCCGGCCGCCAACTGCTGGGCAAGTCGGTAGCCGAGGCCCTGCCCGAAGCCGTGGAAAGCGGCGTGCTGCCCCTGCTCGACCACGTGTACCAGACGGGCGAAACGTACTTCGGCAACGAATTGCCCGTGACGGTAACCCAGCCCGACGGCTCGACGCGGAAGCTCTATTTCAACTTCACGTACCAGGCCTACCGCGAAAAAGACGAAATCGTGGGCATCTCCACCTTTGCCTACGACGTGGCCGAGCAGGTGCTGGCCCGCGAGCACGGCCCACAGTAGCCGGTCCTTAACTCGACCCGCTAGCATTATTACAATGCTTACCACCAGATACTTATCTGCGCGTTGCATGACGTTCTTGATGTGCGCACTGCCTACGCAGCTTAGCCAAGCGTAGTCAGCAAATAGCTCCGTTAGCGGGCTACGCAATGACGAAGGTCACTTTTTAGGATGAGAAAAAGCAGTTGGCTACCCCCAGGGGAGTAGGAAATTTGAGTTCGTAATCAAGCTCTTATTTATCGCCCTTTGGGCTGCTTCTTTGCCTTTAGCCGCCTGCGCGGCCGGGCCGGTAGCCGCGCAGCGGGTTCCCGCCCTCACCCCATGCCCACCCCTACTGCCTTTTGCCCCGGCGCTTGCGGCGCCCGCCCGCGGGCGGGGGCGCGGCGTGGGGGGCTGCTGGGTGGGCTGCTGCTGGCCACGGCGCTGGCGGCCCCCGCCGCCTGGGGCCAGCGCCCGGCCCCGCGCAAGGCCATTCCGCAGGCCGACACGAGCCGCCAGCTATCGGTGCGCAAAACGGAGGAGGCGCTGCGCCTGCTGCTGCGCGCCGACTCGGTGCAGCGCAACCGCGTGCAGCCGGGCATGGAGGCCGACGCCGAAGGCTTTGTGCTGGACCAGACGCTGACCAAGGCGGGCCGCGAGTTTTATGAGCTGTTTTACAGCACGTTTCAGTCTACCTCGGGCTTTCGCGACTACACCATCGTGCTGAGCGAGCGGCCGATACGCGGCACCTCGTCGCTCATCTCGATGAACGTGAACGACACCGAGCTGCTCGAAATGCCCCTGCCCACCCGCACCGAGCAGGTGGAGGAAGCCGTGGCCCAGGCCGTGGAGGTAGCCCGCGGCTACCTCGGCGAGCAGCAGGCCCAAAGCACCCAGATGGAAACCGTGTACCCGGCTTCCAAGCCCTGAGCCACTTGTCTATTTCTACCGGCCGGGGCAATCCGCGCCGGCTTTTTTCACTTCTCTCTTACTTCCGCTATGAAATTTTGCTTACTCTGCCTGCTGCTGGCAGTGGGCCTGGCCCACCCGGGGCTAGCCCAGCGCTTCGTGTACACGCCCGTGAACCCCTCGTTTGGCGGCAACACCTTCAACTACAGCTGGCTTCAGGCCTCGGCCACGGCTCAGAACACGACCGTAGACCCGGCCAGCCTGCAAACCACGACCGTAGACCCGCTCGCCCAGTTCAGCAACAACGTCAACCAGCAGGTGCTGTCGCAGCTCACCAGCCGGCTGCTGGCCTCGCAGTTTGGCCAGGGTGCCATCAAGGCCGGCTCCTACACCGTGGGCTCGTACCAGGTGGTGGTAGCCCCCGGCGGCACCGGCGTGGTAGTGACCGTGACCGACACCGGCACGGGCAACAAAACCACCATTACCATCCCTAACGGCCTGTAGCCCCGATGGTTTATTCTGCGAAGGCACCCGCCAGCGGCCCGGCCCCCCGGCCCCGCCGCCTGGCTGCGGCCGCCCTGTGGCTAGCCCTGCTGCTGGCCAGCAGCTGCGCGCCCTACCTGCACCAGCACCTGCTTGCGCCGCAGCGGGCCCGCCTCGGGGCCGAGGTGGCCGGCAACGAGCTATGGCGGCAGCTGCCCGCACCGGTCGGCAAGACCATCGTGGCGGTATACAAGTTTCGGGACCAGACGGGCCAGTACCGCCTCCAGGAAAACGGGGCCAGCTTCTCCACGGTCGTTACGCAGGGCGCCACCAGCATCCTGCTGCGCGCCCTGGAAGAGTCGCACTGGTTTGAGTCAATTGAGCGCGAAAACATTGGTAACCTGCTGAACGAGCGCAAGATAATTCGCTCGGCGCAGTCCGAGTTTGCGGCCCAGACCGGCAAGCAGCCGCTGCCGCTGGCCTCCATGCTCTTCGCCAGCATTATTCTGGAGGGCGGCATCATTTCTTATGATTCTAACATCATCACGGGCGGCGGCGGGCTGCGCTACTTCGGGGCCGGGGCCTCGGGCCAGTACCGCCAGGATAGGGTGACGGTGTACCTGCGGGCCATCAGCACCAACACCGGCCGCATCATGAAAACGGTGTACACCACCAAAACCATTCTCTCGCAGCAGGTGAGCGCGGGTGTGTTTCAGTTTGTCGATTTCAAGCGCCTGCTCGAAACCGAAACCGGCTTCACTTACAACGAGCCCAGCGAGATGGCCGTGAAGGAAGCCATCGAAAAATCGGTGCAGGCCCTCATTCTCGAAGGCGTGCAGGACCACTTCTGGGCCCCGCGCGACACGGCCGAGATACACGGCCCCGCCGTGCAGGCCTACCAGCGCGAAAAAACCAACAACCTCGACATCGACGAACTGGGCCGGGTGCAGCGCCCGCGCCGCTCGTCCATCGGGGTGGGCCTTACCGGGGGCTTGCAGCGCTACACCGGCGACTACAGCGCCCCCAGCGCGCGCCCCGTGGCCGAGGCCACGCTGCGCTACCAGGCCAGCCCCGCCTGGAGCCTGTTTGCCAACGTGGGCCGGGGCCGGCTGTCGGCGGGCCCCAATAATGAGTACTTCAACCAGCGCTTTGCCTACGCCGAGGCGGGCGGGCTGCTGCGCCTGCTCCCCAACGACCGCCTCACCCCCTTCCTGCTAGCCGGTGGCGGCGCTACCCTGCGCGAAGACAAGGTGGGCCCCACCGCCTACCGCGTACTCCCTCACGCGGTAGTAGGCGCCGGCCTCGAATACCTGGCCACGCCCCGGCTCGGCATCAGCCTGACCGTGGACAACCACTATTACTTCAGTGACCAGCTTGACTTACAGGCCATTGGCCGATACAATGACTACTTCTGGGGTGGCCGCGTGGGGGCCGTTTTCTACCTGGGTAAGCTGGCGGGCAGCCGCACTACGGTAGTACCGGCTCAGTAAGAGGGAGTAGAAAATTACCATTTTTTAAAAGATTACTCCCATTGGGGTATTGCCCTCCCTCCTACCACCCCAGTACTTTTGACGCATTCTTCCGGCCGGAAAATACCTCCTCTTTCAAATTCCCTCCCCCCTTCCAAACTCATAACTGACATTTACATGAAAACGCTTAAACTCCAACTGCTTGCCGTTTCGATGTTTGCCTGCACCGCTGCTTTCGCCCAAGGCTCCCCTAAAGCTGCCCCGGACCTAGGCACTGCTGCCCCTAATTCTACGGCTGCTGGCTTCGCTACCCGCCCCGGCTCGAATTCGGCTTCGTTCGACTCGAATCGCGACAATTTCTACGTAAACGACTCGTACGTACTGCAACAGGGTACCAACCAGTACGCCAAAGTAGACCAGGGTGGTGGCACCGGCCGCCCCTCCAACCAGGCTGACATTATTCAGGGCCCGAACGGCGGTGGCAACAACGCGTTCCAGACCCAGAACTACACTGGCGCCGGCGGAGCTGTTAAGAACGTAGCCTACATCAGCCAGGACGGCATGGATGGTACGGCCACCCAGATTCAGAACGGTAGCAGCAACACCGCCTCCATCCAGCAGGGCAGTGGCCAGCAGAGCCGCGGCAACACGGCCTACCAGAACCAGCAGGGTGACCAGAACCGCGCCGGCATCTCGCAAAACAACGGTAACCTCGACCAGGCCATCCAGTTTCAGAGCGGCAACCTGAACTACTCGACCATCGACCAGAATGGCGGTTCGCCCAGCCGTGCCGAGTCTAACCAGCAAGGCAACAGCAACGCGGCCATCATCTCGCAGCACTAATCATCGCTGGCTGGCAGCTCCGCTGCGCGTCATCTAACAAGCTGGGTTTCGGGCTGGTATCTACCAGTCACGAGGCCCAGCTTCGTTGGCGTAATACGGAGGCTACTTAGCCAGGCTTTTGCAATTTCGCTTATGAAAGCCTGCGCATTTCTTTTGGCCGCCTGCCTCGGCAGCACCTTGGCCGCCCACGGCCAGGGCCTGGGCACCAGCCAGGCCGCTACGGCCGAGCAACGGCTGGCCGAGGACCTGGGCGTAGACCGCCTGCGTGCCAGCTTGCAGCCCACCGTCGATGTGCGCAACAATGCGCTGCTGCTGCAAAATGGCGTGGGAAACAGCGCCATTATTAACCAGACCAACCCCAGCGGCACCACTAACCAGGCCGTGGTGGTGCAGGCCGGCACCGGCAATACGCTGGGCCTCGACCAGACCGGCACCGGCAACCAAACCAGCTTTGTGCAGGCCGGCGACGACAACCAGGCCAGCCTGCGCCAGAACGGCACCACCAATACCATAGTGGGCCGCGTGGCCGGCAACGGCAACAACGTGAACGTGGACCAGCAGGGCGCCGGCAACCAGTACTCGACCCAGCTCACCGGCAACCAGGGCCGCTACACCATCGACCAGCTCGGCAACAACAACACCCTGACCCAGCGCGAAACCTCGACTACCACGCCCCTACCCGGCTACGAGGTAAAAATGGAGGGCAACAACATGCACCTCACCATCGAACAGGGCAAGGTTTTTCAGTAGCCCACCCTGGCCCCGCACTGCTTTTCGCCCTTTTTACCCTGCCTACTATGAAACGCTTTTTGTTGCCGATGCTGGCGGCCCTGTCGGCGCTGCCGCTGCTGGCCCTGCACCCGGCCGGCGCGCCGCCCTGCGTGGCCCAGCTCACGCTGAGCCAGCAAGATGGCCTGCTGCGCATCACGGGTAGCTGCCGCAGCCAGCTAGCCCAGCCGGCGCACTACCGCTACGAGCTGCGTACCCAGAAGCTGGGGCCGGGCGGCAGCTCGCGCACCACGCAGGGCGGCAGCTTTGAGCTGCCGGCCCAGCAGCAGGTGCAGTTGTCGCAGGTGGGCCTGGGCGCGGGCCCCGACAGCCACTACCGCATTCACCTGCTGGTATTTGACGACGCGGGCCGCACCGTGGCGCAAGACTCGGCCAGCCGCTAAGGCCCTGGCCCTCGCCTAAATAAAAGACTCAGGCAGCTCTGCCTGGGTCTTTTTTGGGCTAGGGCCAGCCCGGCGGCGCGGCTAGCTGGGCGGTTCGGTGTTATCTTGCTTGTTCTCACCCTACTCTTCTATGAAACAACTTTTTTTGTTTGCCATGTGGCTGCTACTCGTAGGCTGCACCGAAACCACCGTGGAGCCCGCCCGCTACGGGTCGCTCAACGGGGTGGTGCTGGATGCGCGTAGCAACCAGCCGCTGGCCAATGTCAGCATCACGACTTCACCGGCCACCAGCGGCTACCTCACCGACGCCAAGGGCCAGTTTTTTATCCCCCAAATACCGGCCGGCACCGTCGCCATCACGGCTCAAAAGGCTGACTACACCACCCAGACGGCCAACCTCACCGTGAGCGAGGGCCAGACCCAGACCGTGTCGGTGGTGCTGAGCAAGCCCAGCGCCACCACGCCGCCCAACGCCCCCACCCGCCCCGAGCCGCCCAACGGCGCTACCAACCAGCCCACCCAGCTTACCCTGGGCTGGCACCCCGTGCAGGCCAGCAAGAGCGACTCGCTGCGCTACACGGTATCGCTCTACGAGAGCGGCAACCTCAACCAGCGCGCGCTGCTCACCAACTCGCGCGATACCACGGTGCTCGTGACGGGCCTGCGCTACGCCACCACCTACTACTGGCAGGTAACGGTGACCAACAACTCGGGCAATGGCTCCAGCGCCCGCTCGCCGGTGTGGAGCTTCCAGACCCAGGCCTTGCCCGACAACCGCATCCTGTTTGTGCGCACCACGGGCACCAACTCGGACATCTACTCCTCTAACCTGACCGGGGGCAACCTCTTGCAGCTGACCAGCGAGGCCACCACCGAAACGGCGCCCAAGCTGAGCCCCACCCGCGACGTGATAGCCTACGCCTCGAACGCCACCGGCCAGTACCAGCTTTACACCATGAACCGCGACGGCTCGAACAAGCGGCGCGTCACGACCCTGGCTGTGGAGGGCTACAACAATTCGGGTATCTCGTTTTGCTGGTCGCCCGATGGCGCGCAGCTGCTCTATGGGCACTACAACCAGCTTTACCGCATCAACCGCGACGGCACTGGCAACACGCTCGTTAATACGGCCTCGGTAGACCGCCACTTTCGCGAGTGCGACTGGACGGCCCAGAACGGCGGCCGCATCGTGGTGCAGGTGGTGGGCGTGAACGTGTACGACGCCGAGCTGTACTTGCTGAGCACCGACGGCGCCAGCGCCAACGTGCTGGTGGGCAACCTGCCCGGCCGCCTCGACTCGCCCAGCTTCAGCGTCGATGGCACGCGCGTGCTCTACACCCGCGACGTAGCGGGCTTCGACGGGGTGAACGGCCGGCAGCTTGACAGCCACATCTTTACCCAGCGCCTCGACGGCTCCAACCTGATAGACGTGACGGCGAGCAGCGGTACCAACAACTCGAAAACGCCCGGCACCAACGACCTGAACCCGCGCTACTCGCCCGATGGCTTTTCCATCATCTTCGTCAACCAGGTCAACGACAACATCACGCCCGGCGACGTGTGGACGGCCGAGGCCACGGGCATGAACCGCGCCAGGCAGTTTACCAACGCGGCCCTGCCCGACTGGCGCTAGTCACCCCCAGCCACGCCAAAAAAGCGGGCGCCGAGCAGTACGAAACTGCCCGACGCCCGCTTTTTTTACGTCGTACTTAATTCCTACACAATGCCGAGCCCCAGGTGCGAGAGGCGCTGGCTCACGTTCTTGGACTTGATTTTGCGCTGGATGTTGCGGCGGTGCGTTTTCACGGTGAAGTAGCTGATAAACAGCTTTTCGGCAATCGTGGCGTTGGTTTCGCCGGCCAGGATGCGGGCCAGTATCTCCTGCTCGCGGGTGCTGAGCTCGTCTTCCTCGCGCCGGCCCTTGCGCAGGGCCAGCCAACTGGCAAACTCGGGGTGGTCGAGGCTGAAGCGCACGTCTACCGTGCTTTTGTGGGCCGTGATGTCGGTAAAGAGGCTGGCCGTAGCCAGCGGGTGGCCCTGCGCATCCTGGGCGATGATAAAGTTTTGACGCAGCACATGCAGGTAGTGCCCCGCCTGGCAGCGCAGGCGGTAGTCGATGCTGAAGCACGGCGGCGGCCCGGCCGCGCGCGGCGTGCATTGCTGCATAAACTCGCTGGCCAGCCCCGAGGCCCGCACCACGGTGCCCAGGTCGTCGGGGTGAATGGCTTCGTAGAGCAGTTCCAGGCTCAGCTCGTCCTGGGTGTAGCCCAGCAGGTAGGCCGTGCCGGGGCTGGCGTAGCAGCACTGCTGCCGCCACACCTCAAATACCACCAGAAACTGACTGGCAAACAAGCGGCTAGCCAGTAGCGCAGCCTCGTGCTGCACCTCGGCCCGCAGCCCCCCCGGTGGCGGGAGCAGGCTGGCCGAAGGGGCCTCAGAGTGAATAGTCATTTAGTATAACAGGAAGAGCGTAAGGAAAGGGGCGGCACCCCAACGGGCACCCGGCCGCCGCAGCACGGCGGCGGGCAAACACAAAGTTTCGGGCCCACCGCCGGGCGCCGCGCTGATGCTTTGCAGTGCGCCGAATGATATTAATCATTGCGGGCGCAGCAGCGACGATTAGTCAAACAGGGTGGCTATCGCGCTCAGGCGCTGGGGCGCCAGAATGGTGATGGCGCTGCCCTGCGTCGTAAGCAAGCCTTCCTGCTTGAATTCGGACAGCATGCGGGTGGTCGTTTCCTTGGTAGTGCCCATGAGGGCGCCCAGGTCTTCGCGGCTGATGGCGATGGTGAAGGGGTGGCTGGCCGCCTCGGCGGGGTGGTAGGTGCGCAGCAGCAGCAACAGGGCCTCGGCCAGGCGCTCGCGCACGGGCTTGTAGGCCAGGTGCAGCATGCGCTCGGCGGTATCGCCGAGGTTGGCGGCCAGCAGCTGCAGAATAGCGCTGCTGAAGAGCGGGTTATCGCTGAGCTGCTGGCTCACGGCCAGCTTCGGAATGAGGCACACTGTGCAGTCGCTGAGGGCCACGGCCGAAGTGGCGTGGGCCGAGCCAGCCACCAGGGCGCGGTAGCCAAGCAGGTCGCCGGGGCGCACCAGGCGAATAATCTGCTCCTTGCCATCGCCGCCCGACTTCGTGATTTTGACGCGGCCCTCGTGCACGCAGTAGAGGCCAGCGGGCCGCGAGCCCTCGCCAAAAATGGCCTGGCCGGCGCGGTAGCGCTGGCTGATTTTATCCTGCGAAATACCCTCGATGGCGGCGATGGGGCAGCAGTGCAATACGTTGGAAAGGCGGCTGGGGCAGGTGAGGCAGTTTGGGGAAAGCGTTCGTAGCATAGCAGGTAGGGAGAGAGCGGAGAATAGGAAGAACAGGTGCGGTGCAGGGGCTGGCGGCTAGCTAGTTGGCCCAGCGGCCGGTGCCGTTGTAGAGCGGCTGAAAGGCGTCGGCGCGGTTGATTTCGCCGTTGAGGTAGCGTTGCAGGCGCTGCTGGCTATCGGCCTGGGGCACCTGCCCGCCAAAGGCCTGGCAGAGCAGCGCGTTTTCGACTTCGCGCAGGCGCAGAGCATAGGCCTGCTCATCGGCCGGCGACTGGAAGTGCCGCTCGGTAAAATCAAATTGCAACGTTGGGCTGAGGTAGGTAATCGACATGTTTTCAAAAAATTAGGGAAGGGTGAGAAAGAAGAGCAGGTAGGTAACCAACGAACAGCGGCCGGCGCAGCCCGGGCTATCCCGGGCGCGCAGGCCGCTGTTAACTAGAGCGTAATAAGAGACTGGAGTACGGCCCGAGTGGGCATGGTGCCGGTGCGCCCGGCAACGTCTTTGTTGGGCGCCAAACCCGCTACTCGGCCATGAGCGGCAATCCCGGGGCCAGCCGCCAAATGGCGGCTTTGGGGCATACGGAGCCGGGCTACCGGCGAGGGGTAACGTTGTTTCATAGCGAAGCGGGCGAGAGCGTGTGGTGTCGTAGGCGGGGCTTCTTGCTGCGCGCACGGGTTGTTGCGAACGTCGGGTTCCCTGTCTTGGGGCAGCCGGTAAAGCAGCCTGGCTAGCAGATTTTGGCGAGGCAGCCCGGCTGCGCCGGGGAGGCTCGCCCTGGCTGGCTAGCGGGAAGGAAGACGGCGCAGCGCTAACTCGGAATTGGTTGCGGAAAGAAGCTTATTAAAATTACCGCTACCATTCCCGAACTAGCCAAAAAGGTACCCAATACCTCGCACTACTATCTGAAAAGGTCCACATTAGTGCTGACCATCACCTTTGTCAGCTAGGCCTGTACTGACGAGCTTATAAAAATTCAGCCCTTGATAGCCCTTATTCAGCTACGCATCGGCGCTTTTCGCATACGAAAAATACACTTAATACCACCCATTATCCTACCAAAAGAAATCTTATAGTATCTTAACAAGCTTTAATTGTTTTTTAGAATGCCCGCCTCTTCGCCTGGCTATCCGCCGGTGGTTGTTGACTACACCAAGAATACCCTTCAGCAACAGCTACGCGAAGCAACGCAGGCTTTGGCTGCTGCCCGTGCCGAAGCAGCGGCTAGCCAGCACCTGCTGGCCCACGCTTTGCACGAGGCCAGTGAGGGCCTGCTGCTGGTAGATGCGGCCCAGTGCGTGCGCCAGGTCAATGAGGCCCTGTGCAGGCGCTTTGGCCTGAGTGCGCCACCGGCGCGCTGGGTGGGCCAGCCGGCGGCCCTGCTGGTGGCCGAGCTGCACCCGCACCTGGCCGACCCGGCGGCCCTCGACCACCTGCTAGCGCATCCGGCCCCGGGCTACCACTTGCTGCCGCTTTGTGGCCAGCAAGCGGTGGCCGTGCAGGTGCGGCCCCTGCCCACGGCGGCGGGGGGCGGTTACCTGCTTAGTATTCGCCCGGTGCCCACGGCCCCGCCGCCAGCCGTGGCCCAGGCCATCCTGGATGCCCTGCCGGCCGCGGTGCTGGTGCACGATGCGCAAGGTAGCCTGGTGTACCAAAACCCAGCCATGCAGCAGTTGGCTCGCCACGCCGACCCGGTGGGCCTGACCGCGCTGGCTGGCTCGCCCGCCCGCGCCACCGAGGCCCCCGCGCCGCCCCCGGTGGCGGAAGCTCGCCTCACGCTCGGCTCGGGGGAGGTGCGCTGGGTGCAGTGCACGCACGGCCCGGTGCCGGCCCCGGGCGGCGGGCCACCGCTAGGGCTGGTGCTGGGCACCGATATTACTGACCTCAAACACGCGCAGCAGGTGTTGCAACGGGCCCGCGACGAGGCAGAGGCCGCCGCCCAGGCCAGGGAAGCTTTTTTGGCTACCATGAGCCACGAAATCAGGACTCCGCTTACGGGGGTGCTAGGCATGGCCGACCAATTGGCCAAAACGCCGCTCGACGGCCAGCAGCAGCAGCTACTGAGCATCATGCGCACTTCGGGGCATTTCTTGCTGCGCGTGCTCAACGAAACGCTGGATATGAGCCAGGTAACCAGCGGCAAGCCCGCGCTGGCGCACGCCCCCTTCGAGTTTTGCGAGGTGGCCCGCGAGGCCCTGGCGCCGCTGGCCTGGCAGGCCACCCAAAAGGGCCTCGACTTTCAGCTGCTGCCCGTGGGCGGGCCGGCCCCCTACCCGCAAGTGCTCGGCGATGGCCACCGCCTGCGCCAGATACTGGTCAACCTGGTCGGCAACGCCCTCAAATTCACCTCTCAGGGCTTTGTGCACGTGCGCAGCCAAGTGCTGGCCCGGGCCGCCGACAGCCTCACGCTGCAAGTAGAAGTAGCCGACAGCGGCATCGGCATGGCGGTCGGCGAGCAGGCGCGCATATTCGACCTGTTTACCCAGGCCAGCCCGGCCATCCGGCCGCAGTACGGCGGCTCGGGCCTGGGCCTGGGCATCTGCCGGGCGCTGGTGCAGCACATGGGCGGCACCCTCGGCGTGGCTAGCCAGCCGGGCGTGGGCAGCACCTTCACCTTCATGCTTACCCTGCCGCTGGCCGTGCCCGACCTGCGGCCCGCGCTGCCCGCCACGGGCGCCACCCGCGCCGGCGCCCTGGCCGGCCTGCGCGTGCTACTCGTCGATGACAATGAGATTAGCCGCAGCGTGGCCCGCTACCTGCTGCTGCACTGGGGAGCCACGGTGCACGAAGCGGGCAGCGGCGCCGAGGCCCTGGCCTCTTTTGCCGCCCACCCGGTGGAGGTGATATTGCTTGATATTGAAATGCCGGGCCTGAGCGGGCTGGAGATACTGGCCCAGTTGCGCCAGCACCCCGACCCGCGGCGGGCCGCCACCCCGGCCATTGCGCTCACAGCCAACGCGTTTCGGGCCGACACTGAGCGCTACCTCGCGGCGGGCTTCGCGGCGCACCTAGCCAAGCCCTTTAGCGAGGAAGGGCTGTATCAGCAGCTGGTGGGCTACTGCCCGGTGGCCGCGCCCGGCATCCCCGACCTCACGTACCTGCACACCCAGGCGCAGGGCAATGAGGCGCTTATTACGAAGATTATCAGCGCTTTCTTGCGCAACACACCGCCCCTGGTGCTCGACCTGCGCACCGCGGCCGACGCCGGCCACTGGGCGGCGGTGGCAAGCCTGGCGCACCACCTGCGCTCCAACATGCAGGTGCTGGGCATTCGGGCGGAGGCCGACTGCCTAGCAGTGTTGCAGGGGCCGCTGCCCGCCGAGCCCGGCCGCACTGCCCAGGCATTTGCCCACGCGGCCCGGCAGCTGGCCGACGGCCTGGCCACGGCCCTGCGCGTGCTGCCCGGCTACCTGCCCTAGCCAGGGCCCGCCTCAGAGGCTGCGCAGCCCTTGCAGCAGCTCGTCCTGGTACGACTTGGCCAGCGGCACCTCGTGGCCGGCCAGTAGCAGCACATTGTCCTCGATGCTATCAATAAGGTGTGTATTAACAATATAGGAGCGGTGCACCCGGCGAAAGTGAGCGAAGGGCAGGCGCTCGGCAATGCTCTTGAGCGTGTAGTGCACGATGAACTTCTGCTTGGCCGTCACGAGCGTCGAGTACGTCGACATGGCCTCGATGTAGAGCACTTCGTCGAAGTTGAGCCGCATCAGGCGGTTATTTACCTTCACAAACAGGTCGTGGCCAGCGGGCAGGAAGTCGGGGGTAGCGGCGGGTAGCGCCGGCGCGGGTGCGGGCACAGCCGCCGGGGCCGCCCGCCGCAGCTGAAACTGCCGCACGGCCTCCTCGAAGCGCTTGTACTCGACGGGCTTGAGCAGGTAGTCGGCCACATGCAGGTCAAAGGCCTCGAGGGCAAAGTCGCGGTGGCCGCTAATAATGATGACCGACGGGTAGGGCGCGGCCAGCTCCCGCATCAGCGCCAGCCCCGATAGCTCGGGCATTTCAATGTCGAGCAGCAGCAAGTCTATTTCGGGATGCGCCTGCAAAAAATGCAGTGCTTCGCGCGCTTTGGTAAACGAGGCAACCAGGCGCAAGCCCTCAGTAAGCCCAACCAAATGCTCGATTAAGTACAAGTCAATCTCGTTATTATCAACAATAACGCACGTAGCGGGGGCGGCAACAGCCATAAGAGATAAGGGTTAACTGGTTGTAAGATACCAATTATCCTACTGCAAAAGCTGCTTTTTGGGGAAGTTGAGCTGCCTACCTGAGTCGGGGCTAGCCCCAACCATACGTTTCGCCAATCAATTGCCGGCGAGCAGGAAGGCGGAGGGCGACGCGCCAGCCTAGTGGCGGGCGGTGGTAGCCGCCGGCCCGCTGGCCGCGGCGGGCCCATTATGCGTAAGTAGATAGTGGTGGCGCCACAGCACCCAAGCCAGCCCAATGGCCGCCGTCATGATGAGCAGCGTGTACACGATTCGGTCCTGACGGAGAAGGATTTCGGTGCGTTTCATAGGTAGTGGCGTGGGGCCGGCCCTTGAACGCAGGCGGGGCGCAGTAGTTGCCGGGCCGCCGGCTAGGCCAGGCCCAGGCTGGCTTGCAGGCCCAGCAGCAGTGCGTCTATCTGGTCGGCAAAGCTGTTAATCTGGTCGAGGCCGGCGCGCGCCTCCTCGATGTGGCCACGCTGGTAGCGGGTCGTCAGTTCCTGGCCCGTGTGCAGCATTTGCTGAAGCAGGCGCTCGGTTTCGCGCACTTCGGAGCGGGTGCCGTACGTAGGCTTGAGCACCGTCTGGACCCACTGGCTCAGGGGGCTTTCGGTGGGCGAAAAAAGTGCGGCATCGGCTTCGCGCACCCCGTAGAGCACCGAGCGCAGCCGCGACTTGAACAACACCTGCTTCACGCGGGCCTGCTGAAAGTCGAAGAGGGAAAGTGCCATAGCAGGAAAGAAACAAAGGACCGGGGCCGCGAGTAACTAACAGATAGAAAACTTCTTAGCACCCGATAAGCGAGCCGGGGCCGCCCATACCAGAGGCGTATAGAACGGCTCGCTCGGCGCAGGCGTGCACGAGGTCAGTTGCTTCTACGGCGAAAACCACGGTACCGGCTGGTTGGTTTTGCTCATTATGTGTGGAAATTAAGGGGCCGCCCGTACATTTTCTGGCGCGAGCCAGCCCCTGCACGGACGGCGGAGGGGCGCAGCAGCCCTGGCCAGCTACCTACCTGCGGGCAAAGATAGCCATACTAGCCAGCCGGCCTACCCCGGGCCTTGCCGGCTCGGAGCCCGGGCCCCGAGCCGGCGGGCACGAGTATCTTGCACGCCTATGGCTGACTATGGTGGGGTGGCGAACGGGCGCCGCTGGCAGCGCGGCCTGCCGCTGGCCCTGCTGGGGGCGCTGCTGGTGCTGGGGGCCAGCCTGTACCGGGGCTACGGCATGCCCTGGGATGATTTTGCCGACCACCAACTTGGCGTGACGACGGCTAGCTACGTGCTGCGCCGGCTCGCGCCCGCCGCGTGGCAGGCCCGCCTGCCCACCGACCCGCGCATTGCCTGGCTGCCCACCAGCGGCATCATGCACGGCCCCGTGCTCGAAACGCCGGCCGCCGTGCTGGGCTGGCTTTTTTACCCCAACCAGCCGGCCGGCTACTACGCCGTGCGCCACGGCTTCGTGTTTTTGGTTTTTGGGCTGGGCGTGGCGGCGCTGTATGGGCTAGGGCGGCTGCGCTTCGGCAGCCGGCGGCTGGCCCTGGTGGCGCCGGTGCTGCTGGTACTGTCGCCCCGGTTTTTTGCCGAGGCTTTTTATAATGGTAAGGATGTGGGCTTTATGGCCCTGTTTACGGTGGCGCTGTGGGCCATTGCGCGGCTGGTGCAGCGGCCCACGGTGGGCCGGGCGCTGCTGGCGGCCGGGGCCACGGGCGCAGCCATCGGGGTGCGAATGCCGGGCATTATGCTGCCGGGGCTGGCCCTGGCGTGGCTGGCGGCCGGGGCGCTGGCCCGGCCGGCGGGGCCAGCCGCCCCGAGGCGAAGCAGGCTGCTGGGGCTGGCTGGCCTTTACCTGCTGGCCACGGCCGGGGCCACGGTGGTGCTGTGGCCCTACCTGTGGGAGCACCCGGTGGCGGCCTTTGGCCGGGTGCTGGGCGTGATGAGCCACGTGCCGTGGTCGCGCACGGTGCTGTACTGGGGGCGGCTGGTACCCGCGCCCGCGCTGCCCTGGCACTACCTGCCGGTGTGGCTGCTGCTCACTACGCCCGTGGCCTACGTGGCGGCGGCAGCGGTGGGGCTGGGCGCGGTGGCGGCGCAAGTGAACCCAGCCGCACGGCGCAGCCGCTGGGGCTGGGCCGTGCAGTTCGACTGCGTGGTAATTCTCTGGCTGCTGGGCCCGCTAGTGGCCATTGTAGGGCTGCGCTCGGTGGTGTTTGATGGGTGGCGGCACGCCTATTTTGTGTACCCGGCCCTGCTGCTGCTGGCCGGGCGCGGGGTGCAGGTGCTGGGCCGGGCCGCCGGCCGGCCGGGGGCACGCGCGGGGCGGGCGCTGGCCGGGGCCGCCCTACTACTGCTAGCCGCCGATGGCGCCCGGTCCGGGTGGTTTATCGCGCGGGCTTATCCCAATCAACAGGTGTACTTCAGCTTTTTGCCCAGTAGTGTGGCCGAGCGGCTGTTTGAGCGCGACTACTGGGGCCTGAGCTACCGCTACGGGTTGGAGTGGCTGCTGCGCCACGACCCCAGCCCCGTCATCACCCTCACCGGTCCCCAACCCGAGCTTATTTATTTTAACTACCTCATGCTGACCAGCCAGCAGCAGCAACGCCTGCGGCTTACCAACGATGTGCGGGCGCGCTACTACCTCACGGCCTACCGCTGGCACCCGCAGCCCTACGCCGACACGCTGGGGCCCGAGGTGCTGGCCTACCGGCCCGGCGGCGGCATCAAGGCCCTCTCCATCTTCCGCCGCGA
>Ga0160428_1000029_pt1 | contig 191837 bp, 122 predicted proteins | sample SolpanmetagenomM_FD_108198 | JGI IMG/M metagenome (GOLD analysis project Ga0160428, IMG submission 108198) | Solar panel surface microbial communities from Lawrence Berkeley National Laboratory, California, USA - M | ecosystem: Engineered > Built environment > Solar panel > Unclassified ... | reverse complement strand
TGATGGACAACCTACTGATGGACAACCTACTGATGGACAACCTACTGATGGACAACCTACTGATGGACAACCTACTGATGGACAACCTACTGATGGACAACCTACTGATGGACAACCTACTGAGGATGGCGATCAGACGATGGTCGACGCTGCCGTAGAACCTGAAGATAATGGATTGAAGCGGAAGTTTGAAGAAGAGGCGGAACCAGAAAAGGTAAGTTTAACGTAGGGAAAGCATGCTAGGTAATATCCTGACATTTTGTTAGCAGGCAGCTGTTGAGGAAAAGGATGAAGAAGAGCCAACAAACAGAAAGAGAAACTCACGAGTCGATAAAAGGAGAAAATCCAGTACAAAGTCGGCTGCGGAGGATTCAACAACGGCCATGGTTGACATTGAAAAGCTTCCAAAAGATCGACACAATGTAGCTATCGCACTTGGTAAAGCCATTACAGAAGTCCTTACAGGCGACAATGATAAAAGGTAAGCCCTTTCTATATTACTCATATCTGTAATTAGCATACTAATTTTGATTTTTCTCAGTCGGGTCCCTGAGGGCGAAACTATCGACAGCGTTTCCAACCACTATGCTCAACTCATAGAATATGAGCTATTTATGAATCATGGTGGACCTGGGTCGCAATCTCAATATGGTAACCAATTCCGCACAATCAATGCAAATTTGAAAAGAAATCCCGTCCTTCTTGATCGTTTACTCAAGAAAAGCTTGACGCCAGCAGAATTAGCAACAATGTCATCACAAGACATGGCAAGCGAGGAATTGCAGCGTGAACGAGAACGGATAAAAGAAGAGGCTGATAAACAAGCCACAATGATTCAGGAAGACGATGACAAACCGCGAGTCAGAAGAACTCATAAAGGCGATGAATACGTGGATGAAGCCGGGACCACTGGTCCAATCACGTCCATATATCCTGCGCAGCCTGTTCGACCACAGGTTGACGAGGAGATGAAAGATGTAAAGGGCAGTCCAGAAGATTCTAAAGATATCAAGTCGCCAATCGGTCACGATGACGAGGCGATTTCTCCGGTGCATGAGCAACAACCAGATACAGTCAAGAAAGATCCTGAAGATGAGTCACGACGACAATCAGCTCAGGATTTTGATATATCAAATGTTTGGGCAAAGACAGCAGCAACAACCAACGCTGACGCTTCTGTAGCTCAGGCAACATCGCCATCGACGGCGTCCATCGCAATACCGACCACGACTATGGATGAAAAGGCAACTGGAGATGAAGACATTGATCGACTCTTGGCTGATGATGATCAAGAAGACGACAATTACTCTCCAGCTGAAGCACGTACGAATAGTGTCGATATCATATGGCAAGGACAATTGATTCAAACTGGTGTAGCGAGTCTAGCCACCTCTGCACGATTCGTCGCAGGTAATGACTTTTCAAAATGGATATCATGGGCAGACTTTTTACCGTCCACATTTGAGATTGAAGGTCGTCTTGATGCTACAAAGGCTGATGCTTATCTGTGTGGTCTACAATGGTCAAAGAAAGCCGATGTCACTGTTCTAGGTTTGACTTCTCAAGAGGACACAAAGTCTTTTGATGTTATATTTGATTATTTTCATTCTCGAGACAGGTATGCAGTTGGGAAGAAGGCTTTTGGCTGCTCTGATTACGTAAGAGATATCTATATTTCCCCTGTAGAAAAGGGTGGTAAATTACCTCCTCATATCGACCTTTTAGATTATTGTGGATTGACGATACCAACAACGGAAAGAATTCTATTGGCTACCTTTGTTGTCAATAAGCCTTCAAGTTGGGAACAGTCTGATGGTCAATCGTTTACTGCATCGTCTACTGCAGCACCTTCCAATCGAATGTCTTTACCTGGTCCGTTGGGTAGTCCAATCAACCAACAAGCCCCCAACTTCAGCCCCGCACCGCCTGGCACTGTTTCAACAAATGGTCAATATCAAAGTGCATTCCCTTCTACTACTGGTATATCATTAAAGCCGGCTGTAATTCAAATACTTGGACCATATGTCAACTGTCTAGTAGCAACCACAATCTTTGAAGCAACGAATGGAATGGTTGCAGAACACGAAGCAGCGAATATGAGACATATTTTTGAAAGAGACGCTAGGGCGACGGAAGATATGGAGATTTTTACTAGGATTTTGAATCCAGATCAATATCAGTAGTTGAACATTATGCTGTAATAGGTGTTATTTGGACATGTTTTTTATTCATGGATATATTACTGGCTTTTGTACCCATGGAATTTGTAAAAACTTTTGTGATTATATGAAATATTATTCTTTACTCGTACCTCGTCTTTATACTTGCAATATGATCAATGTGATATGTGTCCTTCGTATCAGTAGACTCGTTAGTCGTTTCTAATACTCATCTTCCTCATCATGTTCGTTGATTGATCGTAAAGTGATTTTTATTTTTTTAAACTTTCAAAATTTCCAACCACCATTTTCTTTACCAACAATTTTGATACATCTCGTCTCGCCTGAAAAATCTCCCGTCGTCTTGATAGAGTGTCACCATGCCCAAACGTAAACGCGAAGACGATCCCGTCTCTACACCCAATGTCCAACCGTCAGAAACTCGCAGACTCACACAACGCGCCGAAGAACAATTCCTCCAAAGCCAGGAAATACTCGGAAGTAAATTCAAAATCGCACGGGGCTTCGAGCGGCAGAAATTAAGTCGACGATTAAAAAACGCCAAGACGGGGAATGATAGGATGAGAATCGAGGGCGAGATCGAGTCGTTAAAGGTATTTCCATTTCTTCACCTCTTTTATTCGCCCTGTTGTATTTTCTGTGACTTCTTTTTCCCCCATACTGTACTCAATATCAATGTCGTGTGTCATTATGTCCGGCTAGTAGAATGGGATATATAAAACGGTAGAAAAAGGGAAGAGTGAAGCTGATTGATGTGTATATATTGTAGAATATGGATTTCGTATCTCAAGCGGGTCTTCATCTTCGTAAAACTCTACTAAAGGTCAAAGCTATCGCTACTTGTTCGTATTTACCGCCTAGTTTATCTTCTGATCCCGGGACGAAAGGACACGACACGACGAGCGCTAAAAGGGATGCGGTGGGGTTGAATGTATTTGCGAGATTGTGCAAGACTACGGTAGTGCAGGAAGTCATGTCTGGGTTGATTGACGGTGTGATGGCGGAGTTGAAACTTGGGAATGCTAAGGATGGAGGAATTATATCTGACAGGGAGAAAGTAATGGTGAAAAGTAATGATGGTAAAGACTCAAAAGGGAAAAAGGATGACGATGAAGAATTCAATGGATTTAGTTCTGAACTTGAGGACATGAGTAAATCAGATGATTTGAACGATGGAGACGACGATGTTGATGAATTTCAAGCCTTTCAATCACGTTTAGCATCTGATAGTGAAGAAGAGCAAGATCAAAAGGATGATGACGGCAAGTTAAAGACGTTATCTGATATACGCTCAAAGTTACTCCAAGGAAATACTGTATACTCGAATGATGACGACAAGACTTCATCATCACAGTCAGAAGATGATGATATTGGCCTTGTAGATGATTCGGACTTGGACCAACAAAGATCGTCTTCCCTCACTCCTTCCACTTCATCAGACACGATCCCAACTAAAAAAGCCAACCCAAAACCAGCTTCATCTACATTTGTCCCTAGTCTCACAATGGGAGGATATATTTCTGGATCTGACTCGGGTGTTGATGAAGAGTTTGAAGACAAGTCCAATCAAAAGAAAAACCGTCGAGGACAACGTGCTCGAAGAGCAATTTGGGAACAGAAATATGGTAAAGAAGCTAAGCATGTTCAGCCAGGAAGTGAAAGTAGAGCTGGAAAAGGTGATAATCGAAATGCAGGATGGGATGCAAGGAGAGGTGCATCGGACGAAACATCGTATAAATATGGTGCTGGACGTCGTGGAGGAGCTGGAAACGTATTTGGTCAAAGAGCCGGAAAAGTTTCGACGAGACCAATGTCGGACAAAAAGAATGATAGAGATGATACAGGGCCGTTACATCCTTCCTGGGAAGCGGCTAAGAAGAGAAAAGAAGCTGGTGGAATGCAGATGCCACAATTTGCTGGAAAGAAAATGACATTCGATTGAATGAAGTCTGATCTAAATCTTGGTATAAACTCTGTGACATGACGCTAGCTGGTCTGATAATGATTGTCTTTTGCGACGCTTCATCTTCAAGGAGCTTACTAGCTTCCTCAGATCTGGAACGAGAATGGTCTTTTTACCGTTCCTCACCTTTTGTCGGACCGAACTTGTCGGCTTTCTTGGTGTTATTTGCTTCAGATGGCTTTTCAGTCTTCCATGCCTGTCTTGAATATATTTCCGACTGTAACACGACCCGCTAGGCGCAAGACCATATTTACCACTCTTTCTACGAGGCTTGGATATACCGTCATCATATTCAGCACTGAGCTGTGTTTGAATATGCTTAGATACAGTGTCGAAATGGATTCCTCCCCATCCATCTGGTAAAAGTCTGGCAAACCTATTGAAGATATCACAGCGCGTTCTCGTGTCGGTTATCTGATGTGATATCGTCTGCTGCACCTCAATTACAAACGTTTCCGTGGTAGTTTGACCTATTTTATGCAGATTGATAAGACTGGCAATGGTCTTATAAGCGATTTCCGACAAATTTCTGAGGCGCGTGATGAAGTCAAACGCGAGCAAAGGCTTGATAGATGGAAGTGTCGGTTTTTCTGGCGTTGATGCTGTCGACAATGGTGCTGCTGATGATGATGCTGTTGATTGATCTGACAGATTGGATGCAACATCTCTTGATGATGCCAACCCAACAAGATACTGATATTGTCGCTTCAAGTCGACTTCAAAGACGTGTACAGATGTGTCGTCATTCATAGTTGATGCACAATGATATTTGGTCAGAGATATTTATTTGATAGAAGCAAGGATGACTCATTATGTGAGAGAAGGAATGCGATTGCAAGGCTCTTTGCAAAGTTTGCTGTATTGTGACTCCAACTCACATCCAAATGCAAAATTTTCATTCATCAATAATTATCTTCAAAGTGAATGTGAACATAATACTTGAAGAACACATAATTTGACCAATCACATATCAACAAAATGTTAATCAAAGATTTCAGTGATGTATGCTCGACTTTCTATATCGTATCTTACATCAGATATTCGTGTGTTGATTGACTGTGCTTATTATCTGCGTCCTGATAAGTTTACTCGTTTAAGATAAATTGAATGCAGGAAGTGAAGTAAAGTGACCATTTCCCCGCATAGTTTGGTCCTCTATAAAATCCTCTACCACAACCATAATAAACAACGTGTGATAGAACCGGAAGCAATTGTACTTCAATTAATGCCCATTTAGTTCAACTCTTCATCACAACTATATGCAGGCCAATAGGGGCTATGTCCCTCCGAGGCCTCCTCAAAGGATGCCTCCTCCGGGTAAAATAGCATCATTGGCGCATAAATTTGATAGAGCTGACATCTAGCCAGGACAACAACAACCATATCCACAACAACCGAACCAAGCGCAAGCGCAAGCACAATCACAAGCAGCAATAAATGCACAAAGACAACAACAAGAAATGGAGCGTCGGGTCGAAGAACAGCGAAAACAACGCGAGATAGCGCTACGACCCACCGACCGCAACATTTCGGAAAAGGTAGCCGACATTACGATTGGAGATGGAGTGACGCGATATCAACAATTAAGAGACATGGAGAGGCGGTTAGACGGAACTATGATGCAAAAGCGACTGCAGCTTATGGATACCTATCGACCAAGATGTGAAAATGAAGGAACACTTCGGATTTGGATCAGTAATACTGCCGAAGGTCAACCATGGCAAGTCATGGAAGAATCACGGACGGGATTGGCGGAAGATGGAACATTTGATCTGTCCGATGCGAATCAAGCTACCTATCGCGTAAGGATTGAAGGGAGAGTTGTTGCAGAAGAAGACGATACAAGTTCAAAGTCTGAAGAGATCAATGCCCATCGAACACGAATGTCAGATTTCTTCCGCGCAATAAGTATAGATTTCGACCGAGACGCTTCTTTACAACCAGATGGATCGAATAGTATTGAATGGAGAAGACCAATCAGTGACCCGCGTCAAGTCAACAATACAGAATCAAGCTTCGATACTCTTGAGTTTTCCAGACGGGGCGACGAGGAGATTAACATGACGATTAATCTTTATCGCGAATGTCAACCTCCACGATTCAAACTCAGTCCACCGCTCGCAGATCTATTGGATATGGAAGAGGGAGATACTGCATCTGTGATAGCTGCGATATGGGACTACGTGAGGATCATGAATTTACAAGAAGACGACGAGCACAGAAGATTCGTATGTGACGAGCGGCTGAAAGGAGTAAGTCCTCATTCCCCTCCATATTCATCAACTCCTAACGTTATATTTATAGATCTTCGGTCTGGACACAGTTACATTTCCGCAACTACGAGAAGTCTTGCTCGGTCAACATCATCTCACAGATCTACCTCCCATACAACTTCCCTATACAATCCGTCTTGACAAAGAATACCTCTCTCCCAACGACACTTCTTCGTCGTCGTCGTCGTCTAATATACCCTCTGCACCGACGATCTTCGACCTTCGAGTCCCACTCCCTTCTAATACAGACAATGCGGTACAAGCCCTCTTACATGATCCAAATCATATCCAGACTTTACAATCTATACAAAGAATAGACAACGATCTAGCGGTGATATGTCAAAGTATATCCCGCGCTAGTAGGAAACATGCATTTTTAGATGAAATGAGTAAATCTCCTGCAGAGTTTATACGGAAATGGGTTGGAAGTCAGAAGCGGGATTTGGAAATGGTTCTTGCAGAAGGTGGCAGAGGGTATGGTGAAGATGGTAGTCTACCAGATGAGATGAGGAGAGGTGGTGAAAGGGGTGTTTGGGGAAGTGATGGGGTTAGAGAAGGAGTAGGGGTTTGGTTAGCCAGAGCAAAGGTTCGATAATAATTTTCCATGACATTCGAATAAATAATGCAAATAAAATTGCATGCTGTATAACTACTTAGATTCTTAACTAGATAATGTCATAAAGTTACAGGCTCTACAACAGCCATGATGTGAATCTATCCTAGACTTTAGATAGTCTAGTCGATGATCACGATTCCGGTGTCAATAGTCATTCCTTTTGCCATTAACTTACGTCTCTTTTCGGGAGGACATGGAGTTCCTTGATCAGGATCTGGTTTAATCTGCACTCCTGGTGAAAGACGATAATGCATGTTTCCACCCAACCCCGAATCATGAGGAGTTCTTGGTTGTTGAATTTCTTTAGGTGTCTCAAATGAGAAGAATCCTCTCTTTTGTACACTTGGAGGTGTCGCATAGTTCGAGTCAGAGGGTGCAAAAATAGTATCGGAACGAGAATCAGAAGATGCTTGATGGACGATATTAGGTCCGCCATTTTGTAAGCGAGGACTGTCAATCTGATGGTTGGGAAGGTCGATATCTTGATCATCGATGTCTGCACTGAACTGATCTTCAACAACAGCATTTGATGCAATCGCGTTTGGGCATCCAGTGATGTCATCAAATTCGTGTTCATGATAGGTACAACCAATTTTATGAATTCCGAAAGGCGGTTCCCCATCGATCACCCAGGATGCGCGTAAGTCGAAAAGTGCACATGTGAGTTCCATAAGAAAATCTTCCGGACAATATGCTCTGTCCATGTTTTGGAAGAAATGACCGTTACCTGACCAAGCAAAAGCATCAACGACAAGGCGGCGAAGTGGTGAACTTGGAGGCGTGGCAGTGAATGTAAGCTTAATCATTGCTGGCGGAGGATTTTGAGAAAGTCGAAATTTGGTAGCAATAATATCTATAATTTCATTTTGGAAAAGGGGTGATTGGAGGAAATCACCCAAGATATAGGCGTGACAGTATTCCAGATACGCCATATCAAATTTATTGTCAGGAAATCCAGTCTTCAACCAGTCCGTGAACATTTCGAATATTTGTGCAGATGTTTTACCTGCAGGGATTACCACTTTATCCTCCTTTTTCAGCCAAAGGTCTCTTAATTGGACTTTGAAGTAAGCCGAATTGGCACGAAGTAATTTTGATGACAACTTAAAGTCCACTTCACCGACTTTGACTGTAACATGTTGAGGAACCGAACTATACAGTGTATCAGTGAAAATGTTATCAATGATATATGAGTCTCGTACTGATAAGCTCCAGAAGCTGCTTTCGTGGCAGAAGAGTGATACGAAGTAGTTTTCACCTTATCCGGGGCTTCATGTCTAAATAAGCCGTGGTCAACTACACGTCCGCGGGAATCTGCAATAGGCATTGGACCAGCCATGCCAAAGCTCGAACGAGGGTAAGAATTTGACGATAAATTCTGCATTATATCGACACTATGATAATATGCTGTGAAAAAATGTGATAAAGAAAGTAGAGAAGAAGAAAAGGAGTCAAGAAGAAAAGGAGAGTATTAAATACTTGTAAAGATAATGAAGATGGGACAAGTGAACAAATTGAGTCAAGTGAACAACGTGCGATAATTCATTGCACACTATAGCAACATGGTGGGAATGGTGAAGTGGAGTATCATCGGCACCATTAAAGTGTTATTTACATCTGTATATATACTTACTTGTATCAATACATGCCGCCGACTTACTTCATGACGTGTATATAATAGTTGACTTGTCGTAACATTCACGAATGAAAACAAAACATCAAAATTATAGGAATATTTTATGCACGACCCCACATGCTTCCAACTTCCTTCCTCATTACTTTCAAATAAAATGAAGTGATGTTCTTAAAGATAACTCATTTCACATGAGTAAATTGACCTTAATAGTCTGCTTATGTCTGGCTCTGGCTTTCTTTGTATCAGTCATAACATTTGGGGCACTTCCATCATTTAGGTACAATCAAGCATTATGAATAGCATCTGTAAAACCGGCGTTGATTTTGAATGAATAGGAGAACACCATTAGGACTATGCAATCGAATTGTGACATTCCATATTCCATCCTTGCTCAAACATATTGATCAACGTTATTTTGATGGTCGCATATCCTCTCAATCATCTCGTATATTCAGATATTTCTTCTATACTGCCAACCCATCTATTCTGGTATGTCCCTTCCATCCTATTCTGTTTCCTCATTGCCTCTGACTCGCGTCACAAGATCTTCTATCTTACACTCTTGACAACATGCATCTTTCTTTTCCTATACGATACTTTTTCACAATTGACACTCCTACAAATCCTACCCATTCCATTTGTAGTTATTGCTCCATATCTCCTCACATATCGCTGCGCTATCAACCATGAAATCTACATTACTACGTCGAACCACTCTTCACGTATGACTGATTATCCCTACGATTACGCTATCTATCATCCGGGAAAGATCTGTAGGACGTGCAACTTTATCAAGCCAGCAAGAAGCAAACATTGTTCATTATGTCGAAGATGTGTAGCAAAAGCAGATCATCACTGTCCATGGGTGAATAATTGTCTGGGAAGGGATAATTATAGTTATTTTCTAGCACTACTTGTCAGTCTAACGCTTCTAGAAGTTTACGGTGCTTGGCTAGGATGGAGCATCTTGTTGGGGAATTTCGACTATCGCTTATCACCAACTGCAACGGTCTTTAGCATGGACTTTTTGTCAGATTTGGGACTCGTCATCATTGAATTAGCTGATCAAGGAGGGCTGTCTGTCGCTGGTGTAACCTTTTTAGCCACATTAACTGCACCTTTACCTTTTGGGTTTTTGGTGTTTCATCTCCACCTTATTTCAAAGGGTATGACGACTAATGAAAGTGACAAATGGAACTGGCTTGCGGAGGACATTGACGACGGATTGATCTGGAATGCAGATCGATCCGAGATCAGATCTTTCGAACAACAGATTGGGAAAAGTCGTGGACTCGACAACAATACACAGGTTGATGTCTTCACTAATTGGCCTTTGACCACGAATCAATACGTATGTAGGACGAAGAACAACCTCGCGCCACCAGGATACGATGGGCTTTATACAAAAGTGGAAAATCTCAAAGCAATAGATAATTTGTACAATCTCGGGTTTTGGAAGAACATGATATATATAACGAAAGGTCTTTGACTTTGATTGTTAATTCTATTTTTAGTCTTCACCCATACCGGCTCCGCTGCCTGATGGTGTCTTTTTAGCACCACATATGTCATCCACTCGTAGTAACAAACAAGCACTCTCCAATGCCGTTTTGATACTCTGTAATTTTACACCTTTAGGCTCCCATATCCCGAATTCCTTCATGTCGACGACTTTACCAGTGTCACCGTCCACACCCCAGGTACTGTTTCTTTTGATTCTCTCGTCATCATCAATGGTTTCTGGTTCATTGTTTTCCGGGTCATTATTTTCCAAATGTTTAGCGCGTAATTGTGTCAAAACTCGTACAGGATTGTTACCTGAATTTGCTATGAGTTGTCTAGGTATTACTTCCATGGCTTCAGCAATCGCTCTGTATGGCCATTGTGCAATGCCATCTACAAATCTGCTACGTCTTTGTAAAGCTATACTTACGGCCATTTCTGTGGCACCTCCACCTGGGCTGAGAAATGGATCCGCAACTACATTGCGTGCGACACTCATTGCATCAAGTAAATTTCGTTCGATTTCGTTTAATATATCCTTGCTTGGCCCTCTGAGTAGTAGAGTGCATGCCTTGGGGTTCTTGCACTGTGTCAAAAACGTATAATACTCATCTCCTATCTTGCTAATCTCAAATAGACCACACTGGGTACCTACGTCCCCATCTTGTAGATCTTGGACATTGTTCACGATTGTAGCACCTGTAGCACGGGCTATGCGATTGTTATCCGTCTTTCGTACTCGTCGCAGTGCGGTAATGTTTGCCTTGAGTAAATAATGTTGAGCGAGATCCGAGACACCCTTTTCTGTAATGACCAAGTCCGGCTTGACCGCTATGATGGCGTCGCACATGGTTTTTATCTGCTCCTCTTCAATCTGTAATATTCTGTTCCAATCTTCCTCTTTACTGATTTCCACGTTTGTCTGCGATTCTCCCTTTTTATATTCTAATGTGCAATCGAGGAGAACGACACGGGGATTTTCGATGCGACGACGCATCTTGGGATGTGTGATATCTTTATTTACCATGACTCCGTCCAAAACTTGAGAGTCTTCGATTTCACCACCAGGAACCTTTTCTACCTTTGCGTATCTCTTGATATCGACTTCTGGCTTCACACCACCAACATCAAAAGACACCGTTCTTACTGCCTTTAGAGCAAGATTGCACATCAAATCTGACCATCTTGACACAAATTTTGTCCCTATAGAAGCTGAAATGAGCTTATACATCGCATTGTCATCTGAAATGTCCACTGGCTGAGATATTTTCTCTACTATCTCAATTGCATCGGCGAGAGCGCGCTTGAAAGCTTTTATGATGTCCACAGGATGTATATTTCTCTCCAATTGCTGTAGAGAAAGTGCAAGAACTTCTCCCGCTAAAATTATAACGCTAGTTGTCCCATCTCCGACCTCTTCATCTTGCGTTCTTGCTAATTCAATCATACTTTTTGCAGCCGGATGAGCTACTTCAATCTCCCGCAATATAGCGTGACCATCGTTTGTAAGTACAATTCCGCCTAAAGGATCGAGAAGCATTTTCAACATGGCTTTTGGACCTAGACATGATCGTATAATATCAGCCACACTATTGAACTGTCAGCAACGTTCTCAATTCGCTACAAGAAACCTACGTCTTTGCGGCGGTTATGTTTGACAATTGGGCTTTGCGACCAAATTGACGCTCGCCTGTAGCGGTATCTGACGAGATGGTCAATCAAATGTATGATATGCATGTTTCACGTAGGAGACTTACTCATTACCACGACCGGCGCCTGCATTTTGAGTGGTTGTCGTGAAAATGCTTCGTCTAATAGTCAAATGATGGTTGCGAGCTTCAGTACTTCCAAGAAATTTCCGCGCTCGAATAAACATCCTCATCGAGTCAGGTCTTACGGCCATATAGACTTCAACGAGTCATGTATATTCTCCCGCTGTCGATGGATTTTATAGTTCATGTCCCCCGCAATTGACTCAACCCAATTCTGCGGTAGGAATGTGGGGAAACATCTTTTTGCATTTCACAAAGGAATACAGTACAGCACTGTACTTCTTTACTGCAATTATCTCACACGGCAATTTTGTATGACTGACTGCGAAAACATTCTACTTATTCTACTCAACATCGACTTGTTTCCAATACCGAAAGTCGACATATTACACCAACATAAGCTGTTGAGTAGCGTGAAGATTGAGACCTGACATATTGACCGCAGATTTTAATAGTGTTTCATTAATTATCCCACATGTTAAACCTCAATAAACCAGCAACATGACCACAACTCATGATTTATTTGCCGATGGATATTTCCCCAGTTCTAATATCATAACATCCAACATCAATTCTCTTCCCACACCACCCGCGTCAAATGAATCATCATATCCTCCAACACCTAGCGAAACATCTATAGTCGGCCGTAAAAGGGGCAGATCCGAGTTCGATTCGACAGAAGATGAAAGGTTAGATGGTTCCCTCGTACTTGAGCAAAAAAGCGCGATATTACCGAATCAAAATGAAATTATTTATGGACCTGGAAGAACAATTGGTTATCCTAATGATCCTTCTGGACATTTTGTAATTCCAGACAAGAGTGCGATTGACGAAGCCGCAAGACCTGTTACGTCGACCCGCAAGTCTCAAAGGCTCGATTTATCAACGTTGTTACCACAATCACCCTCATTGTCATCACCAAATGATTGTTTTAGTCGCACGCCAACCTTGGCGCCACATATCGACCAGGCAAGTCTCCTTCTGGGAGTTTCTTGGTCAAGAATGGATGCGACAGATTCAACACAGATTAGTCAACGCGCTTACTGTCGTTGGATTGATAGACACTATCCAAATCTCACAAATATCGAGGTTTGGTTCGAAAATAGTGCTATCCCCGGCTATCTCGGCAAGGCCACCTGTACAGACAACAATACCACTTCATTCTACTTGTGGTCATATGATTTACATCAAGCGATATTCATTACTGAGAATGCTTCCGATCTCGTCATCAAATTAAGTCAGCCACACATGTCAGTTTCTCAAGCAACTGAAAAGTTATATGCTGATGTACAATCGGTCGTCGAAGCATCGGCGGCGAATGCAGCTATTGTTCGTAATGATCCGTTTGTCAGTGATCAGAATTCAACCGGAGCTGCCGGAATGGATCTTGATTGATTGACAAGTCGTATCACTCAGAAATTTCATAAATGTACAAAAGTTCTCAACTATGGATAGCATTGCTTGGAGTTCAAATATCTACTTGTATTATTATTGGAGTTTCGGTAGTCTATAATTCCTTTGAATATACTCATTACCTATAAAACATTCTAGTGAAATATGTGCATATCGCGTTGTAGTGTTTCGCCCTCAAATTTATGAAATTGCGTCATACAACAGTGCTTTACCTAACTTGGATGATATTATTTTTCTCTTTGTCTGTCTTTACAACTTCGTCAAGTAGCTCGAAATCAGGACAATGTTGTTTCCAGCATACTGTATACTGCTGATATGCAGCTTGATCTTCGCCGCCAACGCCACACATACATCAAATTGGGCTGTTCTAGTGTCAACATCTCGCTTCTGGTTCAATTACAGACACATGGCCAATGTTCTATCGTTATACCGCACTGTAAAGCGCCTCGGTATACCAGACAGCCAGATCATCCTGATGTTACCCGACGACATGGCATGTAACCCTCGCAACACCTTCCCTGGGGCGGTCTTCAATGACAAATCCCGCGAACTCGATCTATACGACGACAAGGAACAAAAAGGCATCGGCGGGATCGAGGTCGACTACCGCGGCCACGAAGTCACCGTCGAGAACTTCATCCGCCTGTTGACAGATCGATGGCCGGCGGACTATCCACGATCGAAACGCCTCATGACGGACGAACGATCGAATATCTTAATCTACATGACTGGACACGGCGGGAATGAGTTTTTGAAATTCCAAGACGCAGAGGAGATATCGTCTCCGGATCTGGCGGATGCGTTTGAGCAAATGTGGGAGAAGAAACGGTATAATGAGATGTTGTTCATGATCGATACGTGTCAGGCGAATACAATGTATAATGCCTTTTATGCACCGAATATTATAGCAACTGGGTCTTCGGCGTTGGATCAGTCTTCGTATAGTCACCATGCGGACCAGGATGTTGGTGTCGCGGTCATTGATAGGTGGACGTATTATAATCTAGAGTTTTTGGAGACGTTGGTCACAAGTACGAGCAGTAATGTCACGTTGGGTGAGCTGTTCGATAGTTATGATCCGGTAAAGGTACACAGCGATGCTGGGATCAGGTATGACTTGTTCCCTGGTCAGGAAGCTGAAGCAAGGAAGAGGAGGGTGGTGGACTTTTTTGGTAACGTGCAAGGCGTAGAGGTCGAAGGTGAAAACAGTTTAAGAGATGCAATCTCGAGCTGGCAAGAAGATTTGGAAGCCTTGAAGAAGTTGGTAGAGAGACAACAGAAAATCATGCCTGTAGTTCAAGATGAAGACGTTCAATCCTCCAAGCCGACGGATAATGTCAACGGCAAGGAAAAGATTGGGCAGATGACAGGATTTACCGCGATCAAGGACAAATCTCAAACTACGGTGCAAGCAAAAGCAATTGCGATATTAGCCGGAGTCGCGACATTGTGGGCAGCGGCCACATTTCTGGATAAATAAACTAACTAGGGATTTCTATTCGTCTGGAATTCACACATTGCAGAATCAACGCCGCTCGCCCATCTCATTCCTCTTTGCCAGCTGTAGGGTAGTATGGATATTATCTCAATGAGATTGGTATACAAAGGCATCGCTATTATACCACTTCGACCAGATTCTATTTTAGACACGATCGTTGACGCTAAATGTGATGTTCGAACGATCGGTCCCAGAAAATTGTTTGGTGGCTTGACGCTCGAAAACATCGGACTATCCAATTGACCGGATTTGACAAGGATGGTTTGTATTGACGAGCCTTCAGTGACTCTCAGTTCGGCGCCTAGAGAAGAGTGCATAGCTATAACTCCAGCCTTTGTTGCAGCATAATCCGACAAATTTTGAGGACCAATAGCGCCAAGGACAGATGCGATAGTCACGATTGTACCTCCATTCTTATTTCGAAGCATGTCGGGTACAAACGCCTGTATAGTTCGGAAATGAGAGACTAGATTAATGGCAAATTTGCGCTCGACCGCACTCATGTCAAGCTGAAGAAGAGGTTTACCGTTGACAATCGCTGCATTGTTGATGAGGATCGTAGGTTCACCAAACTATTATATGTTTAGTTAATCATTCAGTGTTTGATATAGTCATCACTACCTCTTTCATTATATTTAGTCTCGCTTGTGCTACTTCCGCATCATTCGTCACATCTGTCTTGTAGTATTTCATGCCTCGATATAACAAAGACTCTTTAGTCGGTGGCACAATGTCCAATATCGCTACACGGACACCTCTATCGACTAATAACTTGACAATCTCAAATCCCAAGCCTTGACTTCCACCAGTGACGACGGCAATCTCCTTTCCATCAGTTAAATCTACATTGCGAGTCCAAGTGAGCCAATTGTCTGTTATCCTCACTATCCAGAAGATAGCATGACATGTAATGAGAAAGGTCAACCAGCGAATTGACTTGGCATTGTGATGATACCCTAGAAGCGGAGGTCCGAGAACTCCGCAGGTTGCAAATATCAGAAAATATCTATGAAAGGTGTTGATCAGCCAGTCAATTGTGAGAATATCGTACATGTCATTGTCTTTTGAAGTTGTCATGAATGAGAAGCAGCTCGCATGGATCTGTGGGGAGATGTAGAATGTAACTTTTTTCTGAATAGCGGGGCAAAGAGATAAAAATCACTTACCCTTATGGATTACTGATTTGTACATGTGCAGTCGCAACAGCATTATCTAAGTTTTGACATTATTTATTGTGCGGTATGGCACGAGTGGTTTCTTGTGGTTTTCCAGATCAGATTTCTCGTTCTTAATGGTAAAAATGTCATGACAAATACCAATCAAATTTATATCGATACTGGTTAATAATTCAACAAACATACATACTTATTATATCTACCAGAAATGGCGCTAGCAGAAGCACACGAAGAAGATGGCAACATGTATAGTACATTCATTCGATTGGCATTCACACCATATACAATACATTTCAAATCACCAAGATATATGAGCGATGAGATAATGCGAAAGATAGATACAAGAGTAGTGAAATGGACTTTGAAATTGACTGGCGCCAAAGGATACATACGGTAGGATTATTGTTCTGTGACTACATGAACCATTCTGACAGTCGTTAGTAATTCAATTGGGACGACAAGACTTTTTTGGGAAGAACTTACTTTATTGTTCAGTACAGCCATCATATCTCTCGAGCGAAGGTCGTTCGGACAATGGGATCCGTCTTCAGTCGACTATGAGACGACTTCTAGCGCTTTGATTGCCTCTGTGTATCCCGGTCTGTACAAAGATGTTGGAAGATTGAACTACCTTGTTATGATAGCCAGAAATGTACTTATTGCAGGAGAGAAAGTTCAGGATTTATGCGCAGAGTGCGAATTTGATCAACAAATTTTCAAATTGATCAATTGTTGTGTGAGGGTAACCGCGCCCGGATACGATGGAGAACCAGGTCACCCTGATGAGGAGAAATGGCAGGCGACTGTCAATGAATTCAAGAAACTTCTGATAACTTGCGTACAATTCTTAAATAACCTATGTGCTAGGAATGAAAGGAGAAAACTAATCCTTTGGGGCACGTTATTTGATGTTGGCGATGTTCTTCCAGCTCAGATATTTGATGGATCAAAGATATCTCGAAAAGGTCGTAGGAATGAGCATAATCTAGAACAGCGATTTAAACATGATATTCGTCGATCTTTTTCGGAAGGTGATGCCGATAGGATGGCATCTAAACTTGCATCTCCAGAATTACAAGATAGTGGAAGGTTTGATAATACAACGACATTCAAAAATGGAAGTCAAACATCAATACAAGGATATGCAATGTTTGTGAGATGGATGAAGGACAAGGTTAACCAAGAATCTATAGGTGAAATTGGTCCAGAGGAACTTGGCAGAGAAATGGCACGGAGATGGATACAATTGTCAGATAAGGAACGTCAATTGTGGAAATTACGAGATATGAATGCTACAAATTCTGGAGGGAAATTGGTCAAGAAAGACCAAGCAGTTGATAATTTTGAAATGCGACTAACCGCTAATATGGCGATCAAAGCATTGGAAATTGCAAAAGCGGATCTGATGGATCGTGTAGCACCGATGGACTATGCAGTACCGGGTGATTTTGCCGAGATTCAACGATTATTAGAAGAAGAGGAAAAGGCTAAACTTCATCAAGAGGTTGATTCTAGTGATGACAGTAGTAGTTCATGTTCTGCTGATTACAGTATCGATGAGCATGGTAATCGGGTCAAAGAAATGCCTACAGAGGGATATCATGGTAATAGTGAAGACGGAAGAGGTCTCTTGACAGATGTGCCTCTTATCCTTGGTCCTTCCGAGATTGAGGTTTTACCAAACCTGATTATGTCTGGTCTGATACCTCAGCCCGACTCGAACTTTACGGATGATCAACTAAATGCATTGATTGATATGCATACTGTACGATGTCATCTCTTACTCTCACATGAAAATGGAAGGAATCTATTACGTGAGTTGTTAATATTTGTGGCTGCTTGGGATTTGCGAGAAGAGGAATTGTATTTTAAATTTATGGTCAAGATCATGGAAGCTATACTTGTAAGCGGCTTGATGCCTTATGCTTACCATGCTTTTAGAGAGTAAGTCTTTATCAGAGGTGAATTATGCTAGAAATACTAATTATATATAGTCAAAATACAATTCGGGCAAAGGATATCATTTCTCCTGCACAGGCCGTCATTATGAAACTTCTTACAAATATATTCCGATATTCAGCTGAAAGTAACAAGACTTATTTGTTAGAAACAGGCAACACACCACAACCAACGGCGGCAGAAATCCATACCGTCAATTATATCTTTACCGAATTACGACAACATATTATTCCACAAACATGTTCTTTGATTCATTTACAAGGTAAGATACATGACGGAACTGCGACTAATGAACAATTTCCTATGAATTTGTGGGATATGGAAAGAATGTACGAAGGAGTGTATCAATATCTCGAGTTTTTTGCCGTCTTGACAGAAGAACAGACTTGGAAGGATGTAATGGCTAAATGGGAGGTTGCCAGTGAATTGGTCACGATACTAAAAGAATTAGAAAGAGCGATACCGAAACTAAATCCAGGTCCACAAATATCTGTAAATACAGAGAAATCGGCCAAAGGCAAGACTGTCGTTCAAAAGATTGCAGCCGCACCAACAGGGAAAGGTGACGAGAACACATCTTTTCAAGAAGATGCACATGATGAACCTTCTGATTTTGAGTGGAGAAATCTGAAAAAGTTGACCGTATTAGTTCTATCATCACTAATATGGAAGAATAAACTTGTACAAGATCAAGTGCGAGAATTTGGTGGACTCGAAGCACTTGTAGGATGTTGTAGACATGACGAACATAACCCGTATATAAGAGAACATGCGATTATGTGTCTACGATTCGCTGTAGAAGGAAATGCTGCCAATGCTGCAGCTATAAGATCAATGGCGGATGGGTATATAAGGCGTGCTACACCTGCTCTAGAAGTTCCGAAAGAAGTACTTGATACTCAAGGATATGAAACTTTTATGGACGGTAAAGGTCAGGTCGGATTAAGACGCAAAGAATCACATCATGATCAATCGACATCTGCTGCGTTACAAGCTGCTGCAGCACAAGCCATACATGGAGCGCTGGCCAGTACGGCATTACTCAAGACTGAATTGGGTAAGAAAATGTCTACGAAAATGGCCGTAGAAAGAGCGGCCGAGTTGATGCAAACTGCTTTGGAAAGTCTACCAATGGCTGCTGCATTAGATAAGGATAGTAGAGAAGTTATTGCAAAACTTAACAAAGCAGCCATGGAACATGTAGATCTTCTTGGACCAGAATTATTAGACATGAAAGACCATCGATGATGATATGGTTTTATCATTAATGAATGTTTATATTATTTTTATTTCTTTCTTGCCAATACTGTTTGTACAGCTTTTAATACTCGACTGTGTAAATTTAGCGGAGCAGCTACTATACCGGCCGGATGATCACCGAGATCTCTTCCGAGACCAAAATCCAATCTTTTTCCATTACTGTCCGTGACCATTCCTCCAGCTTCTCTGACTATTAGATCTCCAGCAGCATGATCCCATATTTTCTCTCTATAATCGGCCTTTACCATGAGTCTAAGGTAAATATCTCCGGCACCTCTAGCTATACTTGCATATTTAGCCTGACTGTCTAATCTCACACTTTTCTTCGTGATTCCCAATTCCTTTGCGATATCGGCGTGATCGGAATGGTTACTATGCGCCCCCTCCACACCTTCACAGAACACGGCTTGTGTGATATCCTCCACATGTCTCATGGATATTTCATGTCCTTGACTATACATTCCTTTCGTAAGCGGTCTTGCCATAGCACCCTGCCCTTCGACGGCACTGAACAACACCCCTTTCGTCACATTTTCACCATCGTGTTCGTCGAGCGACACGTTGTCATCGACCGGTAGATTCGGACAACTCAACGCTCCGACTTTAACCACTCCGTCTACAATCAGCGCTAGACAAAGTGCATATTGGCCGCGCCGTAAGAACCCTTTCGTGCCATCGATCGGATCGATCGTCCATATCCGTCTTCCGGGGCCTCTACCACCAAGACTCTTTCCTGCGTCCAACAGCGTCAAGATCTGAGATTTACCTTCTGCATCATCGTCTGGAAATGTTCCTAGCTCATCTCGTTCTAGTTCTGCATCGTCGAGTTTGCTGTGTCGGATAACGTCGAGGATGTTGGATAATACCCCGTCTTGCGTCTCTAGTTGTGAAGATTCTTCTTCGGCTATGATTTCGTCGTGTGGAAAAGCATGGCGAAGAGATGAGATGATGAGGGCTTGAGAGGCAAAGTCGGCGGATGTGACGGGGGATGTATCGGATTTTACTATCGTTTGGGTATTTGAAGGCGATTTGGAATTGTGTGGAGTGATGGTGTTAAAGACGCGAGTTGTGGCGATTGAAGCTCGAGTAAGTGTTAGAAGAGCGTGGTGAAGTTCTTTTTCGTAAAGTGCCATGTTGTCTATCTTCTTTCATGTATATATTTGGGAGAAAGTGAAGGTGAAGTTGAAGGTGAAGGTGACGAACTCGCTTCGATATGACGTCACGTGGGTTCGTTTCCGGCTGACAACCTCGTCTTTTGTACTTGGAGAACAAACAGCTTAGATATAGAACTTGCACAAAAGGGAATCATGGCTGAAGGACTGTTCTATAATGTTAGTAACGGCTATATAGAAGGGATAGTGAGAGGTTATAGAAATAATCTACTGAACGGTCAAGCATATAACAATCTTACACAATGCGATACAATCGATGGTAAACTCCACACTTGCCCTGTAACAATCATCTATCCATTACTGACATCAGTATTTTCTAGATGTGAAACTACAACTAGGACCAGCATATGGCGATTTCCTCTCTACACTCCCTCCCAACCCTTCTACTTCCGCATTAGCAGACAAAGCTCTTGACAAACTAGTTTCTGAATTCCGTTACATCCAAGCCAACGCCACTGGATCCCTGTCCAAATTCCTCGAATACATCACATACTCTTACATGATTGACAATGTCGCACTTCTCATAACAGGCACACTACACGACCGAGACACTCGAGAACTTCTCGACCGATGCCATCCGCTGGGACAATTCGAAACAATGGCCGCGTTATGCGTAGCCAGTAACATTGAAGAACTTTACAATTCAGTACTGATAGAAACGCCCCTAGCTCCGTTCTTCAAAGGTTCCTTATCACACCAAGATCTAGACGAGTTGAATATTGAAATTATACGAAATACTCTCTACAAGAACTACTTGGAGGAGTTTTATCGTTGGGTGAATACGGATCGAGATATTGTTGGAACGCCAACGCAAGAGGTCATGAGTGAGATTTTAGAGTTTGAAGCTGATAGGAGGAGTATCAATATCACGATTAATAGTTTCGGAACGGAACTGAACAAAGCCGATCGAAAAAAGTTGTATCCTGGTTTTGGAAAGTTGCATCCAGAAGGGACTTTGATGTTGAGTAGAGCTGATGATGTAGAGGGTGTGAGAATAGCGATCGATGGCGTGAGTGATTATAGAAACTTTTTCGATCAGACCAGTCTTGCTCGATCTGGACAAACTGGAAATGCAAGTGGAGGAGTAGGTAACACGAGTGGTGGGTTAGGAGGTGAAGAGGGTAAGAGTTTGGAAGATTTGTTTTATCAAAAAGAAATGGATCTGAGTAAATTGGCTTTTACGAGACAATTTACTCATGCATTGGTATATTCATGGCTTAAGCTAAGAGAGCAGGTTCGTTTCATCTATAATATCAATAACTTGTGAATCATGTCTTACTAACATGTATTACCAGGAAATAAGAAACATTACATGGATTGCAGAATGTATTGCCCAAAACCAAAAGGATAGAATTGGTAATTACATTAGCGTATTCTAATCCTCATTCCCTATTATATATACACAATATTCATAATGATGATACTATAACAAAATCAATCTCCAGTATCAAGTTCTAGATCAAGTTGTACGCCATTACTGACACCATAATCTGCCAACGTCAATTGATCCTTAAACGGTCTCTCTCCCTGTCTCTTTAACATGATTTCATGAGGTTTTCGTCCTATCCTAGCAGCTACTAACGCCTTGAATGCTTTTACTGGATCTGATGCTAAACACGGTATAGCCGCTTTCGTACCTAACCTGTCATTGATGTGGACGATTATCATCGGCTCGGCAAAAGTCGGGAGCGCATAACTCGGTTGAGAAACTACCGTCGACGCATCCGTCTCGACTTTTGGAATTCCTCGATTGGTAGTTGATGGAATAGACGGTGTGGAGGAAACAGGTTTGGTAGTTCGAGGAACGTAGTTGTAGAATTTACTCTTCATGTTGAATTTATCCGCCACGTCTTGTTCTGCGACTATACTTTCCCTCTTCTTTTCGTCGAGGACTTGTGTCGTCTGACTGTCATCGACTTTTATATCTTTTTCATCTTCTGGTTTGACAGGACTTTGACTTCTACTTCTTCCTCGCTCACTCGTTTTCGTATCTCCGTCTCTTTGACGGTATTTCCGGTCGGTGTCATATTTCGTTAATCTCCGTCTCTCTTCATTCTTCAATTCTGTCGACTTTACGCTAGAATAATCATCATTCTTACTTTGTCCATCGGCTGGATCGTCCCCTACTGGAGCCTTTTTGTCTTTCCATTTGAAACCGCCCTTTGAGGATTTTTTAGATCTGTTAGGAGATTGGGACCGTGGTCGTTTATCGGAATGCGACATGTTTATCATAGATCTATGAGGTCGCCGAGAGGAGCAATGCTGTCATGGACGTAAGGATGAAGAGTCAGGGTATTTTTATATAAAAAAGGTATGACTCGCTCAACTTATTTTTCCCCCGTAACTTTATTGGCCGTCTGACAGCAGGAAGTCACTGTCAAGCACAGTCTTATGAAACAATTGCTACAAACAATTGTCCGAAGAAATCATGCTTCAAGATTCAATCATCAGACATTTCGTCGTACATTTACAAAATTAATACGTAACAGATCGCTATCGAAATCTATGGAAGACGCTCTTGATTATCGACAATGGCCGGCCGAGAAACTCGTCAAAAAAGTCGATGAGCTCGAGACTCGAATCGAACATCTCAAAGCGGAATTGAGAGCTGTTGGAAGCAGTGTACCTCCTCCTTCGAGTATTAAAAGAGCTCGGGTACAAACATCAGCCAGAAGATTCGATGCGAGTCGATATTCCTCACGACATGTAGCGTTTAAATTCGCATATTTGGGTCAGAGATATAATGGTTTAGAAGGTCATGCTAATAATCCGACTCCATTACCGACTATTGAAGAGGAATTGTGGAAAGCATTGGTAAAGACAAGATTAATATTTCCTCCTGGAGGACAAGATGAAAATGGACAAGTAGATTGGACGGGATGTGATTATTCAAAAGCTGGAAGAACCGATAAAGGTGTAAGCGCATTTGGACAAGTAGTTGCGCTAAGAGTGAGAAGTGCTCGACCAAATGATGTACCGGGAAAGAGGAAACAAGGTCCAGAGGTAGGTCTTGGCGGAATATTTGGAGATGACCATGATGATCAAAATGTCGTCGATCCCGTCTCCTCAGAAGATTTTGAACACAAAGATATTGTACAAGACACAAATAAAGAATTTGATCCGGTCAAAGATGAAATACCATATTGTGCAATGTTAAATAAAGTTCTACCTTCTGATATAAGAATATTAGCATGGTGTCCAGATCTTCCAAAAGACTTTTCAGCCCGCTTTTCATGTGAAGAAAGACAGTATAGATATTTCTTTACAAACCCTGCCTATGCACCTGTTCCTGGTCCAATCAAAAAGACAATCAGTGGAACTCCAATACGAGAGGGCTGGTTAGATATCGATGCAATGAAAGACGCAGCAAAGAGATTAGAAGGTGGTCATGACTTTCGAAACTTTTGTAAAATAGATCCATCAAAACAGATTTCGAATCATTCGAGGACGGTATATCACGCAAGTATCGAAGAGATTGATCATCGTGATAGTCTTGTTGGATATGTAGGCCGACCTGGTTTGAGGATGAATGACCAAGATACTGTAGATTTGTCTGGAAATCATAATACATCCTGTCCAAAACTTTACTCCTTTAATGTTAATGGTTCAGCTTTCTTATGGCATCAAGTCCGATGTATGATTGCTGTTTTGTTTGCAGTAGGACAAGGTTATGAATCGCCTTCAGTCGTGTCGGAGTTATTAGATGTTGAAAAAACACCGACTAAACCAAAATATGAAATGGCCTCAGACGCACCATTAGTTTTGTGGCAATGTATATATCCAGAAAAGGGAGACCCTGATCGAAAGGATGCTCTAAAATGGGTTTATGGTGGAGAACATCCTAAAGTTGGTGGAGGTGGTAAATTTGCCAGAAATGGTATAATGGAATCATTATGGACAACCTGGAGACAAAGGAAAATTGACGAGATTCTAGCAGGGACTTTGATAGATTTAGTGGCTGTATCCGGTGACTCTCCCGACAATAGTTTTCCTGCTGAACGTCCAAACCTGGCTGAACGAATATATGAAGGAGGTAATGAAGCTCGTCCGGTTGGAAAGTATACTCCTATGATGGAAAAGGAAAGATTAGACCATTATGAGGTTTTGAATGCACGATATAGAGATCGTAAATCGGATCGAGTATTCCTGTAAAATGGTCCATCATTAATGATGTATTTCACGACTGATGATATAGAATGTACATACTTTGATGAATTATGAAATCGCTTTAGCATAGAATAGAAGATATGTCCAACGTACAGTACTTTCACCACTGTATTATAATCAATCATAAGAATCTCTTCTTGACCATGATACATACCTACGCATTACTTCCGTCAAAGACTTCATTTCTTTTCCTTTTCCTTTTCATACAAACAAGCCTTTGCACCTCTCCAAACCTCTTCCAGAACTTTTCTCCTCGGACACAATTTCTACAATATCATATATTCGTTAATTACAAAATCACATATAGATAGTAACAATGCTATTTCTCTGATAATATGGTGCTTGGGGCTGTACTCACCGGAAAAACAACCACAAACTCCTCCTCCCCCTCGACGACAACGAGGAGATAATACCGCACCTCAAACCCGACGAAAATCTCATGCAAGAAAACGTCCTGTATCGATGTCGTGGGAATGAATCTCGTCGTCGGGGACGTCATGTACGTCGCGCCCGACGAGGAGATTTGAAGCCCCAGGCCGCGGATGACGAGGAGGGATTCGGAAGAATAGGTTTTCAGAATCGAGAGGTAGAGAAGAAAAAGCGTGCAGGGGAGTAAGACGTATAGATGAGGAAGCGAGAGATTACTTGGGAGAAAGGGAGGGATGGTTGATAGGAAGCCATGGGGAGATGGGAGATGAAAGGGAGATGAGAAGGAATAAGTGAGGGTTAGTTTTAGATAGAGGATTGCAAGTGTTGATGTTGCTGTGATGATTCGCAAAAGGATCAAGAGAGCGTCAAAGATGCGCGATGTGAATGTTGTGGAGTCATGACGAGTTGAAGCTGTGTACAACACTGTAGTTGATGTAGTTTGAGTAGTCGTTAGTATCATCCTTTTACAAACGTCAAGTCATGAACATTGGATGCTGTTTGACCAGACGAATTATTGATGTTACGTCAAGAAAAAGGATAATATATTAATAAATAGACATTATTAACAACACAGTACTATTTATATGGTATACTTTAACTATATTACATGCTATCATCAATGTAAACTCTCCAAATATTTTACACGTCTATTGACATGAGCAGGACCATGTTTTCTCTCCAAAAATAATAACACCTCGGCATCTGTAGATTGCAAGGCTTTATCCTCCTCTTCAGTCCATATTCCAGACAATCCTTTCGGTATGCTCTTGCCCTGTTTCAAAAACTCCAAGACAATCTCCGCTGTCGTCTTCAACATTGATGAACTATGTACTGCATCCAGTACATGTTCCTCCTTGAAACCTTTCGAAACAAGATTATCTATATATTCATTCAAATCAAGTATGATATCATTTGCAAATACATGAGGAGAAATGTCATTATGAAGTTGACCTGATCTCCTACGCATAATCTGATCATCCCCAGCAAAATATGGATCCGAAAGATCATGATCAATCTGATGGGACTGAGCATCATAGTCAACTTCTTGTGTCTGAGCATCATATATAGCTTGTGTACTAAGATCAATACCCCTTCTGATATCACGATCTATATTCTCATAATCATCATCATCGTAATCATGTCCAGATTCTGGCCCTTCGGAAGAAAGATGGGAGAAGAATCCGCCTGCAGGTTCTGGGAGATCGATTTCGACCCTTGGGCTTTCATGAGATTGATCTTTGTCCAGTTCCGTAAAATTATAACTTTTCCCCATGGCAGCCATTTGAGCAAACGCATTTCGGGACGCTGTCGCCCTGGTTGGATGATGATCCAGTACAAGGTCTTCGTGCAACTCTGGGCGGACAGGACTACTCAATACATGACCATTCATGCTTGGCGAACTGAGATAAGGAACATGTATGGATGATCCTTTGACGGCCCGCGGAGTCATGCCTAGATCTTCAGACCCACTCGCAATTACATCACTATCTCTATCTTGTGTCTCTGTGACACCACTAGGAGATTCTGGAATTTCGCTCGGACTCGTCCTTGATCGACTTTTGTTGTTTTTAGGTGGTGGTTTAAGTGTTGCACCATTCACTCTTCCTCTGACCAGGTTTCCCAATTCTTTAGCAAATGCCGACTGATCTGCATCCACATCGTCTTCGATGAGATCTAGACCTCGATGTTGTTTTGGTTTGGATTGCTCTGCTTGCATTTGCGCCAAGTTTGCCGTCGTCAGAGCTGTAAACTTTTGGGGATTCTCAAGAATTGAGTTTGGAGGATCTATGACCGATCCATCGAGACTGTAGATATCATCATCAAGAGTATGGCGAGCAGATGGAATCCGAACGGGTGTCTTTGGTGGTGTATTTGTATTTTTTTGTGGTAAAGGAGCGTCAACCCTTAACTTTTTTGTAGGTTGAGGACTGTGATTGGGTGCAGGTCTCTTGTTTGAGCTCGCAACTCTATCAGATGCTGCTCCTATGACTATCTCGGGTGCTCTCTCCACTACTTCTCCAGGCGCCATCCCCACTACTTTGTCAGGCGCTGACTTCACTACTTTCTCGGGCGCTGACTCCACTACTTCCTCAGGCTGCTGTGCTTCTCTTGCATCCTGAAATAGATCCTCAGGCTCCTCTGCCGCAGAATCTTCTTCCCCATTCGTCCCATTACCCTTCCGAGTCGCAAATGCTTTTGTTTTCAGGTAATGAGGTTTCACAACTTCCCTGTAGAATTGAAACCATTCTTCGGGCTTGTGCTTTGGGTATTTTTTAACCCAGTGTTTCAAGGCGTTATCAAATTCACTTAAAGTGAGAAGTTCGATATACTCTGCTTCAGCCAATAATGCTTCAAACTCTTCATTAGAGAATGTACTTGACTTGAGCTTTGCTGTTTGCGGAACTGGAGCTTTCAACTCAGAAAGGGGCTTGCTTTTCACGACAGCCTTGACTGATTTTACAATATCTTTCGCTGAAGGAAGCGGAGGTAACTTTGTATGATGAGACAAGTGCTTTACCCAACGATCGCGCCAAGAGTGATAAGTATGCCGAACATTCTTAGTAGCTAATTGCTTGTATATCTCGTTTCCATTGAGAGCCCCGCCTTGCAAATGATGTGATGTGACCCAGTCAATCAACAACTTATCGTCTGCATCGCTGAATGGAGTTCTTTTTGTCTTTGTCTGTTCAATCACACTGTCCGATGTGTTTTGCTCATCTTTTCTTGGATGTAATAAATAATCATTGATATCTGGTTCAACGCTCGTCTGGATTGCGTTCTCGATATACTTCCAGGAGACAGCACCTGGTGGAGCATTTGATGGATGAACTGCGATTATAATATCGGCTTGTTTGTCGTTCCAGGCAATCGTGCCGCCGTTCGCCTTGATAAAATCTGCGTATCGTGTACGAAGTGGTACGCGCTGAGTAAGGAAGAAGGCCCTACCTGAAAACATGGCATACTAATTAAATGTGTATTGTCAGGATCAATTCCCATCTAATAACATGGCATAATACAGATGGGATTGTGAGGAACGATTTCGAAACGTGAAGGTACGTTCTTGATTATGGTAGTGACTGTCAAATTAATTTCCCCCGCAAACACGAGGTGAAATGGATTTTATACCGTGGCGCGTAACAACATCAACATTCACCACGTCATATTGCGCACGCTATTTATGTTTCAATGTCTTGTCGCGAGTTCTCAAGCGACGACCAATTTTGATCCAAGCTCATCTATAATAAGCTTTAACTAACACTATGCTACATTTGCCTTTCACTGATCATATCCTCAACAAGGAAAAGAGAAAGTTAGCAAGGTATTTGCACAACTCGACTCGCCTGACTGACATTAAAGTCGCGGATAAACTCCTTTATAGCTTTATTTTGATCTATACCAAGCTCGGCGATATTTTTGATGGGTGATAGTAAACCGTCGAATATTGGCATGGACTTGACGGGAAAAACAAAACCCCCATAATCTGCTGAAGAATTCAAAGCAGGTAAATTGACAAATTCAGGGATTTTAGTCGTGATAAAATTGACGGTAGTAGTAGCAGTTGCAGTGCCATTGACCATGACGGGGGACACATCACGGTCACCGTTTCCAAATATACTCGTCGCACTAGCTGGCACGTGAGGAATCATGTCTAAGAGGGATGTCTGATCGGAGGAGAGGGCTTTCGCAGTAGATAAAGATCCTGCAGGAGGTAGGCGTTGCATCTCTCTCAAACGAGACCCTACCATAGGCTTATACTTCTCTGCTTCGCTTCTTTTCCTTTGAAGGGCACTGGGCTGTTGTCCTGATGTCGGAGTTGGTGTATCAGGACATAGGAATTCTTCAATTGACGGTGTTTCGAATATTGAGGAAGTGTTTCCAGTAATGTTAAGCGTTGTCGTTGTCGGGTCGACGTGAATTGCCGGTCTTTGAGTATTGATTAACGATGAATCATGAGTCATACCATCTGTAATTTTTGTTGATTTAGTCTCGTGTGATTTTGCCGGACTGGATGTCGGAGTGATCATATCAAAGATATTTGGCTCCATACGTGCTCGTTTGTTTGGTCTATCCGACAACTCGTCAATCTGAGATTCGTCTAGTTCTATCGAATCTTCATTCTCGTCGAAGAATTCATCAAGAAGACAGAAAGTGCCCGTTGATTGGCCAGGACGGCGACTGGGTATAGTCTTGAGGTCATCAATTTTGACTCGTTTTCTCTTCTTTGAGTCGATCTCGTCTGCCGTAGATTTATCAACTTTGTTGAGTGAATTCAACTGCTTGCCTATTACAGTCAATGCTGCAACTTGCTTTTGTGGAGGTGTCGCAGTCTTTGCGATTGACTGATGTCCTAAGTCCAAGCCGGTTTCCGTTGACTTTTTCACTTCTTGGTCTCTTTTCGGAGGCAATCTTTTGCTAGGCACAGGATTTTTATGATTCGCCTCTTCCGTCTCAAAGTCCATTTCCTCTATCTCTTCCGGATGTGGATCTGCTCGCGTCATAGGCACATATGGGACATCCAGAGCCGTGTCCCTAATCGTGGCCATCGTGTTCCGTCGGTCGCGTACTGTCTTGTACGACCTGCGAGAAGGCGTTAAAGTCTTCCGACGTCCAGTTGGCGCTCGTTTTACAACTACTTGTTCCGGGCTGTCAGGCTCAACTTCTGCGATTTTTGTCCTTTTGTAAGATCTCTGATCTTCTGGTGAAGATTTTCTCTTGCGTACGAGATCTTCTGATTGTGAAGATGATTGTGATAATGATTGTGATGATGAGTGTAATGATGAAATAATGGAAGGCTTGAGGTTGGCTTGTCGAGTGGGCGATTCATCTTGTTTGAAATGTAGTTGTGCCCGGGGTGGAGCCGTTTGTGTGAGCAGTCTACTAGGAGGAAAGGGGGATAAAACGCGTCTGACGGTGCTAAGTAGTCTTCCAATACCCCAGGTCGTTTGCGACGGTGAGGTGGACTTGTTTTCAGGCGTACGTGCTTGATCTGGTTGCGCAGGGATTAATGAACTTTGTTGCGGTGCAAATGCAGCTTTATGCTGGTCCATCTCTTCGTTTGTCTTCTTGAGAGGTGTTTGTAAGTCTACGTTCGTTATTGCTCGTTTTGTAGGACTTCGTTTGGACGGAGATCGTGATTGTTTTGTAGGACTATGGACGGAACTTTCATGCTTCGCCTTTTCTTCTGCAGGTAACTCAATCGTGAAGCGTCTACGAATGTCTCTTGTTTTGTGTCGGCCTGGAGTTCGCCTAGATGGCGTTTTCATGAGAATCTCATCCTCTATATTTCGCTCGATTAGTAGGTGTATCATGTGAATTTGTTTTGACAGCCTTACCGGGAGTCGTGGACTTTTCACGATCGGAACGAGCTGCGCTTCTCGTCACAGCAGGCATTATGAAGTGGGTCTAGATTAGTACTACGATATCGAAATAAACGGATGCATTTGTGTTGTTATAGCAAGCGAAGGATACTGTAATATATGATGCTGTAACATTTTCTTTCTTACGGAATGCGGGCATTACTATTTACTACTGTATTTGCAAACCGGGGCAGAAACGGCCGGCCCGCAATGCCGAATATACGAAACGAGCACATAAACTCTTTGTGTGTCTGACTTTGTATGACAACGCTACTAAGAAATACACTATATGAACTTTTATTAATTATACTGAAATAATACACTTATGCTCTCTCCGTGATGGACACGTCGTATTGCCTAGAGCAACAATTAGCTTAGATCTTTTATAAAATGAACGTGGTGAAAAATACCTCTGCAAAAACTTGTCCAACTTCTAGGACTTCTAATTTTGGGCATGCTTGAGCATGTTCTTTTTGATCTACAGTGTTTGTTACCACAAGTTTATCTAGTGCGCTTGCGTTTACACGTTGTATTGCATCACCGCTCAAGACTCCATGGGTGACTAAAGCAATGACACTCGTAGCCTTTTCCTTTTTGAGAAGTTTTGCTGCACGCGTGATTGTATTGCAAGTATCCGCAAGATCATCTATCAGGATGGCTACACGGCCTTCGACCTCCCCTACCAACAACATGGCTGCATTTTGTCGATCGACAATAGCACTCGGTCGGCGGTCTTTGTGTATCAATGCAAAAGGAATACCAAGGGCATCTGCTATAGCCGTTGCACGCTTGGCTCCTCCAGCATCAGGGCTGACTATTATAGCTTGTTGATAGTCTGGAATATGGGTCTGAATGTATGTATGTAGAAGACGCCGTCCATAAAGATTGTCGACGGGAATATCGAAGAAACCTTGATATTGCGGGTCATGAAGATCCATAGTTATGACATGGTCTGCACCTGCGACAGTGACAAGATCTGCTATGAGTGTCCCTGCTTGAGCTACCCATTGTTTGTAACCAGGTTGTGGCTCAAATGGTGGTGGTCCTCCGATCAGCATTTTTGATGTTGGATCTTCGATGTTCACCCCATTCATAGCCGGAGATTGTAAGTTATTACTACTTTGTGCGGTTGAGGAGTTTAAGATTGGTGACATCGCGAAGTTGGCTGTCAAGCCGTTGTTGCTGTTGATGTCTGTCATTGGCGATTTTATACTCGAATCAGCGAAATCTCTGACACCATTGGTTTGTAGACCACGTAATTTCTTGGTGAGAGTTTCTGGACCGTTCTTCAAGCCTGTACTCTCCGGTCTGGAAGGATGTGGAGTTTGCGGTCGACTATTGAACGTATAAGTTCCTTGAAGGCTGGACAGAGTGGGTGCTTTTGCTAGGGGTGCGCCAGTCTTATTATAGGGAATATCACTCTGTCGTGAATAAGGAAATAGTGGTAAGACAGCAGTAACTCTCCTTGCAGAGGCAGTCTTGCATGCAGATATTGTGATTAACATTTCCATAAGATCATCATTGACATTTCTTCCTCCAGCTTGAACAATGAAAACGTCCTTTTCTCTGACTGACTCAATGATCTCTACACGAGTTTCACCGACAGCGAATTTACCCAGGAGAATCTTTCCCGGAGGTATACCCAAGTGATTACAGATGGTTTGTGTGAGTTGCGGATGGGAACTCAGTCCAAGGACAACGATATTGCGGACCATTTTTGTGCGAATATCTTGTGGTGCCAGTACCGGCAATTAGTGATCAAAGTCGCATTTCTAGATCCAGCTTCTACACAAGCAATGACACCTGTGCTCCCTGGTGCGATACAGTATTCAGAAAGTGTCAAGAATTAATTAAAATATGCAAAGGTAGAACTTTTGTTGTGCATGTGATGAAATAAATTCTCTTGATTGGCTGGAATCTCAGACAACGTCATACATATTGCGTGTATTTCATTTCTTTCTTGACATGAACCAGTATATCTAAAGTGTCATGAGCCTTTCAATACCACCCTACAAAGAATTGACCATTCTGTTACTTGGAGACGAGGGTATAGGCAAATCGATGTTTTTGTCGTATGTATGAGTTGTATGCCATGTGCTATAATTACTTCTGAAAGTTATGCAGAAGGCTAAGCACCCTCCAAAATGCACCGACGAAAGCAGCTCTTCCACAATTATGTGATTCAGATCAGCCTTTTACATTCAATTTAAACGCAGCAGGAAAGTCGTATTCTCTTGAATTCTATGACACATCTAGTCCCACCCAATATACGCTCCTTAAACCGTGTATGTTGATTCTCTGCTTTTCTATCTCAAATCGTAAATCTCTAGAATCATTATCGACCAAATGGAAAAGTATTGTAGAGACATGTTTCGATTACGGTGAGAATCTGCCAATCATTGTACTAGGACTCCAAAGAGATTTAAGAAACGAACAAGATGTAAATATTGTTCCTGGGCACGAGGCTATTGACGTTGCACAAAATATGTTATGTGATCGATATTGCGAATGTAGCGCTCTCACAGGAGAATTATGTCACTTGGTTTTTGAGGACATCAGTAGGACTGCGGTAATGACTACTACAGAAAGGGGTGGCAGAAGTGAAGGACCTTGGTGTGAAATAATGTGAGTATAAATGGTGTTCTGGCTCTCACGATGAATGATATACACGGAAGGGATGTAATGGATTTCAGAATCTATCAGTGACACTATCAAGATCTATCTTGGTTGGATGTACGATCTATCTTGGTTGGATGTACGTTCTCATGGCCATTCACGCATCGAATAGAGTCACACGTACCCCTCAAGCAGCCTATGAGACAACTAGAATCGACCAGGAGTGAAATCTACGACAACGGCCTTGATTACTATCGATTTGGCCGCAGTAACGAATTCGAGATGTGCTGGATCCTCATGAGCATAATAGTCTCTATCGGCCACATTATCAAAATGCATAAGAAATGCATGAGTAAAACCATCCTATGACAATTAGAACGACTGAGTAGCGTTACAGTTGTGATTTTAACATGTACCTGCTTGCCTTCTGTACTGTTGTCCTTTCCGCCGGAAGAAGATCTCATATATGGCTTGTTTGTTTTAGGGTGTAGGCATTTGTCCTTTAATGCCAGAGTGCGAGCACAAAACTAGAATTATAGTCTTAGGAAATTGAATATGATGGATCAATAATACTTACGTCATCTATTGCACTTGCATCACTCCCAGGCTTGAGTTGGAACAGAACAATGTGTGCCACCGACATCGTACACTTGCGCTAATTTGGTTTGACTATGCCCGTGCAGTTATTTTTGTAAAGTAAAAAAGATGACAAAAGAAATGTAGATCGGCAAATGTTGATGAAACAAATGTAGAACTACAATAATGCTACTGAAGTTCTCGAACAATACATTTGCTAACTATGCAGATTCTGAGAACCGATGCCGTCATGTCGTGCTAGGCAAAGAAACTTTGCCGGGGATAAGTTAAAAATTTTGACGATCAGCGATTACCCCACAAAAATTCGTGCATTTAGTGGAAGCTGCGGCGAATCCTTTCGAACCAAACTTTCCATACATAATCATCGTTTGCTCTCTCCTTCTCTCACCTTTTCCTATCATCGTAAATATCCTCCTTATTCAAAACAAAGCCGACATCGAACATGCACTCAATATATGGCCACTTGGCCAAGCGTGTTGTTAAGAGAGGAATGCAACTCGTCGTTGACAATGATGAAAGACGAGATGCTCTCATGAATTATTTGGAGAAGGAAAGCGAAGTCTTTTCCCAGCGTCACTATAGTTTACAGCCATTGGAAACAACCATACTCGTAGCAACTCTTATTGTATATGCTCTCATGTACTTTTCGGTAATTTCACCACTCAAATTATCTTGCTTAAGTCGCCACTAATTTTGCAACCGAATAGGTCATTTACACCATCGGCGAACTTGTCTCCACACTTGCCATGGTCGAGCAACCTGGTGCTGCAGTCGAGGTCGATACCGTCGCATATACCGATGAGATCGATCCCGACGCCGCTCTCGAGAAAGCACCCCTGATTGAACGAACCATTACAATTGTTCCAACGAAAATCATGACGACAAACATCCGTAGCACCATCCGTTACCTTACATCCACGGGCGGTTGTTCAGCAAGATGGAGAGGCCTTCCTTTATTCATTTTTATTGAGGTCTTGACTCTTATCACACAAGTTGTTCTTGGAGCATTTCTCGGACCCTTTATTGGACTCATTCTCACGGCTATTTGTCTATCACGTCTCCATATGACTTTGACACACATTCAGATCTCGAAGCCATCAAATGTGTCCTGGTGGCGTCGGGTTCCAAAGAGAAAAAGTGTATTTCAAACTCTTGGCCCTACCAACTTTGGGTTCTATCGTCGCTGGTACTTTGACTGGCACTCTTCCAGCATTGGCTTTTGTTTTGGTCAACAACAACGGACCCTTATCACCATTCAACAATGACCCCAAGCAAGTTCAGAAGGAAGTTCTATTCGGTTTGGCAGCAGCGGCCTTTACAATGGTCTTTACTGCTGTTTTCATTGCATTACCTGCTGCAGTAACTCTCGCTCGTGTCGAGGCTTCTTTGCTTCCAACTGAAGTTGATAGCGTTGTTCCTATTCAACGAAGTCCTGCTGGCGTCGCAATCACCACCAAAGGTCTTGCTGTTATGCTGTTGGCTGAGATTCGCAGAACTTTTGACCAGTCTACTCGATCCCGTCTTGTCAAGTTTTACATCAAATACTTTTCCAGTCTTTTCTTTGTGGCTGTTATGTGTGTCGGTACTATCGTCATGCAATTATATGTCATGGATCCTGAGCGATTCATGACTTTTGTCAGATCAGCCAAGGCTGCCTTGGAATTGGCGGTAATGGAACAACAGTAAATTGTTGGCTAAATTTTGCGAAGATTTTACGATGTGTTGTTTTACGATATATACTTCTTCTACTTTTAGGGGTAATTGCCTTTAGTTTATTCATGATTAATTTTTTATATAGTTTCTAAACCTATCAAATCATGTAACATCAAAGATTTCTGTCCTGTCTTTCTATTCCATGTAGGCCATTGATGAAGTATTAGCTGTGGTAAGGAGTAGTGACTTTTGCCTATATGAAGCGAATATATTGACAAGCACTAGATTTGCAATACTTCCTTACAAGCGGATGCGTGTTCTCCCTTGCTATTCGAGAGAAGAGGCAGTTATATATATTATATAATACGATAAGTCACAATTAATTAGACATGAATTACAAGAAACTACTCTGGCTTTCTCCCTACCATCAAATACATTGGTGTAAAGAGTTTCTCTTTCCCACCGGCGACTAAACAATCAGCAGCCACAGCCAAACTATCCGCTGTTTTTTGCGTTCCTCGCGGCGCAAGTCCCACCATTTCCAAAAGTCCGACGAATCCATGCACCGTTGCCCTTCCGATCTTTGTCATTCTCAGAATAGTAGGTAGATCCCATATACTTCCAAGATACCTAAGATCTCCTGCCAGAGGCCAGTACCAGGGGATAGGATCTGGTCTTTCAGCTAAATCTTCGTTGATCTCTAATTCAAAACCAGCGGCTTTCATCGCGGATATTGCGACTTGGATCTTTTCCATGTTTGAGATTCCGTCGCCTTGTTCTATTCCAAGTCGAATGTCACGATGATGTGGATTATCGTTGTCGTAGGCGTCTGTCATTAACCATTCGTAAACTCCGAAACGACCCCCTGGTTTCAAAACACGGTAGATCTGAGAGTAGATCCCTTCTAGCGATGGAGCGTGGACTGTAGCTTCGATAGCATAGACAGCGTCGAAAGTAGCGTCTGGGAACGACATTTGCTGTTGTCAATTCATTAATTAAATCCTCTCGTAAATAGTAGACGATTGATTCACGAACCATAAAGTCACCTTTGACATAACTCAATTTATCCGAGAGTCCTGCTTGCATTGCATACCTCGTCGCGCGATCAATTTGGTAATCATTATTGTTTAATCCTACAACATTCGCTCCTGTGAAACTTGCAATTTCTCTCGCAGGTCCTCCGACACCACATCCGACATCCAAAACTTTCATACCTTCTCTTATACCAGTGACGTGAGCTAAATAATGTTCGTGTCTAGCTACAGCCTGTCGAAAAGGTTCGTTGTGTGAAAATCTGCAGAAATGGAACGATTGGCCCCAACCATACTATTTCACATCACCTCTATGATCTCTCAGTGTTTATGGTAAAACTAACCTCGTATAAATCCGTAGCTAAATTCTATAATAGAATCACATCAGCATGTGTAGCATGATATAAACATTTTCGTGGTGACAAACATAATATTCCCTCGTTAATGACGCATACATTGTTCTCCTCTTTTCTCTCATTTCTGGCGTTTCGTCTTTCGAGGGTTGATTGTCGAAATGCTTAAAATATTCGTCTACAGAAACCGCCTTTGCTTCTGAACCTTTACTCAACATGGCCATGAAACCTCCTCTGGCTTGTGCAGATTTGCCATGGAGGGCTTTGTTAAAATCCGCGTCACGGGTATGATCTTCTTTTTCCAAAGACATTGTCGTTAAAATAATTGGCTTGCGTGAAGTTGACTCAATATAATGAATCAGCTCTGTTTGTACACTACTTTTATTGTTTGGTGAATTTATGGTCTGATGTGCTATATAAGCTTTTGTTTTCTCCGCGTTTTGTAGGATGAGTTCAGCCCTACGAATGTTTTAAGGTTGACGTGACGAGAATGCTTAGACAGTATAGAAACAATATAATGTATGGAAAGTGGCTCGATTTCATGTCATATATCACACGAGACACTGTTAGGCTTCGATACATAGATACCTGCAGTTCTTAAAGCTAGGCCTTGTCTTGACAGTACTTCTAATATAACGCTTGGCTCCTGTCATATGTTCAATGATGGCTGCGAGGACAGAACTTTAAAATGCATGACGTCACCGAAATATCGCTTCCGCATAGTTCCAGAATGATTATGTGATGGTCTTGCCACCAGAATAATATTCGTACACTTCCTGACTTGATGCGACCGATATCAGTACATTCACTCATACGTAAATTTTCAATTCTTACGAGATCATCTTCACATCTGCCCACCACGCGTTCAACACTGTTCAAGACTCTACTCACCGGACTGCCAATTCTTGGTGGTCTTTACGCATATAATCGTTTCAACTTTTCGACTTCTCGTCGGTTAGATATGGCTGACTACCCCGTTCAAAAGACCAAGGAAGAGTGGCAAGCGATTTTAAGCCCAGGTATTCATACACTCCGCGTCTGTCTTCACATAAGATACTAATGAATTTTTCATAGAACAATTCCGAGTGCTTCGGAATCAAGGCACAGAAGCTCCTGGAACTGGAGAATACGACAAATTAGACCCCAAACAAGGCGTCTTTAATTGCGCAGGTTGTCAAGCACCATTATATAAAGCAGATCACAAGTTTAAATCTGGATGTGGATGGCCCGCTTTCTTTGATGCGATACCTGGTGCGGTAACTCGACATGAAGATCGGGCTTTTGGGATGGCAAGGACGGAAATCGTATGTTCGAACTGTGGAGGCCACCTGGGTCATGTCTTTAAAGGAGAGGGATACAAGACACCAACAGATGAGAGGCATTGTGTCAATAGTATAAGTCTGGCTTTCCATGAGAACGAGGCAACAAAGAGTCCGACGACTGATGATGCTTCCGGAAACGGACCTGTAGCTGGTGATAGTGGAGCGAATATAGTATCTTAGTATCTTAGCAATGATTTCACCAGAAGGAGTATGCACGAGATAAGACATTGTAAAGACTAGGTATATATCTCCTGATCGCGGCCATTCTTGTATATACAACGATATATAATTCTTTGTACCTTTCAATATTCTTTGCACAGTAATCTGATGACGTATAAAGTTTATTAGAGTGAAAAAAGTGGGGGCTGGAAAAAGCGGGGTGAGTTTGTAAACAATACCCAATGTCAGGATTTTTTTAGATCCACCAGTCATAACGACCATCACAAACGGTGAATAAATCTACATTATATCTATAAATAAAGAAGCAATCATATCTGCGGGGCCTAGAAGCTAATGCGATCGAATGTGCCGCCGTGTATAATATCTAGTCTTGTAAAACACAGCAAGATATATAAGTATATTCATGGCTGGGCAGGACATTTTCCAGCCACGTCCCAGTCACCAAAGAATTATATTTTCCCAAGTCTCATAATGAACAATCATTCCCCATCCTTTATCGTCTCTTCTCATCTTCACTCATCAAAATAACTTACATCGTTTCATCACTCTGTCTTGTTCACCATCTCAAATCTTTTCTGTCGCATATTATCGATTTCGAAAAATACAATCACATCACTACAATATTCACATTCATCGTTGTAGTAGAAGAATAATAAAAGAAAAGAAAGTCATCATGCAAGCCAACATCGCCATCGCGCTCATCATCATCATCCTCATGGTTTTTCTGATATGTATCGGCGTCGGAATATGGTTTGGTTGGACGAGGACGCAGGGTGGTAGAGGGGGAAGTAGTCGGTCGTCAGGCTCAGCGGCATAACGCCAACAATAATATCGCGAGGAGAATGTCTTGACCATCGCCAGTGTTGCACACTTTCGATACGGGAGACAATAACAAAGGGTAGAATGGGAAAAAACAGGATGGAATCATGAATTAATGTTACTACGAATCGATGAAGAATAAATGCATATATATACATATTACTGCATTGAAATGTTTTACTTTTTGTACATATATACTTTACATACATTTAATAATCACAAGCTGATTCAAGATACAATTCATTGTCATTATTTGTTCTGGTGAAATGGTTAAATGTCATTAGGCCATGACGGTGGTCGAAGTCGCTTTCCTTGAGAATTGATCTGTCCATCGGTGGATGTCTGAACCTCACTCCTCTCGTAAGATTGGTTGTTGCTTCTTCGGACGGGGTGATCACTATTGTCTTCGAAAAAATAACGCGCATTCACTGGTCCGTCAAATCGCAACAATGGTGCGACTCTTCCTTGTGCTGCAGGATTATCTACTTGTGTTTCAGATGTTTGCGTTTGTAATTCGTTGATTGTATCGGTAGCTTTCTGTATATGTTGGTTGGATATATTGTCAGTCTTTTTACTTTCTCTCAATTTCACCCGCCATTTACTGATGAGTTGATCGTAGTTCCATGATCTAGCTTCGGGTGTCATGATATCAAGCTGAGTTTGTTCATCTGACGACAACGGCATTGGATTCGAAGCTGCCAATAAATATGCTTCACATGGATTCAATCGTTTGATGGCTCGATCATATTGCATTCTATAAAAGTCCGCTCTCTGTCTTAGAAGTTTTAGTTCGGCAGTCTTTTCATCGATGCGTCTTTGAGATTTAGCTAGTGCTCGTAATGTTTCGAGATGATAGGATCTTTTCTTTTCTGAATCATCAGACTCCATGTAATTTCTATAGGCAATGTCAAGATGGTGATTTGCACGTTTCACTTCATCATCAGCTCGTGGATCTAGGTTTTTCGCAGTCGCATGATTGACAATGACATCTCGAAGCAGATTCAATTGTTCTTCCCCAGGCGGTGTCAAGGGCCAAGATTCTGGTGAAGCAAATGGTTGAAGACTGAACAGCGTACGAGGACTTGGAAGCAATTGTAGACAAAGAGCAGGGAATGTTTGACTGTAAAAATCAAAGTCAAAGAGAGAAAAGAGTCCAGATTGCATTCTAATAGATAATCAATTGAAGTGCGATCGGTATTTCTATATCTCAACATACCTTGCCGCTTCTAGACTATCTAAGACCTCTCGTAATGCTAGTTGAGCTGCCAGATCAGTGACATCTTTATGAGAGCCATGAGAGACTTGATCAATGCCTGATCGACTAGTTGATGGTCTCGATTGAAATTCATTGACGGTAGAATTGTTGCTCGTTTTATTCAATAGATCCACATTGGCAGCATATGTAGGCAAGCCACCATTAACTACACCTGTCCCTTGCCCATCAAGTTTGTTAGATAAGTCAATCTGCCCAGGACCGATTATATTCGACAAAACCGATGAATCTGCCAACGAATCCACTTCCGGGACATGTTGGTAATCTGCACTGCTGACATCTCCTACAGCATCATTGTCATCACTACTTTCGTCACCATCATCGTTCTTTTTGACATTACTCCGGGGTTGTCGTCGTGTGATTTTACCGCGAATGGCTCTAATTTCCGTCAAGTCATGTATACCATCAGGTGCTTTAGGGTTTTTTGGTCGAATGTATAAATCCAAATGTCGACCTAACGATGATGAAGTAAAGATTTGATGACAGAAAGGACATTCACGGCCTTTTGACGCTGCATCGTCATTTCTACTATTCTCCGGCGATCGCGAACTCATTACCGATCGACTATTTGGAAACATCCATCGTTATTCTTCCGAACCTGCATTAAAAAAACCCTAAGTGGGAACACAAAAATACAGGTCTCCCATTCTTCCAGAACGCCAATGTCAACCAAGGTTTATGGAAAAAATAAAAACTAGGCGGGGAAAATTTGTACGGATTCGGTGCGATAATAATGGATCACGCGCTATTGGCGGAGAGGCCGATGTCGGTGTAATGTTGTTGCATTTCAAGCTTGTTGTAGATTAACGAAACTTGCTTGTAATATAAGGTGTAGAAGAATAGAACGAGTGTGTTGGCATTTATACTTGACTAAAAGCAGATCCTTTGTCTCTTGAGTCAAGTCACACATTTTCTTCCATGCCTCTCGAATCGACTGTAACGGTTGTTAACAAGTCTGGAAAAATCGTCAAGACTGTTAGTTTTTTTCTCTTTTTTTTTGTTGTCGATCATCTGCTGAAAACAAATAGTCTAGAGATATCAAGAATGTGTTTCAAGAAGCAAGAGATGCTTACAGAGACCGTAAAGCCGAAATCCAAGCCTTACGTGAAGCAGATTTGAGGCGAGCAGAAAGAAGGGCCGACAGAAGACGTAGAGAGGATTACAGTGAATCTGACTCGGATGAAGTAGCTTTAGAAGATTCAAATATTCGTGGAAAAGCATCTGATGTACGACCACGACCGGATCGACTTGATACTAGTTATTTTCCAAGATCGGCTTCACAATCACCCAAATCGTCTTCTAGATATGCAGACTCTGGTTATGACTCACCACGTCGGAATTCCAGAAGACCGTCATATACTTCTACTGGACCACGTTCTCCAAAAGAGGACAATCAATATCGAAGGTCAACACGTGATGGATATTCCAAACGTGATGCTTATCCTCCGTATCCTCCTCGAGATGGCTATTCCCGTCGTGAAGCTAATTCACCTCGAGGTGAATATCCGCACCGAGACGACTACTCTCCACGAGATGGGTATTCTAAAAGAGAGGACAAACGAAGACCATCACGACTCCGATTTGAAGATGGAACCTTTGACTCTTACCAAGAATCTCGTGGAAAGGAACTTGTCATGCGAAGACGTAATACCGATGCAGGTTTGGAAGACGAAGAGATGCCACGCGTACGAATGAGTAGATCGAATTCCACACCTGCCATTGATGAAAATATCAGACGACGACGAGATCGTAATAGAACCCCAGCCGCTCCAGAAGAGGACGAATTAAAACTCCAAGTCTCAAAATTACAAAGAATGATTGACGAAGCCAATTGTGCCCAACACTCCGTAAAAGCAATCATAGAAACATTCCAAAAGAACCCCGACCAATTAGCCGCAGCGACTCTGACTCTCGGCGAGATTACCGCCTTGGCATCGCGTCTGGGTCCTACGGCATTCACTTCCATCCGAACAGCATTTCCTACAGTTTTTGCTCTCGTCCTCTCACCTCAATTCATGATCCTTGCCGGCGTTGGTCTCGGCGTCACTGTTTTATCCATAGGAGGATATCAAGTCATCAAACGACTTAAAAAACGCCGAGCGAAACAACAACGCCAATTAGCGTCCAAAGACAACGATGTTGAATCCGAAGAATCACTTGAAGATCTAGACGAGAATGAAAATGCAGATCAACTTTTGGAATTGAACACTGAAATCGACAGGATTAGAGCGTGGAGAAAGAGAATCCAAGATGCAGAAGGCGGAAGTATGGTCGAAGGCGAGTTCATCACACCTATCGCTTCGAAAAGATTGATTGAAGAAGGAAGACTCAGAGAGAGTGATTTGAAGAAAGAAGTCAAAAGACGTGAACAACAGCAGAATAGTGGCGTTTCAGGAAGTAGGAGGAGGGACGATAGTGTCAGTGTCGTGAGTAGTAACGCTAGTAGAGCAAGTAGGAGATCTCAAGGAGGTGGAGGGAAAGATTCAGATAAGAACAGAGATAGAAAAGATAGTAGAAGGAAGAGAGACGATAATCTTTCCGATAATGAAAGTCTACTTGACAGAGGAAAAGCATTGATATTGGACCAGACTGTTAGTTTGAGAAGTCTGTTCAGCAGTAAAAAAGATTCGCTTCTGAAAAGTTTCTAGTGATTATTTTACCACTTATTGCTATTCAATCAAGCGGTTTATGAATTTAATGAGAATACCTTTTTTATATATACAATATATATATATATGCATAACGAATGCATCTTTACATGTTTCTAAACGTATTACCACTTGCACTTCTCCTTTCTTTAGCTCGACTGAACTTTCGTCCGTTATCGACTTCATTACCTGCCTCTTCTGCCTGTGGTCGACGATATTTCTTCTCCACCTTGGACGGCACAAAACTCACCGATTTCTCACCCACTTCTCCGCCTTTTCTCACCGGCCCTCTTTCTTGTCTAGATTTACCTAGAGACGCACTGAGCGTGCCAAAGGAATTATCTCTACTCGTCCTCGGTTTGGATTCTCCCGTGGACGACGACACTACCATTCTCGCAGATTGTTTGCCGCGAGAAGTATACGACGATGCAGTGACACGGTTTTTATCTCTCGCTGTCACTTCTGCTTCTTCGTTTTCACCACGGCGTTTTCTCTGTCGAGAGATTGCCATTTCGTCGTCCTCGTCGTCGTGGTCGTCTGTAGAGTCAGAGTTGTGGTCTGTAGATAACATTTCTTCTTCTGGGGCTGTCAATCCACGTCGTGGGAATTTGGACGCTGGATTATTAGGGTCAAGAGCGGTTGCGGGATTAGCGAGAGCGAATTCACGAGACGTTTCATCAATCTCAAAGTCTTCGTTCTGGAATAGAGAAGCGAAACGTGGATCGATGAGTGCACTTGATTCCGCCGATGGGTCTTTCTGACCGTCCTCGAGTCCTTCTTGAATGGTCGATGTAGGTTCTTCGGCAGCATCATCTCCTTGTTTGAGTAATAGTCTCCTTGCTTTACGTCTCTCATTGGCTTCGTCTCTTGCAACCATTTTCTCGGCGAATCTACGATTGACTTTGACCTTTGCCGCTTTAGATCCACGAATACGTGATTCGCGCTCTTTTGATATCTTTTCTTGAATCGTCTTTTCTCGTTCTTGTTCAAATAACAGTGGATTACTAATTAATCTGGCCTGTTCATACAATTTTTGTGCAACAAAATATCCATGCATATATGGTCGAAGAAGAGAAGTCTGTCCAACCAGATGATCCATATTCAATTCTCGTAACTGTTGTGTCGAAAGGAATTTATAATTGTCGTAAACTGTATTTTGGCCTGTCTTTTTAAAGGCGTTTGGATCCTCGGCATCTTCGGCCATTTCCTCTACAAGATTGTCCAAGAAAGCACACCATTTCGGAGCCGGTCCAAGTTGTGGTATAAAGAATGAATGTTGTTGGCGACCTTCATTAGCTGTCAAGATCATACCAGTATTAGGAACCCATTCAACGTGATTCAAGTCCACCGCAGGCTCGACAGAAGTCCATGCATCACCAGTTCTCGAATCCCATATCTTTATAATCTTCTTATCCGCAGACATGATTTTGTCCGATCCTTCCATATATCTTAGATTTTTGATTGCTTCATCGTAACCCTGATCTTTTCTCAGAAGCGGTTCGGATGACCGCAAGTCGTATAGATTTATCAATCCAGTCGAAGATCCAACCGCTAATTGAAGGCCTGATGAATGAAATTCTAGAGCAGTAACTTCTCCGAATGCGTCATGTGGTTTGTCTAAAGTTGCGGCACATGTCCTACTTCTCGAATCCCAGAACTCGACTGTTCCTACAGATGTACCAAATGCGAGCATATTGTGTGATGTTTCCGCCGCGGCTGCAGCATTCACAGCGCCCGCATGTACTCCTCCTTGCAAAGATCCGTCCATGTCCTCATTTCCTACATCTACTTCATACGCTTTCATAAATCGCCCCAATTCCAGATTGAGTCGAAAGACTTCACCTTTACCATTCTCATTGACTCCTACAGCAGGTACTAAAGCCTCTGCGCTCTTCTTGACATATATCAGATCCCTTCCATATCGTGGTATTCTCGTCGAATAATAAAGTCCGCCAGGGTTATGAAATTCGAGAAGTCTATCAGATTGGAGATGAAGTGATTTCGTATAATCGGAGGATATAAGACAGAATTTCTGGTTGAGAGAATTTGTATGGCGGGCGAAAGACAAGGATAATTGGGGTAAATGGTGAACATGAATCTGAGGTTTATATGTGCCTGTTTGGTTTTCAGCATTATTCTTACGATACTAGCTTGCGATCCTCACCAGTTGACATTAACCAGTCTCCATCCTCACTGACACGTATACAGGAACTTGCTTCCTCGAATTCAAAATCTTGCAAAAGTTCCACTCGATTGGCATATTCGGCATCATTCTTCAGACTTCGCTTTCGTTTTCGTGCGAGCCATTCTGGAAGAGGTCGAGCAGTCGACGATCCAGCTATAGTATATACGGGTATCGAACCCGAATTAGTAAGCCTCATTCGTCTGTTACAATCACTTCATAACCATATTATAATTTGACATCATGTTCGAACAACTAGAATATTTTTTCCCCGCAAAACATGTGAAAATAATTGGGACTTTTCTTTCTTCACATGAGTTTTTCTGCTGACGTAATCAACTAGAAACTGTGAATGCTCAAGTTTGACTTCTTGACCTATTATTTACGATAAAAATGACCTATTATTTACGATAAAAATGATAGGATGGTCTTTCTATATGACTTGTAGATAACTATTACAAATAACGGCAAAAAGCCCCAAGATCTCCGTATGTTCTCACAACTATCTAAGCAGAATGACTCGCCAACTTTAGGAGCCTTTCTCCTTCAAATCTTATTCCAACCCAATCGGTCATCTGAATTCCTCCAACATGTTCATAGAACGCCAGAGCACCATAGTTGTTGCGCAGACATGAAAATTCTAGTCTGCCTTTTCCATTTGTCAAATCCACTGCTTCCTGAGCTAGTTTCTGTAAAAGCAGATTTGCGTAGCCTTTCCGTCGATAATCGGGTCTAACAAAGAGATCCTCGAGGTAGACGCCAGGTACTGAGCGCCATGTACTGTAATTGTAAAAGTACAAGGCCATTCCAGCGATTCTACCGCCGACTTCGAGAATGAACGATTGAGCAACCCGTTTCGTCGGTGTTGGATCCGATGCAGTAGGTGCAAACGTCAATGAATCAAGCAGACTTTGTTCTGTTGCCTGTACTTGATCCAAAGCCTCTTCGAATATGGCTAATTCTTTAATCATTGCCAGAATCTCAGGAACATCTGCGGTACGATGGTCAGAATGACCTTGATTATGACATGTTATTCCTTACCCTCGCGTGTTGCATGTCGTATGTTTGTAGATTGTGACATGTTTATATATGCACGTAATATAGTGATATAGAAGCTGTTTGAGATCTTTGATGTTTGAAGAATTGCATTTGACTTTCAAACGGGCATGATTGGTCAAACTCTACATGAACTCAATATCTGCCAAGAGAACTATATCTCTCCATGATCTGACGACACCACTTGCCTTACAACCTAGCTAGTCTGACATACGCTTGAGAGAAGTTGTTATTCTGACATCAGGGCCAATCTGTGACACAAATGAAACAGACTCAGATTTCTGAATATTATCATCTTTACGTTCCTTGATAATGAACTTTCTGAGGAGATGTACAAGTAACATCCGACCTCTGTTCTCTGTTGGTCATATCTCGTACCATATTGCACTGCCTCGTTCTCATGTATACCAGGAAAGACTAGAGCCCATCAAATATGTCATCCTCAAATTTCCTGAGCAAGACTTTGATCACAATAACTTAGCATCGTTTTTAGCCAATAAACGTTTCCCTTTGTGGATACAACATGTCATCTCTGAAACGGTGATTATCTTTAATGTGGATGAAGACTACTGTAGGAAGCTCCTACCACTTGCATGGCTTACTGAAGTCAAGACTGGCATCATCACAACTCAAAAACTAGATGACTATCTATCTAACTCAAATCCATCTGTCCATGATGAACGCCGTCTTTTTCTTGACATGATTTGTCAGTGTATTTTGAAAAGTTTTGGATCATTCGAAGCTTGTCAGGCTATAGGCAATTATACTTGGCTTTTGTCTGCGAATGATCTGCCATTAATCGTAAATATAACATTCAAAGCAACATCTACTGGAAACGTAATAAGCATAACGCAAGTAGCGAATTCGTCTTTGTGTTCTCTTAAGAATGTTGAGCCAGAGCGGCAATTAAATAGGCATTGTATGATCTTGCCTATGATGATATCATGCAAAGTTTTATGGATTGGAAAACCTGATCCGAACAACGATGCATGGGTTGATTCAGCGTGGACATCGATAGAACGAAAGTATCCTTTTGTAAAATCACATGCACTGCGTCAAACTTGCGACCAATGGGTTGACTGTAGGTATATCTCGGGTACTACTCGGTTTACACTATATTGGCCTGACTGTCTCTGCGCTTCCGTCGTATCAACGTCCGCCAAGCAGTCCTTCGATCCCACAAAGTATCAGGATCCGGTAAAATTAGCTATGAACTGGGCAGCTGCTGTAGATTTCGATACAACCGATGCTATCATGAAATTGGTGAAAGATCATGATAATGATCATGTAGAGATAAGTCAGACACTTGTCTTCAATGCGCCACAAGATCAAGCCGATTCTGTAAGTATTTATCCAACACCACCAGACGGCATCTTAGGACAATCTACCATCATGGAAGTAGACGAAGACCCACCACAAGATTCATTCACAAGAGAGATTAGTAATAATTCGCCGACCGACCCTCATTCCTCACTTTCATCGAAAATGAATGGCAAGCAAGCCAATCCGATTCGAACTTCCCAGGCACCAGCAAGTCTCGAAAAAGACAATCGCACAACCAATGTCCTTGAGTTCATTCATGCAGGTCAGAAGCTAGACAAAATTCCTGGGTTTTTAGCGGATACAGGGGTGCATGGCGAAGTGAATACTGGAGGCGATCGTAATCCAATATCCGACGCTTCTGACATTATACCTGTCTGTAATTCATTTCATATGCAGCGAAAGCATCTATACGATAATTCGCTTGTGACTCATCCGCAAGAACTCGCGAGACATCATACCACAACGGATACTGTAGACGCAATTTCGCACATAAAACGCAACGTACGGACGACAAATCTATTTGAGAGCCCCGCGCTGTTCGGCCATGTGGAGTTTGACCAGGATTTTGGCAAGATGGGAGAGAAATATGGATCACGCGGCATGTATGACGGATCAGCACCAGAACGTAAGCCATTTTCAAGCAACGATATCACGCTCCCTGGTAATAAGCATGGCACTCGTAAAACAAGTATCCTATCAAAAGGCTTTGATCATGATTCAAGATGTTCTAGCGAAGAGCTAGAGGCTTCAGAAAACGTTTTGAAGACAATTCCATTGAGTGAACCTGCGATAGATCACAGCCACACAAGTCTAGATAATGGTCACTCTGGAAGAACACTCGCTGGACAATCTTGGCTCCAGAGAGAATTTGTCAAACTCCTTGTTGACCTTGAAACCCGCCAAAGGCTCTGGTCTAATATATCACAAACCTATCCGTTACATACGATGCCCGCATCTGACAGTAATGCCGTAACTACTAACTGGTGGACGAGCTTTGAATTCAGCGGCAGTGACACCTTAGAAGTTGCGCAACTAATCTCAAAGACAAGCATGTTCATAATACTCCAAGGGGAAGCCTCCGATGAGGCCGGTTTACAAGAAGCAGGAGCATATATGAAGATGACAGAGTCGGCATCGAAACCCCTGGGAGATCTAACCCACGCAAGAGCAGTTTCGATGAATGGCCTAGCACAATTATGTGGTAAGCATAAAGATAATAATGCTACTGCCCATCTCTTTGCACTAGCGCCGCCATTCATTCGGGTACGCAAACAATCCCATGACTGGGATATGCTTCCGTCTGCAACAAATTTTTGGCAAGCATTAGATCTAATGCCAGTGCACGGAACCAAACATGTCTCGGCCTGGTCTTTGTGCATTGGTAGCCAAGAACTGAAGCAAGTCTGTCAAGAATTCTTGGTTGAATTAGGGGCTACTTACACTTCCTGTAACCTTGGTCAATTCAAGGTCAATGACATGTGCTACGATGAAGAAAAGGAATCATTTGCAGATTATGTCATGGAAATGCTGTATATCATGACAGTCATCAATCAAAGTATTACTGGCAAAACAGATGCTTCAGCGCCATATCTATTATATGTTTTTGATACCCTCGATAAGCCAGAGAACATTAAATTTCTCTGTGCTTGCTACCGTCATATATTTGGCAGCCTTGTTGATAGTGGCAGTATGATATTTTTACAGATCATTCCGTTGCATTATGTTGTGACTCTAGAGGAGAAAATTAGTCAGAGCAGGAGACTGACTGATCTGTCTTTTGTGACTTATGATTGTATACAAGACCATTCAACTCAATCTCCAAACAAGCTTTGGCCTTTTGAAAGTAAGACGAGTGTATCCTTGAGCCCTATCCTACCACGAAAGGTCATTTTTCAAATCACTAGTCAAGTGCCGATCAATTTACTTCAAGAAGCACAAATATTACATGTAGCTTACGCTATCAGCTCTGACTATCAATGGATTTGTGTAGGATGGACAGATAATACTGGCAATCATCAAGCAAGTCAAGTTTATTCTCTAAAAGGTGTGTCAAGTGAAATAGTATTTCATGCAATCATGCAACATACTCGGTCTGTCTTGAAACAAGAATACACTTGGAGAGTTGTTATAGCCTGTGTTGGTAATTCAACACAATCTGAACGTCAGATCTGGTCAAAATTAGCCGCATGGAACACTGCTGTTCATGTGGTTGATATATGTAGAACCCCTGTTGTTGACTTTTACCCTTTTCTTTCGAATACGACAACAAGGTCAAGTTCTACCTTTACAAGTCCAGTAATTGGCAATCCATCATCTCCAAACCTTTCTTCTTCTGGATTTGCTTCTGTACCTCGTATAGAATCTCAACGTCCAGACTCACCGCCGGCAGAATCAACAACAACCTCCTCGGAACAAGATGGATTTTTATTGGATCAAAAAGATGAGTCATATGCATTGATACTACCTTTTTCCATCTCTTTACCATCTTATTCCTCTCATTCTTTATCCCATATTGGTCCTCCTAAAACGGTCCTGGCGTCAGCTCTACTTCTCAAGCGAGGAGATGATTCGTCTGGACAGTCATTACCAAGTCTGGGAATCGATCTGGTGGAGAATTTCTATGCTCCACTCACACATGATCAAGTCGGAAGTAAAGACCGATCTCGAAACAGCTGGTCGACAGGTATTAGAACTCGATCAGCTGAACATATCGTCAAAGAGGTTGCAGTATGGTACAGAGCGTTGGGAGTATTGGGAAGATTGAGAAGAGTAAACGTTTGTGAAGATGGGATTATACCTTGGCACATAGGAGTTGTCATTTCTGGAGCGAAAAGTCTTGAAGGGTTTTGGTGAATACTATTTTATATATACATTCATTATCATATGCTATGCTTATACATGTTTATATTTATGCCATCATTATTGTCATATTACTAACCTCGTTTATCAATAAACACTACTTCTCAAACTCTTGTCTTTTCGCTCATCATCTTCGACCTTTTCGACGGGAGTTTTATCACCATCGTCTACCTTTTCATCTCGAGTTTTATGATCGACTTCATCATCGTCAGAAACACCATCTCCGTTTTCCGAATCTCCTAGCGCATCGGCTCTAGTCCCTCTTCCCATTCCGCTTTCGGATTTCCACGTTTCCACGTCTTGTTGAGTAGTTTGTCTCTTGGCGCTTTTTACAGACGAACGTCTTTTAGAAATAATATCCCTTTCATCGCCAATTTTATTATTATTTTCTATTTTGTTTGAGCAAGGCAATACTTGTCTGATGGGTAGATTATTATAACGCTCATCATCAGGAGGTGGTTGTCCGGCAATTCCATTTGTATTTTCGCGGCCTTGTTCGTGGAAGTAATCTATCTGAGATTCAATTTCTGGCGGAGGAGTCGTGTCGTTCTCCTCGTCGTCAATCTTTTCATCATCGTTTGTCGTACTGCTAGGATTTAACTGCGCTGGGGGAAGTTGTAAAGGAGCGAGTCCTGAAGAATGATTAGACGGCACGCCCAGACCTGGAGATGAATAGTTTTGAATTTGACGAGTTGCATACGATGACGAAGAGTGGTTACATCCGTCTACGCAACCGCCCCATTGTTTAGTAAGTACCGGCGAAGATATCTGCGGCACAACGTTCTGAGTCTTTTGCTTGACTGCTGCTTTTCTTTTCAATTCCGACCAAGTCTTGAGATTGTTTTCTAACAAATACTTTCCCGTCGTGTCGTCGAGCTTCATAATGACGAATTGACAGTGGTTTACATTTCGTAAATCTTCAAAGTATTCGACGGACCATCTAAACCTATCATCAAAGTGAGTCACAGGTTACTAAAAGATCCAAGGATACTAGAATAAGTGAGGAAAAGGTAGACTTACCATCTCATGAGAAATACTCTCGTCATAAGTCCATGAGTGACCAACACACAAACGCTAGGGAAATCTTCATCTGCAAAATTCCTCCACAGACTTTCGTCAAACGAACTTATCCTATCGTAAACATCTGCTGCACTTTCTCCGTTCCGTATCCTGTAGAAGAAATGTCCATAGTCGCTTCTTTCCTGCCACATGCGTTCCATTTCCGCACTGCAGGGCTGGAAATTTCCAAAATCCTGTTCTCGAAGACGCGGTTCTTCGTAGACTTTGATCGTATCTCGAGAGAATGGCGACGGGGTGTTTGTTTTGTCAGGACTCGTGAGGGAATGTAAGATCCCTTCGGTGGTTTCTCGGGTTCGTCGATATGGAGACGTGAAGATTCGTATCGTGTCTGTAGGTCGAAGCATGTTTCGGAGACGAACCCCTGCTTCTTCGGCTTGTGTCCATCCTTCGGGTGTGAGTTTTATACGGTGGTCCGGGATTATTTGGTGGACGTCCCGGTTGAGATTCCCTTCACTTTGAGCGTGGCGGATTAATATTATCATCTTGTTGGATCTAGCGTCAATCTCTCATCTTGTACATAAAGTCAAGTTTCAAACGAAAGACTTACTCGAGGTTTACCCATTTTGTTATAATTCGACAAGATTTAATACTTTGTATGTCACTAGAGGGTATCTTATGATAGAGTAATGGATGTAGATAATTTTATGGAGACGTGGAAAAAAACAATGACGTCAATGTGAAATATACACGCTTTTTATACCAACCTTACGTGATATTCTCCCTCCTGTCGTGTAACAATAATTAGAGAAATATAACCATGGCAACATCAGTTCCTGCAACAATAGATCCATCCTCCCGTCGACCTGCCAAACGTCGTGCTTTATCACCTACATCCGCTCAAACGGCTTCCATCACGGCACTATTCGCAAATCCTTCTGCAGCATTGACATCTGATGCATTAACCAAGACCTCAAGTTCTTCTTCGGGGATATATCTCCCTCCTCCACCTGAAATAGTCACCAATGTTCAAGGATCTTCGGCCGGAGCGGGATCGGGAGAATTCCACGTCTACAAAGCCAGTCGAAGACGAGAATATGAACGATTGAGCAGGATGGACGAGGAGACGGAGCGGTTAGAGGCTGATGAGAAGTTTGAAAAGGAAAAAGAGGAGAGAGAGAGGTTAGATCGGGAACGGACGGCGAAAAACAGGAAGATGAGGGAGCAAAAGAGGAATAAAGGCAAGAAAACCGGTAGGAAAGACACTGTAGAAGGGAAGGATGTCAGACACGAAGATGGGAGGATAAGGGCGAGCGATGCTGCTTTGAATAGTGAAGCAGGTAAAAAGGATGTGAAGACGGACGTGGTGAATAGTATTACCAAAGTGGATGACGAGGTCAAGAATGGTCAAAATGCAGAAACGGCAAATATGACGAGTCAAGGGGAAGTAGGCATAATCATACATGACGATGCTGGTGATTATGATTAGAGCATGGGTCAAGATTGATGATGATCAATTGTACAACAATATTTATACGTGCATATACAAGCGAAAACTTCTACTGTTTGAATACAACCCAAAAGATGAAATTTTCACCGTAAAAGAACGCCAATGCTTAAAGATCATGCTATATAAAAGCGAGGAATAAGAACAGAGAATGATCCAGACATAACAATCATCTAAGCATCCTTTGATTTCTTCTTCTTCTTTTTGGATTCACCCTCATCATCATCTTGGTGTTTTCGCTTCTTACTCTCGCCTTTCGTTGCACTAGCCTCCGCATCGGCACTTGCTTTTTTGGCTTCTTTGGCTGCCTTTTTAGCTGCCTTTTCTGCCTTTTTCGCAGCCTTGGCTTCCTTCTTTGCCGCTTTCAACGCCTTTTTCTCTGCCGCTGACAATTCCTCTTCTTCGGAACTAGATTCATCGTCGTCTTCCATCTCTACATCTTTCGTGGTTGATTTGGTTGATTTGACTTCTGTGATAAGTGGCTTTGTGGATGTGCCATTCGTCTTTGTCTCGTTAGCCGGTGGTTCATCAGCAGCAAGACCATCAGCATCAGCGTTGTACTTTCGTGCTTCTTTTATTGACCATTTTGCCGGTTGTGTTTGACCAGTTGGACCGATTGCTGCACCTTCTCTCCGTAAGGGTTTACCTTCAAGATGTCGCAGTCGTCGTTCTACCATCAATCTGCCGTTCACACCGACTGCCATCTTCTCTTCTTCGCTAGGCTCTGGACCTTTGTTCTCGCCAGCAGTTCCCCAGTCGGATAACGCATCTACACGAAGACCCAATGCAGCTTTTGTAGCCAACACACGTGCAATCTTTCCTTTATTCTTACCAGTAGCCTGACCAATTAGAGATGCGTGATAGATTAAACCATATTTAGGAGTGTCATGTTTGGTTTTCAGAGCTCTGAATAGTGCTTTTTCTGCTCCGAGGATTTGTATAGTCGAGGCAGGAGACTTTGCCAAATTCATCAAAGATCCAGAATGTGCGATAAGTCTTGCACCAACAAGTTCACCAACAAGTGCTGTAAGATTGGGTGCAATGGCTTGCATTCGACTGGATAGATATGAGGATAATTGTGCTCTATATTCGGTGAATCCAACAACTTGTTCGGCGAGAGCTTGTATATTCATGAGATCTTCTTCCGTTATTTCAGTACCCATTGATATTTCCGCTGCTGCCTTTACAGCACCTTCGATTTCTTCGGGTAAAATATCAGCGAGATCAGTATTCGCTGCATTAGATCTCACTCCCATCGAAAGGATGACCTTTGCATATGCCAAATTATCATTGATGATCTTGGCCATTTCCGGGAAATGCCATCCATACCACTCCTTTACTCTCATCGCATAAGTGTTAAGCTCTTTGTCTAGATCGTCTAACAATGCTATAGCCTGTATAATCATAGTATCAACTTTATCCGGAGAAAATTTGAGTTTGTGTCGTGACAAGGAGTGCGAAAGACCGAGTGACATTGTGGATAATTCATCTGGTAATATTTCTGGGATCAAAGAGGGAAGATATTGACGGATTGCGCGGTAGAGTTCTTGTGTAGATGAATCGGATACAGGTACGATTTGTAGTTGTGGTAGTTTGTTGATCGCGTTTGCAAGTTTTGGGTCTGCAACTGCCAATGAAGCCTTTTTTTCATCTTTTAAATTGTCCAAAAGGCTCGACAACATGGGCGTGACTTTCCCTTCACCAAGTGCCGATGCTTCCACCAGAGCCGCCGATGCCGTCTCGAACTTAGAAAAGTGCTTTAGTTTTAGACTGTCATGGTCGATTAGGTATACTCCAAAATTGACCGTTACCAAATATACTTACAGACTACAAGTACTTTCCACGGTTTGCGTCTGCTCAGCAAGATCATCTCGCTTGAGAAGTTTCTTGTCTTTACTCTTGAGTAAAGCATATCCAGCGCTCGTCTCGGCAAGGATGTACAACGTCATGTTTGACGAATGATGTTACGTGTGCAATGTAGAAATGCTCTGGCCCAATTAATACACCCAGCTCAAGAAATTTATCAGACATGGAAAAATTCCTTGTCGCAAAAGTCTGTGCATTTTTCGCCAAGATTTCGACATCAGGATTCCAAAAAGGTCACCGTACAGCTTAATCGTTCAACTAGAGTTCAAAGTAAATGCTATCCCAGTTTGATATCAAGTATGGCTTGAACAGTATAGATGGCGGCTGACCTGCTGCTCCTTCGCAATGCATCTCAGAAGAGTGGCTATTCGGCATCGAGTCGAGATCCGCCGTCTCCGCACACTCCCACGCTATCTCGTGCTTTATCCTCTCAATATGAATCACCAAGTTTATATCGAGTCGAAGATGATCCCTTGATACTAGAATGTGGTGCAAGAATTTTACGACTTGGAATTGCTGGCGAATCGACCTCCAGGGTCGCCTATCGAGTCAGACCTGAGGATCGCCAAAAATATACATTATTCTCTGGTCAGAATCCGGTCGTAAATCATAACCTGGATTGGGAGCTTTGGAATTATGACATTCCAAATTTGGATCTTGAGATTGTTGCAAATACGTTTCAACGAGTCTTACGAAGGATCTTAGATCAACATGTCATGCTCGATATCAAGATGCGCAGTATGCTTATTATATTCCCGCCAGGTTTACCCAATCCACTCATCGAATTAGCCCTTACAGGGGTATTTGGTGCTTTGAACTCTCCAAAAAGTGTGTCTCTCATGTCCAGCGCAGCTTGCTGTACTATTGCAGCTGGCCTTCGGTCCGCCCTGGTCATCGATATTGGCTGGCATGAAGTAACAATTACTGCTGTCTACGAATATCGTCAAGTATATCAGAAAAAAAGTAATAGAGCTGGCAGACGACTTCATTATACCACTTCGAGATTCTTTTCTGGTAAAGTAGCGAAGAATGATCAGATCTCATTCAAACAGATTGAAGGTATAATAGTGCGCGATGTTTATTGTAAAGTTTTACAGCATGCGTCAGATCAAATCGAACAAACTTATTCAACGTCTACAAAGTCCATCAACATTGGAACAAAAGGGCATCTACAGATCCCCTTTAATGATCTTTCAATACCTGTGGAGGATAACTTTTTCAACTTTTCTTCGAACTCTAGAGTAGATGATAATCATGATGTCCCGTTGCCCACTTTGATCTGGAAGATACTCTGTACATTGCCAATCGATGTCCGATCAGTATGCGTCTCTCGCTTGGTCATTACTGGAGGTTGCAGCAATATTCCCGGCTTGTCGACAAGGATTATGCAAGAAGTCCAGCAATTCATCGATAGAAATGGCTGGGATCTTGTCTATTATGGATCTTGTTTTTCCCCCAAGGCATTAAACAAGCAAGAAACGAACATTGCAAATACATCGAATATAACACGGTCGAGTTCGGAAAGAAAACAACCCGAAATCGCATTTCAAAAAGAGAACTCCAATCTTTCAAAGCATGCCCACAGTGTTTCTACCACAGTCAAAGTCGTAAAGACCATGGGTGCTTGGGCAGGCGCTAGTCTTCTAGCTTCACTCAAATCTGGAAGCACACTGGAGATTACGAAGGAAAATTTCATTAAGCATGGTATAAATATATTAGAGAATAATAGTCTATGACCAATTTGTACAGTGGTTGTATTGCAGTAAAGTGAATTTGTGGATTTCAATCACGTGTGTGCCTTGTAAAATTGTGTGTTCCATTCTCGAGCCGTCTAAACCAGAGTGTATTTAAATTTGTTATGTCAACATGAAGGTAATGCTCTTTTGATGAACATAGTCATGGTGTCATTCTACTAATTCGGATAGGTAATCGACGCGGGCACCAAAATATTATCAGATTACGAAGTTTTGAACTTCATAAAAGAACAGCAAGCACGTTATGATGCAGTAGATGCAGAAGCCAAAAAGAGTAACCAACCAGTGTTTCCTCGCCCCGAGAACTACATTCATTCGTTGAAACGACATTTGACGCATCTTCAGAATGTAGAGCGACCCTTCGAGAACAATGAACAATATGATACACAATCCAAGCATATCAATCGACTTATGCGAGCCTTGGAACCGAAAGTACAGCTTACAAAAACGGAATTATTAATGTTGTTGAATCATAGACCCACAAACATAGATTTTCTTTTACCTCTAATCGAAGATGTTGAGGCTCGGTACACCGTAGAAGAGCAGCAGTTTATCGTGGAGCAAGTCTGTGTGGTTCTGGGCGGAGTTGCAGCGTTGGCTCCCCTAGAACAAGAGGATGGAGATGCGACCATGGCTGAGGGATGAATAAATAACATCATGCCACAACCGGCAATGTTGAATTGCTACCCTAACTTCAATCTGGCACAGTATGACGAGGTGGATACTTTTCACTTTAGAAGATTAGATACTTCGCTGCGTGAGAAGCCAGACACCCTGATAATAACAAATGTGTTGTCGCCCAGCTACAACCGATGAACTAAACATTGATTGATATCATTATCACATCAATTTCAGATGTGTTTAGCCTTTACAAACTTGGAATCGGAGAAGAGTTTCGAGTAGGCTTGTTGTCAGGGTACGGGTAGCAAAAGATTACAGAGGCACTAGATCAGATATGTAGCTGACATATGTGCAGCAATAAGGGACGTATATATTATTAACATATGTATACACAGAATAATAATATGCCTCCTCTGCAAGAAAATACTCTTGTTGCTGTAAAACTGTCACGCTGCGCTTGACACCGGCCCCACATTCTCAGCTGAGTGCCCCACTTGTTCACACAGATGTATGAAACGTCCATATCCGTATAATGATAATCTTGTTTCTCGTGCTGTCGGACTGCTACTGTATCGGGTCCTGAAGTTATGTTTGGCAGCTCTGTAGGTCATGTTGTGATTGCGACGGACACGTTTCAAGGACCTAATCATATGCTGTAGAAACCTGTCACGGCTGTCACTTCATGGATCGGTCGTCTGACAAGTGAACAATACGACGTAGAAGATGTGTCTGGCCTTGTGGAATTGATTGAAGTAATTCGACTACAACAGTCGGGTCCCACTGAGGCTGCCAGAGCGCTTCGCAAGAAACTGTAATATGTCCTACGGATCAATCCTCTGTAGCTGTATATGCTAATTCCTGGTATAGAAAGTACGGATCAACACATAATCAGCTTCGAGCGCTTACAGTACTGGACGGCCTGATCGTGAATGCAGGAGCTCAATTTTGCAAGAACTTTGCCGATGAACCATTACTTGAGCGCTTAAGACTCATTTCTCGGGACGATTTTGTTGATGCTGTTGTAAGACAGAAATGTCAAGTTCTCTTTCGAGAATGGGCTTCTACATATCAAAATACAAGTGGACTTTATGAAATAGCAAATCTCTACAAACAGCTACCAAATAAAAAAGCATCATCAGGAACACAGACTAGATTCTTCAGAGAGGCTGAAAGTGATGCTACAGAGACGCCGAAACGAAAAGAACGGGCGGATCAAGCATCGGCATCCGTCACCAGCCCAAGTATATGGAGCTCGTCGCCGATATTGAAATCAAGCAAGAAAACAAAAACGACAACGATCAAGTTCAATCTTGAGAAAGAGAAGCCGCAGATTATGCAGACTATCGCACAAAGTAGTGTCGCTAGCACTAATCTCCTCAATTCGTTACAATTGATCAATCGGGAAAAACAACGGATATCGGAGAACAAAGATGCAGTTCAACGATTTGACACGTGCAAAGATTTAAGAAGACAGATTCTACAATATATTCAAATAGTCGAAAGCGATGAGCTCATCGGAAGTTTGTTGAGCGCAAACGACGATCTGATAAAGGCACTACGAGCATACGATATCATGGATCGTAGTATTGATGATGATAGCGATAGCGATTCTTATGATCACAAAACCACAGCATTAAACAAAAGTATGGAAGGCCTGAGAGTTAAAATGCCGACAGATAACCAGTCGCTTGATAAAGGAAAACGGAAAGAACCTCCTTTACCTGAAAGCGACTCGGATGAGGTTGAAGAAGATGATGACGAAGACAATCCTTTTGGAGACAGGAATGCTGTCAAGGAACAAGATAGACCCGGCATGAGATGGAAAACTGTGTAACTGTGGAATCATCCATTAGTTCTGTCGTTTAGCATAAGCAATGTAGCGTTCATTATTACCTTTCAATTATCATCTTCGGCGCTTCTTGAACACAAAATGACATCACACCGTATGGAATAATGGGGAATGCTGACGAGTCATGACATCATAAATCAGAACATACAAGACCAATTTGATGCCCACTTTTCCTTCTATTCTACATTATTGCCCTTCGAAAACCCTGCCTCTTCATCCTATCAATCTTCACACCATTATTACATTTAAAAATAAAAATGCCACAAGAATCTCAACCTACGTCTACGGCTCTCATTGGCAATACAAATCCTACTGTTCAATTACCATGCATTCCCATTCCTTTGTGTTGTGTCTGTTCGGTAATGTAGTGCTGCTATTGCAAGACATACCGCGACTACGAATGTTTAACGAGAAGTATAAATCAAGCACAACGATATTTATGTGATTCTACATTCTTTACATCTACTTTTTGTCAACGCATTTCCGAACATAATTATATTCATCCCCCATTTTCCATACCACAGATCGACGGTACTTTCTTTTCAAGCAGACTTGGCCGTCAAGAACCTACATATTTATCGAATTCCCAAGAGAATCCATCCTCAACACCAGGACACGGTTTCTTTACATCAAACATAAATTCTGCTCCAGCATTTCTTTCGAAACTATCTACCCATCCTCCACATACTGAACCTCTACCAGAGTCCTCTGGCTTTGCAAAACATCTGACTACTCCTTATAATTCCCACAACGACGGGCGGGAACCATTTTCCACAAAAGCCAAGCTGAGAAGGACTTTCAGTAGAAAAGCCTGGCACCGATCTGCTCCTGTCTCCAATGAGAAAAAGAAACATGAGAAGGGGAAGAAAGCACGAAGAGACATCAATATCAATGATCTTGCAAAGGATACGTTTGCCAGAACAGAAGGAGAGGCACACATCGCTGGCTAGAAATCAAAGATGGCTGCCAAACATGCAGGCGTTGTTGCTGGACGAATGTGGAGGCTGGTCAAGAAGGGTGTGAAGGAGGGGAAGCGACGGGTTAGCTATGTATCGTAAGGCCAGCCACCTTCCGATTAAACTGTATTCTTTCATGTTTGCTACTTGGAATGGACTTGACTGACGTCTGATTCAGGGGACTTCCGGGACCTAGGGTCAAAACCGATGGATTTTACTGAACTGTCTTTTCATCCATTTATATATGTCTTCTGCCAATATCACTGCTTTCGATTATCATATATATAAGTACAGCTTTCCTCCGCAGTCCCACCAGAACATTGTGCACTCTTCTTGCGGTCCACTATCAGCACGTGATGACGTGACAAGTTGCCCCACTATTTTTGACCCCACATCTCCCCTGTGCTTCACCTTGTTTGGTAAATTACGCAAGTTTCAAAATCTTTGGTAATCACAATTCTGCCATTCTGACTTTACTTGCTGGTAGAGTGCAACACTCGCTCACAATCGTCAAAAGATGATGTCTTGTCAAATTTAGTGTGATTTAGAATTGTTATATATACAGACAAACCCTATTACATAAGTTACAGAATGATATGATCTAATCACACTGGTTGTGTTTTTTATCTTGACTTTCTCCCGGCTCATTGTTACTTCCGATCTCCAGCTGTACCGTTGGAGTAGTCTCTGTAATAATGTCTACCTCAAAAGATGGCGGACCATCAAATTCAGGCACGACTGCGGCATTACCTTCCTTCGCTCGACCGACTACCGCATCGAAGAATACAATTAGTTCGGCCGCAGCTACAACGAATGTTAGCACCACCTCACGCACTATGAGAAAGCCCGTTACTATCGCAACTTTGCCTCTGTCATCAGCAAGACCATCCCGTACCGCCTTGAGCGATGCAGAGCGTCGTGCTACTCTCGGACTACCAGGGCCCTCATCATCTTCTACAACTGGTGCACCAATGAAAAGATCAAGACCTGTTTCAACAATCATCGGCAACTCTACTCCAAAAAAGAATACTTCTACCATCTCGTCTACCCCAGGGAGAAGAACCACTCTCGCTACAATCTCTTCAGCGGCGTCGTCTCTATCGGTAAATAATCTGCCTAGTAAAACTGACAGACCCATAGTTGGGAGTCGACAATTGGGAGTGCAGCCAGAGAAAGCTGAGGCAGATCCACCCCAGCAGGATGGCACAACACAAGGAACAGAAACAATTCCTAACATGGAATTCGCATCCAACGGGATAGGCAGGATAGGCTCCCTTACAACCCAGCTCGAAGATTCTGGACAAAAGAATCAGCTATTGCAAGCCGAAGTCGACCGTCTGAACGATGAGTTGGAAAAGCAGAAGACTACAGCCTTGCAAGATACCAATCATTTGGGCAGCACGATTGATGACTTGCGCAAGGAGATCACAAGTCTAACCAACGATCGGGTAGAAAGAACGACCAGTAGCAGCAAAGAGATCGCGGACCTGCAGAGTCGACTCAAACGTCTGCAAAAGGAGATGGATGATTTGGGCGTAGCTAATTCCGACCTTGTAAAAGAACGAGATGAGGCCATGAAATCAGCAAAGGATCTGAACACAGCCAGAGAGGACATGGAGAAAAGATTTTCAGAGGTTGAGGAAAGTAAATCAACTCTTGTGGATAATTTTGAATCAGAAAAGAATCAATTACTTGCCGAACTGTCACGTTTGGGTAAGGAGAAGGAAAGCGCGGCCCTGTCCCATGACCAGGCTGAAACTTTACTTTTGGAGAAGAAGCAGCTTAACGAGGAACTGGTGCAGGCCAAGGAATCGATTGAGGAGCTGTCAAAAAAGCATGAAGAGCTGTCAAAAGAGCATGAAGATTATGAAACTCATCTAAAATCTTTACACGATGAGAAGAGTACGATGCAGGCTTCCAACCAGGATCTTGAAAATCAAGTGCAACAAATGGGAGAAACGCATAAAAAGCAGTTGGAGGAATTAAAATCACATCACGAGCAAAAATTGAATGATCAGCAAGAAAAAACAGGCATTTTGCACAATGAGATTGATCGGGCAAATGCGCGTCTGGAAGATGATGCCAAAAGACACGAATCTCTCGTACAAGGAATGACTTCTGATCATGAGGCAAAGATTAATGCGTTAAAGGTAGAACAATCTCAGTCGCAAAAGAATTTGGAGCAAGAACGCGATAGCAAACATCAAGATGAACTAGCCAGTAGAAATCGTGAGCTAGATTCGATGAGAAAGGAGACAGAAGGCTTGAGATTACAAGTTGAAGAATCGGAAAACGAAATAAGATCTGCGAGGTTGAATATGCAGAAACAAATGGAATCTGGAGTGGTCGAGCATGAACAGAAGATTGCGGAGCTTAAGCAGAGTAATCTTCAAAACCTCGACCAACAGCTTGAAAGTCTACGTGCAACGCATAAAGCGGAAGTACAATCAATACAAGCATCAAAGGACTCCACAGTATCAAATCATGCCGCTGACTTGGAAGCTCTTCAAACACAGAATGATCTACTCAAAGGACAACTGGATGCTATTGTGAAATCACATCAAGAAGATGTACAGAAAACAGCAGAAAGTCATGCAGTTGAACTTGACCATGCGAAAAATGGACTGAGTGATAAACATGTTGCTGCTGTAGCTTCACTCGCAAAGGGTCACCAATCTACTGTTGATAAATTAGTAAACCAGCATGAAACCACTTTGAACGATCTCGAAGAGAAACACGACAAAGCTGTTTCAGAATTAGCAATACAAGTGACAAATGGTAATAAACGTATTGCCGAATTGGAAGCACAGATGAAATCACTTGAACAGACTCATGCTGATAACACAACTTCTGCTCAAAACACAGTTGAAAGTAAAATAGCAAGTCTCGTTTCTTATTACGAAGACCAATTACGATCTCTCCAAGAACAACTTTCCGTCTCGGAGTCTCGTATTAATAAACCTTCTTCAAACGACGACGATACTGCTTCAGAAACGATAACTGGAGCTAATAGTACGAGTGACGCGTATGAAGAGCAACTAGCTCATAAAACAGACTTGATCAGAGAATTATCGTCCCGTATAGCGACTTTGGAAATCGAATTGTCCGACGTGAAGGATGACGCGACGCGAAAAGAAATTATATACAACTCTCGACCCCTTCGTGACAATATCAATTCTGGACACGAAGCCTTGTCGGATCCTTTTGTAGTCGTACCGAGAGACGTAATGACAAACGCCGCGGATGAAGAAGTCGATGAAAATGGGAGAACTGTCGAAGGAACTGTAAGTTTTTGTATCGTCTCCTTTTTTTCTTTCTTTTTAGTGATATGGCGTGATGCTAATTGATAGTGTGTAAAGTTGGCTAGTATACAAGAACAAGTACGACAATTGGAAGAATTGAATGATCAGATTGGTGTAGAATCTGCTAGATGGAGTAATAATAACAATAATAATAATAACAATACTAACAACATAATTAATAATGATAATATAGACGACAATAACAACAACAATAATAATAGCAATAGTGGTAATGAAAACGAAAGTCATAATAGTAATAATAGTAAAGACAGTGGAAAAGGAATGATATCAAGTGGAAATAACGGAAGTAGGAGAACAAGTATGGTACTTTCAAGTCCTATCAAATCATAAAAAATCCATAATACATCATACGTAATAATATAGATCATTAATCTAAAGTAATCTACTGTTCTCAAATTGATCATCATCGTGTTTAAAGAACCATCAAGTGATTTTATAGATAATATATTTTATAATTAATGAACATATCCCATTACTTTTCTATTCTGTTTGATCAATTTCCTCAATGAAATCTCTCGCTGTTCTTCATCCTTTCTAGCTTCTCGTAATTGTTTTTCCAACTCTGCTAGTATGGATTTAGCGTTCCCACCTCCTCCTCCTCCACCGCCATTATTCACATTACTAATATTGTCTTTGGTGGTATTATTAGATGAACCTTGTCTATTCTCTTGATTATGTTGAGACCTTGTATTATTTCCCACATGATGACCTGCTTTTGCTTTTCCTTCACCATCCGCAGAAGATGACGAACCAGAAGAAGAAGAAGAAGACGAAGAAGGAAAAGATACCACCGGCATGACAAAATCATTAATATACTGTTCTGCGTTTCCTACCAGAAAAGACCCTTTTTTACTATGTTCCTCAATCGCCTTTTCCATCGCATTTGCCTCTCGACTTTTCAAAGAACCAGTGCCTCCAGATAATAAATCTCGCTTCATATCTTCAATGTCGACTTTTGGTAAATATGTCGATATCAACTCGTTGACGGAGTAATTGTCGTATATTGCGTGAAAGCGAAGACTAGTAGGGAGTTGTTGAACGTTGCGTTCCAATTCGATATATCTTTCTTCCAATTGTGATTCTAAATGTCGAAGATGTGCGCCTCCAGTAGTAATACATCCATGTGACCAGACTCGATTATCTTCTCCTCCATATTTTAGTGCTTCGTCATAAGTTATCATATGCCGCAGTTGTTCCGGAGTGAGGCCCACATCGGGGTTGCGACGGAATGGTCGTTCGGGATGAACGTCTGTTGGTAAAAGTGACTGTGTAGGTTTAAAAGAATTATTAGCTTGAGCAAGTGGTTTGAAGAATGTTTCTACACATTGTGCGAGAAAGGATGAACTAGCTTGGACATCTTTAATGATTGTAGACACTAGATCCTCAGTCTTTTCAGCTTTAGCCTTTACAGGAGTTTCTACAACTTTAGGACTTGGAATTGCCGATTGTGGTGTTTCGACTTGTGGTGATGCGGGTGCAGATTGTTTAGCTTCAATTACTGGAGACGGAGCAACTGTAGTCGATGCACTAATTGGTTCTTTCATATTTGTTGACGCTGTCTTTATCGTTGGTAATAAAGTAGGTTTCTTTGTCTTTTTCTTACGACCAGTAATAGCTTCATGAACTATTTCTTCTTCCACAGGTGTAGCACTCTCACTCTGTACCTTTGATACTTGTACATCTTCGAGAGCTTTTGCTTTTTCTTGTCTCTCTCTCTTTATTTGATTTTTACTCTTGAACCTAGTCGATGAGTTCTTCCCATCCAGTTGTGGCGATGGAGGTCGGGAGATACTGGTCGAAGTCAACGAGACCGTGTCAGAGATGTGGTCATTTCCAGGAGTCTCTGGTAGTATGCTTGATACAATACTTGAACTTCTCACCGGCAATTTCGTCACGATTGATGTCAGCGATGGAATGGCAGGCATATTTTCAGCCTTTGGTGTACTGACTAACCGAATGGTATGAGCTTTCTTCTTATTTGTCCCCATTTCGAGAGGCGAGCCAGGAGTAGTGGGCTGCGAAGGCGTCAATGGCGCCATGATGATACCTGTTTTGACGGGAGTTTCCACCGGCAATTGCGGCATTTGTTGTTTGACGTTTGATGGTATGTCCAATTTACCGGGATGATTACGCTTGTTTTCCGACTTTTCAGTGAGTGTAGGCATCTGGTCGGGAACCTTACTCTCTCCTACCGGTGATTGTATTCTCTTGGGCGTAGTTTTGACTGGTGTTGTGGGGATGCTTTCCTGTATTGGCTGCTGTGGTTTCCTAGATGTCTTTCTCATCGGATGGTTCAAATTGACCGATCTTATAGGAGCTGCTCCAAGCACGGGAAACTGTTCGTCATCCTTCAGTTGATCCGCTATAATACTGGCTTCCGGCTGATTTTTGGTGTCCATTACGCTTTCGACAATCTTTAAAGGATCAAATGATATTGTAGGTGGTAAAAGTGCTTGTCCAGGAGTTGGAGGGTTCTCTTTTGTCCGAGCATTGTTGTTTGGTAGGTGACTGGGCACAATAGGAGTGACTATGTGACTCGACAGGCTTTTAACTTTGCTCTCCTCATGGTTCGTGACACTTGAGATGGTGGGTGTGACATTGCCAACAATTTTCGAGTCGGTAGGAGATTCATTCGCACCAAGTCCTACAATTTGATTGGTTGCAGATGATTGATCAATGCCTAGATTACCAGTCTGAACCGTATTGAAAGGTACACTAAAATTTGCTGTCAACCTAATTAGTAAATGTGTTTATCGATCATGACAATATTATGCGAAACGAAGAAAAACAAGCGAATGCACCACTTTACAGCATCAAAAAAGAAGTAAAAGTCACAAGTCAATAGTGGCAAGATTGAAAGAAAAAAGGCGGTACGGTGGTGATATTTTGACCTGTAGATTTCAATCTATCAAATGCTCAGAAGTATTATGATGCATGCTGAACAAGTACGTACAGTAGATGTAGTCGCAGATTGAAACAAAAAGCCTTTTCAAACACTTTTACGACAGATTTTGTATAGACGTGAAACCTGTCAGACTCTTTTGGTGCACTACCAGAGCCCGGCAAGCTTTTCAGACCTTACAATCTCTGCTACAATTCCACGATTGTCAAATATCACCACCGACACCACCGAAAATTCAACTCGCACTTGACCGCCGCGTTATATTTCAGGAAAAAAAACTCTCATGTTGTACGTCGATTAAAAGTATTATAATCCAACTTCATGCATAGAAATCGACAATAAACGGCAGGTAAAAGATGGTTACTTACGCTTGTTGGCGTCTTGACCATCCAAACCTCGCCGGCGAGCTAATTCCCTCATTAATTCGTCATTTGGATTACGTGTCACAGCATTATTATTGTAACCAAAAGATCCAGAAGCAAAACCCTGACCTTGACCAAACATACCAACTCCACTAATTGGATTGACAGCAGACGCTTTAAGACCTGGTGGAGGTCCGGTCACAGTACTGGTATAAAATGGGGCTGGCGGAGCAGAAGTCATGCTCGTATGCGCCGGCATCATAGAAGCTTGTTGGTCCATAATCTTCGAACTGGCCACGGGCTTGACATTAGCTGTAGCAGAAACGTCATTTGCAAACGAAAACCGAGAGGCATTTCTAGCATGACCAGGTATTTCTGATTGTTGAAGTTGTGATTGTAGTTGTGGTAATTGTTGTTGCTGTTGTAGTAGTTGTTGTTGTGGTGGTGGTAGTTGTGGTAGATGTTGTGATTGTTGTTGTTGTTGTTGTGGTGGTAACTGAAACATTCCTAGTGGCTGCGAATTATTTGAAAAATTTGATATGCCAGCAGAAGAAGAAGGCTTGAATCGCTGAAGTAGAGATTGCTGGTGTGTAGGTATCATACCACGACCATTCATCTGTAAATTATCGTGGTCGAGTGCTAGTCCAGAGCCGAGACCTAGTCCAGGTGCACGTCTTTGAGCACCGTCAATATTCGAATCAGATTCCGGTTCTCCACCCAATTGTAAGCTGCCACTTCGTTGTACTTCTGATGTACTAGTTGCTCGACTTATCTGATCACCTAATAACCGTCTTTGTTCTTCCTCCATCTTGTTTTTCATCATTCGACGTTTTTGACCTCCCATTGGATCTATCATACAGGGGAAATTGTTAATGATATCTTTCTGCTCCTCTGTAAATGAAGAATCATCAAATCTAAACCGTGCAGCTGGTCTACTTAGAATGCGGTTAACAAATGACACAAATGCCGACTTCTCCGGCACAGCTTCAACATTGACGGTTGGCTCCTCGATTGTAGAACGTGTCTCTGTGACTGTCGATCGCAGAGGAACCTGCGCTGGTGTTGGAGGGCGCGCTGGTTGCTGTTGTGAAAGTATGGAGGGGGGAATTGCTGGACTGGCGGTTGAGGGTCCGGCTGCACGACTGACACTTCGAGATGGAGGTTGTTTACTCGCCCAAGATGCTGACGAGGGTAAAGCAGCGCCTGTATCAGATGAAGGCCCACTTGAGTCTGGTCTTGCTGCAGCTACGGGTTGTTGAGATTGTGGTGGAGGATATGACGGAGATGCTCCAGCTTGTTGCGTAGAGGCAACATTCATAGATGACAAGTCTTGACGTGTGAAACTATCCTTGTCTTCACCGGGTTCGTGAAGAAACATACAGTTCTTATTTTGACATTGTTCATGTCGCAAATAAGCGGAACAGTATTTCGTGGTTCCAAATTGTGCTCTGTCATAACGTCAGATCATCATATCAATATTATGAGGAATAATCAGTTGTTACCTCAATGTACGATCACCATTCTGAGATCCATCTACAGCATCTATACAAGATGCAGCGTCTTCCTTACGAGCGTATGTCACATAAACACCGACCGAAGCTTGACTATCCTTTGCTTTACTGACAACAATTTTGATAATTTTACCGTATTGTCCAAAATATTGTTGCCCTCTCAAAGTTTCTAGTAAACGATCCTCTTGCACAGAAGGACTTAGACCCGTCACATAGACGAGATTCTTTTGTACCACTCTTAGACCAGCAAGATGTTTTCGATTATTAGTTTCTGCTTCACGTTTTTGTACGTCTCGTTGTTGAGCGACTGCTGTACGCTTTTGTCGTGAAGCCTGTTTAGCCTTCCATACAGCCTCCCTTGAATCATAGTCAGTAAGGATGAATCAATAGAAATATAAAAGGGAGAACGCACTCTTCAAGACTGGGCTTGTGAAATTCTATTGTAGAATCTTGATAAGGTCTCCTGCAGGCAGGACAAAGTCCGTTCATATTGTTACGAACATTGTGATAACAGAATTGACAGATCTAAGAGAAAACATATCAATAAACATATACAAATCATATGATTGAGCATGAAGCACCGTACCTGATATCCACAAGGACATGGTCTGAAATTCTTATCCGAAAGGTCGAATTCTTCAACACATAGTGGACATGACTCTTCTTCATCATCGTCGATGAAACTATCTTGAATTGTCCGCGACATGCTGTTATAATATTTTGCGCCCTTTTAGTTATCTCAATTGAATGGAACGGTGGAATCGCACGGCCAAACCACAACTTGGATCGCCAGGTGAAATCTTTACTAATGCAAGCAGCATGTAGTACTATATTGAAACAGACGGATGTTTTATTTTGACCATTAATAATAGGAGGCGCATTTTATTGTCGACTTTCACAAGGGGAAAGAACTTTGAAGTCTTTCACTCACCAAAAGTGAAGCTTGGACTCACCCAAAACTTTATTTACCGAAGAACAGCCGGGGATATGGTTCCGTATGAGCAAACATCGTCATTGACATCTACAGAGGATCAGGATTGAATCATACTGAAGCAGTACAGTGCGGCATCGTATCAATATGTCATTACCTACAAGGTGTTGTCAGAACATCATTCGAACAGCCCCGAGACTCAACCGACTTTACACGAGATCGCTATGTACCACCGCAGTACAGTATAAACAGCTTGCCAATAATGCAGAAGAATTTCCAAATCTGAGGGTATGGCATTAAACGCACCCTGGAGATTCATCAAGCACTAACGTATATAATTTAGCATGCTCGTCGCGATGATACTTCCTCCAGCACTCTCCACGCCCCCATCAAGAATCCCTCCGATCGATACTCATCAAAATCCGAATCTCTCCACAAATATGGTCAATACCTCCTCTCCTGTCTTCCAGCCTATATCCAACAGTTCTCCGTGTGGAAAGACGAATTGACCATTTACATACCTCCATCTGGTGTTATTCCCGTCATAACCTTTCTAAAAAACCACACTGCTGCGGAATATACCCAAGTGTCTGATATAACAGCAGTTGATTATCCTTCGCGAGAGTTTCGATTCGAAGTCGTGTATAATCTTCTATCTGTACGTCACAATTCTCGAATCAGAGTAAAGACCTATGCGGACGAAGCTACGCCTGTGCCGAGTATCACGTCTCTCTACGACGGAGCGAATTGGTACGAAAGAGAAGTTTATGACATGTTTGGCGTGTTTTTCACAGACCATCCAGATTTGAGGAGGATTCTTACAGATTATGGATTCGATGGTCATCCGTTGAGAAAAGACTTTCCTTTGACGGGTTATACGGAGATCAGATACGATGAAGAAAAGAAGAGGATTGTGGTTGAACCACTTGAATTGACACAGGCTTTTAGAAATTTCGAGGGAGGATCGAGTGCATGGGAACAAGTTGGGGGTGGCAAAGATGAGAAGCCAGAGTCGTTTCAATTACCTGTTCCAAAACCGGAACCGAAGCAGGAAGAGCAGAAGAAGTAATCACGAAATATATGTAGACTATTAATTCAATGCTTATAACAGATTTCTACAACATATTCAGTGCACATCATCACATAAATATAGACGTGGAATATGAGTAGAAAGTGTATATATGTATACAATGTGGAAAGTCCATTATGTTATACGAGTTGATGCGAAAAGTGTGAAATATATAATACAATTCAACGACGTCTATACACCGGATCTGTCTCTCTCACATTCGTTCGAGCTGATGTCTCCATGATTTTTCTTCTTCCTCTACTCGGCTCCTCCTTTTGACCTGATGCTGACCCATCAGGAGTTAGCGTTGGTCGATCGGAAGTCGTCATCGAACTAATTGATGATCTAACCGAATTCGTGGTTGGAGTCCTCGTCTGGAAAAGATTGTTGTTTTGTGACGGTTGGCCAATATTTCGTAGATTCTGATCGTCATGCGCAGGATCCCAAACACCACCAAAAAGACCAAGTAGATCCTTCATATCGAGTTTAGCAACAGTCTTGCCGCCTTCGATTGCAGCTTTTGCCAATTCCCGCTTCTTCTCCTGTAGTTCTAGAATTCTCTCTTCTACACTGTCTCTGATAGTCAGTTTATAGACATGTACATCAACCGTTTGGTTCAATCGATGGACACGATCAATGGCTTGTTCCTCGACAAATGGATTCCAAAAGGGTTCGACAATTATGACTCGTGAAGCTACTGTGAGATTGAGACCCAGACTACCACATTTAAGACTACACAGTAGGACACGCACGTCTGGATCAGTGCGAAGAGATTGAAGGGCTGCTTCACGGACGTTATTTGGAAGTGAGCCATCATATCGAACTGATTTTATTGAAGCGTTGATAAGATGTGGTGAAATCAAGTCCAGCATTGTCGTGAACTGTGAAAACACAATGACTTTATGCTGTGGAACTTCCTTTTTCAATATCTCAACCAGTTTACGAATCTTTGTAGATGGGTAGTCTTTCGATTGGTAGTTCCATTCATGCGACTTGACGTCCTCAGCTTCAGACTTCGAATAGTCTTTGCTGCGATCAGTAAATTCATCGTCGCTATCCTCAGAACCTGTTTCTGAATCAATTGAACCCAGGGATCGTCCGACACCTTCTGCATCTTCATCATCTACTCCACCAGCTTTTCCAAGATTGAACTGCCGTTGCGAGGGTGAGACTAGCCAGCTACCTTCACTGTCATCATTCGGATTATCATCTTCGTCCTCACTGTCTATTATTATTTTGCGGTTCTTGGACTTTGACGTTTTCTTCGACTCAGTCTTGCTAGAGCTTTTTGCTTCTATGTTAAGAGTACTTTCACAGTCCTTGCAGCGAATCATACCGGCTTCAATACAATCGGCTGAAAGCTTTACCTGACAAATGTCGCAAGTTTTGTTCTTGACATCTAGACTGCCAAGCATATCAGCCAGGTCATCTACGTCTCCAACAGAGGATGACTTTTTGGTAGGCGATTGAGAACCAAGACCGGCCGTGACTAACGCGTCTTTATCTTTCTCCATCGCAGATCTAATCAATTGAGGATGATTACAAGCTTGACGTAGCCTTAGTAGCAAGACGAGTGCACCAATATAATCGGTCTTTGCACCACCCATCATGTCTTGTAAACGATCATTTGCACGTTGAGCTAATTTATCGTAAAATTCGCGTTCATACTCATCAAGCTCACATATCAATGTTTCAACGTTTCTTTCTACTATCTTCATCCCCGAAGATTTCTCATCACCATCCTTTTTTGAAGAACCAAAATTGAGAGCGCCCTCCTGCTTTAAGATATCCTTCGTTCGGCGTTTCATGAACGCTTTCAAAAAGTATTGCACTCTTTTGATCGCAAATTGACCTCGACCATTTTTCAGCGGGCCGGTGATCTGCTGTTTCCAATGTGATATATCGTTATAAGGTTTAATTCTGAGGAAATGTATGAGACTTTGTAGCTCGTCAAGATTATTTTGCATAGGCGTTCCTGTCAAACACCATCTATACCAACTTTTTAATGCACAACATGCTTGTGTAGATTTCGCACTTCTATTCTTGATCGTATGTGCTTCATCAAGAATGATGCGATACCAATTGATACCAAAACAACCAACCTTGATACCTTCCTCGTGATCGGATGATCCAGCGTGTTCAGAGGCAAGAATCTGATAAGTCGTAATGACTACATCATATTTCTTGAGATCTGCTGCTTTTCTCGTACGATTAGGGCCATGATGTACGAGTGTTTTGAGGGCATGGGATGGTGAAACTCTTGTTTTAATTTCCGCTTCCCATTGTTTGATCAAAGCCAGAGGAGCTACGACCAAAGTCCCCTTTCCAACATCTTTACTTGGTAATTTACGTTTCGATCCTTTTTCTACTTCTGTGTCAATTGCGGGACGAGGATTGGTCAGAATTAGTGTGACAGATTGAATGGTTTTACCGAGCCCCATGTCATCAGCAAGAATCCCACCTTTTGGCAATACACCATTCTTTTTACGCTCCCCTATCTCTTTATCAAGCATCCAGGAAACTCCAGCAATCTGATGTGGTAATAGTCGCACAGCCATACCTTCAACAGTACCATCATCTTCTTCATCATCATTTTCCTCACCATCAGTACCGTCATTCAGATCGTCCTTGACATCAAGACTGGCGAGCTTATCGGCCAGACTTGAAGTGGCATCTTTCTTTGGTGGCGGCTTTCCAACAAGATCTCGTAGACGTGTTTTTGGCTTATCGTCGTCATCATCAAATGCGCCTTCAAGCAATGCCTTGATATCTTCGCCAGCTTTTGTAGGGTCTATGTACATGTATGGATCAGTCGATCCGAATTTAGTATCTCTCATAGCAGCATCTGGATCAAACTCATCATCAGAGTCTTGTTTTGTAAGGTCAATTTTGATAAGTGGCTTTGGAGGAAATGATGTTGGTGCTAATGAAGAGAACATGGGTCGAGGAGCAGCTGGTCGGTCCTTCCGAACAGCGCTATTTGATTGATCGCCATCGAAAAAAGAGGATGACAATTCGAATGTCTTACCAGCCGGCAATATTTGTTGGCGTTGCTTTTGACCAGGGAGATAGAAGTCCTGACGGGAAAGTGGACGAGATAAAGGAAAAAGATCATTCCTGACAGATTGCCGGGGATCTTTAAATGGTGGATTGATGGTTATGTCACTTGCATTCTGGCCAGACTTATGGTGTTCTGGTCTCCTAGTATTGGTATTGAAGATATTCACAGGCCCTCGAGGTTTGCCTAGTGGACTAGCTTTTGCAAATTCAATACCTTGATTCAAAGCAGCTGTTCTAGGATTCAAAGAGGGCGGTTTCTCTTCAGGGGAGATCTGCTGCCGAAGTGTTCCCGCTGGGGTATCAGATGGTTGCATGTCTTGAACCATTTTTGAATTCTATCTTCCAAATTCAGCATGGCAGGGTTTGAACTTGGCTGTGCCGTCTTATATCTAACATCTTGAGCGATTACTATCAACAAACATCTGTCTAAAGTATCCTAGCAACAGGTTACAGAATATGAGTCACCGTGTACCACTTTGAAATATATGCTTGTGACGTAGTTGTTTACATATATTTTATGCTACTAAAATATGAAGTGCCACTAATAAACAATAATTAAGTGGTAAACTTACCCCGCAATAGTTCACGTGATTAGTTTCGACGACCATGTTGATGTGTATTTCTACCTAACAGGGAGGCTTATAGCCTTGGGTATCGCAAAAAGCACATTTTGGTACGTAATTGTTGTACAAATGCAAGTAGGCATGGATAACTTCAAGGACACATCAACATATGCTGATACCGACCATGTAATAATTGGGCTTCAATCATAATATCATATAAAAGTTTAATCCACGAAATGAAAGACTATTCAAGAACTACTGCGCGCGTCAATAATTAATACTGTAATCCTGTGATGTCAGGCCATACTTTACCTTTTGGCCGAGCTATCAGTCTGTCAGATATCAGTGGGCCTACGTATCTTACAGCTCAGATATTAGTTGAACAAGTTGTATATACTCTTGTTGATCATATCTTTGATTATTCCGTCGGTAATAGTGCAGCCTTGAGATCATGGCTGGAACAAGGAGAAAGGAATTGTCGAGGCGACACACCTCAGATTATCGATTTAGTTTCAAGACCAGAAGTCGGATCGATGATACATGGTTTCATTTCTCGGCATAAACCGGACCAGATTGAAGCACCAATTGCGATTTTGGGTCTTGCACCAGCTTTGCCCTTCTTAAGACCATTTCTTACTGATCTAATAGCAAGATATGGTATTCTTACTCCCGCCATGTTGCTGATGGTTGCTTCAGATTACGCTTCGGGTGATCCTGCTGGACTCGTGTCTAATTATGTGCAAGCACTCTCGATAGCAACAGACACGGGTGCAGGACTTGTTTGTAGCTTATCTGCACACGAGGTGCAACATATGACTTTGTTCACAGCACTCATGTCCTTATTTATACCTACTATTCACATATATGATGGTCTAAGAATGTTGACTGAGACAGTACGCGTTATCGACACACTCGATGCAGCTGCCGTTTTGAGAATATACGATAGTATATCGGATAAAATATCTCTATCAGAAAGGAAACGTGGTGATTATATAGGCCTAACTTACAGCGTAATGAAATCGTTTAACGACGAGCTTGGTACAGACTATGAACCATTCGAATATCGAGGACATGTCAATCCCCAGACTGTGCTGGTAACTTTCGGTTCAACCGAGGGTTCTTTATTCGGAAAGGTCGTCGAAGCCATGTCAACAAACGGTGTCGAGGTTGGCGTGATCAACGTACGAATATACAGACCTTTCCTCGAAAGAGAATTTCTGAAATGTTTACCTACATCTGTACAAAATGTCGCAGTCATTGGAGAGGTTTTAGATCAAAATTCAGTATTGGATCTTAATGTGCAGTCTCACTTATACATGGACGTACTCGCTACCCTTGTTTTAGTAGCTGATGAGGAGCACCAGTCTCCTCGAGTCTATGATTTCAAACATCCACGTATGCAAATATGGACACCGACGAATTGTGCAGCGCTTGTTCAACAGATAACGCAGAAACTGCCAACAGCACCCGAGCGAGATTCGCTTTTCTCTATGCCACACGATGGCAGCCAGCAATATAGCTTCTGGAGTCTAGAAAGCATGAGTACATCAAATGCTTTCGTTCATCTTTCGGAGTTGTTATGTGAAGATTCCAAGCTTAACGTCACTTGCCAAAAAAGTCATGACAATTACACTTTGGGAGGAGTTGTACGGGTCGACATAAGGACATCTAAGAAATCTATAGATTTGCCATATTCTATAGATCATGCTGACTTTGCTTACGTAGACCATGTCGATCTACTAGACAATTTCGATATTGCAGGTATCGTAAGAAAAGAGGGTATTCTGCTACTTCGAGTAGATAGATATGATTTTGACGCGCTCAGCTCACGTTTACCTACGAGATGTAAAAGGGCCATTGGAGTTCGTAAGATACGCTTGATCATAATGGAAACTTCTGCATCTCATAGCTTGAACGAGATTAAATCCTTTCAAGAATCGCTGATACCCGCAGCGTTCCTGAAAATCGTTCATACAGTCGACTATCAGGACTTTGTTTCGAGATTGAAAACAAATTCAGAATCTTTCGCTAGCCTCGGTAATGAGCTTGATACAATGCTCCACGTTGTCATTACCCCAGATTCATGGACGAATGTTCGTAGTACTGACAAACGATTGGGAGGTCTACCCCGAGATCTCAACATAACAAGTTACAATTCAATGATAGATGGAGATATCCAAGAATCTTCAGGCCTTGTCAAGAAAGCAAACGAAAAAGAGCATGAGAATAGTGCACTGTTCAAGGATGCTTATGAAATGTCATTTGTAGTCGATTTAGAAAATGCTCCAGTGTCAGCGGCATTACTCTTGAAAATGAGACGGACATTGACTGTGGGGGGTCAGGATCAAGAGATGTTCCAGCTAGATTTCGAAATTGGTCGAAGTGGGCTCAAATACGAGTTGGGAGACCTAATGGAAATATGTACAGAGAACGACGTCGAAAAAGTTAGTGAATTTATGATTCAATATGGTCTTGATCCAGTAGAAGTCAGTGAAGAGCCGATACCTCAGCGACCAGGATTTATTGCGCGTCAAAGCTTACAACAATATCTATGCTATGATCTTGATATCTTTGGTCGTGCTCATCAGCAATTTTATCAAGCTCTTTCACAATTTACCACGGATGAACACGAAAGAGATGATCTCTTGCTGCTAGGCGCTACAGCCGATACCGGGAATGATCTTGAAAACTCGTCATCTATGTCACGCCCAACTTATGCTGATGTTTTGTTGGGATATAAATCTGCACGTATTAGCGCTAAAGATCTGACAAATATGATTCCCCTATTGAAACCTCGCCAATACTGGATAGCTTCTAACCCACATTCCTCACCGTCTACCATCAGTATAATGGTGCAGACCGTAGGTTGGACAGATGCTGAACAATTGACTCATTATGGTCAGGCTTCAAATTACCTCGGGAAATTGGAAAATGGAAAGACAGCGATTGTGAGATTGTTGAAGCAAAATAATGCTGTGCAAACACCGCGACCGCCTCCAAAATCTAGACAACCTGTACTTATCGCATCAATTGGTACTGGACTTGGTCCCGCTCGTGCTGTGATACAAGAGACAGCTTGGCAAAAAATACGTAGTCCTGATATAGATCCTATCTTGCTCTTTCTAGCGATAGAAGATGATTCTGTATATCAAGAAGAATGGGATGCATACCAAGATAGTGATGTTATCAAGTTGATCAGATCAAGTCTCGATGACGACAAGTCCGTCATATCATTGAAAGCTAACAGGTCAGATATACAGACTAAGTGGCTGAAGGAACAAGGCATCTTTTATATTTGTGGACCAAAGGATCAAATAAGTCATGTCTGGCAGGAAATTGAAGATATATTGACTGATGAAGCTCGGTCAAATAACCTCGAAATTGTTGTCGAGGACGAGATGAAGAGACTTGAAAAGGAGGGTAGACTTGTAATATATACTTACTAAGATGTTTTAATGATACTACAATGAGATTTCTTGAACATATAGTTTTATATGCCCGTCCATGAATATTTCTTCATACTTTAGTTTTTTAATTGATGTAAGAGCTTATTTGGCCGCGGTTATTGAAGGCTGATGTGGGGCATGCCTCGTGACGACACCATTCATGATTAATTCTTGATTTGTTGATTACGCTTATCTGATATCACAATCATTCCAAGACTATAAAAGACTACCTCTCCTAGTACTCTTACATTTCTCCGACAAGAAGTTCCACCCGAAAACCGACTCAATTTTACTGCAAAACGACAAAGGTCTATCATACAAGATCTCTCATCTATTGTAAAAATTGTCGACTCCCTGGGCAGTCTTGCATTGACAAGACAATCGAGTCAGAGCCATGAGTTCGCCCAAGAGAAGGATAGAAACAGACGTCATGAAAATGTTAATGAGCGATTTCGAAGTCACACTAGTCAACGATAACATGCAAGAGTTCTACGTCAGATTCAAAGGACCCGAAGAGACGCCTTTTAACGGAGGGTTGTGGAAAATACATGTCGAGTTACCAGATCAATATCCTTATAAGAGTCCTAGCATAGGGTTTGTCAACAAGATATTTCATCCGAATATTGATGAGACGTAAGTTGTCGTTCCTTTACAGGATATACCTCGCTGCAATTATATCATACTAAATAGGGTCGCTCAGGTCCGGCAGTGTGTGTTTAGATGTTATAAATCAAACATGGTCACCGATGTATGAGTTGAAAAACATATTCGAAGTGTTTCTACCGCAATTGCTAAGGTATCCGAATCCGAGTGACCCATTGAATGGAGAAGCGGCTGCTTTATTGATGAGGGAGCCAAGATCATACGAAGCAAAAGTTAGAGGTGATCATAAGCCTAACATACATGTGTATCGAATTGCATGCTAAATATTTGATAGAATATGTTACAAAATATGCTACAAAAGATGCAGCCGATGATGCCGGAGAAGTATCTGATAACGATGATGAAATGAGTAGTGTAGGAAGTTATGGGAGTGATGACGACGACAATGATGAACCTGTTGGTGCCATGGATGAAGTGTAACTCTAACCATGTTATTGTATCACGACGTTACGACATATCTTCATTTGTTATTCCTACCTTTGGACCAAGCGATATAGAATCATGTTATGAGATCATGTTTGAAAGATTAGTATTCTGGTTAGTAATTGAATAATTCCCTCTAATATTTTCCCAATCAATGTCACAAGCAGAAGACTACTCGGAGCCGTCAGTAATATATAATTGCTACGCTCTAGCACGTTACATATCTGGAATAGTACAGAGCTATTTCTACAAGGCTGAATTAAGAGCCGTTAATAATATGCAATGACAATGCTGTAGTAACCGTTTCTTCCGTACAAATGACAAAACGTGATTGTACTGTAAACGACATCCGGCCACTTTTCAACGTGCTCTGTCCAATCATAATCAACAACAATCAACATTGTGAAATAATGACAGATCTGTTACAGGTGTTGTGAACGATTTTCAAAGCAAACGTGGACTCTCCAGTAAATGCAAATACTACCCCACCTTGTCACAGAAACGTAGTAGGGCCGAACTCATTTTGTAATACAACGCAAAGGTATCTACCAAAGAGTTTTATCACCTTGTGCTACAAAGATTCCAAGGGTTAAACTTCGTGCATCTATTGTCATATGCGCTAGTGCGGATAGTGCTGGTTCTTTCTGTACAATTTCATCATTCATGGACCGGGAAATATAGCTCTAATCGTTGGATCATCATGGGTAATTCAAGTGGAAAGCCTATTGTATATAGTGATGAAGGTCTGTCGCTATGATTTCTTTAGTCTATGATCAGAATTAACACAGACAATCAGTCAATCTCGATCAATTTCGATTACTTCGAGTCGTTGGCAAAGGAGCTTTCGGAAAAGTGCGAATAGTAGAGAGAAAGGACACGGGTCTTACATTCGCCTTGAAATATATAAGAAAAGATGAAGGTGTGTCAAATTACTGATATGAGGATTAGCAATTAGTCTGACTTGTTATAGTCGTTCGATCTGAAAGTGTTAGAAACATGATAAGAGAAAGAAGAATGTTGGAACATCTAAATCATCCATTTTTGTGCAATTTACGTTACAGCTTTCAAGATGTAGAATACATGTCAGTCATAATACCTCGCTTTATGTCGGTCAGAACTAATGGACTGAAAGATACATTGTTGTCGATCTGATGACCGGTGGAGATTTACGATTTCATATAACGCGCAAGACATTCACGGAAGAAGCCATACGATTCTGGATAGCAGAATTAGGGTGTGCTCTGAGATATGTTCATCAACAAAATATTGTACATCGAGATGTCAAACCCGATAATGTTTTGCTGGACGGGGATGGCCATGTACATTTGGCAGATTTTGTAAGGATTACCATCATCTCCATGTTGAACAACGATTAATTTCTTTGATCAGAATGTTGCAACGGATATCACACCTGGCAAACCCCTAACAAGTAAATCTGGTACATTAGCGTATCTCGCGCCTGAAGTATATAGAGGCAAAGGTTATGGCGCAGAAGCAGATTGGTGGTCTTTAGGTGTAGTATACTATGAATGCATATACGGCAAGGTTCGTCTCTCCTACAACGTCTCAACGAGAATACGCAAATGTTAACTTGATTTTGACAGCGACCTTTTGAAGGCAGTAACCATGAACAATTAGCGCAAACTATACAAAAAGCAAGTCCTGCATATCCAATTACAAATCCTCCAGTATCGACAGATTGTTCTAGATCATTACAATCATTACTTGAAGTAGATCGAAGCCGGAGAATAGGTTCGAGTAGTTGGGAAAGTTTCATTAACCATCCATTCTTTGCAGAATTGAATTTCGACATGTTACTGGATAAGCAGATTGAACCGATATTTAAACCATCAAGCGATAAAACGAATTTTGATGCGACTTATGATTTGGAAGAACTTTTATTAGAAGAAGCTCCTTTGGAAGCAAGGACGAGGAAACAAAAGCCAAGAGCAGAGTTGAAGCCCGATGCAAGTAATCAAGAAATACGAGCTGAAGAATTATATCGAATGATTGAAACATTGTTTGAGCCATTCAACTATACATGTCTACCAGAGGCCAGGTACGCTTTATCACTTATGTCTCGAGTCAATTACCGTGCAGTCACTAATTGTAATGATAGAAACCCTATTGACCCAGGAACTGTTGCTACCGAAACCGGCATTACAGAAGCCATTACTACAGAAACTGGTGGGGATTGCAAGTGGGATAACGTACAGGATGATACTCCCAAAATAATAAACATAAGAGAGCGCCCTGGAGCCCAATCACCTAAAAACTCGCCATTAATGGCTGGTCCGCCTTCTACACCCTTGATAAACAGTAATCAACAAGAATATTTTGGACAGGCTTCAAGATATGGAGACAGCAGTGCTAATATCATGCCTGATCCTGCATTGGACTATAAAACCGGAAGGAAAACGTCAACGATAATGAATGAGAACGATAGTAATGTGATCATGGAAGATGTACGGAAGAAAAATAACAACAATAATAATACCATACCTGATCCTGCGATGAATTATAATACTGGAAGGAAAACGTCAATGACAACGAATGAAAATGATACTAATGTAATTAAGGAAGATGTACAGAAGAAAACTCACCTTTTGGGTTTCTTAAAGGGTAAAAGAGGGCGGGATCGATCGCCTAAACCAAGGGAACGCGGTGTATTGGGTAAAGAAGGTGCAAGAGTTATTGTTGGAAGTTGATTCTTATTATTATCATGATGTATTATGACAATCATATCATTATTTTGTAGATTTTTTTATACCTTTATGTATAGCAGCTATCCCACTTGATAAATTGATCCATCCTTGACCACTCTCACCAATTCTTGGTATTATAAAACCCGCATTTGATATCATGTCTCTGAATTCATCTTGTCTGGGAAATTTATCTATACTTTCGACCAGATATTGATAACTATCTCTATCTCCAGCAACAACCTGTCCTATCAACGGTATCATACCAAAACTCCACCTTTTATATACAGCATCGACCAACCCATATCCACCCCATATTCCTTGTTGTATTTTCCCGAATTCCAAACAAGCAAATACGCCACCTGGTTTCAACACTCTATACGCCTCTTTCAACGCCTTTTCTTTATTCGTAAAGTTTCGGATTCCAAACGCAACAGTGTATAAATCCATACTATCATCCTCTATCATGTCCAGGTTTTCCGCGTTCGCTTCTAGAAAGTCCACCCGTCCATTTCTATAATACTCCGTCTGTGACAACCTCCTCTTTCCCTCGGCCAACATGTCGGGGTTTATATCCGACACTATGACTGTGGACGAAGAGTCGTGGTTGATTTGTTCCGCGTGGTCGAGGAGTCGTTGCGCGATATCTCCCGTTCCGCCGGCAATGTCTAGCATTTTCCACGTGCACGTCGACGAGCCGGGATTGATCGAGCGGACGAAAGCGTCTTTCCAGATCCTGTGGATGCCGAGAGACATTAGATCGTTCATGGTGTCGTAGTTTGACGATACGGAGGTGAAGACGGCGCCGACGCGGGATTCTTTGCTGGATGATGGGATGGTTTCGTATCCGAAATGAGTTGTCGTGGTATCGTTAGCATTATTACTACTGTTGGGTGTGGATTTGACAGTGGTGATGGATCGAAATTGTCGGAGGGATTGTTTGGGAAGTTGTGGTAGTTTTCGACTTATACACTTCATGGTCATGATTATGATGGTGGGTATGTTAACATTGTATGTGAAGTGACGCAACCTACAATTTTTTTATCTACGATTATTTAAGGACCTGTCAAATTGAGTTTCGCTTTTAAGAATTCATGTTTACATTTCAAACTTTTTACCAAAAGCCGCTTTTAACCGCGGGTAAGTATATCCCATCACATTGTCTTCTACTCGAGAATATGTATTTATAGGACGGCGCATGAGCACAATGTTACACAAACATACGTCATATAGATCTTTATTCAAGACTGTTACAAGATTTCCAGTAAGAAATCAACAAAGATGGAGTTCGATACTACAAAGACCAAACTCCGATCGGTACAATTATATGCGCATAAGTCAGACATATACTGATGATTATCATAGAGTCCATTTCCCAGGAGCAGTAAATAGTAGTTTCACTACAGACCTTCATTTCGTAAACCCCTCTGATCATCCTATAATGTCGACTTTTCGAATACTCGACCAAGACGGCAATATCTCGAATTCACAATATTCACCTTCAATCACAGATGAAGAACTGATAAAACTATACACCGACATGCTCACAGTTTCCATCATGGATATCATGATGTTCGACGCGCAACGTCAGGGTAAAATATCATTCTACATGGTCTCGGCCGGGGAAGAAGGAATCGCCGTCGGGTCTGCATCTGCTTTATCGGTCCGAGATCCAATATTTGCACAATATCGAGAAACGGGCATATTTCAGTATCGAGGGTTCAGTCTTGCTGATTTCATGAATCAATTGTTTGCGAATAAATATGATCCCGGTCTAGGGAGGAATATGCCCGTACATTACGGGTCGAAAAATTTGAATATTCATACGATAAGTAGTCCTCTTGCGACGCAGATTCCACAAGCTGCTGGAGCGGCGTATGCGGTTAAGATGCAAGATGTTTTCAGAGAAGATAAAAGATGTGTAGTTTGTTATTTCGGTGAAGGCGCTTCAAGTGAAGGAGACTTTCACGCTGGATTGAATATCGCAGCGACGAGAGGCTGTCCAGTCGTATTTATTTGTAGGAATAACGGCTTTGCGATATCGACACCTACGATAGAACAATATCGTGGTGATGGTATTGCTAGTAGAGGTGTAGGATATGGAATAGATACCATTAGAGTCGATGGAAATGATATTCTAGCCGTGAGAGAAGTGACGAAAAAAGCAAAAGAATTATGTCTTGAGAATAGACCGGTCTTGATAGAAGCAATGAGTTATAGAGTTAGTCATCATAGTACAAGTGACGATAGTTTTACATATCGAGCAAAAGTTGAAGTCGAAGACTGGAAAAGAAGGGATAATCCTATATCTAGATTGAGAAAGTATTTGGAGAAGAAAAATCTCTGGAATGAAGATAAAGAACGTGCTTCTAGAAGTGATATACGTAAAGAAGTGATTGAAGCTTTTAAAATTGCAGAAAAGGAAAAGAAACCTGCTATAAGAAATATGATGGAGGGTGTTTATCATAAATTGACAGAAGAGCAAACGGAACAAATCCAAACAATGAATAGTATAATGGAAAGATATCCAAACGAGTATGATAAATCGGAATATGAAACATAATGATACGAATACATTAGATATTATATATCCAAAGATTGTACATGACCAAGGAAATGTCCCTCGTTATCGTTTGTCAATAAATGATCAATGTCAATACTTCCACTCGTAGGATATCTCAGACTAACACCGACGTTTACTCGTTGTTGAAGTAACGATTTCAATTCCATTCTCATACCTCTGACTTCATCTTTATTAATCTCTCTGTCCTTTCTTTCCTTGTCTTTTCTTCCAGCTCCTCTTCCCGTTCTACCTCTCGATTGTTTATCAAATTCTTCGGAATCGTATTCGACGCCAAGATCTTCAGCCGCCTGCTTGAACGACTCGTCTCTACTGTGTTTCTTTTCCTTTGCCGCGTCGATGTCCGAAATCCGCTTCGCCAAGTTCGTCCTCGGTCGTAATTTCTGCACGATCCTTCTGTCAATGTCGAGACTTTGAATCATACCTGTCTTTGACTGTGTCGAGACATGCACACGTGCTACGAGTCTACGCACGCCGGCAATTTCGTCGGGTGAACATAATATTATAGAAGAGCCCGTGTGTCCCGCACGTGCCGTACGTCCTGATCTATGAATATACGCGTCTGAAGTCCGCGGTAAATGATAATGTACGACCAAGTCGATATTTGGTATATCTAACCCACGGGCTGCGACATCTGTAGCTATCAGGATTGTCGTTTTTGATGACTTGAACTTTTCAATAGACCTCAATCTTGCTTTTTGAATCATTTGACTGTGAAGCGGTAGTGCTGAAAGTCCTAGATTTTGTAAGAACGGCACGATTCGTCGAACTGATGAGATACTGTTGACGAATATCAACGTTCTCATAGTAGGATGGAGGACGTGCACAGCATAGAGGTATAGATCTTTATCAGTACCCGCACATTCAACCAGTCCTTCTTTGAGCCCACTAACCATTTGTTTGACAGGATCCACATCGATGAATTTTGGTTTCTCGCCAAATTTTAGTCTCTTGATGAGATATTCCATATCAGTACCAGTACTATTCGATCGATTTGATAATTTATTCTGTAAATCTTTTTGAAACGTTGCTGAAAACACTAAGGTTTGCTTCTGATTCTTGTCTTCCGCTTCCTCTTCTTTAGATGTATCGAGAATATTGAGTATTTCTTCCAATTCTTTGAAATGACCTTGGCTTAATAAACGATCGGCTTCATCCAAGACTAGATATTGAATCTTCTTCATCTCATCGATTAGATCATGACTTCCGCTAATAACTTCCCACAATCTACCCGGCGTTCCCACAATGATATCAGCATATTTTATTTGTCTTTGTTGTTTTTGTATCGAAAGTCCTCCAGTCAAAGTGACGATGGACGGGTGTTCATTTGTCAATCCATTACTTAAATCCAGCAAGTGTTGATTTATCTGATGTGCAAGTTCTCTAGTAGGTGTTATCACAAGTGCTAAAATCCCCTTTTTCTTCTTCATCATCTGTTTTTGTTCTAAATATTTCTCAAACAATGGTATTCCGAAAGCAAGAGTCTTTCCAGATCCTGTACTAGCCTTTCCAATAACATTATGTCCGGCTAATATCTCTGGTATTACAGCCTTTTGGATTGCTGTCGGTTTACTGAATCCAAGTTTAGATATTCCTGCCAATGTATCTGGCGATAGATTTAGCGCTCGCCATGCTGCAATGTCGACGTCCGGTTCCGTCTCTACATCGTCCAAGACTGTAGCGAAACAATCACTCGGGATTGGGACCTGGGTTTTAATTCCCTTTTGCTTTTCCTTTTTTTTCGCCGGTTTCGGTTTTGATTTCGGTTCCTCGTCACTAAAGCCAAGAAACTCGTCCGTGTGATCGCCATGCTGAACCTCGTCTTGAACAGAATCATCTTGTCCGGAGTGAAAAGATACAACACCAGTCTTTCCATCCCGTACGACCTCAACATCATCTATCTCCTCCAATCCAAAGAAGCCTTCATAATCATCTAATCGTCCTTCCAGTTCGATAGGCTTCCATGTCAAATTGTCTAATCGTACTTTGTGCGTTGGATTGTCATCTTTCTTGCGCTTTTTAGATGAAGGTTGTACATCCTGACGTTTACGTTTTTCCGCCGCCATGTTGCGGTTACTCTGCTGTAGTGTAGTCAAAAATGTTTCCATGCTAAAAAAAATTATCCATCCGGTTTCTCGGCCCGGGTTCCTGATCCAAGTTCATCACATTGCAGTAATATCTAATCCTGAAAGATTGTAATGGGCAAGTCTTCCAAAGATAAGAGGGATGCATATTATCGTCTCGCAAAAGAGCAAGGATGGCGAGCTAGATCTGCATTCAAACTACTACAATTAGATGAAGAATTCAATTTATTTGAGGATTGCACTCGAGTCGTAGATTTGTGCGCAGCACCAGGGTCATGGTCTCAAGTTTTATCGAGGATATTGATACAAGGAGACAGTCTAGGACGTGAGGCTTGGGAAGATGTCAGGACTCGAGAACGATTGGCTCTCATACCAGGTCAAACAGCGACGGTCGAGAAAGACGTTCAAGTACGAAATCCGAGAAAAGACGTTCGAATCGTTGCGATAGATTTGCAGCCTATGAGTCCATTGGAAGGCATAAAGACATTACAAGCAGACATCACTCACCCGAGTACTATTCCACTGTTGTTGAAGGCCTTAGACGAAGAATATGATGCAAGCAATCCAAAAGCAGCAAATCCCGTCGATCTAGTCATATCAGATGGTGCGCCAGATGTGACGGGTCTACATGAGCTTGATACATATGTACAATCACAATTATTATGGGCAGCACTGAACCTAGCTCTTTGTGTCCTGAAATCTGGTGGTAAATTTGTTGCAAAGATATTTCGAGGAAAAGATGTTGACCTACTTTATGCGCAAATGAAAACCGTGTTTGAGTCAGTAACGATAGCAAAACCGAGAAGTAGTAGAGCAAGTAGTGTGGAGGCTTTTATCGTCTGTATTGGCTTCAAACCACCTCCTGGCTTCAAAGCTAGTCTAGAAAACCCACTAGGACGAATTCCTGTACAATCAGCACGGATAGAACCGTCACGAATCACAAGAGAAGACGGAGTTGTAGAAGTCGATTTTGGTAATGACGAGAATGATAATAGATGGATTGCACCATTTCTAGCATGTGGTGACCTTAATTCTTTTGATGCAGACGCTACGTATCAATTACCGAAGGATAGAATAACATTAGACCCTGTACAATCTCCAACAGCACCACCTTATAAAAGAGCACTTGAAGAAAGAAAGAAAGCTGGTGGTGGATACGGCAAGACAAAGGATAACCATAATATTACTAGTTAAACAGATTTCTGGCATCACGTGCGACGCGTATGCTCCGTGATTATCACATGTTTGATGAATATAAAGAGAAATAATGATTATTGAATTTATTATTTAGTCTGAACGATAATGTCGTAACTGGTTGTGATCATCCCTATCATTCCGATGACAGAATTCCAAAGCAACTCTAGTATGCAAAACAAGTGATCGGCAAGCCAACTCCGTTGCTAATCACATTAAAAGTCCTGAAACACGGAAAAAGAGTTTGGGACGACCCCACAATTCATCTAACATGAGATCCACCAGTCAGAATGATTTGTGCATGTAGTCTACCAAACAAGAATTTATATTACAGTACATTATTCCCATGCCTATTTTTATACAAGAGGGATATTGATATTACAATGAGACTTCTTCAAGCGACTGTTAGAGAAGAAGTAAGACGTTATAAAACCGCCATTCCTTCAACGGTCACGTTGGTCCCTTAAACCGATTCCGATCGACATCGACCTGGCATTCAATACCGAAGATGATATGATAGATTATTGTTAGAGACTTGCCATAGTTCAAACACCTCATCATGGCGACGCTGATGGATCTGGACGATCGAACAAGATTGTCTGGAAAAATGGATATACTTCTACCACCAAGTCCACCGCCTTCTGCATCTCTTACAAATCGACACCATATAGACTCACTCATAGATATTGAGCTAATGGGGGATGATGACAACAAAGACATATATGATTTGACACCGAGACCTACACCATTGACAGAAGAACCATCGATAATGGATATGGACGAGACGGAAATTGTATTCAAAGTACCGTCCTTGCCGGAACCTACTCGAATACGACAGACTAAATCAAGACATGTGCGAGCAAAATCATCCCTACAAGAGCCTGATATGGCAGCATTATTGGCAAGATTAGAACTAGAGAACCAAACAATTGCAAAAGATCCAAAATCAGGAATTGCAGCAGTAGGAGGTCATACGGGTCCAGGAGCTGCATTCGAATACCGCGTAAGAGATACCGTCTGTTCGTCATTGTCATTAGTGTCAATACCCGAAGATGCTCTCGGCATGAGTCGAGGAGAGTTCTGGGCATTGGTCACAAGAGATTTCTCTGCGGCGCTCAGTCAATTACCAACCATGACACCTTTGATGATACATAAAGGTGTTCCAGACTTTCTACGATCTGCGGTATGGGTAGGTGTTGCAGGCGCAAGAGATGCATCTTTACAAGCAGAATATGACAGTTTATGTGAACGGCTAAAAGTCGAAACACCACAAAATGAGAATATTATTGTCAAGGATTTGGCTAGATGTTTCCCACAACATGATTTGTTTAGAGATGTCGATGGTCAAGGACAAGAAATGTTAGGTGTTGTTCTACGCTGTTACTCGTTATATGATGCAGAAATTGGATATTGTCAGGGTATGTCGTTTCTCGCTGGTGTGTTGCTGATGAATATGCCTGTAAAGGATGCCTTTTGTGTTTTTGTAAAGTAAGTGTTAACCGACTAAACACGCGACTTTGATTAACGGAGTCTAGATTGATGGAGAAACATGACTTACGGACACTATATTCAACATCTTTGTCAGGCCTTCATTCTAGAATTTTCCAGTTACAAAAGTTCCTTGGTCAAATATCCCCTGATCTGCTCAATCATCTGACAAAACTTGGTGTTGAATTAGCTTACTTATCACAATGGTTTATGACTCTTTTTGCGACTTCCTGTCCTTTCAATATACTGTTTCGAATATATGATGTCGTCTTTGCCGAAGGAGCTGATGAAACAATCATGCGTGTAGCCCTTGCACTGATATTGAGCAATGAGCACAAAATATTAGCAATGTCGGAGTTGGAACAAGTTTTACATCTATTACTAGGTCGAAATTTATGGGAACCGTATGAAGCAGAACCAGACTTTTTGATGGACGAAATAGCTCGACTAAGTAACGTTGTTACTAGGGAAGAACTTGATAAATTGAGAAAGCAATTTGATGATCAAGATACTAAAGAAACGACAATTAAATCATTAGGATTCGCTTCAAGTTTCAGTGCATTCCGATTATTTGGTCATTTACGTAGTCCAAGTTCTGCGAAAAGATCAACATCAGCTACACTAGATATGCCTAGTCACACTCCGAAAAGATCCCCCTCGAAAAGATCGTTGATGACAATTGATTCTTCTCTTGGAAGTGGGGCAGAAAGTTTATTAAGTAGTGATTCTAGTACAAGTACAGCAGCAACAGAATTTGAAAAGGATGTCGATGCCAAGAAGATTTCTGACCGTGGTCTACATGAACAAGTTGAGGGATTATTACTTGCATTGTCCGAAGTACAGAGAGAAGCAGCTGAAACTGCAGCTCAATTGAAAATGGAACATCGTAGGAAAGAGTCGATGGCAGAAATAGTATTTCGCTTAAAAGATTTGATCATTACAAAAGAAAAGGAATTGAAAGATGAGACTTCACAACAACAACGTGGTCGCAGGAAAACTATGCCTTCCAAGATAGAAATCGACGCTGCTGGAATTATGTTGGAAGATCTTCGTCGTAAATCTATAGTCTTGAATACCGTAGCAAGGTCTGTTTCATTAAACAATCTTGGTTGTGAAGAATCAGGATTTGAACTACAACAATCTCTTGGTCGACTTTGTTGTCTACTTGAAAATAATGACAGTTCTTTATCTGAAAGGGAAAAGTCAACTTCACCCCACAAATCGGATCATAACTTTGATCCGAAAAGTCCTGATGATATACCACAATCAGCTAACAGTCTTAATTCCGATGATTATTGGCTGATTGATTCAAATTGTATTGAGAAAACACCAACGTTATTGTCCTCACCAGCATCAAGAAACCCTCGAATGTCGTCCTTACCAAACAATGCTCAAGACGATGCTATTCTTTCCGAATTGGTCAATGCAAAGACTCGTGAAGCGGCTGCAGTTCATGAACGTGACGAGATGAAAGCTCAATATGACAAAATGAAGAGATTATATGATTCTGCACAACAAAGAGAAGAAGAATGGTCGTCGAAATTTCATGATGTAGAGCAATTGATGCTTAGTCAACAGAGGACACATGCTGCTGAATTACATCGTATACGTACAATGTCAACATCCGGCGCACCTTCGAGACCTTTGTATCATCACAATGGTGCGAGAAAACAAAGTTATATAAATACACCACAGGTTAGAGCCGAGCGACAAGGTAGTTTATGGCCTTCACCACCCCCACCTCAAAAAGAAGTCGTAAATACGTCGAATAACGGTTCGATATTTGGTAGTATAATGCCAAGCCTTAGTGACTCGTCTAGACCATCATCCTCGTCTGACTCAATCTCTACTACCGGTCTAGTCGCTGCCGTAAAATCTCCGATTTCAAGCACGACATCTGCTGTTAGTGAAACTGTTGGTGGTGCTTGGGGTTGGTTTACAAAAGGTTCGTCAGGCAAAGCAAGAAGTCCAAGTAGTGGTGAAAATAGTGTAACATTGTGATATGACGTTTGTCATATTTCCTGGCGTTTTGAAATGTATAAGCATTTGCATTATGACATATAGTGAGCGTGGATAGCAAATTGAGCGTTGATTTTCTTTATTTTAATTATTCTAATCAACTAGTTATGTAATATATTATATTCTATAATGACATTTTTGCACGACTTGGTCGTCTGTCTATGCTCTGAGCGGTTTGACGAATCAACTCTGCTATTCCTCTGTGAAGGTCCTGACATCCTCGATGATTCTATTCTGCTATCTGCCATCTATCTGTCCTTTTCCTTATCACCTCGATCTCCGAAATGAACTTCTTATAATCATGACGTGATCGGTTGATAGCCACGCTCAAGTAGCAACATGTTCCTCAAGCTCATTCTGCTCTGTCCTTCCACTCCATCCTGTGTAGTTACAACCTTATATAACTTATATTTGATGTATGCTATCTCATCGTATTTGACTTTTGATTCTGATCTCTCAACCATATGCTCTTTTCATCTCAACCTCCCATTTCCATCTCTAATCTCTCCCACAACATCTCCTCTCTCTCTTTCCCTCTTCTCACCCCATTTTTTTCCTGCACTACAGTTTCTTTTTCCATCTCTTCCACTCTCCCCGCCATTGTTGCGAGAACAACGTTCAATTCCCCTTTTACCCTTTCTACACTCTCGACTTCTCTTTCTACGCGCTTGATTTCTCCTTGCATCATCTCTATCAACGCCTCTCGTGCCTGGTGGGGTCTGTACGTATTAATCACGTCGTGAATGTTGTACAGAATCGTCTGTAGATCGTTGACTTTTTCCAAAGAGGTGTTGGGGGACGTCGACAACAGGGTCACGAGTTCGAGGTAGTTGAGGAGTAGAGATCGAGAGAGCGTCAAGAGAGTAGGGACTAGAGATGGAGAAGATGGGGAAGAGGAGGGGAGGAGGATGGGGATGGAAGTGTCGGCTAACGAAGGGGTAGGGGCAAGAAGCTACATGACGGTCAGTGGATGAAAAGGCATAATATGATAGAAGAGGGCTGTACGTCATGGTGAATTCCGAAAGATCGATATTTGAGATCGAGAGGAGGTTCTGGTGGAGTCAGATGTTGGAGATGAGAAGGTAATGGCTCGGATGGGGATGAGTGTTGACGATCGCGGAATTCTTTGAGATTGGGCTTTGTAAAGGTCGACCAATATGGTGGTGGGTCTGGGAATGCAGAACTCATCTATTATATATTATGTCTGAAGATAACATGTTTTACAAGAAAGTGGTTGATCAATGAAGACGAGTACAAATTATGTTTTTGTGGGGAAATCGTGAATATCAACGACATCATCAACAGTCATTACTGTATCGCTTCTCTTCTAGAGTCTAACAATGGTCTGTACATGATCATGCTAATTGTACCCTTTGTGGCAAGGATACAACCGTTCTTCTCATATCTAACACGCTATAATAACATTGATGACTCTTCTGACCATACAAGAATCCTGCATGTTAGTATTGACTGACCGATTCATGTAAGTGAGTGTATTCATTGACATTTTCGATACAGTCATATCTTCGGAATACATATGTTTACTGCACTGTAATTTTCTTCATTTATGGTCTTTTTGCTGCATTGGTTCCACCACGATATAGAACTTTTAGACTTGATGATTTACGTATACAGCATCCCTTTGCCAAAGTAGAAACCGTTCCTGTTCGTAAGTGTTTCTACCATCCATCTAATTTACTTTCTCTGATCTACTACCTGAAGCTCTTCTTTTCCTCAGTGCTGGTGGTATTCCTCTGTTAATTGTATGTGTACGATTGATCCTCTCAAAAGCATCGCTTGTAAAGGTGCATGTAACTTTATCTACATTGATTTTGGCATACATAAACACTCTATTCTTCACAGAAGTATCACATTGGACCGTCACAAGATTCAATCATATGCTAACTGGGATTAGATAATAAAAGATGCAGTTGCTAGACCTAGACCAGATTTCATATCTAGGTGTCAACCAGTAAATCTTTACAAACATATTTCTGGTTCGTATATTTACTAACGGATCAAAGGCCGAAGGAACCCCGAGTCATGATCCAGTCAATGACAAAGTCTGTACACAATCTCATCAACACATGTTGGTTGATGGTTGGAGATCTTTCCCATCAGGTCATAGTTCATTCGCCTGTTGTGGATTCATGATACTGTCATTATTCATCGGTATTTCAAGTCAATACTATATTGGAAAAGAGGACTAATGTTTAGAAAGCTAGCGAGACAGGTGCGTTCAATTCTAGATCAGGCTTAGGTAGGAAATTGTTGGCCTTTTCACCTCTATTAGGTGCTTTACTTATCGCAATCAGTCGGCTTGTGGATTACAGACATCATCTATATGATGTTGCTACAGGTTTAGTACTCGGAGGCTTTTTCGCTTGTCATGCCTGGAGACGATCATTTCCAGCATTGTCAAGCACGTACTGTTCTATCCCTTTGATAATGGGTAGAATCGAAGGATCTTCAATGGATGAGGAGATAGTACTTCGAGCACTTGTATGATAGTGATGTATATAGATACAAGACGTTTATATGACCAAGTACATAATTACAATTAGAGTACTGTCGTGCTGTATCGATGTTTGGTGTACTATGGAGAACAGTTGATCAATGCGCTGCATGGTTGACATAAAACAGCGCGGGGTGAACCAAAGTCAAAACAGAAAATATCTTTCCACAAAATCCACTTTTGCATTTCCAAATTTTGTTTACACGTTCAAGGTCATCATGCCTCGACCACTACAATCCCTTCCACCCGAGCCGATCGAAGACGAAGATGATGAATCAAGACCGTTACTCGACAGTGAGCAGCCATCTCATGGAACAGTCAATATCAACCATGTCGTCACGTCCGACAGGGTTGTTACAGGGAATTCCGATCCAGATACAACTGTGGAAGACATTTCAATGATACGACTTTTGACCATGTTAAGTCCTTTGTTTGTGCTTTTACTACTCAGTTCTGCCGGTACATTATCCTCAAACTCATAATATCATGACTATTACTGATATTGGAAAACAGACACCTCAATCATATTCACTCTCACCTCTTCGATCAGCGCTACGTTCCATTCTTTCAAATCAACAGCATGGATAGCCACGGCTTATATAATCGCAAGCGCCGTCGTACAGCCTCTATCTGGCCGCATGACTGATATTTTTGGACGCAAGGCAGGCTTGATATTTGCCGTAACGTTCTTCAGTCTAGGCACGTTGATTTGTGGACTGGCTAGATCTTCGGGTCAGTTGATAACCGGTAGACTGATCGCCGGTGCGGGCGGCGGTTGTATAAATACCATTTCACAGTTTGTGTTATCTGATCTGGTACCACTGCGACAAAGAGGGTATTATGCCGTCATTCCCGTCGCGTTTGTTACTGTAGGACTTGGATTGGGCGGCGCGGTAGGTGGGTATATCACCGATCGATTAAATTGGAGATGGGCTTTTTATATCCAACTTCCACTGATCTTAATCGCTGGATGTCTTTCTTTGTTCACGATAAAACTACCTGCACCAACGAGTGATAAATCCAGACTGAAAAGGATCGATTTTGTCGGTGTCGTCACGCTCGTCGTATCCTTGACTTTACTTCTTCTAGGCATCAATGCTGGAGGAAATACACTTCCTTGGACTCATCCTCTGATTTTAACCGCCATTCCTACAAGTCTGGTGTTTTTGGGCTTGTTCATCTATAACGAATTACGAACTTCAACAGATCCCATTTTCCCAATCACTCTTCTGTTTAGTCGGACCGTCTCTTCGGCATTCATAGCGATATTCTTGTCACAACTAGTATATTTCACGCTCTTCGTTAATTTCCCAATCTATTTCATGGTCAGCCTCCATCATTCGGCTTCATATACGGGATCTGTAGCTCTATCTTCAGCCGTGGGGACTTTTATCGGAGCAACACTCGTAGGGGTATATTGCAAAGCTTTTGGTCGATACGTCCTCATCGCTCGTATTGCATCTGTTATTAACGTGGTCGTCACGATTTGCATAGCGCGTTTGTTCCGACAATGTCTTGCAGTGTGGATACCGTACGTGTTGTTATTTGTCTTTGCGTTTACTACTTCGACATGCCTCAATGCATTCTTTGTCGCTTTGTTGGCGTCTGTGCAACACGACGATCACGCCGTGGTTACGAGTGGATATTACACCGCAAGAGCGCTAGGAAGTATGATCGGTCCGGCTATTGCTGCGGCGATACTGCAGAATTCGGTAGATAGGAAACTGAAAGATAGATTTGGAGATTATCCGAATGCAGACGACATCATCAGACGAATTGAAGACAATGTTGGGGAGATTCAATACTTGGGGTCGAAATGGAGGCTCGGTGTGGAAAAGTCATATCAAGAATCGTTCAATTTGGTCTGGGTGTTCTTGGTCATATGTTCGGTCGGTATGCTTGTAGTAATGATATTCCTGAAGGATCACGTTTTGCAAAAAAATATAACTCGGAAATGAAGTTGATGACAGTAATGGTGATGAGTGAATGATTGAATTGAAAAGGCAAACATTGCATATATGTTATTGGATACCTAGTTGATATGATACAAAATATAATATACAAAATAATATGTTTTCTTGATAATGATAGTATGAGTCATGGCTTCATTTCATAGTGGAGCTGTTGAAAGTCGGATATATCGTTGAACATCATGTGAATGATTATACCCTTTGCACACGTCAGTCGTGTGGAGTTGCGATAGTAAATTCTTGCTATGTTGAGGTAGATTGTCAACTATATTTTTATCTCTATCGCTCGTCATTGATGATGCTGATGCCTCCTTGGTCGATCTGAGAACATGTAAATATCGAGCAAGAACACCAAGTACAAACCCAAATGTAAAGGTTAATAAAATGGAAATGCTATGGCGCTGCATATCTGTTATAATCATATTGTAACTATCGCCCGTTAATACGGAAGAGAGTTTTCCATATACATACATTCCGACTATATTCATTAGCGGTACTTAGAGTCATGCGTGCCATGGTATCGACTTACCAGGGGTTGTACACATTGCCACGACGGCTGAGTATGGTTTTGACCATCTCGTCAGACGCGTTAGTATTGGTACGAGGACTACAACGCTAATGAAAAGTACTATAGTAATGGATGCGAATTTGCGGATTGCCGTGGAACAAACATGAACAACGTTCAGTATTCCAGAGTCTGTCAAGAGAGCAAAAGCAGCTGAGACAGCTTCAACTTTTGTACTCAAAAGATCGATAGAGCTGTTGAAAGCTGATAGATGTCCATTGATATGTTCAGAGACAAGTGCTGAAGATGTATCTAATGACTATTGTCCCGTTAATGTAAGAATGTTATCGTGTATATGTCTTTACTTACCATCATGTTATTAGTCACTGAATTGAGATGTTTGTTGACACCTTCGAATCCATATTGAAGACCATGAACGTTTCCTAGTAAGACTGATGTCTCTTGGGACATGTTGACAATTTGACGAAAAACATCATTAATATAGGATGTTGTTGCAAGGTACTCGATTTCGATATTCTTGATGATGTAAGTAGATTACCCCAAAATGACATAATCATACTTACAGAAGTGATGGCAGCTAGTTTCAATTGTGTCATCATCATTTCTTTATTCAGGACACCATGAGTTGACACTACTGTGGTCTCAAGGTCTTGTGCCACTCGATGAATCGCGTCTTGTGCCATATCATGTCCTTTTCGAAGATTATCCATCTGTGAGTTGAGAGTCTCCATCTTTTCGGTTGAACGTAACAGCAAGTCATGAATATCATTGGTAGCACGATTGGCCGCTTCGATTCTATCAACCATCTCATCTAAATTCACAGTTAGTCGTCTACTAGTGGTGATGGGGGCAGTGAAAAATGTATTGACCTCGTTGTATCTCAGCTCTGACTGCTTGACATATTGCCATTGAGTTTTGCTTGCTATTAGAGAAACTTGTCCACCATTGAGGCTTCGAATGCAAAGACTTTGTGCATTGTCGGGACGCAAGTGCTGTAGCCTTGTCATACGCATGATAAGAGATTGTCGGGTCTTTCAAAGCGCCATCACGAAGATAATTGTGTATCGTAACTTTCTTTACCATTTCGCTGGATGGAGTAAAAGCTTCACAAGCCTTGGGAATTACGACATCCGCTTGTAATAATTCGCATATCGCCAGTCTCGTAGCATATAACGTAGAGAGTCCTTCAAGTTGACTACTTTCCTGTCCATCATCCAAGGCGAGGCAAGATCGCATGAGCATACTCGTTGCAATCTTGTTACAAGGTGGCATCTCCTCAAGTTTTTGAACTACGTCAAAGACGTTTTTATATTCATGTCTCTCGACCAAATTCGATCGTCCGCGCAGGGAAATCGCACCAAACCCTATGATAAGCATAAGACTCGAGGCGATGATCAATCTTGCTACTTATAACCTACCATGTCCAACACTGGCTTTGCCGAACAGTGCGTCAGAACGACAGATGTAAACGACCGCAAATAACAAGCTTGATAACATCGCAACTGTGAACTAATGACATGAAGCAGAATCAAATTCAATAAATCAAAAGGCGTCGCAAAACAACAACTTGACATGAAATACTGAACGCTTCAAAAGTGAATGCCGGTCTTGAGTTTTTATCACAATTCATGAATCCTTCATTGTGACACATAAAGATCCATCGAGGAAACAAGAGATGCCTTACATACAATGCAATACTTACGACTTTCTTGTCAGCATCAGTGACAAGAGTCAAGTAAAGTTTTTGAGCTTTATACTACACCATTCACGACGCGTATAGACATGTTATTTGTTTACATCTTCCCAAAGTAGTAAAAGAGCAATGTACAATAAACAATCCATCATACAGTGTTTGCAGGTGTGGAGCTTAATTATGAGAAAGAACAGGTTGTCCGTGCACAATTCTATTTTTGGATTACGAGAATGTGGGGAAGCTTTGCCTCCGTCATCATTGTTCTTGAAATCCTACTCAAAAGCGGGGTTCCGTTTTTCCCTTTCGACTCCCCACCCATCTCTTGAAATATGAAGGAATCAAGAACGGCCCGCTTGGCCCTTCAGGATCTCCCACGGTTTTGTGGAACTTTGTTCTTCTCTTCCTGTTCAAAGCGAATCTCAACTTTCTCTCCGTTTCCCATACTCAATAACAGGAGTCGCAATAACTCTCCATAATCATGCAGAATCTCGTCGGTTGGTTTAAAAGTGTCTGTCCAAATCCAGCGCATTCAGATAAAGTATGGAAAGAGAATATCTGGCTACAAGTTCTGGTTCATGCGATCCGACTCTTGCAATTTCTCTGTAGCGGTGTAGTCTTCGCCATTTTGGTCTTCTTTATCGACGCACTTGTGCGAGACAAACTCAGGATTCCAGTGACATTTTGGGTAGTATGTATACACGCATTCTTGAGTAGTGGTATATCACTAATAGACCTGGTAATATAGGTTGTGACCACGTCCGGTCTAAATATTGTCATATATTTTGCCTTTGTCTGGCGTCAGACCCGTACCGATTCACAAGCAGTAAGTAGCGTATGGTTCGCACTCATACTCTGTGGTCTATGGACTACCGGATTTACATTGTTGGCCTTGTTAACAGTTGGAACCGTGTTTAACGCTTGCAGTATCGTCATCTGGCATAACCCACAAGGAATAATGGTGTGCAGACTCTATAAATGTTTATTTGCTACATCGCTTGGTGCACTGTAAGTTAAAAGCCAACCTGTAAATGGCCTAATGACTGATTTTGAGCAGCACGTTGTCAATATTGTGGTTTATCCTGGCGTTTGTTATCGCAAGGCCATCAAAATCAACCCTAGAGTCCCAACCTCTTGTCGCCAAACCGTACGGTGTAGATCAGGAAAGTATGCGTAAAAACTCATTATCAACTCAAGAGAAGATTGATTTTGCCAAAGAATATGCTGATGATTACGATAATACTCGACAAGGACCAAGACCACTAACCTTGGCAGTACATAACGATCGTCGTTATTATGACAGAAACAACAGAAATGATCCAATGACGGCAACTACACCGAGTATAACACCAAGTAGAGTATTATTCAGTCAGAATGATGGGCAGGAATCACCTATGCCATATAACAATGAAGCTGTAGATATTCGGTATCATGGTCGAACAATGTGATAGGTGAGATTTTAACGACACTTATGCAGGTATGATAAATAATCAATAAGTAAAAGAAAATGTTGAACGAATTATGATTACATTTTATTAGTTTCATGAACCGCGTGATTTATTCCTATAATACAATTTGGTTTTTTTCCTTGATTATGTCCTGGGCATGCGAAACTTGAAGCCGAGTACTCTCTTCAGATTTCGCAACTTATTTGTTCTTTGCTTGTCCTTTATTATGAGTTCTTCGCGGGTGAGTTGAGTGGTCTCGCTAGAAGTATCCTCAAGTACACTACCATCATTCTGTTCATGATCATAATTATCAACATTACTAGGTTCAACATTTATGGTCGTCATATTTCTTGATCTTCGTCGTTGTTCATCAGCATACCTTGCTACAACATTCCATAGTATCCTCCATCCTGGCCAGTCTTGATAGTCACCAGTAGCACATTGTGATTCTGCATTGACAAACGGACAATGTTCACGATGCATTTGTAATAGATCCAATGCCTCTGAATCGTTTGCGCCATTCTCTTCGGCTGTCTGAGATTGATACATCCATAGTCCGATACGTTGAAAACAAGCACCACAAGAGAGAAGGTTATTTGAAAATTCCGTCGAAGCAGTCCATCCGGTCAACGCTATAATCAATGCTCTCTCCTTCAAATCAATGCTTGAAATTTGATCGGCATTTTCATCAGGACTCTCGAAAAATGCAGCAGGTAGGTCTGCTAAAATCTTCTTACTGTCAAGCTTTACATCTTCACCACCCTTCATTTTGACGTCACACAACTTCAGACCCATAACCTCCTTCTCCATGCTCATTGTACTTTTGAAAGACTTTTTCACAAACTCCTGCCACCAAAGAGATCTCACAATTCCTAATCTATAGATATCATCCTTACATCCCGCTTTTCTCCATAGACAATCCTCGGTATGTCCTCCAATAATTAATGTTTTATATCTATCTACCAAGCCCTTTTCGAATCCTTCCACATCCTCTTCTTGATCCGCCTCTTCGTCTTTGTTCGGTCCGTCTTCATCACCAAGATGGTTATTCTCGTCTTCTTGATATCTAAAACGAGAGGATAACTTCGACGGACTAAAGTCAACAACTAATCGATTCTTACAAGCTTTACACCCTACAGTTTCCACTCCTACACATTCCCACCCTCGCTTTGCCCATTCTACTTCTCCTACAGCAGTATTTGGCTTCGGTAACCAAGAAGTGACTGGTGAAAATGTTTGAAGACGTGATAAGAATGCGTCATGAGACCATGGACAAAAAGGTGGTAGAGACGATGACGAATTGCGTCTTGGTAGGTCAATGTCTTTTATTGCAGGCGTTGATGTACGGACACGTTTTGTTGGGCGCTCGTCTGGATTCGCCGATTGAGAAGCGGTAGATTGATCGGCTGTAGACGATCGATAATTCAGCAAAAAGGAATGACGCTTCGGTGGATTATTAAGCGATTGTGAGTGATCGCTGGTAGTCGATGAAGGTACACCATCAGAAAAATTGTCGAGGAACTTGTAGAATTTTCTTTTGCTAGTTGCCAAAGCTTCTGGCATTATTGCTATCGACGCGAGTTTGGGCGAGATGTAAGTGATGTCAGGAATTTTTTAACATGTTCAATGGATAAATACAAAACAACATTGCTTTTAAGGTTCATCGGACGAATCCACATTCCTATCACAAGTCACGAATGAATAGGTCAGCTATGTAAGAAGAACCTAGGTGAAGAGTGACACCTATTACTACTTGGAGAATATTTGACTCTTTGAGAGTCGAGTTATTTATTATGGATTGGTTGACGTCAAGTATGAAACTCAAAATATCAATGTTATCGCGCTACGTGGTTGCATATATGTACTGTAATAAAATAATAATTATGACGACAAGATTGGGGATGATCTACAATAATATATATCTTGAACCAGATCGTGACGAAGTTTTAAACTTTATCCCTACAGTATCAGGACCACCTTTTTCCAGGCCTGCAGTCACGCCGTTTATTAGTTATTTCATATGTAAAGTCTTCCTTCTATATTCGCGTTTCTGTACGTTTTTGCCTTTGATGTCGATTATCTCATATTGTCATTCAGTAACACCATCCTCGAATTTCAAGGGATCATTACCTGGAAACACCTGCGCATGGGCAATGAACTTTGTTGAAACAAATCCTGTCCAATATATAAATTAATATAAATACGATGCGATAGTCCTAATGAGGCGTAGCGAGCTTCTTTCCACATCATTTCTGTCGATCATCGAGGAATGTGCTTTTAGGCACAATAATTACTCAAGACCATGTCAGATGAAAACCGGCCCACGGACAATCAGTTTGGACCATCCAATATTCCACAATTGATTTCGGCACATCAGTCAAGTCTTATAGACACAGCAATACCAGCACCATTAAGTCCGGAAATAGCTGATAGAGTGTTTCCCATCAGATCGGCAGTATCTCGCGATCCAAATCCAACTCCAGGAAGCAAATTTCAGAAAGAAGGTACCGGCTATTTCGACTCTTCATCGTTCAGGAGATTTTCGGGTTCAGTCAACAACACACCGGTAAGAAATGGAAGGCCTGGTAGTGCGGATGGGACATCAACATCGACGGGATTGTCGGAACTGATCACCTCTCGGAAAACATCAGCATCTTTGACAGAAGAAGATAACCATAACATGATCAAACCCCGACAGTCTTCAATATCTTTGACAGATTCCACGACGCCGGAACAACGAAGCGTCAGAAGCGATGACGGTAACGATGATAGCAGACCTCGGCCTATGAGGTCTCAGTCAATGACAAGTAATACCAATGGAGAAGAGGGGATTTACACGGCAAGATTCAAGCATGTCGTATCAGAGGGTGGCCATATGATCATTACAGGAAGAGATGGCGATACCTTACAAAGATGTGAAGATGAACCAATACATATACCTGGTGCTGTACAGGGATTTGGACTATTAATTGCCCTGGAAGAAGAGTCGGAAGGGAAATTATCGGTTCGGATTGTTAGCGAGAATACACACAGAATTATAGGCTACACTCCCAAGCAATTATTTGGCTTAGAAAGTTTCACGGACATTTTGACAGAAGATCAAGCCGATAATTTATTGGATCACATTGATTTTATCAGAGACGAAGATGCAAATGTCGTTATAAATGGACCAGAAGTTTTTACAATTCTCATCAGATCACCGTCCAAAAAAGCTACAAAGTTATGGTGTGCTATACACATTAACGACAAAAACCCGAATCTGATAATATGTGAATTCGAACTGGAAGATGATCCAGACTATCCTCAAGTGCCAGTGAATGATGGTACGCCGGAACCCCCAGAAGACACTCTCAATAGTGCTCCTACGCCGCTTGAATACGCCGAGAGTACTCAAAACATTAGTCGACCGCTACGAGTGTTGAGAAGTGCTCGTAAAAGAAAAGGCGAAGCTGCTGCTATGGAAGTTTTTAACATCATGTCGCAAGTCCAAGAACAACTAGCTGCCGCACCTAATTTGGATAAGTTTCTCAAAGTTCTAGTGGGAGTCGTTAAAGAATTAACAGGATTTCACCGCGTCATGGTCTATCAATTTGATGGATCTTGGAATGGTCGAGTTGTAACGGAATTGGTCGATCCAAGAGCGACAAAAGATCTGTATAAAGGACTCAATTTCCCAGCATCTGATATACCGTCACAGGCAAGAGATTTATACAAGATCAACAAAGTTAGAATGTTATACGACAGAGATCAAGAAACAGCTCGACTTGTCTGTCGTACGGCGAAAGATTTGGAACAGCCTCTGGACATGACATATTCATATTTAAGGGCAATGTCACCTATCCATGTAAAGTATTTAGCAAACATGGCTGTCAGATCATCAATGTCAATTTCTATAAACGCTTTTGATGAACTATGGGGATTGATAGCGTGTCATAGCTATGGAGGCAAGGGTATGCGTGTATCCTTTCCCATTAGGAAGATGTGTAGATTGGTCGGAGATTCTGCTGGTAGGAATATCGAACGATTATCTTACGCATCAAGGTTACAAGCAAGAAAATTAATAAATACCGCACCGTCGCAAAATAATCCATCAGGCTATATCATTGCATCATCAGAAGATCTGATAAGATTGTTCGACGCTGATTGTGGTTTGTTATCCATAAAAGGTGAAACAAAGGTTTTAGGTCACTTGGAACAATCGCAAGAAGCATTAGCATTGCTTGAATATCTAAGAATGAGGAAAATCACAAACGTCATGACTTCACAAGATCTCAAGGAAGACTTTCCTGACTTGAGATATGCTCCTGGTATCAAACATATAGCTGGACTGTTACTGGTACCTTTATCAGTTGGAGGACACGACTTCATTGTCTTCTTCCGTAAAGGTCAACTCAAAGAAATTAAGTGGGCAGGTAACCCGTATGAGAAATTCATTAAACAAGGTACAGAAGGCTATCTTGAGCCTAGAAAATCATTCAAGACTTGGTCAGAAACGGTTGTTGGTAAATGTAAAGAATGGACAGAAGAGGAGATTGAAACAGCTGCTGTCTTGTGCTTAGTATATGGAAAGTTTATCGAAGTATGGCGGCAAAAAGAAGCAGCATTACAAAACTCACAATTAACCAAATTATTGTTGGCTAATTCGGCACATGAAGTAAGGACTCCACTAAACGCTATAATAAATTATTTGGAAATCGCCTTGGAGGGCTCATTAGATCAAGAGACAAGAGAGAACTTATCAAAATCACACTCGGCTTCAAAATCTTTGATATATGTAATAAATGATTTGTTGGATTTGACAAAAACAGAACAGGGGATTGAATTGATCAAGGATGAAATATTTGATCTACATGCAACGCTAATCGAAGCAACGAAAAACTTTGAAGGTGATGCAAAACGTAAACAAATCAGCTACAAAGTCGTACAACACCCTTGTGTACCAAAAGAAGTCATTGGAGATGAGAGAAAGGTCAGACAGGCTATATCGAATATCACAGCAAATGCTATACAAAACACTTCCTCAGGAGGTATAACGATCGATTTATATGTTACTACGACAGAGGACAATCACGCCGACATTGAATGCAGCGTAACGGATACAGGTACTGGCATGAGCAGTAAAAGGTTGGATGCATTGTTCAGGGAATTGGAGCAAGTTCATGGTGAAGGGGATTTGATTTTCGATACTGCGGAACAGAAATTAGATGATGGCAAACGAGTACTCGGACTAGGATTGGCTGTCGTAGCAAGAATTATTCGAAATATGAACGGACAGATGAGATTGAAATCCGATGAAGGTAAAGGTACAAGATTCGTATTGTCGTTTCCTTTCCAGTTACCAGAAAAAGAAACCAAGTCATCTGTCTTGTCCACAAAGGTTGACGATCACAACGTCCCCATGGACGACGGTGAGATCACTGTCATTGAAAGAGACAACAGTCGGAGAAATTCCACAGATTTGACCATTCCACGCCCCGTAGTGAATCGTAATCCAAGCAATGAGAGTTTGGCTAGCAGGAAAAGTTTTGGTAGCATAAACTCTGGTAAATCACAGGCATCACAAAGGTCAGAAGCGGATCGATTGATCGATGCCATACAAGAGCCTCATCTGATTGGAAGAGATACGAAATTTACAAATAATAAATTCTCAAAGGACGATAAAGTTATATCGCCTCCTACAACGAGAGAAATACAAGTTGGTCCGCCTGGTCAAGCACATGTACCTGATCAAAGAACCCCTATAAGGTCGATACGTATGCTCGAAGAGTTTGAGCAAACTTTTGCTGATACATCTCCCCTGACTAATCAGCCGATTAAATCTATATCGGCTGGTGATCACTCGAGAATAAATCCTAAGAAAATGAGAGTATTGGTTGCAGAAGACGATCCCGTCAATTCAAGGATAATCAAAAAAAGATTGGAAAAACTTGGTCATCTTGTATATCTGACTGTTAATGGCGAAGAATGTTCATCTACGTTCGGTGACAATAGTAAGAACTATGACGTTGTTCTTATGGATATGCAAGTAAGTATAACCTTTTTAAGGTCTAAAGTTCCTGACACTAATCTTGTTCCAATAGATGCCAATTGTAGATGGGATAACTTCAACAAAGCTGATACGGTCCTTTGAGAAATCACATCCTAGACAATTATCGTCAAACATAAGGATACCTATCATAGCAGTATCAGCTTCGTTGGTCGAAAGAGATCGGAACGTCTATATTGATGCAGGATTTGATGGGTGGATATTAAAGCCTATCTCGTTTGACAGACTTTCGGAAATATTATTAGGAATAGTGGATGAACCACAACGTAAAAAAGATATTTATAAAATCGGTGTATGGGAAAAAGGTGGTTGGTTTAGTGGGAAACAAAAGAGTATATTTGATGCAGATACGAAACCTGATGATCATTTACCCATGTCAGCACCAAGTAAAGGAGTCATAAAGGCTGCAAGAGATGATGATCCTTTCATAAAAGAAGATGATGATAGCACACAGACAAAGGAACAAAAAAGGTTGTTAGAAAATCAACAGGCAACCATGTAGACTACTTGTATGAAAATGTAAAACCCCACAATCCTTAAGAAATCCCGCCGATATCGGATGTGTCATCTTTTGTAGATCCATCAGAAGCAGAATTTTTCGTGAATAATAATCATCAACAAAAAGTGTACGCCGATCCACGTCAAATTTCGACAGGTGATAATGCTACCACTTAATGCAGAGTATCTCTGTGAATATCATTTAGAGATTGTCCGTCAGCTGGGGTGAAAACTCTACCTTTTTTTCTCAAGTAAAAAAAAAGGTGACACAAAAAGATGGCTTACAATATATTTCGGGTTGATGAAGAAGTAAAAATGAAAAGGAAAAGATCAGATATGGATGACAATAATAACGACAATAATGTTACGGACAACGTTACAAATTTCAGAACAGTAAATGCATGTAACAGATGTCGACAAAGGAAAAACAGATGTGATCAAAAACTACCAGCATGTAGCGGTTGTGAGAAATATGGAGTCGCATGTGTAGGATATGATCCTTTGTTACGCCGACAGATTCCCAGAAGGTTTGCCTGTCATGTCATGTGGCTTGACCCCTTTACTAACCATCTCAAAGTTACGTATTATATCTCGAAGATCGCGTCAAAAAATTAGAATCGTTGTTGAAAAATCATTCGATATCATACCCATCACCGAATAATCTAGAAGCCGCATCGATCCCTTTCGAATCCACACCCATAGATTCAGCAAATACAAGTGTTGTAGGAGAAGAAACAAAGATAAGTCAAATGAAACAACAACAGCAATTAGACAGAAGACAATCAACATCAGCCATTGCATTTGCAACTTTAGTCCAAGATGCTGTTCGAAAATATATTAATCCAAATGGTAATAAAGTCAGTGGAGGCGGTACATTCTTTGGATTATACTCGCCCACAAACGGTGATATTAACGCACCTTTTCCCGACATTTCAATTGCCAAAGAGTTGACGAAATTATATTTCGACTATGCAAACCCGCAGATGCCAACTTTACATCGAGGAGAATTTGAAAAGTTCTTGGAAGAGACATACAAAACAAAATCAGAATTAAGATCATCAAGGAGCATTTTCATGATAAATATCGTCTGTGCTATCGGAGCAGGAACGATTATGAATACACACAAGGACGAATCAAGATATGCTGAACCAGAACACTATTACATTTCGGCAAAATCTTGTCTGGATAAGTTCTTCACGTCAGCAAAAGCTATTGATTCTACCCCAACAGGTTTGGAAGAATTACAAGCAGTTTTGTTGGTCGCAAATTTCGCATTATTAAGACCGGTATCGCCTGGGTTATGGTATATTGCAGGTATTGCTATGAGACTCGCTAAGAATTATGGATTGTATCATGAACCGAGATTGTCATTCGACAACCACAACAACAATGGTAAATTCGATTGGTCACAAGATATCAGAAGAAGGTTATGGTGGTGTACGTATTCTATTGATCGTTTAGCATCGGTATGTGTTGGTAGACCTGCTTCTATCGATGAAGCTGTGATAACAACACCTTTACCATCGGCATTAGATGATAAGTTTATCACACCAAAAGGTTTTATAAAACCCGAACACAACAGTCCGAGCTACAAAGCTATATCATATCATTATTTTCGATTACGTTACTTGCAAGCAGAAATCATGCAAGTACTGGAGTATAGAAGATCACATCTGATGAGAAATACCGTGCGCAATTTGATGCAAAACGAAAACTTTACTCATGAATTGAAATCACCGTTTTTAGACAAGTTTAATGGAGATTTTAGAAAATGGAGGTTGGATATGGAAGATCGTTTACATAAATGGCAGACAGAAATACCATTACAAAAGGACACTGGTGTCAATTTTGATCCTCTTTATTTGGAACTGAACTTCTGGCAAGCTTTGGTCATGTTATACCGGCATTCTTTGGAAATACCCAAACAACTAGCATCGGAATTCGACGAGAATACTTTAGAAGAGACCTCGCGCATTGAGAATGCTGATAGAGAAGAAAGAGAAGATGAAGAGGTCGTATTCTGTAAAGCAGGTGTTGCTGCTCAAAAAGTTATTATGGTTTATCGACAATTAGATTTGAAAAAACTGGTGAATTATACGTTTTTAGCAACTCATCATATATTTATATGTGGAGTGACTTTTCTATTCGCTATATGGAAGTCGTCATCCGTTAGAGAATCTTTGGTGAGTATCCACATACATATAGACGTTAATGTTCACTGACCTTTTTCCGTTTAGTCACCAGAAGATATTGATTTGACCGTATTAGCAGCAGAGACTGTACTAACAACGTTAATACAACAATGTAGTCCAGCACAAAATGCAAGAGATGCTTTTAAACGGATGAGTAAATTGACAATGGCATTCTATCTTGCTAATAGATATAATAATAACAATAATAACAACAACTTTGATAAAGCCGTCAACATTGAGCAATTGTTCAAATCAAGATATCTAAATATTGACAATGGTATACCAAAGTTTGATACTGGTTTTAAAAGATTATTTTCAGAAGAAGATCTTGCTGGAAGCAATCTAAAAGAAAGAGCAGAAAAATATATCAAAAAGAAGACAAAATCATCAACAAAAGTGAATAATAATTCAAATAATCAATATCATCACGAACAATCAACGTATCCTTTGAATATACAGATACCAAGTCATAGTACTAACAATAACGACAACAGTAACAACAATAATAATAATGGTATAATATATGACCAAAATTATTCATCATCTCAACAGATTACAACACCACATCAACAACAAATGTTTATGAATAGTTGGAACAATGGTCATTATAATCATAATCAACCATATAACATGTTTAATAACCCATTCGGTGCCACTGCAGGCGTTGGCTTTGAATTAGGGTTTGGTGTCGGAACCATATTTGACGGAAATCCTGACGGTGGTGGTGTTTATCAAACATCAACGAATTTTAACAGCAACAATCATAACAATAGTAATGACTATGGCTCAACAAATTATCAAATGTTGAATGAATGGTTGGTCGGTGGTCAAACACACTCTTCAATATTGTAATATAGACAAGATTAGAAAAAAAGTTTGAATATCGTGCATGAATGTAAATAATCTCTAACCTATCTTTGATTATCATCATCCATAATTTGTAAGACAATATCATGAATGTAAACAATTTATATCTCGAATTGTATGTTTTCTATTATCCTATCGTTCATGACATATGCATATCAAGATGATTGTCTAATGATCATGATGGAAAAAGCTTGAATATACAAAAATGTTGTCCAAAAGGTATATACATGAGCATAATACCAGACGATCCAACAATATGGCAAGGTGTTTTGTTCCCACGTAAAGGTATTGATCATTTCAAATCTCCATCTTCCACCATCTTCCACACTAACATAAATGAATCAAAAGGACCTTTTCAATCATCAGTCCTCCGATTCCAAATATCCTTTCAAACAACCCAACCAATCATCGTCTTTCAAACCGACATCTTTCACCCTTTAATTTCCAACGCAGACAATGGAAGATTCTCCCTCACAGCCATTAGCCAATCTACAAACATACCTATAATTCTATACCATCTCCGAGCAGCATTCGAAGAAGAATCACTACTTGATGACATTCAGGAAAAAGACGCTAGTAACGAATCGGCATGGTATGCATGGAGATCACATCGTAATCTACCATTCACCAGGACAGTGAAGAACGACGGGGATGAGTTGAACAATAGACCTGGAGGAGCCCGTCGACCGAGAGAGTGGAATTGGGACGGAGTGTGGGAAGAAAGAGTAAACAAGTGTGTTCGAGAGTCAAGCAGTGATGGGATTCTATACAGTAATGCTGCTACTAACAAGAAGGGCGATGGGATCGATATGGTAAGATCAAACATTCACTGTATTGTAAACGTTAATAATGTGGTATTATCTAGATTGAATTCTCAAACTTGGACAAAGGTGATATATCAACAGTTGTAGAGATTATAAAAGAGAAAGAACATGGACTTGTCTTGTAACATCTAGGTCGTGACTTCCTTATATCTCAAACATTTACAAAATAAAAAGGAGATATCACCATCACATTCATTAGTCATGTGGGGACATGTATATTTACCGGTTCAAAGGAAAATGGTTGGTCTATGATGGATAATCATTCTATTTCGGATATTTCAAGTATTATTCTTCATCATCACCAAACATCTCTAAAAGGAAGGTCGTTTGGAAAAGAAAACGTCGTACCTTTTCATAATCAACGAGCGGTAAAGACTCCGACTATTGATTCTATACTTTCGATCCCTCGTACGAGACCTCATATTAAAAAAAGAGACGATGATGTCAGAAAAGAAGAGGGAAATGGGGCTAAAAAAGGAAATGTTCACCATACGAAATCGATTCGGAAAAGAGTCATGTCAAAGGTTAAAGAAGGAGTTTTGTCAAGAAATAAAAGCGTATCTAAGCATGAATTGATTGCTCGGGACGATGTTTCTTTATCGATATTGGATCAATCAAGTCTTGTGAATGTTGATGTTTCAAATCTAGATGAAAAGAAAATATCTATTCCTCATATTAATATCAATACGCATTCGACAATACTTTCTACAACAAAGGAGGATTATTTAAAAGTAAAAGTAAAAGTCGTGATCTTTGTTCATCCTCAAGACAACAATTCGATGATGAGACATGTTTATATCACTCCTAGAGCAATGCCACCTTTTGAAATTATTGATATAGAGGGAGGCTTGTATTATGATACCTTGAAAGCAACAAAATCAATCAATATTATTCTTCAAAAAAGAAACATGCCATTATCTGATGACAACAACTTTGATGAATTATGCTCAGAAATCGAAGATATGCTTGGTACGAGTATTGTCGATATGTTGTCAATCAAGGTTGAATATTATCATTCTTGTTTTCCAGAAAATACAATTATTGTTACAAGACATAGTTGTAATGAACCTAATTATGAAGAGGATAAAAAAGATGATGCAAGAAAGGTTTGGCATCATATACGTAAAGATAGTAGAACAATCAATATTCCATCATCATCACAACCGAATGAGGATATTATTCTTATGGCATTGAAGAATAAAAGAAGTGTTGATGTAGACACATTACAGGATTGGGGGGGCAATAATAGTAATAACCATTATTATGATAATATTAGCATACCTTGGTTATAATTTAATTTCTTCTATTCCATCCATCCATGGTTTTAACACATCTGGTACTCTTATTGATTTTCTCTGTTCATCCCAGTTTAATTCTATTATAGCAGCTAATATTCTCGGTATAGCCATGGCAGTTCCATTCAACGTATATGCCCACCCTTTGACATTATCATCTCTATATCTCGTGTTTAATCGTCTAGATTGATAATCTCCACACATGGATAGACTACTAACTTCACCCCAACCATCATCTCTGTTCCGTCTTGATGGGAACCAAACTTCAATATCAATCTTTCTTTTAGCACTAGCTCCTAGATCCGTCGAAGGCATCTCTAATATTCTAGCATGTAATCCCAACGACGATATTATTTTCTTTTGAATCGACAACATTTCTTCAAACACCTTTTCCTCCACCGACTCTTCCTCTTCTTCTTCTTCTTCTTCCACCCTAAACGGACCTTGTCGTGCTTGATTTGCAGGCTTCGTCCAAGCAAACATTTCCACTTTTGTAAATTCATGCACCCGATACAGTCCTTTCGTATCGACGCCTCTAGCACCCGCTTCCGAGCGATAACATCTCGACACGCCCACGACTTTTCTATCCCGTTTTTCGAGGGTTTTGTTCGCCATCATGCCGGCGAGCGGTATCTCCGCCGTCCCCGCCAGACACCGCGCCGGCTTCGAAGCGTGCGTCGCCAGCGTGTAGATCTGTTGCTCGCCGTTGACGTCGCGCGGCATGAATCCACACGCGGCCGCGATGTGAGAGTACGTCACGCTAGGCGGGCTGACGACCGTCCATCCCGACGTCGCCGTCACGGTCTTCAGAGCGTATTGCACCAGTGCGTTTTCGAGCCGCACCGCGTCGTTGAGGAGGTAGTACCATCCCCATCCGCTGGTGGCGCTGGCGGTAGTGAAGTCGAGAATACCCAGTTCGGAGCCGATGTCTACGTGCGACTTCCACTCTTTTTCACTTTTCTCCACTCCCGGTCCACTGTATTTTTGGCTGGACGTTGTCGAAGAGGGAAAAGAAAAAGGAGATGCAGAAAGAGGGTGACAAGGACCTATATACCCCAACACCTTTGGTATCGCACCAGTAGGCGTCTTGTCTGAGCTCAAATTCGGTATTTCCAGCGCCAAAGACTGAATCTCATCATCGATACTCTTCTCTTTCGTCACAATGTCTGATAATAAACTCTTGACTTTTCTCGCCCGTTCGAATACTTGTTCGTCATCATCGTTTTGCTTCTCGTCACGAGCGTTGATCTCGATAATAGTCTTTGATAATTTCTTGCTTTCATCTTTTAGATCTCGATTTTCATTGGTGATGCGTTTCAATTCTTCCGACAGGGCTAGGATCTTCCATGAATTTCGAGATTGGGATTTATAATTCCGATCTAGACAATTCTGTTCGTACAGGCCTGGACATTGTCGAATGTGGGATATGTCGAGGACAACTTTTGGAGCAAAGCTTGGTCGGGTGTAACATCTTATTTGACGTACATGTATACGTCGAATCATTGATCAATCATTATTAACATCTACGAACCATAAAGGTGGAAATAAAATGTAGTTCACGTAAGAATATTTTAGAGTTTATATATTCAGTGACTTTTGTCATTTCTCCATGTTTATTGAGCATCTGTCTGCTCGTTACTTTCACCGTCTTCAGATACATGACCTTTACCATTCTGATTAGAATCCTCTTCTTCATTGTTGTCTTCAACATCCTGTTCATCTTGGTCAATACTCTCTTCATTCTTTTGATGAGCTTTTTGCAGATTATGATCTATAAGCGCTGAATCATCATTAAATAACCTCAACAACATTGCTTTTCTATCCTCTTTTGGTAACATTAGATTTATAGATACGACGCTTTTCCAAAATGGAAGTACAAGAGTTTCCCTAGACAACAACATTAGCACGTTTGTATCCCGATACTGGAAAGCGAAAACCTACCCATCCAATTCCATCCTCAATATCGAACATCCCATATGTAATTCATCAATTCTTCCTCTAACTTCAGCCAATTCTGGTGATTGTATTTTAGGAAACATTTCTCTCAATAAAAACCGTAATACTTCCGTTTGGTTTATTTTAAAAACATTCTTTTCACTAATCCAACCTTCTATAATTGGTAAACCTTCATTTTGTATTCTCCATCTACATGTATCTGCACCATGAACGTCTTGTTTTACAAACATTTTCACCCCAGAATGTACAAATTTCATTCCTTTACCCTCGTTTGTTGTCAAGATATTCCTGGCTAATTCTGTCGTGTAATATATAGCTTTTGCTGGCTCTCCCGTAGCGTTACGTACCATAAATCGATCCCTTGGGAAAGTTGTAGGTAATTCATAAAACTTGAAGATTGCTTCAATGTCAGGATGATCTGGTGTTAAAAATTTGAAACTTTCCTCTTGTGGAGCATTATTATTTCTTCTCCTTTTGTTGTCGTTCATGTCTGGGTAATTCTCGAGATTTACAGGAGGTGGCGGATAATGTTCCATCTGCCCGACTTCACCAATGACATTCGAGTCCGGTTCAATCTCAATTCTTGCACGTTTAATTCGTGCTGAATCTGAACTTCCTTCCTCTAGACTTCTTTTTAATATTGGCTGTGGTGGTCCTTCCAATGCCTCTTTATTCTGTCTAACCGCGGCCGATGTCGTACCGCTTGTCATGTCTAAATGTTCACTAAAGTCTTCTGCAGTCTTCAACCCTACAATCGCGCCATTCTCTAATGGAATTGTCTCAATCTCTTTTACCATATCCATAACTGTGGACTTTTTATTGCTGACTTCTGGTTTTGCTTTTATTTCGCCCTTCTTTTCCAACACAGTAATGAAGAAAGCACCCGTATCTTGAAGATGCGGGTATATCCTGATACATCTTTCAAGTGGATATTCTTGTTCAGAAGGAAACATTCCAGGTACAATTCTGTCCAAATTCTGATCTTTTGGAGCATCTTCGACATCTTTGTAGGAATTCCAAATACGACCAGCTTTATCCATGACTTTCCAGCTCTTTAACCCAGACGACCTCTTCAATCCAGCCAATTCCTGACTACAATCAATAATATCTATCTTGTCTAATCCACCACATCTATCAAGAGCAGTTGATATTATAGCTTCATTTTCAAGTGGATTCATACTACAAGTAGAATATATAACTTTCCCACCAACCTTTAACATTTGTAAAGATCTCACTAATATTCTCACTTGGGTAACGTATAATCCCAAAGCATTGCTGGGTGCCCAATCTTTCCAGATACCGGGATTCTTCCTGCATGTGCCATCACCAGAACATGGAACATCTGCTAATATTCTATCAAATTTTAACCATTTTGTTGCTTGGCCATAGACTTGTATGGAAGGAAATAACGTTGCATCATGATTCATAACAATCAAATTTGGACTGTTGAGTCTCTTGACTTGATGGACCAACATTTGCGCTCTCTGGTAATTAACATCATTCGCGATCAACAATCCGGTAGATCGTCCTTCATCTTCATGCTTACTTTCTCCCAACTGTACTTGTTTTATCTTCGACTCTTCACCTTTGTGTAAAAGTTCAACAATTTGTGCACTTTTACTGCCAGGTGCTGCACATAAATCTAATATGGTGTGTTCGGGCTTGATGTCCATGAGTAAAGGTGGAATCATAGACACAATCTCTTGTCGACTTATGTTTCCTACCGAGTTTTCCGATACTAAAAACTTTTGAAATGCAGAAAAGGGTGCAAATTTTCGAACAACCGCTTTTGGTGTAGTCATTTGCCATGCTAGGTTTGCTGGATACCACGGAATAGGTGTTGGAGGTGTAACTGCTTCATCGTTGAATGTCAATGACTCAATTTGTGGTATATATCTTTCTAACAGATTCTTTTGCACCGATAATGCATGGCTGTACATAGCATTAGTTTGACGATCATGCCTCAAAAGAAGTTATATATACCTTTTACTACCACAAAATCTAAACGAATTAGGCAAGTCTCTTCGTAATGCTGCCCAGAACTCCTCTCTCTCGGGTCCTTCGGGAATGATGTTCAGTTCATTGTAATATTTTTCGAACTGTTCATTCTTTTTTATGAGTTCTGTTGCATCCCTACGAGGTGCTCCTGACCAATCATTTTTCCTCGATGGACCCTTTGCGCGGTTACGAAAGCCCTTTTACGCCGAATTAGTATAGTCTTGAGGGGTTCTTTTTCTTTTAACTTACACCTCTACCTTTTGTTCTAGACATATCAGTGTTGGTGATGATCGGGTATCGAGTGTCGTAATCGACAAATATTATTATTAGATTGTGCAGTACTGTACTGTAGTACAGCATACAAGTTTTTTTTACAGTGTGCGGGGTGAACGACGATCTATAAAGTCTAATTATCATTCATAGCTGCAGTTGCAGCACCAATCTTCACCAATGACTAACCGAACGGAATTGCTAACATGTTTTCTGCTTATGAACGTTGACTAGCTGATACAGTATGGCTTCGCGCAATCTGGTTGGCAACTTATAAAATAAGCGAGGCAATAATACGGTATTAGTCAATGCAGCAAAAGTCTTTGGACTACGTATACAACTCTAGCAAGGCCACATACTATCAAGGTACGCGACAAGGCCGAGAACTGCAGCGTGCCATTGATTAGTATATCAAAACATGACTCTCTAACCGCAAGGCTATCGTCAACAATCCGGCCGATTGATCCCCAAAAGACAGTCGCTTGATGAACGCGGGCCTTGAGAAGCATCACAGGGCTGCGAAAAGGAAGTTAGGATGCAGAGATTCAGCAATAAGGCAACGCATCATTCAAAATCCTTGAGGCTCGCATGTCTTCTTAACATGTCCGTGAGATATTTTGTCGATGTTGAGCCTTCATGATGTTGGATGCTACTTTTAAGAAATAAGAAGTTGAACATCAGCCCTTCATTGGGTTGTGACAATCACCCGTGAAATCACTACGAGAAGACGGGATCAGAAGCTTCGACAACTAAGGGTAGCATGAAAAGATAACACTTAACAAACTGCCCCTTGGACAGTTTTATAGAAGCCATATTCAACGTCAATGCATTATCGATGTTAGACATACCGGGACTGGAATAGTATTGCTTGAGAAGTCCTTCCAGCTGTGTTTCGATCTAATGATGTTGTCGAAAAGGACGAATATACCTCAATAGAGACGAAGTCATGCAACTAAACGCGATAGAGGAAGCATTGGGGTCTAGTAGACAAATCTCAGACCACCACGCACATTGACTCTAGATATTTCGATTAGAGATAGCTGGTATTTGAGACTGTCCATTGATGTGATTTGTGGGTCAATTTGTGAATCAATCTGACTCCAACAAGTCCGGATGCCGATGTGTCAGTACTGATTATAATGTGAAAATATTGACACGTATTTTCTGATGGCAGAGGATTTCATGGACTCTACTGCCATTGCAAGCCTATTGATACCATTATTAGAAACTCGCACCGACGAGTTCGTAGAATATCGAGCACAAATAAATTGTCTTAAAAATAGATTATAGTTTAGATTCGTTATCAGTCATAAACACGACTCGAGCACTCGAACCATTCCCCACAAACCCTTTTTTTTTAAATTCATGGACCGTTATTAACAATTTCTTTCCCTCTCCCTTCACGACGCGCACATATCTAGGTTGGAAATATGTCTGTATGGAGCGAATAATACTATGGCTGTATGGAGTGACTCACCACCAGCTGCAAGATCATCGTTAGAGAATCTCCCAACATTATTATTCAGCTGGTGGTGTACAATATTTTCAACTGTAATAATATTAGTACGAATATGCGGGAGGAAAATCCGCTCAAATGGATTTTTTCGCGAGGACAAAGTCATGGCATTGAGTCTTATACCATTGTTTATACGTATGGGCTTGATACATGTGGTACTTATATATGGAACGAATAATGTCGTGACGACTGGTTTAACGAATGATGAAATAAATAAAAGGTCGATTGGTTCAAGATTAGTATTGGCTGCGAGGATATTTTATGCGCTCTTGTATGGTTGATGATTACGTACAAACACAACTCGCGCTGACATGATATCATAGTATATGGATGTCAAAATTCACGGTCTCTGAATTCTTAAAGCGTACTTTTTACAATACATGGAGACAGAGTTATGAATACGTCTTGAGGTCTATTCGAGTCTTTTTAGGCATTACATTCTTATGTGTTATAGTAGCGACATTATCAGAATGTCAGCCTTTTGATCATTATTGGCAAGTTATACCGGATCCTGGACCGAGATGTAGACAAGGTTTCGCGCAACTCATAACGATGGGGACAACAGATATAATTACCGACATATTGTTAATATTATTTCCAATACCGATAATATTACGCTCACAAATGACAAAATCGAGAAGATTCTTTGTATGCATATTATTCTCCGTAAATGTTTTATTGATATGTATAACGAGTTCGAGAATACCAAAAGTTATAGAAGCGCATGGTAGACAACAATATCGAACAGTCTGGGCATCTTTGGAAATCTTAATATCAACATTTGTATCGAACGGTGTGATTGTTGGAACTTTTATAAGAGACAAAGGGATAAAAAAGAATAAATATCGTCATAAATATGGTGTCGATAGTATTGAAAGAGCAAAGACAAGAAGATTGACAAGAACACATACATGCGACAGTGATGAGAATCTATTCAGATCTATTGGGATCAAGGTACCATCAGAGTTGATGCTACCCCATATCGCACAGCCTGTACCAGCACAGCCTGTTTTTGAAATATCAGTGCCCGAAGAAGCAAAAACATCCAAAACTAATCTTACGAATCTGTTCATAAATACTGCCGGACAGGGCCCTTCGACTACAAATACTCCTTCATCACCTGCTAATTTATATATCTCTGATGTTGGTGGACTTTTAGACTCTCGTTCATTGACAGTACCGGAAGATAATAGTCAAGACAAAGGGAAATCTATCGAACTACATGATGTGGGAGGACTTTTAAAATAATACTCTTTTAATAATGTACATTAAATTTCTTTGATAATTCTTGAATATAATTTTCTCTGATGGAATTCGTTGAATATAGCAACCAGTGACATGAAACGTTCACCTGCAGAAACGATATATCAGTCAGTATGTGTTTCTTCTCCTTGACCAACCTTGTTATCCACACCTCTAGGGGTTTTGTTTCTCTAGACATACTTTCTTTTTTCCTCGTCCATTTCCATTTCTTTCATCTTTTGTTCATCATTAATTATCATCAATTCCACGCTGGACGTCATATATCATAACTACATACGAGAAATGCTCTCACTACTTTTCAAAACCGCTCTCGTGCAGCCAAAAGTCGAAGAAGTCACGACTCCCCCACCGACATACTCCGAAACCATTGAGAATAACTCCGAGATATGCTGGAAATACGCCAACCAGGGTTTGTCATTACTCAACCTCTCGTCACAGGAACAATCTGGGAGTTTCTCTCGACAACTATACGTTCACGGAATTATATATCTCATCCACGCGTTGCCAAAGACGATCACGAGGGACGAGATCGCGTCGATCCGTGCGTCGTTGGCGAATGTCGTTGTTGAAGAAGAAGAGTCGTATTTTAATCACAAGGAAACTCATCGCCCGGGGGCGTTGAATAAGATTATATCGTACATCATTTTGAGAATGTTTGTTTTTGTTTCTGTCATAATACCGTGGATACAGGCTTTATTTATGTATTTATATGAGTTGAATAATCAATATCATGTCATGGAGAGATTGTTCAGGTATGGAATGTCGTTGCAATATGGTAAAATGGGTAAAATGGTAGAAAGATTATCATCGTGGTTTATAACAAATCTATCAGGTGGGATATACGATGGGTTGAGTCAAGGTTTGAAAATATTAGGATTGAATACGACTTGTTATAATAATCCTGGTGATTTTATAAAAAAGAAAAGATAAAAAGGAGCAAAACTATGATAATGTCATTTGTTCGTCTTTATCTTTATCTGGATCTTCCACCTTTGATGCTAAATCATGTTTTTGTAGCAGAGCATCAATTTCATCGGCATTCCACATATGATGATATACTTTTCCCGATTTTGTTCTTCCTACTGTAGCGAATTCAACTGTACATAATTAGCTTTGATCATTCAATTAGATATAAGATTGACTTACTCTTTTCACTACTCAATCTTGTAGAATCCATCGTCTTACTCAATACTTTGACAGCAAGTCCACATGCTTCTTCCAAATCACACTCTTCATTATAGTCCTGTTTTAACAAACTTTGAGCACTAGCATTATTCGCGCCAACACTTGTAGCTTTCCATCCGCCATAATTTCCCGAAGGATTACTCTGATATAATTGAAACTCTCTCTGCTCGTCCCATCCTGCATATATAAATGAAACACCAAAAGGTCGTAATCCACCTTTTTGCGTATATCCTTGTTTCAAATCGCATAATTGTCTGACTAGTTGTTCACAAGGTATTTCTTCGTTGTAAACATATAAAAATCGTTGCGCGACTGTTCGTGCGTAGTTTATGAGTATATTTGCATCTGCTGTCATGCCAGCTACTGCTGTTATCATATTACTATAACATTGATCATCAATTACGGTCATAGATAGATATATATTATTTATAGGCCAACTTACTCATTAATAACGTATAGTTTCTCTGCTGATGTATCTTGTTCCAGTAATTTACTGGTAACTTTTCTTTCTGCTGCTAAAACGATTCCATCTTTTGCGAGTATACCGATGGCTGTACCGGCATGTGATATAGCTTCGAGAGCATATTCCACTTGATATAATCGACCTTCTGGAGAGAATATCGTCGTCTAACCATAATATCCGTTAGCTACGTTCAGTCTGTGAGAGCGAGGACTTACCCTTGAATCATATCTTCGTGACATTGTTGTATAATTTGACTCTAGTCAAGCAGATATGGTAGAAAGTTGATGTTGTTAACGATGAAGTAATGGAAAGCTTTTGTACGGTTGGCCAAAACTTGTGATATTTTGACGAAAGTGAATTTCTGACCATCAGACAAAGAGGAATGATAATGGATATATTACCGCCAGAATGGTCAGAACACACTGCGCCGACAGGACATGTGTATTACTATAATAAAATAACAAAGCAATCGACATATACACGTCCACAACAAGAACCAACACATCTTCATTGTCAATATCAACAGCCTCTACAGCAGACTGCGCAACAGCCTCCGCAACAACCTCCGCAACAACAACCTCCACAGCAATATCAACCGCAGCGTCAACGTCAACAACAACCCACAGATCGACCCAAACGTAAAGAGATTATCACAAACTACTCACCATGGATATTAGTCTATACTCGTCTCGGAAGACGATTCGTCCACAACACCACCACCAAAGAAAGTTTTTGGAAATTCCCCCCCGACGTAATGAAAGCCGTGATATCTCATGACCACATTAAATTTCAAGAGCAACAAATAAAAGATATTGACGAGAGAGAGATAGAAAAAGCACAAAAGGAAAAAGATCTCTTACTACGTAAAGATCTCGAAGAAGATGAAGATTTATTGAAGAATGATACGGAAGTAGAAAAGATATGGGTCCCTCCCAGTACCACGCACAATCAAGCAGGGGACGATTCATCAGAGTACGAAGAGGTTGAAGTCACAGACAGCGAATTCGAAGACGAAGACGAAAAGAACGAACAAGTCGAAGAAGATCAACATATGGAGTTCAACGAAGATGATATCGAATGGCAATTATCACACATGGAAGAAGACATGTCCGAAACCAACGAAGATGCAGAACAGATCTTCCACGCCTTATTGTCTTCTTATAAAATCAATCCCTTTACGCCTTGGTCTTCAATAATATCATCTTCCCCTCCGCATCCCATCCTGTTTGATCCAGACTTTACAATCCTCTCATCAGCAGCTTTACGTCAAAAAGCATACGACTCGTGGTCTCGAGCAGAAATCTCCTCGCGAAAACAAACCTTGGATGTCGTTTCGAAAGAAGACCAAGCACGTATTGATTTCTGGACACTTCTTGATGAAAAATCCACCCAGGTGTCGAAACTGTACTGGATCGAATTTAAGCGGAAATATAAAAAGGAAAAAGGAATGGTGGGTGGTTTGAAGGGGAATATACAAAAGTGGACAGAAAGGGAGATGGAGAGGGGGTATAAAGACTTTATCAAGTCTATGAAATTACCTCTTGAGCAGAAAATAGATGATTTGAAAAAACTAGTGAGGGAAAGTAATGGTGATGAAATAAGGGTGTTGAGAGAATTGAAGTATTGGATTGTACCGAAAGAGACGAGAGAAGACTTGCTCAAAGTGGATATCTAATCACTTCTGTCATAATTAAGCTATCGGCATCAAGTGTAGAAAATGTTTTACATTGAATACTTCTACCATTACGCGAATATAGTTTTTACCTTGTCGAGACTTGTCCTCTACTCTTCTCAATCCACCACTCGGTTATTCTTGGACCTGCTCCCTTGTTATTGTACTTTGTTGATGTAGACTATTATACAATCTCACCAGCAGTATCAATATCATGGTGGACTTTAATTTTAGAATTACTGATATTTATCATAAATTTCAAAATTACTTACAACTAATAATCTAAACATTCAACATGAAGAGTAATACATGATACATTTCAAAACATCTTCATGTCTTATAAGAAAGAAAATCATTATTCAATATTCGAATCATGTTAATAATTAATTTATTTTCTAACTAGTTGATGCAACAAATCATCAAGTTGAGTCCAATTATCCAATGTTAATGCAAATTTACGATGTTTTCTCGACAAGATATGCTATGAGAAGAATTAGAGATTTGGCAAAGTCCACAAATTGAAGACAAGAAAGAAAAACATACCTCGTCAAAATTCTCAAACTTGTCCTTACAATTCTCGCAATATCCAGGTTTAACATCCTTGACAACCTTTTTCTTTTCTTTTTTACTTTCGTCATTCAATGCAGCTCGTACATCATTCATATTCGTTCCACGTTCCAATACTTTCCTTTTTAACGCATAAAGTTCTTTACTTGTTGAATTTGGTTTTGTTGTATTTGTCGCCGTTGTACTGGATAATATCTGTGATCTTATAGCAGATGTTATGTTATTTCCTTGTATACCAGATGCAACAGGCTCACCACCGATATATCTTACATCCCTCTTCTGAACTACAGGCGGTGGTAATAGTTTCTTGGGTGATTGTATGTTTTTATGTTTTTCTTTCAATGCAGCTCGTTCGGCCACTTGTTTTGAGTAATTTGGATCTTCAATAAAAGGGCACCTACCAATACTACTCAGTCTCAATTGTGGCCATTTTCCTTCTTCTTTGTGGGCGACCTTTGGATAATCTCTAACCATGACAGGTCTTGTTCTTTCATCCATGTCATGAATATAGATATAGAACCCTTTTAACGGTATATGTGATATGTCTGAAGAAGGTCCAATAATCTTCTCTTTCTGTAACAACTTTGATAGATTATCCTTTTCAATCAAGTTTGTTGTTCCGTGACTTCGTATCAAATTCGTGTTTTCTCCTGTTTCTGTATGGAACATTACATGCATCATCCTCTGTATCTTATCCAATGTCCATATTTTCATGCCAAATTGTTGTGCTTTTATAAGAATGTCACTAGTATACGTATTAGTTTTGGGAATTGCTTGTGGATTTAACAATAACAAACTTATTAAATTGTGTACGCTGTAGTAATATAGGATCAATAGTCTTTTGTCGGGATTGTTCATTATTCATTAGTGTTGGTATGGATCTTGATGTAACAACATGTGTTACTAATCTTGAAAAGAACTTTTCTTCTTTCTATAATCGATCCATTAGTATAGCCCCTTTCATTATCATAGTATATATAATAATAGAATGATCTTACCGCTCCAAGTGACAATACCATACGTGATATCTTCATCCTAGTCTCATCTGTCACGCTCTCATAGTAAAAGACAAAACTTGGAAAGGCCTTCTTATAATGCCTTTGCCATGCTCGGATATTATCAAGACTTTCCTCGTCATTATACCCTGTTGTCCTTTTCTGTACCGTAGTATGTGATGTTATCGTACTTTTGTTATCCCTAGCTGCAACCAGCTTCCTCTCAAAAGGTGTTGTAGGTGCATTTAGCGGGGTTCTATTGAAAAGCCGCATTTCTGCTTCTCTCATGGCTGGCGATTGTTTCACACTGATCCTCGGAGGTTTATTTTCATCTTCTCCAATAGCTTGTCTCTTGATTGGAGGTTCCGTAAAATCCTTCGTGCCCAATTCGGCTTGTATTCTTGTCCTTTTATTAGACCGAATTGGTGAATTAGAAGGTTTACTAGAAAGTGGTATCCTTTCATTCACCATCGTGGTGATTCCAGGAGATGGCATTATGGAAGTAGCCATGATGCTTATCCACTCTACTTCATCCTATCATTCATCATTATCATCATAATATTGCCATACAAAGATCATGTTATAAAGGGAGAGTCCATGTTATTTCTTTTAAACTTGGCAGTTTCCGCGATCTTGTTTAAACCTAACCGTTGTTTTAAAAGTTTATTATTTAGCAACGCGACTTGGCCCGTGATCCTTCCTTCCACAGCAACCATCTTTGATTATTTTGGGGGGTCGCATCGAAACAAACATTACCCTCTAATTGAATTGATGTTCATCCGCAACGATTGTGGTCTGTGTGTAATTTGATGATAATAACAATCCAAAATCAAAGAACAACATTCCAGCATTCATCATTAACGTGGACTCAAGGACGAGTAAGGACTGTTGTTACTCTCGCCAATTCATAATGACAGATACTTCGAATGCTTGTTAAAAACTTCAATTTTATCATGGAGCACTCAAGCCAAAGACGTTTGATCCTTGTTTTGCTCAAGCATACACAGTTGCGTACGTAACACTTCTATAAAGTACAAGAGCATGCTCAACTCTAGGTTACATTCAAGACTGCAGGCATTGCCATTAAATACTATAGAAGTGTCCCATGCTTTCAGTAGTACCAATCGTGATACTCTCCGCCACTCGTTCTGTACACTGTTCCTACTTGATCGCTGTCGGGAATGGTTTGCCAACTTTATCAAAACATCCCATATACTAACTTCACGTAAGAACGACTGATGCATTAATGTCTATCGTACACAAGTAGATTATGAACCACTCCACTTAACCGGCCCTCTCCTGTTTTGAATTGATCGAGAGTTTGCGGTGAGACACAAGAGAAGGGTTGAGCGCGCTGACTGGAACGCACACGAGGCTTTATTCTTTGTGTTGGTCGATCAATCTTGTCAACGTCGTATCATGTAAAAGTCACGGCACAACAACATAGCTACGAGGAAGCATGCATTACTACCAGACTACTATAAATGTATTACAAAGCTGCTGTAAACGCTACATTAGATAGCGATACTCATAAGCTACAATGTCGTCTGACAAGCGTATATTGTTGTCCAACATCATATGTGGGCTTGATCTTCAAGACGTCGCATGACACTGTCTTCACAAGTGTTCACTTATGTAAGAATATACATAAGCCATAAAATCTACATAGACTTCACAACACCACAAATTGTCACCATAAATCATTTGATTCGAGCACACGTTCGACTTATTACGGTCGCCAGTTGTAACAGTTGATCACACATGACCCGTTTTACTCTCACATGTGTACATTGACTTGATTCCGGCTATGATCAAGCGTACTGTGTCCATGTTGCCGTAATGCCGTTCAAGTGCCAAGATATGCCATGGGAAGGAAACTCGGGAGCTTGACGTCGTGAAATCCATCTGAAGAGAGCGTAAACTTCCAGACGTCATCGCAGGATCGCGGACGCAAGCAGTACGAGGTACCTGAGACGTCCAGGAGTCGTATCGACGTCATACTCAATCCTTGGAAGGAATACCTCCACGGAAGTAAGAATACGAAGCCGCAATGTCAAGGCAAATGAGTGGGGTGGGTCTCCACAAAATCCTGCAGGATGGCGGCCCGCGGGAAACTTTGCGGGGGAAGGATTGCCAAGACGCCATTCGCGGAGTTTGACAGATGTCACGATGTATTATTGTTTGTATTTTTTTCAGGTGTGCCACAATCACCAACTAACGAGACATCACCGTTCGTCAACCACACAAGACCGAGGTAAGCGAAACAGACGTATAAGTGATGTCAAAGTACAACTCTTGAGTGATGGGAATGGATCCTATCAGAAGGAAGGATATGTCATCCCGTGCATGGAAGGATCAGAGTGTGCCAGATCCTGCCAAACTTTGCTTTGAAGGATCCAAAGACGTGCTTGTTATAAAACCCGCCTCCCTCCACGGCTAACCTCTCCGATTCCCCTCAACTCATCTATCACATTTAGCATAATAAACAGGAAAATCAATACCTCAATAATTATAAACAAAAATGGTTCAATATCCGGACCGAGGATATTCACGTACACATGCAATTCAAGGCGATAATTACGACCCCTACATAGACTTTGAAGAAAGGGGACGCGCCGGAATGACCGCACCTCAACGCTCCCGACGCACCAATGGTGGTGATGACGACGAGTATGATATAGAAGGGTATCATATTCAGACCGGATACCATCGGACGACTGGATATCATAATGTTACCGGACTTCATCGGGATACCGGACGCCATATCAGTAGCGAATATCGTGAGGGACGTCATATTGGCGGTTATGCCCCTAACGGACGTGATTGCCACGGGTATAATCGCCTAGGATACAGTTTCACTGGGCGTCATCGTTCGGGTTTCGACGGAAAAGGATTCGATCACAACAGATATCATCTTAACGGACGTCATCGTGATGGGTATACTGAAGGACGTGATATTCACGGCTTTGACATTCACGGTTATGATAGCAAGGGATTTCATAGATTCGGATTTGGTCCCAATCACGAAGACATCAATGGATATCGTCGTGACGGCTTCCATCGTAAACATGGATTCAATCGTAAAGGGTTCAATGCGGGAGGATTGTACAACCCTATGCATGATCACTCATGGAGCGATCAAGGACAGTCTGATTACGTTCCTTATGGTGGACTTCGTAACGCAGGGCAACATCATTCAAATTTTGATAAATTAACACTTGCGCCTGAAATTGGGCCGATGCCCTTGCGCTCACATGGACCAAAGAATTATGATCGTACCATTGCAGAGCTGAAGGCTCAAGAAGCGCTTGAGAACAAATTACACAAACTGAAGGAAGAGCTTTTTGAACAAGAAATAGCGAAAGCGAAGAAAGGGAAGTCCTCCGACCAAAAATCCGAGAAACACAGGTCACAAGCCGCTGGTTTTGCAGCAGAAGTGGAAATTGACACGCAGTCTGGAGATCCTGCTAGGCAAAAGGCCGCCTCCAAAGAACGTAACAAATTGGACCATGCGATGAAACAATTGCGGAGTGATGGTGAAGCAAAATACAAAATGACTGCAAAGTGCAGTAAGAACATATATGAATTACAAAGACAAATAAGCCAGCTCGATAGCCAACGTAGCCATTTGGTGAGATGATGTTGGTAGTACAATCATGATTATTGCATTCAAGCACATCAAATGTGAGTTTTCAGCGCCACGCTTCCAAACTTTGAGCCACATAATATTGCGATGATATCTCACACTCGATAGATGATGCGTAGCGTTCCGATATATATAACGTGTTTGATTTTTGTGTTTCTTGCACGCACTGCTATAGAAATGTCCTTGGCTAAATTTTGGGGACAATGTATTCATATCATAATTAATCCTATCCACACTGCGTCTAATTCGTCTGTTAATTCTCAACTATTCCATTCTCTTGCACCTCCCTTTCCATGTCATCAACTTGCTGAGGAATCATTTCGCCATCTACACTGTGTGTAACCTACAAACCTTACAAGCATGTCCGAAGACGTGGCATCGTGGCTTGTAAACAAACTATATATGGTTTGGCACGGTCTAGCAATGTCAAATGAACTCATCATTCGAGGGTGGAGGATTGCCAAATGTAAACATCTAAGTCAATTGAGTTTGGCCCGCAAAAGACGTCACGATGGTGAGCACAGAAGTTGTTCGTTTGAAGGTGGGAAAAGGAAATTGGACGAGAACAGTGGTATCGAGGTAGAAACGCTGATTAGGTGGTCAACGAAACAACGGACCAGTGCATATCATTGCCAAGAAAGTAGGTGAAACTCAACGAGAGCTAGAGAGGAAGATCGTCGGTACATTCACCATGTGTCAACAAGGCCATTGTGATAAGGTCTGTTTTGACATGACTGGCACGTCCGTGCTGCGGTGCGAAGCATGAGATCACAGTGTTTGGATTGTGAATATTGTGGGGGTTTTGCCTTGAAAAAAAAAGAACGGGGCTGACATGCAGCAATCAATAATTTTGGTTGCTGCGGCTCAGTCCAAGTGTTTACGATCGTGACGATGAGAAGCCCTGTCTTGACAAGGCTTACGCCAATATTGTCAATTGGCGATCATAATAAGCCACACAAGATAAGTAAAAACATATATTTACTCATGGGTATATAAATCTAGACTGCCTCGCTCTTACCATCCATTTCGTTATCATCAGTCTCAAATTTATTATCATTTATTTCTTACATTAATCACTTTTACAAACGACAAACATTCATCATGAGTGTCAGTTCAGTACTAGGATCAGTCTACATACCATCGGAATTAGCCTATGGAGCGGCATTGACTGCTTTTGTTGAGAATATTGATTCTGCTGGTCAAACGACAATGAAACTACAATGCCCGGAAGGCGTTCCCTATACTAAAAGAATTGGAGCAGCGTTTTGTGCTCTTGGAGATGCCACTGTCACATATAATAACAAGGCCATTGCAACACCCACCGACGGGTCATATTATGATATACAAGGGGTATACTACCCACTTGTACGTGGTCAAACCGCACCAATCACTGCAACGACAGCTACGGTCACCTCGGACAATGTAATCATTACGACTACCTTGAGTATCCCGCCTCCTTTGACATACCTTTCCATGTGCGTTGTTACAACCGATAACTCTGCTGTTTGTCGGGGAGCCGATCAAACACTGACTATTCCGAACAAAGTAACGACTGGAGTTGTAACTATACCCCATACACCTATTTCCTATACAAAGTTACCTGTCAGCTCAATCCAGGCGTATATCGTCTACCCAACTTCTTTGCTATCTTTAGCTGATATACCGGCTCCATCGCATTGCGGTAAGAAACAATAGAAGCTTCAAAACGCTCTTCTTCTTCTTCTTCTTCCAAATGATATCGATGTTATTCACATCCATCACTATATCATCAACTTGTACTATACATATCCCATACGCGGTTTCGCAAAGCCGTGGCACAAACGTTACTACTATTCGCTGTCCAACTACTTCTCCTTCGCCATCAGAAACGAAAAATTCGATATCAGCAAAGCCTACAAATATTGTAGCGCTTTCTCGGATGCATGCGTCGGGAGGTTGTGCTCGGCTTAAAAAAGGCCATAGCTTACTTTGTAATATCTATAAATTCGTTTTTTTCCATAGTTTATGAAGTAAATGCATTCATCTTCTCGATTGATCCAGCACCCTTAATTATGCAACTTTGTCATACTTTTGCTAAAATGTGAATTTGTCCCAAATCCTTGTCAGAATTGTAGAATGTCGTACTGTGAATATAGCACGGAAAACATATTCCAGAATCTCATCGTTAGTAGGAAGGTGTCGAATTGTATTGACTGTGCTTGCAACAGAGTGGCCTGCCGGCGAAAAACCCCAGACGAACATCTAACAAGAGAATTGTTCAGGCTTTTTCGATGGTCATGTAAAAAAACCCTTGCCGCCATTCATTTGATCCGTTGCAGGTGCTTATTTGCCCTTGTATAAACCTGCCTCTATTGCCGAGTCAGATATACGCGTTTCGAAAGGATTCAGCACAATGGCACATACGTTATTCAAGTAGAGCGCATCCCTAGCAAGCAGGGCATAGAGCTTAGTTCTTGAGGCGCTGCAAAAGCTTAGGCACTTTTTTATAGAAGTATTCTAGTGTTCACCAATGAGTTATAATACAACAGGACTTTCCCCTTCATTTGATCCTTTGACTTGGAGTATGACCGCACTGGGCTTAGCGGTGTACTTGGAAGACGAATGGCCCACTAAGCACTATACGACAAAGCTCGCTCGAAAACCAGAGAGTAGCGATCGCCGTACGGTTGTATGTTTTAACCTATAAGTCATCATTGGCACGCTTATGCATCAAAAGAGACAAATTTTTACTCAATCTACGATGTAAGATGAATAAATATGATTTACAAGTCCATTTCTACGGCTAAACTGTATTGCTTCAGAATAATATTTCAGGATACTTCGCTGCAGCTCTACTACTAGTATCGAAAACGAGTCCTCTCAAGAAGATTTTTCATAGATGATCACAAGGCCATCGCATTGTTAGGTTCTTTAGCAAAGTCCAGTCCGACGATAGATCAACAATGTAGTTAGTATCCAAACCGTCTGAAAGAATCAATGATCCTCAAGACTTGTTGTAGCAATGGTGGAAAGTAGAAGCAAATTCGACGGCGATTTAGCGTCATCACAGTTGTGACAAGCCTGTCGGTGTCGTGCCAATTTCGACATCGACTAATCAACCATTGTTTGATTATTGTTATTCTGATTCTGTGATTACCGATCGTAAATTTGACTGAATTGGTGATTTATGAAGTTTTATGCACATACATATGGCTCCAGCTTACAACTACTTACTTAGCTGGAGATAATGGTATGGACAGCATACAAGTGCTGCGATGACGCTCGGACTCAACGACAGGTAATATAAGCCATTTTCGACGATGATCAATTGCGGTGATCGACTGTGACATTTGACAATGCCTGTACTGCTGCACTATGCATTTTCCGGAAAGTAGACCTAGTCTCTCTTCTCTGCTCCAGATAGACGTATATATCCGTCAAAACTCATCGTACTTCCACAATCACTCGAGATAAAGATATATCGACTGAGGTGAACAATTCCATGCGATATGCGCATATCATACAGTGTCAGACGCTAACTATCTGTGGTGGAACTTCATTCGAATAAACCTCGAAACGGTATAAACCCGAGGAGATATATATCTGGGTCATTAAGATGTATGGGCGTTAATGCTTCTAGAGAATCTTTCAAGCGATTGGGTTTAAAGGATCCTATCGCCTATTGTTTAGCATGTCTGATGTCGTCGTGTTCCAAGAGGCAAATCATACGACAAGCTATGATCAGTGCAACAAAAGTTATGGAACATCGATACCATTCCAAATTATCGGGACATGTCGCGTGCGAGAAGACTCAATGGTTCTGATTGATTAATATTTGAATGAACTGACTGCCCAAGCTAAATCCAGTACCACCAAGTTGACAAATGTAGCATCAATCTAGTCACTACCATCTAAAGTCACAATTAGTCTATCAGAAAAAAAGGGGTTGCGCAAGACTAGTAGTCGGACTGATTAGCCTTTGTCAAATAAAAGGAGAGGGACATATCTGGTTAATTAAGACTTAACGTTAGAACGGGGGCCTTGGCAAGAAAAGCCGTGTTGAAAAGGTTTTGTGCAACGCTGCTGTTGTTGTTGTTGTCTTGCAAACGCGGGTCTAGCGCAATTGCTCTTCTTTGCTTGTGCATTTGTTTGTTCGTCGTTTGAACTTGCTGTCATAATTCGTCTTTGTTGTGTTCGTCTTTGTATTGTTCGTCTGTATATTGTTCGTCTTTGTATTGTTCGACTTTGTCTTGTTCGACGCTGTAATTCTCGTCTCTGTATCGTTCGATTGTATTGTTCGTCTTTGCATTGGCCGTTCGTCGTTGTTTGTTATTATATCATTTTGATTTGCATACATTGTTCGTCTGGTATCTGTTCTCGTTATTGCATTGGTTGTTTGTCTCATAAGATTATTGGCCTACCAGAGCACATTATGAATGTGTAGCTTGTCAAAATGGATGTGCTGGTATGGTAGGGGTGTCGTATGGAAGTATTATTGAACAACGACAATGATCGTAGGCTATTCAAGTAGATCTGCGGTAACGATAGGAGTATTGTGTCATCGTGATGAGAAGGATTGATGGCATTATGTTACTTACCGTAGGCTATTAAAGTATATCTGCGGCTACGACAAGGCTATGGAAGAAGAAATGATGGTGGTACATGACTGGTCTTAGGCGGTCGAAGTAAGTCCGCGGCCATAGTAGAAGTACTGGATAGTAAAAAAAAAATGATCGTAGCCTGTGATGTTTACAAGAGCAAGGTAGAGTAGACAGATAGGATTGTGATCAAATTCGGAGCTTATATCAGTCCGGCACTTTCCTTCACTTTTGAGTATTTCTTCACATTCACTTTCTTAGATTTCTCAATCTCTCCACCCTTTTCTCTATTCTTAACTAATATCTAAACAACATGCAACACAAAAGGTAAATCTTTTATTAGTCTAGCTAATTGTGGCCAGAGAAGAAGCGGCAAACTTGTTATTAAAAATGATCGAAAGGGGAAGCTGTACTGCGTAAATGGCCAAGGGAAATATAAAGGATGTTGCGGTAAAATATGTAATATGTACTCTTGCTATATACGTTCAAACTCATAATAGTCTTTGCATCGCCTAGATAAACATGTTTTCGAAGCAGGAATGCTTCAGGCGTCTCAAGTTGGAGGGGACCTACCTGTGGGTCGGCAAGGACTAGGCTTAGTTAATGGGAACCAACTCCTCTGATCAGGCACTTGAAGGTATGGATGATCTTTCCCAATATTCGCATAGCAAGTAATGGTTTTACATTTGATCAACGTTGCAGAAGCAGAGTTGGTCTTGAAGATATATGAGGAGAGATGGTTGTGATTACAGTGCAAATTACTCAACCGCGGTTATGCTAGTTTCATACTCTGGTCATACTAAAGCTGATCTTGTAAATGGCGGCCTCCCAGTGTTTTCCTGTCTAGCGATCTGTTCAAGCGTGTCCAAACTCGTGGCAGCTACTATAACAACGGCGAGTTCCTCAGCTAGGATGTATGGATACAAGGCGCCGAGACCTCAGGACACGTCATTAACTTATGATGAGGAGAGAAAGACATATCAGGTGGGGATTCGAGCGAGCAACAAGAAAGAAAGTGTGCAATTGAGCTCCATGAGGGTTGTTAGGAGTTGAAGCTTGAAGGTGATCAAAGTATTGTATCTTCAGGCAGGTGATATCATGTGGCTCACTGCTCCGAGATTTCGTCGTCAATGAATCAGAAAATCATGTGCAATCTTCATGTGCTTGGATTGAATTAAACTATTGAGACATGCCGGTCCGACCCGAACCTTAACTCAGTCGTGTTATGATGTATCCGGCTGTGAGGTAATTGCCAAGAATTCTAAACTTTCAATTTCCAGCCCCGTCAACTGTGATCAAGTCGCGTCGAACCGTCAAATTTTCAGCTTCTACCCATCATTAAAGAGCTTTTGATATCTGCTGCCGCAGGGTTTTTCTCGGTCTGCAATATTGCGCTTAGGCGCCGTAATGACGGCTGCCGTGGAGAGCTGGGATGACGATGCTGATTTCCATGGAGATTTATTCACGCACTCTGTTTCGACAGTACAGACTTCATTGTCATCTCGACGATCGATCAACTCGGAATCAAATTTCGGCGATGAAGATTGGCAAGTCCAGGTGACGATTAAAAACGATGATACAGCAAGCGACGCGCTTCTCTCAGCTCAACGAGCAGGAATTCCCCTTCCAGCGAATATTCCGGCAAAAGCATTAGTAGGCGGAAGTATCACTCGACTGGGTAAAAAGAATTCGCGACAACGTTTGAATGATGAATGGACAGAAGATCTTGGGGCTCCAAATAATGGCGGGTCACTGACACTGAAACCAAGAAAGGCAGACGCATCAACAGGAAGAATTGATGAAATAATGGAAGAAAAAGATGATTTTGACATGTGGGATGGCGGTAGTCTCGGGATCCGAAATGCTGGAACGAATAAATCAGGTCGTAATCGAAGTTCATCATTGGCGGGTATCAGTCCGAGTTTAGCAAGTAACACATTCGACAACGAAGATGACGATTTACGTGGCTTGGAACTACCGGGAGTTGTAGATCTTCATGCCAGACTTAGAGAACGTCAAGCAGCCGAGGCGCGTAATGTTAGCGTCACAATTCCAAAATCTGGTGGTGCTGCAACTCCTGCCAACAGACAAGACGATGATTACGATGATTTCTTCGACGATCTCGATGTTGGACCAACGGAAGACACCTTTGACCCGAAGAAATTGACCTTACATAGAAATATCAAATCGAAACCATCAAAATCAGATCTATCGACTCCATCTCGATTACCCATGACAACACTTACGTTCACTGAGCGGCCTGGCGCAACCAAGATCCCAAGACCAGTTCCCACAATTGCAAAACCAGTATTGCCAAAGATACAACCGGTGATGGAACCACTAAACAACAATAATATATTACGACAAAGGCTACAGCCTACGACGACTAGCGCGCAACTGTTGAGGTCTAAGAGATCAATGCCGGTCATGAGAAGTAATTACTCTATATCACAGAAGCCAAATGTTCCCTTTCTACCTGGCAATCCATCCACGAATCGAAATCCAGTACAACACCAACAAAGCCATTTAAGAAGAGATTCTGATCCACATCGTGCAATTTCACCACCCCCAAGATCCTTTTCACGATTATCTAATGCATATATTCCCGATACACCTTCAAGGACATCGCGTCGTTGTGATTTTGCATCCAAAGACCTCGCAAGAGAAGCTTCATCCAAACGTACTCTGACAAAACCACAAAAGAAGAAATATTTTGGTGATGGTACAGAACTGGAAATATTTGATGATTTGCCAACGTCTGCGGTCAAAGAATCTCGGTTCATAAAACAACCTTCGACTAAAATAGCACCAAGAACTTTACGGAACATTCCAAGTCGACTTGACTTGAAAGATCAGAAATCATCGATAGCCGATAGGCCAATGTCGGGCTTGGAAACTCCAAGCAGTCCGCAAAAGCTCTTTCAAGAAACCTCGAATACTCCACGATACTTACGTGACACGACTGCCAGTCGAATCGCTCGTGAGACCAGATTGGCAAATACTGTAACAAATCCAAGGGCAAAAAGTAGTGATGGATCTAACATACCGAATCTTGCACACTGGAAAGCACAAGTAGCTGCTAGAAGTCCACATACAAGTCCTAGTACGTCACGAAACAAAGTTAGAAGGGTACAACCTGGGTTGATAAGACCTGGCGATACAAATCTTGTCAAGAGTAAGTTGTCTAGATATTATAATCTTAGGGCATGATTCTAACTTTTATCACAGATGAAAAGGGCATGACATTCAATCCTATGACGCATAGATGGGAAGGAAACGAGCAAAGCTTGAATGTTTTTGATTTTCCACCTCCATTGACTACACCCACCTCTCTTTCACATCGTAAATCACATTCTTATCTAAGTCATCACGATACCATTACTGCACCATCACCACCTAGGCCTGCCTTGATCGCTCCAATGTCAGCTACAGGGTTGCAAGTTGTAGGTGGTATGGTATTTGATCCTGTAAGAATGTGTTGGTTAAAGTTTAAACCTGAATCATCATCATCACAATCATTACAACCTCCTCAATTATCAGAACGTAAATTCACGCCAACTACGGAAGACGATGACGACGATGATCCTTTTGCTGGTATAGAAGACCTCAAGGAACATAGAGTTGTAGAATCAAATCCAAGTGGATCAATCGGAAGTAAACCTAGTGGGTTAGGAGGTGATGAATGGCTTGTTGGTGAAGAATTTGATCTTGGACCCGAATTTATTAGAAGACAAAAAGAAGAAGAAATTATTTGGAGGAGACGATGTTCATCATGGTTTATAAACTCGGATGGTGGACCACGTCAAGAATCATCTGATTGGCGTTGGCGTATAAGAGAGATTGCTGGAACATCTCGTTAAGATAATGATTTTATATGATTTACGACTAGGCATATTTATTTGATAGCACGTGATGTAAATAAGATTAAAGTTACGACATGATTCATGTTCCTAAAAATAAAAATGTAATATCTCAGTCCTTTATTTTAGTGAGTAATTTATCTATCCCTTGGCTTTTATTTGACATTGAATCAGAACAGCTTTGGAGTCATCCATTTTGATCAATATCATCATGGCAGATCTTCAAGAATTATTCAGTCGACTGAGAAGTTCTGACAAGGTCAACGATAATGTAAATCGCTCAACATCATCAACTTTACCAGCAAGACCGTCAAATTATCAACCACCTTCGGTGTCTGCAACTATCCTTTCACCGCCAATTCACACACCTGAACCGACATCATCAGCAATTTTGTCACCAAAAATACCAAGTCCTGCACAAGATCCAAATGCAGCGAGTCTTTTGAATCTCCTGCGATTCAATGCTCAACAAACACAACAAAGTCCGATGACTGCTTTGAAGAATGTATCTTCGAATAAACCGCCACATGAAACGCGATCGGTATCATCAGATAATCGTACCTTGTTGCTCAATCTTTTGAATCAAACCAAGAAAACAAATGATGAAACTCCAACCAAAGATAATGCGGCATTGGAAACTCAAACAGAATCTACACCTTCGAGAGTATTGCCACCGGCTCAATCTACAGAGTTTACTCCGTTGAGCGCATTCGAGGCTGTGCAATCTAGAGAAAAGGAATCTACACCATTGAGAGTATTTGGATCTACTCAATCGAAGGAATCTACACCGTTTGAAGCACCACGTATTGCTGCAAAAGGTAGTGATATCTTCACTTATGTCAACCCGTTCGAACATTTGGCTGCATCAACTCCAAGAAATGTCTCACCAGCACCTGTCTCTCATAAAAAGATGAGAACTGGTTCGACGACAAAATTCCAACCATCTTCCGAGGAAAAGATTCAAGCAGAGACTACGACAGTCAAGGTGTCTCCAGATACCAATACCGAAGCAGTCACAGTATACAACTTTCCAATGAAGCCATTTGTTTCCATTTATTTACAACCACGTACAACCCTTCCAAATGTCAATCCTGAAAGCATTATGGATATTGTCAGATTGAAGAAAGATTTTGATCAAATGGATAGATGTCTTGCCACAGCTTCACAAACACATATCGTCTATGCATTAGCAAAATCTGGTGGATATCGTATTATCAGACAAGATTCTGGTCGCGATCAGCAGGCATTCAAGAATTCAACCGAAAGATTATTCAACATTCAAGTAAAATCATATGCCGGACATGAAGGTACAGATTATATTCTCGCTACTGGCGTATCTGGATCGATTTACTGGACAAAGTTACAGTGGACTGACGAAGAGGAGTTTATTAAACAACGTGTCGAAGATACAAGCTTTGTAATCAAGACACCGATATCTCCGGCTGAAGAAAATCCGTCTACTGGTACTATCAAAAGCAGGACTAAGTTAAGCTCTCGAACCCCTGGCGTATTTGCATACTCGAGATCCAAATCTATTTTCATCACATCAGCGGATCTTTTAAGTTCACAAACATATATCGATCAAGCATCTCGACTGGTCAATTATAATCAATATCTTGATGACCAGACTTTGAAGATTAGTTGTAGTAAATCATGCAAAGACTTTGCGTTCAGTGGTGACGACACTTCAATGACAGTCTTGGATAAATCAGGCAATATTCGATTTTGGAACATCAAAGCTGTCATGTCAGCTGCACAATCAAACCAAAAGACAAAGATTGAGTTGAAGGATGAGGTCTTGATGTTCAAAGCTACCATTCCATCAGATAAGATATCACCATGTTCAATCATGTTTATAGACAAGGAGCGACCTTGCCTGAAATCTATAGCGTTGCGATACTTGTTGGTTGGATTCAGACAGAATCATTTACTTCAATTATGGGATATTGCACTTGGTAAACCTGTTCAAGAGATACATTTACCGCATGATAGCGATTCGGATGCTATTTGCAGTGTTTCGTATAATCCAAGAACAGGAATCATTGCAGTTGGTCATCCTACTAGAAATTCAATCTATTTTATCCACCTCTCTGCGCCTAAATATTCTCTACCTATTATGAGTCAATCAGAGTTTATCGAGATGGTCTCTGGAAATAATTCTGAATCCATCAGACCAAGTTCCACGGCCATTATGAGTGGCGTACGTGAACTATCAATGTCGAATAAAGGTCAAATAAGAAGTGTTGATATGCTTGTCAATCCTGCTAGCACTGATTCAAGTAAAAAAGGAGAAACACCTCTGTTTGAGTTATATATCATGCATTCTACAGGAGTGACGTTTTTGAGTATCAAAAATGCAGATCTTGGTTGGGCACCCGATAATGTTGTCAACAACTCGGAAGATGCAGAATCGTCAGGAATAGCAAAGGTTGAACCTTTGATTCACGACGTCGAAGAATCAACAACGGCAAATAAGCAAGTCACTGATCAAAAGGAGGCAGTAGTTTCAACAACAGAAATGCCGGTTGGAATGGAAAGTATTGTACAGAAACATACAGCCGGATTATTGCCACCATCTCGTGTATCATCCAGTAATCGCGCATCAAGCATGTTTTTACCAGAAGCTGTCGTATCTAATACCATTGCTAATGCTGGTGGTCTAACCATTGTTCCGTCTATAGAAATACCAAAACCTCATCATCATGCTAAACATCTTGACATGAATTCTCATAATACAAATCCAGTTCAACCCGCAAATGGTGTTGCAAAACATTCTTCACACTCTTTGGACCTCGAATTCGAAAAATTACATAAAAGAATCAGCGACGATCGTCGTGTACAAGATGCAGCTGCAAATGCTCGTCAAGATGCTATATTGAAACTTGTATCGAGTACATTGACAGATAACGTTGAAAAGAGTTTGTCGAGGATAATATCAACCAGTATTCAAGACGAAGTATTGCCTGCTGTATCAGATGTATTTGCTGCAATGGTAGAACGACGTCTTGTTGAGAATTTACATGAAACACTGACCAATATTGTCCCTCGAGAAGTCAGGGATGCTCTACCTGTCGCATTGGCTGCCGCGCTGAAAGATCAAGAGACTTTACGTATGCTTGCTGAGCCATTGGCTGACAATCTTACTCCTATTTTAGCTCAAATCGTAAATACAATGTTACCTGGTGTGTCACAAAACATGACGGCAACTCTTCAACAGCATCAGTCTGATAGAGATGCAATTATTGCTAAACATCGTAGAGATGATCTCGCAAGGATTGATCATTTGACAAAAGTAGTTACAACAATGTCTGAAGCAATGATGATTACCACAAATTCGGTTAAAGGATTGGAAGATCAGATAACCTTGTTACAGAAGCAGGGCTCAATTAATTCGAATACGGTCGATACTAATAATATCAAGGAGGAGGACGTTACGATCAACGATGAAGAGCTCGAGAATATTACTAAATTCATGACTGAAGGGAAATTTGAGGACGCAACCATTCGCGTATGTCTTTACCTACCAATCTGTCGTGATAATTCAAATACTAACTATAATTTAGTGGATTCAATCAACACGTCAGGGTGAATTGTTTGATCTATTCTTTGTCAAAGTTGATCCACAATATTTACAAATGTTGTCACCATTGGTCAAATTATCCGTCGCAGCAGCTGTGTCAGTATCATTTGAGACGAATGTTGATCAACGCATTGAATGGCTTGAAATTATTCGATTGAGTACTAATCTTTATGTAAGTCCTACTATCATCATCCTTTTATCTACCACTAACATACTCGAAGCACGAGGAGATTGTAAACATTGCTCCAAAAATCACTTCGGTATTATATGACCGTATCAAGACAAAATACATGTCTCTTGTTACTCTTGATAACCAGCATGTTGATTTGACTAAATTCAAAACACTAGCATTGCATATTGCAGAGTGGTCACATACATTGCCCCAGTAGATTACAAAAAGTTATGATTTGTCTATAGTCATTTTATATAAAATGTGTCATAACTAGTTATTTTGCAGGATTCTTTTGCCTGTGACTAATTTTCGATGACGGCATTTTTTTGAACATCAGTTTTTTTTTTTTCCATATACATTTATCACTTCCAACGGATCAGGTTACCATTGTCGTTGATCCGAAATGGCCAATCTCTCAACTTTCACTCCTACTTTAGAACATCAGCCTTCGCTGATTCATGATCAAAGTATTGAGCAGCATGCTTCTAATAATATGACTTCAACGCAGGATGGAGATAAACCTCTGACAGGAAACCATTTCGAACAAGATGAAGGTCCAGATGAATATGATGAAGCCGGCGAAGATGATGAGGAGCAAGACTACGACTATGAAGATGACGATCCACTGGATCCAGACATGCCTGCTCAAGGTCCAGCTTCTGGGTCTTCACAATCAAAACAGTCATCAACACGTATAAAAGATCATTTGACCTCTTTATCCCATCACGCATCTAAACTCCATCTCGACGACCACCACAACGACACTCACCCCGCATCCGTCAATATATCCACATCCACCCACAACGATTCCAAAGACCGCTCCGACCGCGCCACAAGCGAACAAGTCCTCGATCCTCGAACACGAATGATTCTCTTACAATTAATAAACCGCGGGATCGTAAGCGAAATCAATGGCGTAATCTCCACCGGAAAAGAAGCCAACGTCTACCACGCAATCCACACACCTCCTCCTCCCTCTTCGACATCTTCTTCCGAACAAGTCAAGGATGAAAATCGAGCCATCAAAGTCTACAAAACATCCATTTTGGTCTTCAAAGACCGCGACCGGTATGTATCCGGAGAATTCCGCTTTAGAAGAGGCTACAACAAGTCGAATAACAGACAAATGGTCAAAGTCTGGGCAGAAAAGGAATATCGAAATTTAAAAAGAATCTATGACGCCGGACAGATACCTTGTCCGAAACCGATGGCTTTGCGAAGACATGTTCTAGTGATGGACTTTGTAGGTTCGAAAAAAGGTTGGGCGGCGCCTCGGTTGAGAGATGTGGTGTTTAGCGACAAAGACGAAGAAGCACAGTCGCTCGAATGGAAGAGGTTATACGTTCAATTGTTGGGGTATATGCGGAGGTTATATCAAGTGTGTAAACTGGTGCATGCGGATCTGAGTGAATATAATTTATTATTCCACGACGAGAAGATCTGGATGATCGACGTCAGTCAGAGCGTGGAACACGATCATCCTAGATCCTTGGAGTTTTTACGGATGGATATTAAGAATGTTACGGATTTCTTCCACCGTCAAAAAGGCGTGGATACGTTTTCTGAAAGGACGGTTTTTGAATTCATCACGACGGACCAGAATAAAATCGGAGTCGATGAGACGGCGATGAAGATGGAGATTGAGAAGTTATACGTAGCTAGGAAAGAAAAGGGTGTTTCGGAAGAAGACGACAAGATTTCAGACGAGGTTTTTAGACAACAGTACATTCCGAGAAATCTAAACGAAGTATATGATACGGAAAGAGACGCCGAACAGATCCATAGAGGAGAGGGCGATGAGTTAGTATACCGAGCCTTGTTAGCTAATAAAGTCATTTCCCCCCCGTCTAATCACGACGAGAACAAAGACGAACAAGACAAATCCCACGAGGATCACAGTGGACAAGATGAAAGTGACGAGGACGAAGACGATGAATCATGGTCAGAAGATAAACCAAGAGGAAAACGATTCCAAGACAAAGATGAGAAGAAAGAACATAAAAAAGCAGTCAAGGAGGAAAAGAGGGAAAAGAGGGCGAATAAAATGCCGAAACATGTAAAGAAGAAACTTGTAAATGAGTCTTCGAAGCATAAGAAATGATGACTCAATCTACTTCATTTAGATTTACTTTACTTCATTCAGACTTTATCAAATGATATAATGTCATTCTGTGGTAGATAATGCACTTTATACTCTTTCTCTTGCCACTGTCTTTTGTCTCATCGTGCTGTTCCATTGACTTGATTACCATCTACCACCTTTCGTCAATACTCCAGCTGCCCATCCAGCTGTACAATTTCTTCGAAGCGATTGAACGTTCGTAGCATCATGCTTCTCGATAGTGTCTTATGAGGTGATCATCAGACATTCTCATTGCTTGATGGGATCTGCAACTCGAGTATGACTAAACACATTTGAACAGAATATTGGACATCCACACGTTTACATTTTCTCAATATCTGATCGTTAGACTTGTCGACTCATCCTAATTTCATTCCATGATACAATAAAGTTACATGTCCAGCTTGACAAGCATGACGAATTCAGACATGAAGACGAGATATATATTATCCGTTTAACAAGAAACAAGACGTAAACACCAAATACAGAGTCTCGGAATAATAATTAATAATAATAATAGAAGATTAGAAATAATCCAACCCTCTCCCTCTTATCAATTCAACATCACTTTTAATCTCCCACCATCCATTTTGAGAAACCCTTCCTACAGACTCACTCCTCTTTCCCGCGCCCAACTCGCCTATTCTCCTGATGATATCCCCGTCGAGCATGCCCCGTCCGCCACCGTCTTCGCTCATGACGTTGCGGTATGCTTTTGGATTCAACCCCGCCGGATGTTCCAGCACGTTAATCAAATGCGTCTGGAGCGCGGAAAGACGGCGATACGTCGCTTCGTCCAACGGGGTGACGAGGCCGATTTGCCCGGCCGATGAATAGGTCAAGACTCTCCATTCTTGCACCTCGTCAGGATCACCGAGTAGAGTGGATCGACACGGTAGGAGCATCATTCCCTTGACGTCGTGGCCGCCGAGATTAAAGCTTGATTTGAAAATGAGGCGACTTCCCGCCATGGACTTGGGATGTTCAGGGTCGAACTGCATGATAGATAGGATACCTTCTCCGTCTAGCGCGAGGATATACAACGAGTCTTGAAAGGGGAGGAATTCTGCAGTAACGAATCCTCCGTCTGTACTTATTCCGTTTCTCCTCCCGCCTTCAGAAACAATGTTGTTAAAGGTAGAAGAGGAGGAAGGGGCGGGAGATCGGGCAAAAATGTTGATCCTTGGTGGTTCGGTGTTGAATCCTCCTACGCATAATCCTTTTCTCACGTCTGTTGATAGGAATAATCGACTTGATGGACCATTCCCGGGTAATGATTTGATACAGGTTGTGTAGGAAGTCAAATCGATGAATGCGACGGGGAGATTCTGATGGTCTTCTCGTAACCCTCGAATCATCAACTTTTGACCTTGTCCGGTTAGTAGTAATGACGAGGAGATTGAACATAATGCTGTAATCCCCGCTCTGGTTTCTTCTCTTGATAATAGCTTGAATTTAATGTTACTTTGCGGAAGCGAGGGTGATGGAACGCAATATATTAGGTCAAATGTATAGATGTACCCTTTATCAGCGTATTGATCGTTGATGTTGGTCACTGTTCCGACTGTTATGAGTTGTTGTTTCGCAAACGTTAGCTCGGAAGTTTCGAGAGAAGAGATTAACAAGGATGTCACAATCTCAGAATATGGTAGTGTAATTGTATCTATCATTTCCCAAGGAGCATGATGAAATAAGCGGATAGAAAATACTTCTTGGACAGGAGACAACAAAGAAGAATCCCCGTCATCCCCATTAGATTTACCAGGAATCATCTCACTGGTAAGTAAAACATAAAGTCCTTTCTCCGAGTGGTAAGCAATTTTATGTATTGTGGTAGGTTGTGGAAACCAATATTGCCTAGTATAAACACATCCACTTATATCGTATTTTTCATATTCAGAGTAATTAGCATGGATTAAACGTCTGTCATAGTCAACATAGATCATGTATTCTCCATCAGTCGTCAGAGATCTGATTGCATTTGCTTTTAATGGTATTATTCGTGGTAGAGTGATAGCAGTCTTGATTATAAAGCTTGGAGAATCACCAGGAATAAAGATCGCCGTATAACCTCGATGTTTCTTGATGACTTGCATTGCCGAAGGTGGTGCCATTTCTGCTTGACCTGTATATCGAGGTAAATGTAGATTAGACACTTTTCGGAACATCAGTCCGTGAAGAAAGCTTGTATTCTCTATTCGTGTATTTTTATCAACGTGATGAAATAATTCATACATGATGATTTCGTCGGTCGAAGTTCGGACCTAGTATATATCAGTATTGTCTTTCAAGTATACGTCCTTTACATGACTTACAACTAGGTGTGGTACTACATAGTCTTCTTGACCAATGTCTGCAAGTATGATTTCAGAGAGAGTTTCACGAGTAGCTGCTCGTCTTTTTCTATCTTCAGTAGTCAAGATAGCAGGTAATGCCGAGAGAGCTGTTGATATATAAGAAGTTTGCTGAGGATCTCTAACATCATGAGTCTATGGATAAAATCAGTTGAAATAAAACGAGGTAGATCATGTCTAGAATTACCACAAGCGCACCATCATCTCGAAGGAGACAGCATAAAACCTCGTCTTTCGAATTTGCAGGTCTATAGAGGCATCCAGATAACCATTTTGAATCGGTAAACATTGGTATATCATTACTCTCTTCAAGATCACCCGTTCCACGTGCTTCTAGTAGATGAAGCGTAGAATCGTTGCTCAAAAGTAAAACATATGGCTCGCATATCGACGAGTGAATAATCTGTAAGCCCTCCGGAAATGGTAAAATCTGTGATAAGCCAAAATCTATCAAGTCGTCAATATTGAGAATTATGCGCAGTAATATAAGAGACAACATACTATAGTCATATGTTACAATGTCTGTTTCCCGTACTTGGATTATTTGTTTGTATTTTTTCATTACTTCTATGTTAATTGTACGTCCATCATTATCAAAGTCACTGGCGGTATGTTCGGGCCAAGGACTATCTTCTGGACAAGTAGCCAATGATTCACAAGCAATCTGCATCAGATGTGAAACTTGCCTTCCATCCTCAAGTTGTTCAGAAGATACGATATAACGACGAACCGAATCATCACATGCAACATCAAAACCAAAGACTGCTTCTATATCAACATTAGGACGTTCGATTTGCATTACAGCCTTCATCTCATAACCAATAGTCATTAATTTAGAAGCTTTACCACGACCAACAACAGCCATCATTTCTGTCCTTTCGCCTACGCCTGTAGCATAACTATTTTCACCGAGCACCATCGAGTTGATCGGCCCTAAGCTAGGTAAATAAGTAGAGACCACAAAGACGTAATCTCCTGCTTCGACAGCTTGAACGGCTCTTGAGCTTGCCTTTGTTGTTGGCTCATCAGCATATAAATCATCATCAGCATCCAAATCAGCATCTTCAAGATCAGATTCATCTAGTTCTATGCCTATATTCTCACCGAGCATTTCGGCATGACTTCGTTTTCGAGCCGATTGTGTGACTTTGACAGACCATGACAATACTTCAGAGTCCCCAGCATCGCTGCCGATAAATATGTGATTTTGACCCAAATATGATACTGACGTAGGTAGACAAGATCCCAAATCCCCTCCATTATCTTTGGACACACGATTTATACTGAGACCTGACACTGTACGACCATCGACTTTGAACGAGAGTATTGCCAAGTTTCCATCAGCTAGAATGATCAACATGTCGCCAGTGTCAGGATTTAGACTTTGTATACATGAATCTTCAAGTCTCAGTTGCAGGTCAGATTGATCCATCATTGCAAAGCCAGAACATTGTTTAGCAAACCCGTTGACTGCAACAGCGTTGATCTTGCCTGACTGATCGATATATATTAATTCATTGTAACCAACAAGCACAGATCCTCCAATCGGAAGTGGAAGAGGTACAATCTTCCATATATCATACGGTAATCCGCGTACTGCAAGCAGTGTCGTCGAGGCACGTTGTTCTAGATCCAAAGTTATGACTGTGTAATTAACCAAGTCTTTTCTCTCGGCAAGCAATGGAGCAGAAACATTCTTTTGGGCAGATATTATGCCAAAGGTTGGTTCTCTATATTCGTAAAGAAAGGCAAGATCGATGGGATGTGATAGGGACGGATCTAAAGCTGTGATAGGTAATACAAAAGATGAAGAGTAAGGTGTCGGTCTTGTTTGAATCATTGATGATGTGTTGTCTACATCATTCGATGTAGAAGTTCTGTTCGGTAGGGGAGTTCCATTCGATGAAGCAGTTCCATTCAGATTATGAGATCGACTCTCGATATGTACTAGATCATCATCTGCTTGACGAAATGGGATAATAGCCAGATGTTTTGATCCAATCCGTAAAGCTGCACATCTACTGCGCGGATCTGCCCGTAAGTAACCATTATTATCGCTCAAAGCAGGTTCGAAAGGCGCAAAATTGATCTTGCCATTCTCATAATAATGGATAGAAATGGTAGAGATGCGGTAATTGGAAGGATCCCATTCTAACAAGGATACCTTGGCATCCTTGAATGAAACGAGTATTGCTTCTCCCCCAGATTGAGAATCCAACACTTTGATTCTTGCCAGAGAAGTGACTGTGCCAGACAAAGTGTATTCCCCGATCAGTGATAGACGTCCATGAGTCAATATGTCTTTAGTATTTACAGGGTTGACATTGAAGACCTGGAGAAGTGATGTTCTCACTACGATTAAATTGTGTGCTTTGGAATTCAAGAAAGGAATAGAAAGAGAATGAGTGACTATTGTAGGGGTTACAAGTTCAGAAAAACACTGCATATTGAATCAATTCCTCCCTTAACAACCATCATCTATCACGACATTCTCCTCTGTGTATAATAATATAATAATGAATGTATGGATGGACGTCAACAAAAATTTAATACAAACAGTGCAAACACTCTCGAATGGCTTTTGTGACGTCAATTCATGTTTGCTGTTGATACGCAAAATATGGCCAACCTTTTTTTTTTCATTTCCGCTCTATATGCCTCTCTCCAGTTTGTTTGTTCTTTCCTTCTACTATCACAAATTCATTGATTTAATTCGGTGACAAGACTAGTCATGGTGTCGGAAGACTACTTACCGACCACTCTCATATGGATACAATATTCAGCCTTTATTGGAGTACTCTTCTTCCTCATCTGGGCCTTTGTGTGGATATTTCAGAAGTCTCGGGATAGATCAACGGTCATTTCAATAGTATGCACAATCACCAATTTATCGCTTATCGCAACTCTACTTTTAGTACCAGTAGATGTTGCCTCGATTTCACTTGATTATTTCCACAGAGTACCAGAAGCGCAGGGAGCTTTGGCGCTGAAAAATCTTTTTATGCAGCTCAAGCTGATTTATTTCTGTCTCCTTTCTTTCGACATAATATTATGTTTCATTATTCTACCATTTACCTATTTCTGGTATGAAGAGTGTGACGATGAAGCGGCCGAACAACAAGGTCGACAAAGTGTACTTGGTCGATTGGTCGGAACGTTCATATACACATCGGGTTTCATAGTATTCGTCGTGTTACTCTTATTGATTGGCTTTTTCCTCCCAACCCCCATCAGTGACGCACCTTTTAATTTTTTTTACGAACTTTTCTCGTATTCACGTATTGATAGAGCGTTTCTGTTCACTCTTGGTGCACTTATGATGTTAGGCACATTGTATTTTTCTATCTATACCGCTTCTGGACTCGCTCTACTACCATTAAATCTCATAAAATCAGCGCCTCGCATATCTAAATCATCCCTGACAGCTGATACAACTTCTCAGCTAGCACAAAATCGCGAACGTCAACGTCAACTGATAGCGAGATCCAACAACCCTTCTGCGCCTCTCCAGAGCAAGGACAGACGTGAATTACAATCTCTTGTTCGGGATGAAAGGACTCTTGTCCGTCGAGAACGTCTAGCATCTGAACAACTCCCAACCAATCAACCGTTTTTCGTCAGAATATGGCATCGATTTCACACTTTTGTCTATCCCGTAAAACTCCTCTTTGGCATCCTCTTAACAGCAATATTTCTATTCATATGGACCAGCATACTCATCTCTCAAATCAGCCACTTTCTCCCTTTCAAGATCTTCCAACCCACCGATTCTCTCATCCTCTTCTCAAACATGCCTACGATATTATACCTCCTCCTCATCCTTGTATTCTTCAGCTGTACCATATCTAGCCTTTCCCACTTTGACATTCGATTCTTCTGGATCAAACTCTATTCTTTCAAGACTAACAAGACGTCTCCGCAAGGATTGCTTCTCGCAACGGGGATACTAGCCACGACGCTCCTTTCTATCAACTACACGCTCGTCAGCGTTCTGATGCCCGGGTATGCTGCGTTCGGGTACCAGACGTATTGCATCAAGTCATTCACAGACCTGCGACTAGACTGCGACTTTGTGGAAACTTACCCATGCGCAGATGTCGACATCAAATGGTTTCTTTCCAATTCCTATCTACATCCCGACCAAAACAGCAGTAGTGACGACTCGAGACTTTGGAATAGCGTGCTGAGGGGATGTACACCGTCTGTAAGCTCGCTGCTTGTCAATACCATCACGTGGCTGTATCCTACGATGGATTATATTCTGTTTTACGCACAGTTTGTGTTTTTAATAGTAGGGCTAGTGACATTTGTGGTTATGGTGTTTAGAAAGCCGACGGAACAAGACGGTGATGTGGATGAAGTTGGAGATGAAGAAGAAGAGCAAGGGTTGTTGAGTACCGATAATGGACGATCAGGAGCCGATTGGAACGACATTACGTCGAGAAATACTGGTGTTAATAGAAGTAATTTCCAAGTTATTGTCAATCAAGAAGATCACACCTAAGGTACAAGTTGCACTAGTCAGTCATGTATTAAATGAATGTATCATTATCATTCTTAATCTGTAATATTTATGTACAAAAATGTCGTGTTTATCAATTCCAAACTCTTACTATTCATATCCATTCCCAGTCCTTTTTTACTGTCCAAAAAGAATGTCTGATAACGAGTGTGGTTGTGCTGTGTGTTGTTATTATTGTTACATATATACAAGTTTTTTGATCGATAGAGTCTTTTTTAAAATGTGCACAACTAATGCACTGCAAAAGCTGAAGGTGGTAAAGTTGCCTTTACAGCAGAAAAGACTTCCAAAGCTCGATCAAAGTTCCAAGTGACTTGTTCCAGACAGTCCTTGGCATATAATGCCACCATATTGGTCTGTTTTTGTAGTTCCAGAACCATCTGCTGTGCAATTTCAGGAGTGAGTCCAGTTGGTAAAACAGGTGTAGCAGCTTGTTGAGGTTGTGCCACCGAGGAAACAGATGCAGCATCTGGGGTATATGCTTGTGAGCCTCCATATCTACGTAGTGTCAACATATCATTGAGAACTCTTATTCCATTCGGTCCTCCAGGTCCGACAATAAAAGTTCGATCAAAACTTCGCTTGCAATTTGATTGACCTGTAGCGACGTTCATTTCCTCGAATTCACCGTGTATAGTGATAAGAAAGCCGTCGACACCTCCAGGTGATTGACCGGTTGGATCGGGAAGTCCAGGCTGTAATTGACATTCAATCAACCATTTCTTGGCTTCAGTAGCAAGATCGGGATGTCGTGTGACTGGAAAGATTGACCATGCATCGATAATAGCTTGTGTTCCTTTATGGAGTCTCGATTGTCGAGCAGGAAGATGTGTTATTTTACGAAGATTGCGGCTAGCCTTGATAAAAGAATCGAATGATTGCGAAGAGGTATTATCCGTGTCTTGTGGATCTCGGAGTGCACTGGTATTGACTGCAAATGAGAAAGTTGATCGATCATCGTAATACATTTGAGCAAGACTTGATCGATCGCTATCAAAACCACTAAAAAAAGTTCGAATAAAGGTTTCTGCAATTTGGCCTTCATCTTGGAAGAAAGGTGATTTGATGGGAAAGGGTAAAGCGACTGTTTGTGACCCCCTTGCAGCTTCTTCATCTGTTCTGACTTGAATACTATTAAGCATACGCAATTTTGGGTACCAAGAAATGAGTGTCTTTGCAAGTTCTGGTTCAGCTTGCTCGATTGGATTATTAGCAATCACTAAATGATCCAACTTTGGAAATCTTCTTTTCCAGACTTCGATATCAGCCATTTGCGTGAATTTATTGTTGGATAGGTCCAGATTACGTAATTGTGGAAGTGTTTGAGCAAGAGTCGTGACTATGGACAAATTGGTCAATTCGTTTCCAGCGAGAGACACGCTTTCAATTGCCATGTGCTTTTCATGAGATTTCTCAAATTGTTGTTCAAGGACTTTCATGAGTGCAGGAAAGAATTTGCTTGTTGTTGAACTGCTGTCGAAGATTTGAGACGCTTGAAGTATTTCATCTTGTCCAAGAGCACTCAAATCTAACAACTTTGTTTCCAAGATATATCTTCGTTGTAAAAGACCTGCAAGCATCTCAATCGTACTTTGTTTCGCCTCGTTATCTGGTCCTGATTTCGAGCATCGCTCAATCTTGATGTTTTTGCCAGCAAAGACGAAACCATTCAATCTTAGAATGGCCCCGGAATCTTCCGACACTACTGTGATTATTAAATCATCCTCTTCTCTGTGTGACTAGATAGATCAGTTAGTAGACTACTCATTATAAATACAACTTTGGCAAATTCTAAATTGGCAAAGGCCGCTTTCCTCAAATTTTTATATCACTTCAAAACCAGATGAATGTACTGGAGTAAAGTATGATGAAATGAAGCAAAGATACAGTCCAGAAGATAGGAAACGCCATTGATAATATGACGTACCTTTTTCACTCTTATTGCACGTTTTGTAGGGCTTTTCATGGTTGCTCTTTTTTCCAACCATGTGATTAATGATCTTATTCCACCGTCATCATTTGTCGATGCCTTGCTGCCAGTCCAGCCGGTGATTTTTATGTCGACGAGGTCTTGAGATGATCGACCATGTTTTGTGATGACCATTGCACCTGATGATACATGTCGAGCCACTTCCGACTTGAACCTGTCTGGATTTATTCGTGTTTTACGATGTGAGATATCTGATGTTGGTGTTGTTGAAGGTTTTGTTCTTGTGGATTTGGAGATGCCTCCACCACGAGGTTTTGTGGATGCAAAGGCGTCCATGACGAGGTCACCGTCTTTATCAGAACGAGACGAATGCCTGCCATTATGTGTTCCGCGTGCATTTCGTGGACCCGTTGGGCGACGAGCCACTGCAGCTGTCATGATGTGTGATTTGAGATTGGGATGGTTTTGTTATTGAGGCTTAAGGAGATATTGGAAATGATCTTTGATTGATGGATTGTGATTGTGTTTGATGGATGGGTTATGTGTTTGAGAGAAACTCGATGCAAGAAATATGACCAGATATAAAAGTTATCGACAATAGAAACTTTGTTGAATGCGGGCAATGGGAAACTTTATTTTCTCCACTTCACGTTTCACATGCTTGCCCGAGAATTTTGATCACGTGAACACAAATGCTTCGATTCTTGGAAGTTATCTCATGAATCAGACGCCCCGCGAACTATTCACTTCATGAGTCAGGTTCGGTCCGAATAGAGTTGGTTTGGTTCAAATAAAGTGACGGGAGGAAAAGTTAGACCTAATTTGGTTAGTAAGAGGGGTGAAGCCTTCGCGGAGCGTCTAAGGGACTTTAGTCTTTTTTTTAGCTAAACGTGCTACTACCTCAACTTTAATTAGATACTATAGTGTAACATAATATGTAAAGGACTCCTAAAGTTGACATTACTCTATATTGATCTATATACTATCTATTACACGAGATCTTAAGCCTATAATACTACTATATCGCGTTAGCGAAAGTGCTAAACGCGAAATCGTCTAGTACTAAACGTGCGATATCTATTGTAATATATTCTAATTTATTATTAATTATAGGATATTAGTTAAAATTGGTTTAATTTTCGCGCTTTTTAAACCTTAGATAGTACCTACTAAGGCTAGAGGTAGTAGAAAGCGACAGAAACCTAGCAATACTACTAAATTTAGTAGCTTAAAAACTAAGAAAAGGAAACACGCTTATTAAGGCGTAAAGAATCTTAATAGAGATTAATAAGCTATTATTCGAATCGAAAGTTATCTCCTACTAGTTGATAAATTATTAGAGCTATCGCTTAACGAGTTACTCTCGCTAGCATCTAGTTAGGATTTAGCCTATATATACGTAGCTATTAGTTGTAGATATAAGCTAGAGAATATAGAACAACAACTTAAAATTATTAAGGTCGCTTTATAATAGTTGTTAAGTATCTTAGCTCTAGGAAGCGATAGTGTACTACGTCCTAAATAGATTACTACTCTTCGACGTTTAATATATATTTATAGTAATATAATCCTTATTACGAGGACTAGTTTTAGTAAGAGTCTAATCTTCTATATATATTTAGTTCTTATAAGTCTTATGACTATATAAATCATACTATTAATAAAGTTTAGCAAGGAACAGGTCGCTATAATATAGAAGTTCCCTAATACTTACCCCTGTTTCTTATTAAGTAAAGATCCTATAGAACTTTGTAAAAATCTTATAACCCTTAAAAAAGGCGTGTAGATAACTCACCTTTTAATAGGACTAGAGTAGGCCGTAAAGCTAGCTATGCGTTAAATTCTTAAAAGGCTAGATGTTATAGCTCGTATTAGCCTAGTTGTTATCGACGAATATTATCTTATTAGTTAATAGGCTAAGTTTAGACACAAGTTCACTATGTTACTTTAATTACGCGCTATATTATCACCTCGTGTTATTTAGTTCGGTTATATAGCTATACTCGACAAGGCTACCTAAGTAATAGTCCTTAAGTAAGCTAGATTTCGAAGAGTTAGGACTAGAAATAGAGAGACTTGTTTAATTAGAACATCGGTTAATCGTCTAGAGATACTAATTAATGTCTATAAAGTCTTACTACGACAAAATATATACTATTTATTATATTTCTTATTAGACTCTACTATTAACCCTATTATATAGGCGCTAACACTACGGGATATACCTAAGACTATTGTATTTATTAATAAGAAGCAAAAGGTTATATACGATATAAGTTATCTTTAGAATTGTCTTATCTTAATATCTAAGGAGTGTGGTTCTAGTAGATCTATTCTGAATCCCTTAGTAGTACAGCCTGAATTTCTAACTAAAACACGACCTTTAACTGAATCTTAACTTTTAACTAAATCCTAACTTTTATCTAAACCTTAACGTTCATCTAAAACCCTTAAGGATAGCATAGACTTAGATGTTCTTATTTAACGTCTATTATAACTTAATAACGTTAATAATTTAATACGATCTCTGAATTGCTACATTCGTATAGGTAAATCCTATAATAGTGTTAGTAATATAGTCGAGGCTTATTATTTAATGATGTCTAATGTAGATAAGGATAGAATATAGGACGAGTTTTGTGAAGAAGACTCTACATGTTGTATTCTAGTATATACTTCTATAGTTAGTACTAGCATAGATAATCGTGTAGTATATAGAGTAGTTAATATAAGTTTTCTAATTAGTAGCGATCTATCTAAGATATAGTAGCGCTTTAGTTAGGCTAGTTAGGATAATCATCCTACTAGCGTCTACCTCTTCTTACCTTATTAGGTATTTAATTCGTATAGAGACTAGTAATAGGTTCGTTCGTCTATAACTAATAAGGTCCACTTAGAAGAGGAAGTAATCTCCTACTTATAGACATTAGTAATATAGTCTAATATACGGACTATACTGTTAACAATCCTATCGAAACCTGCTACGTAGTAAACACGTACGTATATATGAACGAAACTAGAGTTGCTTAGTCGAAGTCACATATCCAATGACTAGAAAAGCATAATTAACGGAGTTTGCTATCGTCGCTAATTCCTACTTTATCTATAAGAAATAGGTGTTAATATAACCTCCTCTTATATAGCTTCTTCGTCTAGATGTTATAGCTCTTATGATAAAAGTTTACTTAGCATTCTTACTAAGCTACTAAAGGATCTCTATATTATATTTAAACCTAAAAAGAATACACGTCTAGGATTCTTCTATAATTAATTAATATTATTCTATAAGGAACGGCTTAGTAAACTATTTAATGTAATTAAACAGCGATATCTAATTATAGTAGCTATATATCTATCTAGGGATATACTATATTAGTTGTATGATGTTCTAAGATCTTATATAATTACATTATGGCTGTACGCAACCTTCGATGTTTTATGTTAAGCTTTCCCCTTTTTTAAAACCTAGCGATAGCGAAGTTAAGAAGGTAGTCTATTAGTAGATAGCCTATACTACATGATTCTACTAATAATCGCGGATTATAATGAAATGTGCTTAAAGAGAAACAGTACTAACATACGTATAGCGGCTCTTAGATCATAGTGCTCGAATACTATATAGCTATTATCTTAATTAATAATTAGAACTAATGATAAAAGTCTAGCCTAACGTGCTATAGTAGAGCTAGAGATCTATCGAGGCAATATATAACGTTCTAAAGTAGTATATACGCGATTAAATACAAGTTTTTAGAGGGTATTAACTCTAAATATGACTTAACACGTAGATCCTTTTATCTTAGATGATTTTGACGATCTTAGTATTGATTTCGACCCTATTTCACGGAATATAGAATTTAGTGCTAGAAGATTAAGCTCATGTGTTCGAATTAACGATATAGGACTAGCTCGAGTTTAGCCTATTATATCTAGTTAATTCGTACATAATTCATAGTCTGAATTTAGAGACCTTATGTCTAACGACTTACCTACTATAAACTATAATTCCCTAGGTCATGACGTCTATTCCCCTACTTCATTATCATAACTCTATACCCTGACGAGGTTAACATATAGAGGAAGCGTTTTGTTATTATTTGCGTCTAAGTCGAAACATAGTAGAATTCAGACCCTAACTACGCGGGCTCGCGGAACGTTCATAATTAATAATAATATATTCGCATAACTTATGTAGAGTATCGATTTATAAGTAGATAAGCTATTATATGTAATACTTTATTCAACTACATTGTTTTTGATCCCGCGTTATAAATATGTGACTATCTTATTAGTCTATATCTAGTGACGACACCTTTTCGTCCAGAGCTATATAGTAAGGTCCAAACGCCGACTATATAACACAAATGCCCGTTGTAATGAACGTATTTACTTATAGGTTCTTGTTGTTCTATTATAACTACGTCTCTTTATATGTTATATGTTTATTGTTTATTATATTTTAATATTAATTAAATAATAATAATAATTAAAAAGTGCATGTTCCGACGGAATGTAGGGTAGCTCTTTGTTATAATTAAACAATCGAATCCCTTTTAATATTTAATTAAACCAAAACCGCATCCTTCTAATAAGCTAGACTAGTGTAACTTTCATCTTAGTAAAGCTTATATTAAAATAACTTAGATATATCACATTGTTGATCGACTAGTTACATCTTATTCTTAAATAAACAGAAGCTTATATAGAAAATAAAAGCACTTTTAAATAGAGCTCGATTTAAAAACCCCTTTTTAACTAGCTAGAATCTATGCCTAAATGAACTTTATATAGGAAAAACATTCATCTAGACGACCCTCGTACCTAAGTGAACGGAACTTACATGAAAAACATATAGATGAACAGTCCTTATAACTAAATAAATAGTTTTTATATTCATCTAAGTAGATAATCTCATATTTATATAAACTTATATAGACGTAAATTCACATTCATTTTAGAATAATTCACGTCTTAAGTTATCTAATAATTAGCATGAAATTAAACGTAAACGTAATATAACGCCGTATTCGTCTATATATTCTAATACTATTATATACATTATAAGTGCTTATTCTTTTATGCTTAATAGGATATATAAACGTCTAAACATAAAGAACATATAACGTATACTTCTAATTAAAGTAAGTACATTATATAAGAACTTACCTTATATTTATAGCGTTTTTATATTTTACTTTACTACTTATATTTCACTATAAACGTTACGGCCCCTTAGTCTAATTCTCGTTATTTGTTATTCTTCTTCTTTTGTTCTATTTCTAACATAAATTCTCGTCCTCCCCCCTTATATTAATCACTATATACTTACATTTTATTTAATTCGTTACATCGTCCTTATAATAGGCAAACTAAAAGCAAAGCTAGATCCTAATAAATTCACACTAGAATTCGTAAAGGAGACATTAAGATTAAGTAAGGGTATAAACACTACGAGGTAGATGTCTATATTTAGATAGTCTAATGAGAAGGATTACTATACTATAAGAGCGCTAGCTATAAGTGAATTCGATAAGTAGAAAGGTATATATTATTAGGTAGATAATAACAAAAACTATAGGCGGATTAGTGAATCTACAGAATAGAAAAAGGCACGATTAGGTATAGCATAGTCTCTATTAGATTCTTCTATAAGTGGTCCTTTATTTAAAGACCGTTATATAGATCTTATAGACGGCTCTTAACCTACTTAGTTTACTTCGAACCTTAGAGATGTTTCGTCCTTTGAAAAGGTTAATATTAATAGCGCTATTTAGAAATTTATTGTCTATACATCTGCTAAATCTATGAGATTAGCTAAGAAGAAGGAAAAGAGTTAATCTAAAACTCCGAAGAAACAAAACAAGAATGCCTCTACTCTAAAGGAAACTCTTAAACAAACTAACGTAGGCTCTACTTTAAAGGAAGCTTCTAAATAAACTATTAAAGCTCTTACTTTAATGAAAACTTATAAGAGGGTTAGTATACCTAATTTATCTAAAAACAACAACGATGTCATAGATATCGTAGCAGAAAATGATACTATATAGGACAGCGAAACGTCACTATAATTAAGCTCTTATGTCGATTCTACTAAGGCTAAACATAATTATATAGCTAATAGTTCTAATTTAGGTCAAGCATTAATAGTACGTAAACGTCGACGATTACTATCCCCTCTCTAACGTTAATAAAGAAAAAGGAAAAACATATTAACATCCCCTACCCTAAGACCTCTAAAGATTATAAAGGTTAACTACATAGACTTAGTAGTCGTATTCTATAACATTAGACTTAATTTAGATAGAACTCATTATATCGTAGAACGTAAGAGTACTCTCTATACTCGTAGAATACTAGTTTTAGATCATAGGGCGTCGTTAAATAATGTCTATAAGGGTTGTAACTTAGCGCCTAATTAGAACATATACTATATTAAGCTATATAAATCGTATAAGGTAATTTTAATTATAAATAATCATAAACTACTTAGTAAGATACAGCTTCTATATAACTATCTAAAAGGTGACTAATACGTATGTAAGATATTCATGTTTATCACTACTAATACGGATTTCGTAGCGATGTTTATAGATTAACTTTATAGTACAAATCGAACTATTTACTATCTAAACTATACTAACTATATTATAGGTATATTATCTAGTTTCTGCTAAGTGCTTTAATAGGAATGCTAACGTATATTAAAAGAACTAGTTAAAGTTCTATTACTACTGATCGTCCTTAACGACAGTGTTTTTAAGATCGATAATATAATAAGAGAAGAGATAGAAAAAGATAAAGATAACTATCTATACATAGTTATACCTAAAGGTAGTCTTAGCATCACCGTCTATGATCCTTTAACTATACCTTTAATTCCTATGCTAGTAAACTGTTCGTATACGATATACGACTAGTTAACTAGTTTAAAATAAACACGCGTTTTAGATAGAGCTAAAAACGACGCCTAAGACGAAACTATAGCGTATATTACGAGTTCTATGCTAATAGACTACGTTAGTAAAGATTTTTATAGGAAAGCATGTGCTTTCTTAGGTCATAATCTAGCTATCACACATCCTCGTGCGGGTATTGTCTTACTATATTAGAATAGAAACCTATTATTATAAGGCGTATAATTCTATTCTATCGCATTTATTCTTAAATGTGCTTTCAAAGGACAGGATCTTAGATTTATCGCATATAAGATAGGTATTAGTAAGACATATATTAGCGTTAGTGTTACTGCTACTCTAGTAAGTATTATAAGCTCGTTAACTATTAATAAGAATAGCATACCTAGGATCTTATAACCCGATTATCTTAACCCCTAAGTCCTTACTCTAAGATCTTATAATCGTTCTTAATTCTATAGACCTTAGTTATTTGTTTGTCCTAATAACAACATCTCTTAGTAGGCGGCTAAGATTTTACGGTTTACTAACGGTACTTTACCCCTTATAGTTTACACACGTTATTTGACAAAAGAAGAGTTTAGGACTAACTTTCCTAGATGTTACCTAATTATAGACGATGTACGACTAGAACATCTCCTAGAGCATTTAGCTAACAAAAGGGGCAAGACATATAAAGTCAAATCTATACTAGACACATTTTAGATGTTAGATAGCTAAGCTAAAATAGCTTAGCGTACAAGCTAGTTAGTATTAATAAGCATATTAACACTAATAACTAAATTTAGATTTTATAATAGAGTTAAAGATAAATAGAAAGAAGCTTAGACCCGTAGTAAGATAAACAACCCTAATAGCTTATATTATTATTAGAGTGTAGTTTATGTAGATAAGTTTTATATAAGCGTAGAATAGAAGAATAGATAATAGAAACGGCTAGCTAAACTTCCTAGATATCCTTCCTATATATTCATTAGTAGCACTCTATATAATAAGCCTAAAGCTATACTCGCCCCCTTTATCGCTATATAACACTAGAACATAGACGTTATAGACTAAACCTTTGATAGTTATAGAAGTATTATTAGTTCTACGGTCAGAATAGATAACGACTTCTTTAAACATTAGACACTAACTCTCGCGAGGAATAGCTTAATTAGTCTAGAATTTAAAGAAGATAGTACAAAAACTAAACTTACTTTATAAGGACAAACTAATATCTAGGACCTTAGTAAGGTAGTATAGTCTATCGATAGATATATATCTAATCGTGATAGAGTCGCGAACTCTAATACTAACTTACGCTCTCTAGCTACATTCGATGCTATAAAAGATAACGTCAAAAAGTTCAGTGCTTTGTTACATCCCGTTATGATTTAGATTAGAACTACTTATATCTAGGCCCTTATTAAAGGTAAATCTAGTCTACTAGTAGTACTAATCCCCCCTTATAGTATATAGGATATTATAATATCTATCGACCCCTAGTTTCGAGCTAGATTAGAGCTAATATAGAAGAAATGCTAAAAGGCAATAGTAGATATAGTCCTAAAAACTAAGAGCTAGGCTATATAAAAGAAAAACTTTTTAAACTTATGCTATAAAGTCCTAGTACTCTCGAATTATCTAGCACTTATAGAGTGGACTACATAAGATAACATATTAGATAATGAACTTAGTAGTTAGAAAGTTAGCGACATTTACCTACTCTTTACGAAGAAATCGTGTCAACTAGACTATTATATAAGTTAAATAATGAAGTTAGAATTCTATCATATCCTTAAATACTTAGTTAGTCAAATCCTTAAATAGTAGACTTTATACGGCAAGCTATATAAGGTAATCATATATAGTAAACAAGCCCTTAATGTCTTTATAGTATATAGAGTAAGTTAATATATATATAATTAATAATAAGATAAGACTAACGTGCTTTAGATATTACGACATATATTATGTCATAAGTTAGGCAAACCTCTTAGCCTTACATTAATAGACAACGTAGTATACATAACGCTAAGTGTAGACTCTAGTAAGAGAAGTCAGATTTTATAAGCATTTAAAAAAGAAGATTCACTAAAAGTGCTTATTGCTTCGTTACATGTACTAAAGGTTAGTCTAAACCTCGGACGTTTAGACGTCATAATCTTACTTAACCCTGCTTAGGTAGGCAACGAAGTACGATAAGAACTTAGTCGCGTACGTTAACGAGTCGAGAACCAAAAGTCGGTATATATAAAGGCTTACTAAATGAAGGTATTAATAGACTAGTTTATAATATAAGACTAGATATATATAAGATAGTCTAATACTAAACAACTTCAGGATCTCGTAGCTAAGTCTCAACTCGTTATAACGGCCGTGGGAGGATCTAAATCTATAGCTATAGCCGTAGATAACGATAATAGCGAGGTAGACGTATTTCTAGGTAGATATTTTAGTAATAACAGAGGTGATAACGAAGTAGAGGAAGAAGATAAAGAAGAGGAGCAGGATAAAGACGACAAAGAAGAAGAAGATGTAGTTATATAGTCCCTTTTGCATTTATTTTCTATAAGATTTTAAATATATAATTATATATTTATCAAAGTTCGATTCGAATAATCTCTAATTAAATTATTAATATATTTAAACAAAACAATATAAATAACGTAATAGAAATACAGCTTCTGCTAGAATTAACAACCTTTTCTTCACGATATTTAGTCACGAATATGTCTAAACAGACACTTAAATAAATCTTCTATTTAGATAGAAACGAATTCGATTAGAACTAATCCCGTCTAAAAACATGTAGATCTAGAACAAATAGTTCTAATAGACTTTTAAACTTTTAGATGTACTTAAAATACTTTTAAATAGACTATATTGATTTTAGATATAATTAAGGACGTTCATATAAATCCGAATAGTATTAAATAGACCTAGATATGTTTAAATAGACGTAAATTATTTTAAATAGATAGGTATACATTCGAGAGGAACTAAACAATTTCAGATGAAAACAAACATTTAAGCTAGAATAATTACATATAAAGAGTATCTTACGATATCCTTTATATTAAAACGTTAATATTATTTATTATATCTAAAGCAAACTCGCTTATAGTTACATATGCCTTAATGTTAGTAAACTAACCTACTACATCTTCTACTTAATTATCTTGTACATCTATTAGATCTACACTATCAAAATTAGCACGAACTACTTTCGTATTAAAGTCCTTAATACGCTCCTCTATTAGGTCGATCCTACGCGACACTATGTTAATACTTAGGAATTCGGATCGAATACGACTTATACCTTCATAGTGTAGATCTGTATATTTATCTACGATTATTATCGTAATAAGAGAATGTATATCTAGCGTTATATCTTTACTAGTGTGAGCTCTAGACATTTCCTTACTAAAGTCACGATTTAGGACTACTCGTAGCTACGTCGCGAGCTCTATAGTTATTGCTATGTTCCTAAACGCCTTCTCTAGATCATATATAGAGTTAGTATTACACTTTAGATCGTTCTTAATATAACAATTTAGATGTTCTAAAGATAAATCGATAGCTTTTTAATTATTAGCTTTCCTAGACTAATTCATAAGCGATGAAGATAAGAGAGCGCGTTAGAGCACTAGACTATAAACACTAGGTAAGAGAAGCTATTTCTAATGTAGTATTTTGAAGGAATAATTATGTTAACTAGCTCTAATGAAGAATATGCTTATTTAATCGTATATATAACGAAGGAGTCTAATATCACTATATTTGACCGCATGTTTTATAGTAAGGTATAGTTCTACCTATTATAAGAACTAACACATTGTAGTAAACTCGAGATTACTATAAGAAATCTAAACACTACTACGCTTATTATATATCTTACTATTCTAAGCTCTTCTACTAAACACCTTATTATAAATCTTTTTAATTATACGCTTAATTTTAAACCTCTTAATACCGTTAATGTATTTATTCTATCTAATGACATTAATAGGCGTAGTCTTGTCGTCTAGTTTCATCTTAAGCTATATCTCTCTTTAGAATAATACAAGTATACGTACTAAGAAAGATTAAATAATAATAAGCTTAAGTAAGTGAAATTGTAGATTAAAGCGCGTTAATTGTTTCCTGTTTAAGTATAATATATTAGCTTTAAGAGTATGTCGCGAATGACTAACTCTATACTCCTTAGCATTCTAGTATGTCTAAACGATTATGTGTAAGAGATTTATTATAGTATAAAAGGGTGTAGTAGGCGCTAGTATAAAACGTCTTTAATTATATAGACGACTTAAGGTAGACATCTAAGCTTATATAGTCTAAATGTGATAAATAGTCATCTAATTACTATGTATTAACTAGAGTCTTTCGTTAAACTATCTAGCGTCCGTAGAGTCGGGATTAGGACTTAATTCGAATTAGTCTAAGAAGATCTTATTATATATAGCACTAGTACCTTCGATAGTGCCCTCGTTATAGAATATAGCATCTAATTACTAATACTTAGTCTTCCGTAGTTAGAGGACTTCTACTTAGGGCATCTTAGGTGTAAAAGTTATAAACTTTAGGAAGTGTTTAGCTATAGTTATTAAGTACTAGTTAGAGATTACGTTAAATATTATGATAGAGGTAATTTAAGGACTAATTACATTATTTCTACTACTAATACATAGAGAATTAAAGAAATATTTAGCTCGAAGTAGTATTATTAGATTATACATCGATTGTTTCAATCTAGTAACAGGGATTTTATCACATCGTACGAATATCGTATTCGTTATACACATTATATTAGACGTAGAACTAAGTGTTTCCTTATAGACTTTTATATTAAAATTAAGATTGTTATAATAGATGACATTCTATTTATCTTTACTATATTTAGTTATTTCCCCCTATGTAACGCTAAATATTAGTGCCTAAAACATGTAGTATATTATATATGTATATCGATATCATACTCTAGAATACTTTGCTATCTCTTCTATAAGATTATTTACTATCTTATAGCCTTCACATAGTCTAAGTCTATAGAGCACCTCTATTACTATAAGGGTTTTGTACGTAGGGAAGAATGATGTCTCGTATATAGCTAAAGGCTATATAATTCTACGCTATTATCCTTGAAGGTCCCCCTAGCGTTCCGCATACAGGTCTTAAGAGCTTTATCGAGGACCCGAATACGAGCGGGGTAAATGCGAGGTAACGTCGATCTAGGGATGTGACGTATGTGATCTACTAGCGTTATCCCCGCGACTGTTTATACGTGACCCGTCTATATATGCCTATTATAGTATCCCCCTATCTACGCTAATGTCCCTAGTAGCATATACCTACAGCCTTAATAAAAACCTCTATAAGGAAAAGAGTGTCTGCGGCATTAGCTATAACGTATATAATTCGCTTATTAAGTTCTATTCTTTGTTGCTGTCCTATTATATTTTCACTCTTTATGTTTGCTCTTTTGTTCGTGAGTCTTAGCTATTATTGTCGAAAGTGAATTTTATTCTCTTTCATAACTTCTTCACATTCACACTTACGTATACTATAAATAGTATTACAGCATTCACTTTATAAATAACATAAAAGGTAGGATCTATGTCCTTATGTTTTTCTTCCTCTCTCTCTTCTATCTCCTTTTCTATTTTCAAATCTAGCTATTAATTTAGCAACTTAACTCTAACGCCTCCGCTTACTTACGATACGTAAGCTTATTTACTATAGTATTCATTAAAGTGCTACTATTTATTAACTATAAGGTCGCCTTTTCAAAGATTGTTAATTTTTCTCCTAAAGCTATCGCTATATACGACGTTATAGAACGTATGTCTTGCCTTTGTTATGTCTAAAACATCTCTATTAAGGGAGATTAATATAACTATAACGTAAGTTCTAGTCGCAAGTACAAACGATGTGTTTCCTTAAAACACGAGTGTATTAATACTCCCCCTGAATTTAATAGACGTGTCGAACGTCTCTATAATGTCTATAACGATTACACTATAGCTATAGCTAATGCGCTTACACGTTTAGGCGATAACGACGCTACTATTACTACCGACCCTAAGGTGTAGCTTCACGGATTAAAGCTAGTACGTCTTTAACGTACCTTTAATTCTTAACTTAAAGTTGTCTATAAACGCGCTTAACTCGCTAGTGTTCCTTTTAGCTAACCTTTAAAAAACCTTGTCTTAACTCCTGATTTTCTTTCTTTAATACTTATAAAGTAGAAGAAGATTGCTTCTAGTATAGAAACCTCTTCTACTACTATTAGCACTATAAGTACTTCTTTATAAAAGTTAGAAATTACTACTAATAGTATGAATACTACCGCCCTTATAGAATTAGTAACTTCTATAATTACTTTTGTTAAGGATATAGCTACTAATCTTAAGGAAGCTACTACTTCTGCCTACGATGTAGCTACGTACTACGCCTAAATTGCCTCTAAATTTAGCTTAGTATGTTTTTCCTTTTTCTTTTTTTTTTTTGATAATAATAACTAACTAAAGTAGAACGCTAGTGTTACGCCTATTCTTCTACCTCCTCCTCCTTTGTCTTTAGTATTATCACCACTCCCTAAAGGTGTTAAAGATAATCTTCTAGGGTATTCCTAGGAAGTAGGGCCTAACAAAGGGGAAGATAGCCTTAAAACGGATAATACTTAATACTTAGATATAGGTTACTTAAGGGATGATTAAGAGATAATAATAGATTCCTTATTTTTGTTTATTTTTTCCTTTATTTAACATTATAACATATCTTAGAGATGCTTCTTTAAAACTATATAAAAAACTTAGTATAAATAACTATTCGTGCTTCTTACTTACGTTTCCCCTTTTTGTCTCGTGCCTATACTTCTAATAAGTCTGTCATATTATTAAATTTAGATTCTAGCTCTTATAAATCCTAGGTCTTATTATAGCCTTCTTATTAGAGTAAGTATTCTTTAATACTAGCTTACCTACGTTTATTTAATATTTTTTCTATAGACTATATTATTTCACTATCTGTAGATAGTTCTAGTGCTAATGTGTTAGGAGAGGGTTCCTTAGGGCGTTCTTAAGCTAGCTTAAGTAAAGAAACATGAAAAACATTATGTATTTAGTAGTGCGCTAGCAATACTAAGCGATATGCCTACGTACTAATAGTATCACTTACACGAAAGGGTCTAATAAACTTACTTAATAACTTTTTACTCGCATGGAATATACTTAAATTCTCGCTACTTAACTACACGAGATCTCTAATTTAGAAGTGTATAAGTTTATGTTTCTAGTCGTAATATTTTTTCTAAAACTCTTATATAAAGCAGGTTCTTTACAAGCGCTTTACGTACTTCTTAGAAGCGTTATACTTTGTTAACCGTGTTAGGTACCTCCTTCTCTAGGCGAGTGTCCTTAGGAGCTTTATCTATTCTTAGATTAATACCTATTACAGCTTAAAAGGGTGTCGTTTTAGTAGCGTTATACACGCTATTATTATACGAAAATTCTGCTAAAGGGAGTAAATCTACCTAATTATCTTATTTATTATTAATAAAAAATTGTAAATATGCTTCTAAAACTGAATTTTGACGTTTAGTTTGTTTATCTATTTGCGGATAGTATATAGTACTTAGTCATCTCTTTATTACTATTTAGTAACATAGTTCACTTTAGAAATCAGAGGTAAAAATGCTTCCACGATTAGATACTATACCTTTAGGGACTCTAAACTTACAAATCACATACGTGAAAAATGCGTCTACAAAGTCCTTTATATTCTATATATTCTTTAAAGGTATATATATACACATTTTGGATAATCTATTAATTATTACTAAAATTGCGTTATATATAATTCCCTAGCGTTTTAATAGTAGTAAACCTATAATAAAGTCTAATAATACTTCTTTAAATATCTCGGAAGGGATTAGCAACGACTATAACTTACCGTGTGGTCTTTGTCTTAATACTTTATTTCTTTAACATATATTATATATACTTACATATTCTTTGACGTTGTCTCGTATGCATTCTTAATAATAACTATAGGAGGCAAGCTTAAGAGTTCTATCTCTTCTATAATAGCCTACTATTATAGAATCATAGGAATTACGTAGTATCTCTTACTTAAGACTTAGCACGTTAGGAACGTATACTCTATCTTTATATATAACGAGGCTATCTTAGTCCTAGCGCTATGCTTACATCCCTCTACTTCTAAGTTAGTAACCTTTGTTAATATGCTTAGTTATTAGATCTTTATAACTAGCGTCTTACTTCTAGAGATCTATTAGTTTCTGCCTTAAAGGTCCTCTATTATCTTTTATAGGTTCGTTACTAGTAGAAAGCAGGGCTCTTACTTCGCGATATAGTATACGCGATCTATAGTTCGCGATACTAGTAGCTATAGACTAGCTACAAATAATTGCTTTAGGCGTATTACCCCTTAGCTTTAGGTTCTTAGGCCTAGCCACGACTCTACTATCACTACTATATACTATACTTTGTATACGTCTTACATACGTTAAATTCTTATTATCTCTAAGATTTAATTTATCTTAAAGTATTAGCACTAATAACCTAAGAGTAATATCTTCCTTAAAGTAGTCCTCGTGTCTTAATAGCGCGTTAGCTAGGTTTCTCTTCCTTATTTAGTATACTACTTTAAAATTAAACCTTATTAAATATGCTAACTATCGGGCTTGCCGTGGATTTATCTTATTCACATCGCGTGTAACTTATAGGTTATTATAGTTAGTAATAACTTCGATAGTATCTTAAGTACCTTCATAGTAGTATTGCTAGTTTTTAAAAGCTTTAACTATAGTAAGTAACTCTTTATTATAGGTGTCCTAGTTACGTTCTGCTAGCTATAGCTTTCTAGAATAGAATACTACTAGCCTCTAGTATTTATCTTCGTAAATCTACGACATGATACCTATTAATAGCGAATACTAATACATTAGTTTCTATATAAATCGCCTTTGTTATATTAAAGTACCACATTAGTAGTGCTTCTATAAAGTATTTCTTAATCTCTTTAAAAGCCTTTTAAGCTCTATCTATCTACGAGAATTCCTAGTCTTTCTTTAAAAGCTCTGTTAATAGTAGCGTAATACTTACGTAACGATGAATGAATCTTTTATAAAAGTTTATGAAATTAAGGAATAACTACATAGCTTTTAGATTTAAAGGTGCTAGCTATTCTTATATATAAGCGACTCGCTCTAGATCCGCTTACACTCCTTTAGTACTAACGATGAACCTAAGGAATAATACTCTATTTATAGCAAATTTACATTTTTTTAAATTCACATATAGTTAAGTATCTTATAAGCGTTGTAGTACTGTTCTAACTACGTCCTAGTGTTTCTCGATGTCTTAGTAATAAGTATATATTAATATATTGTCTAGATAAACTACATAGATACAATCTAATAAGCTACTTAACGACCTATTAATATAGGCCTAGAAAGAGGCTAGAGCATTAGTTAACCTAAAAGGTATAACTAAATACTTAAAATGCCTATATCGCGAGCGAAACGTAGTCTTCTACTCGTCGCTGTCCTTAATCCTAATGTAGTTATACGTATCTTTAAGGTCTAACGCTATGAAATAATATACGCTATATAGGTAGTCTAACGTTTTACTAATTAAAGGTAAAGGACATCGATCTTTAATTATAACTATATTTAACTTATAATAATCTATATATAGATAAAGGCTACTGTCTTTTTTAAGGACGAACATAAGTAGTGCCCTAGCAGGACTATTACTATGTTATATCTAACTCTTTTTTAGACTACTTTTAATATATTCTCTTAGTACCTCAAGTTCCTTACTTAAGAGGTTATATAGTAGTCTATATAGGGGCTCCTTATCTAGCATAAGTAGTATAGCATAGTCCTACTTTGTACTCCGTGATAATATGCTAGCTTTAGCCGTATCGAATACGTCCTTGAACTCTCTAAGTTCTAAAAGTAATATAGTTTCTACTATAGCTTTACTTTCAAAGGCTATATAAAGCACTTACGCTATTCTCTCTTATAGACTTCCTAAGAAATGTATTTATTCTTCTAGTAGAACTTTATCTAGGAAATTCGCAGCCTTTACATACTTTATATACGTCTCTAGTATGATACCTTAGCGTTACTGTTACTAACTATAATCGTACTAAATGTTTTCTTAATATAAGAAGGGATTTCCTAATAACACTTGATCTTCCTCTTAGTCTATACTATATACTAGAATTTTTAACACTTTCTTAATGCCTACATTGTTAGTGAGTTATAAGTAGAACTTATACGCCCTATAAGTGGTTTTACGTTCAGTACCTAGCTAGAGCAGTGTTAGCAATTTAGCGTCAATCCTTTTTAAATCTAATAGTAAGCATAATTTCTTATTAACTAAGGTAACTTCTGCTTAAGGATCTAGTATAGCTATGACCTCCTTATCTTAACGCGCTTGCGTCGCGCTAGCGCTACACTTCTTCTTTATGCTTAGCAATACTTCTAAAGCTCTCTACCTCACTGTGCCTAAGCTACTAGTAGGGCTTTTCCTTTTAAATGTATGTTCGTCTTACGCGCTTGCACTAATCTAGCGTTTGATCTACTAGCTAGTTCCTTTTAAGGACAGTCTAGAGAGATATGTCCCTTTTAGTAACAAGTGTAACATTCTAAGTTCAACTCTTTTGCTTAATCCTTTCTAGGTATGCTTAGTTTATAAGGAGCTGCCGTGCTAGGTACGTTATACGCGCGTAGCTAATAAGGTGCCTTATTATCTATCGAATCTATAGATCTCTTTCTTTTGTGATTTCTAGTGTTTTTGAATTTATATGTAGTTATACTATTAGTTTAAGGGGCGGTGTAACGTACTTCCCCTGTATTATTAGACACTCCTGCTAGCGCGATCAACTACTCCCTAGTTATAAGAAGTACGTGGTAATTTAAGATCCGCTAGCGTATGCCTAGTAACAGTTTTGTAAACAAATATAAGACTCGTTAAGTCTTAGTATAAGGGTCGATCTATTACTTAAGAGAGTCTAAATAAGTAGAGAAATTCTAAATAGTCTAGCTTAGATTTTGCTTAGCTAACTTATATAGCTTAGCTACGTTTAATAAGCGAGTTACTAGATTAGCTATAATATTAAGAAGGAAAGATTTAAACATCTCTTAAGTATTAGTAATTTCTCTATAGTAGCGTTCTACGTGTGTGCTCTATACGTCTCTTAGATCTCTACTTAAAAATTAGCTAGCCTAATTGATTCTATCTATATCTATAAGGAAGTTATAAGGTGTTAGTTAGAATGCATTCTTACATTCTTACATAAACTCTCTATAGTGCTTAATACCTTTTCCCTTATATAGAATAAGGTCCTTAGGGTGAATATTACGTTTCACCTATAGAACATATAGTTAACCCTTATAATTTCGATCTTCTAGATTTAGATATCTCAGGGGCGATGCCTTAACTTACGCTCTAGGCGCAGGTAGTGCATTAGTAATAACCCGACTAAGAGGGTCGTTATACACTACTATATAATATAGAACTAATCTAGGTACTATTAGTAGTAGCACTACTAGATCAAAGATAGCACGCGGGCGTGTCGCTAGTACCTCTTCGTTATTCGCGAGTTCTAGTTCTACGATACGTCTATATAACATTTCAAGCTAGCGTTCTCGCTCTAATTAAGTATAGCGTTTACTTACGGCTTAGATACGTTCTTTAATGTTCGTTTCCTCGACCGTTAGTCCTAGAATAGCTTTAACTACCGAACCCAAATTTATAACATTTTCTATACGTGCTACATTCTCTATACGTTCCTCCTATAACTCTATAGTAGCTGTTAAGCGTGCTGTATCTATATAGGTTGACACTATTCTTAGACCACGTATTTAAGAGAAGGATAATAATATAAGGGTTTTATACGTAGGGAAGAATAATGTCTCGTATACAGCTAAAGGCTATATAATTCTACGCTATTATCCTTGAAGGTCCCCCTAGCGTTCTACATACAGGTCTCAAGGGCTTTATTAAGGACCTAAATGTGAGCGGGGTAAATGCGGGGTAACGTCGATCCAGGGATGTGACGTATGTGATCTACTAGCGTTATCCCTGCGACCGTTCACACGTGACCCGTCTATATATGCCTATTACAATCACCGACCTTTTAACTCCGTTTAAACTAAAGAAGAAACCTAAGGACTTATGTATAAAATTAGAATTCTTTCTCGCACGTATGTAGCACATCATGAATGTGATTATAAACATCTGTTATTCCTTTCGTAATAGATTGCTAGCTAAACTATAACTCTCCCTTTCACTTCGCGCGTTTAACATCAAGGTGTCTAGGAAACGGTGCTAAGTCTTCGCCTTCCTTTTAATGATATTAACAACTTCTTCGCGGTTAATATTAGTAAGTTTAGTAACCTAATCATAAGTGCTAAAAGGTCTATAGCCTAATAGACTATCTAGTTTAGCCCTAACGACATCGATGCTAATAATCTCTGTCCTACTAATAGACCGTAATAACCGTGTTACGTCGACGGATTATAATGTTTTTACTAATGCTTTCTATCTAGACTCCGGCGTTTGAAATCTCTCGTATCCTAATACTTCTATAAGCGATATAGTAGAACCGCGTTTATTTAAGCCTACCTACACTCTTAACATATCTATGAACGACTAGCTTATATAGTTCATATAGTCTATCACTCCTACAAGTTTCTTAGTAGGGGATGAATCCTTTTTAATAGTAGTAAATAGAGGATTAGACATGCTAAATCGTCTCCTAATTAATTAGTGTATATTAGCCTAGTAAATTAATTAAATCGCTATAATATAGTTAATACATAGGTTATTCAGATCGTAATTAGGGTAGGATCATTAATAGAGAGCTCTAGCTTCCTATAGACATACTTTGAAGGCTTAGACGTACGTGGTTAGAGTAATACAAGATAAAAAAAACATTTAATACGTAGATTTTCCACGTTTGGCCTAAACTTGGACCATAGTCTCTTAGGCCCTCTAGCGAGTCTAGCAAACGTTCGGCTCTAATCTAATTAAACTATATAGTTCAGACCATTTTCAACTGAACCAACTCTATTCGGCCCGAATCATGAACGCTGCACGAGACAGAGGGCATGATTCATGAGGTAACTTGGAAGCATGACTAACTATTGAGCATTGTATATTCTGTAAAAAACAATCATGTCCTTAACGACGCTTGAAGAATCTAAGAATGGTATTGCTGGTAAGATGGAAAGATAATAGGCTACCATGCTCCCTATGGTAGATTTGCGTGGGCCAAAAAACACCAATCGAACTGTAAATGAGCAGGAATGTTGCCCTCTAGACGTTTCGCGCAAGGAATGTCTATCGAGAATGTTATGATCAAGGCACGTCAACAGATCATATACTTGTCCGATGCTCCGCTAGGTAAGTCTACTTTGTAGGTTCTCTTTTATCTCCTTTCTTTTCCTTTCGTTTATACTGCCATATGATGACGAAAGTCAATCGGCAAGTGGCCAGACTTGCTGCTCTCTTCTTGTTACATACAGCTGTATTAGCACAAAGCGTACCTGGTGGCACACACTTTGTTGGAGGCGATACATCAGGCGGTGCGTATCAATTGGTTGATGGCTATAGAGCTGCCACTTTTTTCGACAAGTTCAATTTCTATAATGTATGGTATGATTTATAAACAAATTGATGCATTGACTGACAGAGGTTACGCAGAGCTACGATCCAACATATGGGCATGTACAGTATGTGAATGAAGCAACCGCAAAGCAGAATGGATATGTCACGGCACAATACGACAGTGCGGTCATCAGTGTTGACACGACAAACAAATGGCCTCGTGGTGGACCTGGCCGGCCATCAGTCCGTTTGATAAGCGATAATACATATACACGAGGATTATTTGTACTTGATCTTACTCATATGCCATGGGGTTGCGGTACATGGCCTGCGTTTTGGCTTCTTGGTCCTGATTGGCCAAGTAACGGCGAAATTGGTATGTCCATTGATTTAGTATACTTATACTGATACTGACTATCAGTAGATATAATCGAAGGTGTCAATACACAAACTCATGACACAATCTCTCTGCATAGTAAGCCAGGATGTGTCGTGCAAGGTTCCGGGGCGACTGGCATCTTCGAGACATCAAATTGTGATAGTAATGCAAATGGTTATTCTGGATGTGGATTTCAAGCTAATTCAACAAAGACTCCTAACAATTATGGACAGGCTTTGAATGATAATGGCGGAGGTGTGTACATTACAGAATGGACTGGTACATATATCCAGACCTGGTTCTTCCCTCGCTCTGCAATCCCCAGCAGTATAGCCAGTGGACAACCAAATGTTACAGAATTTGGATTACCCATCGCATTGTTTAAAGGGTGTGATATTGATCAGAATTTCGCCAATCATAGTATAATCATCAATACCGACTTTTGCGGAGCATGGGCGGGTCAGGTCTATTCTCAATTCTCCGAATGTCCTCAATCCAATGCGGATAACAGTCTTGACAGATGTGTGGATTTTGTTGGAAATAATCCTCAAAGTTTTACAGAAGCGTACTGGCAGATAAACTCTATCAAGGTCTATCAATTGCCACAAGCTGCTCCATCTTCGTCAATAACAGTCCCAGAATCGACTACTTCATTAATGTCCACAAGTGCACGTGCAGCAGAATCAACTAATACTATTCCCCAGGGAATGGGGCAATCATCGACTGCTGCAACAACAATTTCACTTTCATACACAGGTCCATTATCTTCATCTACCGTGACGGAAGATACTCAACCATCTGCGAGTGTTGTTGCTATTTGTCCAACTTATAATACGAGCTCTTACGAAGTCACATCAGGCCATCTGTACACGATTGCGTGTGGATCAGATTTGCAAGGAAAAACAACGGATGTCACCGAGGTATCAAGCTTTGGTGCTTGTCTTGACCTGTGCGAGACAAGTATTGGATGTTTTGGTATTGGTTATGTTGGTGGTAATGGCGCAGGAACTTGTTATACTAAATCGCAAGACCTTGGCTTTTTCTATGATGGACATACAAATGCTGCTAAGCGTGTTGGAGGTCCTGCAAATCCAGCCCCCAGTACTACGAGCAAACAAAATGGAATGATAACTTCATCTTCGAGTTTGGAAGTTTCCATGCCTAATACTGATCAGGATGTCACAACTACTCCTCTCGCAACATCGATACAATCTAGCAACGTAGCTGAAACGGCTACGAGTACTGTCGACGATTCTAATGATGCATCCCCATCACCATCATTCGTTGCAGGTGCGCTTGCAAGCTGTCCTTCGGCAAACAACACCATCATGATGAGTGAAAATGGTGTCGAATATCTTCTTTATTGTGGAGCAGATACAAGTCCGGTGAGCTTTATTAGTAGCGCTACTCAAGGCGGATTTGTATCATGTTTCAATGATTGTGATGTCACGGATGGATGTCAAAGTTTCGTCTTTACTGGACAAGCTATTGGATCATGTTATTTAAAGCAATCTGTTGGAAGTGTCACGTTTGACAAGATGAATGACTATGCTGTTGGACTTAAATTGCCACTTGCTTCATCGACTGCCGCAACCTCAACCCCTACGGCGAGTCCAATTTCACCGTTGTGTGGGACAGACTTTACCGATCCATCTGGGACAACATATTCGGTACATTGTGGTGTTGATAGTAAAGCAATATCATACAGTAATATTCCAGTGACATCTGGTGGATTTGCTGCCTGTTTCGGCGCTTGTTCAGATAGTATAGGCTGCGTTGGCTTTACTTTTGTCGGTAACTCTCCTGGCGATAGCGGCCATTGTTATCTCAAATCAGCTTATTCGGATTATAATGGTGATGATCCAAACTTTGTGTCAGCCTATATCGTGAAGAAAGCAGAAGATGAAGGCGATTATGGTGGAAGTAGTATGCTACCTTTTTCATCTTCTTCCACGAAGACGACCTTGACGAGTAATGCTATGTCGTCCATGTCGTCCTCCATGGCAAATGCCGCATCTTCTGACTCTACGATTACCACTTCGGTAACGTCGACTTTCTTACAGAGTAGCATGGATACGCAAAGCACCTCAAGTAGCGCCCCAATTGATTCTACTCGGTGTGCAACTGCATCGTCGCTATGTTCACTTCCAATGTCCAATTGTTTGAGTGATGATGACGTTATCTACAATGTCATTTGCGATAGAGCATACACGGGAATAGAGATTGATCTATCTGCAGATTACAGTATGACTAAAAGACAGGCAAATGGATTTTCGGACTGTCTAGATACGTGTGATAGTACACCAAGTTGTATTGCCGTTAATTTCATTGATGGATCATGCACCCTCTATTCACAAACAGATGGAAGTAATGTAGCATATGGTGCCTATGCTGCATATGTAGTAACTACTCCATCAACTCCGTCAACTAGTGTGGTAAATACAGATATGGCCACCATTACTGAAACTCCAATGGCAACTACAACTGTCTCTGCTTTTGGTCCTGGTCCTACCGTGACAGTAACGAGTGGTAAGTCTTTATATCCATCTGTATATCTATTTGATACTGATAATATCTTAGTGGTGCCATCTGATATTTATATTACAACTAGTGTTATTGTCACAACAACAGTGATAGGTACAGCTCCTGTCACTAATCCTTCAGGTTCAGTGTCGTTATGTTTTACGTGTGGTCTTACTCCTACTATTGTCACAGCAGAGCCAACATATACTTATACTGTCCGACCAACTGGTAGTATTTGTGCAGCTCAACAGAATAATAATGGTGCCATGACTGTATTCACTACTTCGTTCGTGACTGCATGTCCAACACCGTTCACATGTCCTCATTTATCAGCTAATCCATTCACAATGTCATCAATGCAACCAAGACCTACTGAAACCGGTTCTGGTGGATCTAACAATGGAGGTAATACTGGAGGAAGTATTCCAACTAATAATACTCTTCCTTCCTGTGACGATGCAAATGGACTGGTGTTTACCGGTAGTGTTGGAATGATGTATCGTATCGCTTGTGGCACTTATATAACAGCACCAACTCTTAATATTAAGACTGTAAACTCTTTTGCAGCATGTATGGATGCATGTGATCAATGGAACTTTCAAAATTGGAATGAACCGAGTACTTGTCTTGCTGTATCATGGAATAATGATGATGATGATGCAAATTGTCAATTGAAGGGTGGATTGACTTATGTAGAGAAGTCGGGTTTCGATTCGGCTATTTTATTGACTAATTCTGGTGGACCAAATCCAGGGACTGGGAATGGAAATGGTGGTTCTGGCGGTACAGCTGGTTCTGGTAATGCAACTGCCATCTCTGTTGTATACGGCACGACTACAAAAACCGTTGAAGGAGGCTCGACTGTATTCTCGACATATGTTGCATCAACCATATATGGTACTGGACCTGGAACTGGCTACGGGACCGGACCCGGAACTGGTCCCGGCACAGGGCCTGGAACGGGCTATGGAACTGGTCCGGGAACTGGTCCCGGCACAGGCTACGGCACTGGCATCCCCTCTACCATTGTGCAAGGAACAAAGACTGTCGTAAGTAATGGCATAACTGTTTACTCTACTTATGGTGTGATTCCAAGTACCGTCTACGCAACATCTACCGCTATTTCTACATACGTCAGTAATGGAGTTACATTCATGTCGACATATGGTGTATCAACTGCCATTTCAGTAGTTTATCTTCCTGGAACAACCCGTACTGTGACTACAACCACTACTACAATCAGTAACTCCATTTCTGTATCTGTATCTGTATCTGTCTTGACCACGACTGTTTCTGGCGCTACACAGACACAGACTGTTGGAGGAGGAACGGAAACTCAAACTGTCGGAGGCGGAACGCAAACTCAAACTGTCGGAGGTGGAACACAGACTGAAACCGTCGGAGGAGGTACTGGTACAGGTGGAGGTCAATATGGCGGAGGAGCAGGAGGCGGTACAGTAACAGTCACGGCGTCCACCGTTGCAGAAGCAGCTACAGTCACACTTACTCAATACAATGGAGGTGGCTTTCCAGGCCAAGGACAAGGTGGAGGAACAGTGACTATAACTCAAGGCTCAGGCGGCGGAGATGGTGGTACTTCAACTACAACTATGATCTCTACCGTCACCGTCTACATGAGTCCTTCTGCAATGCCGCCTTCTTCGACGAGTACTTCGACTTGTAGAACCACGCCGACGAATTATCTCAAGGCTGCTCAGGCGACATATGTCAAGAAGAGAGGTGTGGGTGGAAATGTTGGATATGGAAGGAGAGTTTTGAACAATGGTGTGGAACTTGTCGTTCCTGATAGTTGGATGTATGGTTTGAATTGATAGTGATTGTTGATGTATTTGGTTTGATGTTGTTTTTTTGTTAGAGTTAGTAAAGGTGGTAGTATTAATAGTATTTGAATATTTTATAGCGTTGACTGTTTACGATTACATGATTGTGTGATGTATTACATGTGAATGATAAGCGTTTGTCTAATATACTGTAAAAGTAAATGGTCATATATACAGGTATATAATAAACTGTACAATATATACAGGTGAATGAAAATAAATCATTCATTCTGTAATCTCTCCTCATCACTTCCAACGCCATGTTTGACAGGGTCAAATCTATAGATAGGCCATTCTCCCAGTATCGTCCTCTTGATCCACCTCGGTAGTTTCGCATATATAACAGGCGGTATAGGCCATAGAATAGAAGTCCTATCTAAATACGTCTTGTACATATCCCACGTCTTTCCTCCTTTTTCATACCTCTTTTTCGCAGCAGGACGTTCTTGTAACGTCAGACCAGAAACGAACAGTAACAGACACGTCAAGAACAATGGTCCTACAATACTAGCATACAAAGCCGCTCTGGGCCCTCCCGTTACAGAAGACGTGGTCGCAGGCGTGACGGCAATCAAATATATTCCTACATTTCATTAGTTTACCACACTTGATCAACAGGACGGAATGATATGGGAGGAAAAGTAAACACACCAAATTGTAAAAATATTTCACCCCAATAATTCGGATGTCGACTCCACTTCCACGCCCCTTTATCACAAACCTCCCCTTCTTGCTTCAACTGCTCGTCTCTCATTTTGAATCGATATTTCGTTACATCCGCCCAACTTTCGACCAAAAACCCGATTGCAAACATGATTATGCCTACTATATCCGTCGCTCTCGCAGACCCTCTCTCTCGACCATGTTGACTGTATTTGTAATGTTCGTTTACGGCGGGAGAGTTGAGGATCGTGACGGGAAGACTGACTGTCCATACCCATATCGCTTGAAAGATCCAAAACCCACCAAACTTGACAATGTCGTTGCGTTTGTCGTCGAAGCGCGTGTCGGAACCAGTGCGTAGGATGCGGTAGAATAGAAACAGGGAGAGGCGGAGAGACCAGATCGCGAGGAAGAGAGAGGCGATTAGTGCGCGAGTGGAAAACGAGGGGAGGGAGAAGAGAAAGGTGATGAGGGAGAGGAGGAGGAAGTTAGTTCCGCCTGCGAGATCGGTGAGCTGCGAGACAAAGTTAGTAGAGGGTAGGTAGAGGAAGGGGTGAGACGTGCTTTGTCGAATTTAAAACTCCATGCGATGATGAAGAAAAACGTTTGGAAGCCGATTGTAATTAATAGTGTCAGAGCGAGATAGTATGAGTCCAAGGCGTGAATGGCCATGTTACTCAGAATCAACGGCGATACGTGAAGTAAGGGTGCTCAGTGCACGAACACAAGCTGGGACAGATATGGTCGAGTAATCATAGGCGCAAAAATCATATTCGGCCATCGTGATTGTAAAATCTAACGTAAACAGTGTTTTCCATGACGTCAGACTCGATTCTCTTTCCAGTTGCTTGGGATACAACAGTGACAATATGTGGCCGATCTTGCAAGTATCGACAAGGGCTTTGTTATCGATTTTGCGATACTTGGACGACATTTGCAGAATCTTAGACGCTGGACTGTTGCGACTACCACACAACTCATCGCAGAAGGCTGTCATTGATAAAAGCACGATTTTTATTGTAGCAAGTTCTGATGTTTTAATAAAGATTATGTTTATGACTACAGCAATTGCTACTCGGCCAGACTCGATTTCGAGATGCGTCAAGGATCACAGAACTTACAGTACATGAGGTTTTCATTTGCTCGTCATAAAGTTTTCTGGTCACTTCAAAACCATTTAATAAATTGCAATGGCGCTCAGTCTTGTTCACGGCCGACACATGATATTGCCGAATACACCATTGATCACAAATGTTACCGAGCATTAAACTGCTGAAGAAAAGAGCAAGTCTTAAAACAGTGCTCGTATAATTTTTCATGCAGAATCGGAACGACCGCGTGACATAAACGACAATGTGCTATTCAACAATACAACGTGTTTTAGGCAGTCATAAATTGCTTACCAGTATAGATAAGGCTTCAAACATCAGCACAGTAACCACTACTGTTATATTTTTAATCAGAAATACCACTGTGCAGTTACAACTTCTTGAGGAGGAAAATATCTTACGACATTCCTCATACTACATCTTCACACTAGATATGATATAACGGTATGTGCAATAACAAATTTCTATAAGACGCTAATTCGTGGATCTGTACATTACATAGACCTCTGCTATTGTAGCTAAAATTTTAATAAACTTTCATTTGCAATTTCCTTTTACTCCTACATAAAAACTAACAACATATCAATAACTATGGAAGTCAATGACAAAGACCACCGCAATCAATCAAGCTCGTCTCCTCCTTCGTAGTTGGTAATGGCTGCTAATTTAATTATAACTTCTTAATGCCCATATTGTTATCGCGAAAAGGCCTGATGCGTTTTTTTAGCTCTACTTCCTCTCAACTGATTTCTCTTTCCATCTGATGAATCTCTTGAAGTGACGCCCTATGGATGTTTTTGGTTTATCTAGTTCCGTTTCCTCTTGCTTTTCGGTCGGTTGGTTTGGGTTGGAAACCCTAGTTAGTTTGTTTTCTTTATCTGCCTTCGCTTCCGCTCTCCTTGGTTCCTCTCCCCTCAATTTCTCTTGGCTTGATTGCTTTCTCCCTAATACCTCTTGACTTAGTTCCTCTTCCAGTTTCGCTTTTCTTGATTTCTCTTGACTTATCTCCTCTTGCAATTCCGAGTTTCTTGATTTCTCTCGTGCCTCTTTCAATAATTCCGCCTGCCTTGAGTCCTCATTCAGTTTCCCTCCCCTTAATGCTTCTAGCCTTAATTCCTTATTTAGTCTTTCTTCCCTTGATCTCTCTTCCTCTGTCTCTTCCCTTGATATCTCTTCCAGTTCCTCTTCCCATGATCCCTCTTTCCTTAACTCCTCTTCCAATTTCTCTCTCCTTGATTTGTTTTGCGTTGGTGCCCCTCCTCTTGCTGCCCTCGGCTTTGGTTTCGCTATCGTTGGTTGGTATCTTTGTGCGTCCGATGACCTTCTAGGATTTTCTCCGTGCTGATGTATGTCCAATAATAACTCCAAGCTCTTTATTATGCATTCGCGTACGGTGTCGCTGATCATGTTGCTACCAATTATTGCGCCTCCTGTTGCTTTGCTCCGGAGATTGCTCAATGCTTGGTTTTCATCCGTTGTCAGCCGTGTGTTCTTTAGATGGGTAGCCAATTCTAGTATTCTCCATGGGCGAGGGCTTGGAGACAGCCTTGCTGCTATCCTAGCCCATGCAGCAGTAAATATGTGGCTGGGATCTATTTTATCTATCTTGTAGTGAGCGTATAAAAAGTTGGTTACAGCTTGCCTCTCGGCCTGGCCCATTCTTCCAAAAATCGCTGATTCGAGTGAATGTGTCTGGTTGTCATCAGACAAGATCAGATCTGCACATTACCGAAACGGTGAATAGACTTACTTCTTGAAAGGAAACTGGGTGCTCGCAATATAACTCTTCTTCTTCGCGACAGATTTTAGCCAATGCTTTTAAAATCTTTCCAACAGTCGGTAAGATTACAAGATGATGTTTTTCTTCATGAGCATCCCACAAAGGTACGAAGTTCGCCCTATCCGTCGTTCGTATAGTTCTCGAATTTATTGAGTCTAAATCAGACTTGATGTCAAGCCATAAATTTTCTCCTTCCTTGAATGTTTCCTCATGTACGATACAAAGAACCACGTCACGCCCCGCCGAAAGCATGGGAGGCTTCAACAATTGCGCTGATGTAGCTCTAGAAGATCGAACTCCAGAATGCAAAATAGAAATCAACGTGAATTCAAAATGGTCAGGTCGAGTTGACTTATATGTACGATATTGGAGTTTCAACAAGTAAACCATTCCATCGGTTGCATTCAGAGCTAGCACATGATTCAAATCCCTCCAGCTTTGAGTCAAATCTTCCGGTAAACTCACTTGATTTAGAGCTAGCACATGCTTCGAATTCCTCAAGTCTGTCTCCAAAACTTCCGGTAAACTCATTGTCACTAGCTATATGAATGTCAAAATTATACACTGTCACAAATGTTTATGATTGCAGGAAATGAAATACAGTAGTAGTTTCTACCTTAGGGACAAAGTTGTGAGTAAACCCATGTCGGGATGCACCATATTCGAGGGTTTTTATAGGGTACGAGGGACCAGGGCAGGTTAGGCAGGCCCGTATCCGAACTTGGTGTGCTCATTTCATCTTGTCAGGCAGGACCTCAACACTGGCGAGCGAGGCTGAAGCGCGGAAATGAGCACCACATATATACCACGATACAACCCATCATATTTCTCGCAAGCTTTTTCCCCGCAATCTCGCGATTTTGTTTCTTTTTGGCGAAGTACCGTCGTGCCGTGCCTTAGCGTAAGGACATAATGTCTATTGGTGCACAGACTCGTTGAAATCATCGCAATTCACCGACCTTGACATTCACATGCGACAATTAACGCAGCATTACATCCTTCCATCCATCGCCACCCTGTCAAGACTTCTCACAATCTGCTCTCCAGTTATTGATCATTCGTCCTTTAAATTTGGTACAGCCAACATTTCGGCGAATGTGGCGTCCTGGATATTGTTGTTGTCTCATATCGACCAAACCAAACAAGGACAGATGATCCATAGTTGAGAACTATATATAGATCTCATCACACTAGGGCACTGAAACCTGTCGTGCCTTAAAAGCTCGGGCTGGACTTCACGGACTTGCCTTTGGAACGCCTGAAGTTGGGTCCGCCAAGGTCAACCAAAACATTTTTGTGACATGTAATCTTAATATTCTCGTGACTTGTTGGTGACGACTCGACTAATACCTGTAGACCAGATTTCGCCAAATTTCGTGACTAAGTTATGGAAATGCTATGTTCTCATGATTTTATGTGGCTAACAGATTGTTCATAGCTTTGACGACTACTAGGAATAGTCGATATGTTGTATTAGTTGTTCTACATGCGATCTACATATTATTGCGATTTTCAGATAATTTAGAAACCGAAATCGGCTTTGTTTCCATAGACACAGTTATTTCATAGAGCTGTTTCTGAGCCCAAAGCAATACGCAGGAATTTGCGTACGCTAGAGCGCATGAGTGATATACTGTAGCGTTTGTAGAAAGGATCTAGCGCTCCTTAGAATTTAGCCTTAGGTCTAACGACACCATTCCTCAATACGCGTATTATAAATCAGTAGGGCATGGAGAAGGTAGTCAACTATAAGCAGTCTCTGAAAGCATATCGGGTCTTCGTTCGATCGATATAGAAGCTCTCACGAACTTCCGGTACATAAGATTTCTATATGATCATTATAAAGTTTTCTAGTTACTTCAAAACCATTTACATTTCCATGAAGCTCTGTCCTTTCTACGGCTGACAAGGTATTGCAAAATTATATACTACGGGGACCAGTCAAGCTCATTTCTATGTTTGTTGTTGGTATCAGTTGCGGATACAATACAGAAATCTTTGTATGAAGGGTGCGATTGGTGAATCATAATCTGGTTGCATTAACTCGTCCTACGAATATGCAACCGTCTCATGTTTATGACTTCCGCCGCTCGTCCCCCTTTGAACGTAATTCTGCAATCAAAGACCATGATGAGCTTGGATTGGATTTTTATAGGGCTTGTTCTGTTCTGGGATTGCTCAGCTTAGGACGTTCGTTTGGTAATATTGACCTGAAATGATTATCTCCAATTTACTTTTTAATTGCTCAACTACTCTTTCGTTTATCCAATCATTAATAGCTTCTCGGGATCTCAATGTTTTATTTCGGTCCGCTAACGTCTGAAAAGCTGCCAGAAAACCTGGCAATTGTGTCTGTGTCAATGTCTGAGAATGGGGAGACTGCATTGCTATTATCCGAGCCCATGCCTGAGTATATGTGAAGACGCAGGGTTTGTAGCCCTTACCGTAGCGATGATGTATTAAGTTTTCCACAGCTTTTCGCTCGACCGTTTTCAACCCACTTGAAATAGCCGATGGCGGCACTTCTATTTTTATTACATCCGTCGATTTCGATAGACTTTTTAAATATGTTGTTTCCTCGTGCAGAATTTCTTTAGTCCAGTTTTTCTCAGGCATTTCATTAGGTGATAGGATTCCGAAATATTTCCCTGGAGTGCTTGATATAGTAGCTGTGGAAAGATCGTCCATTAAGTCAGTGAAGTCAAATTCGGGATTGTCCTCCTGAACGTTTTGCATTTTTTTCTGGAGTTCCGCTTTCAAGGACGGGAGATTTTCTTCCTTAATCTCCTTTCTGCCATGTATGACACAATAAGCCACGTAAGGAGGCAATTGTTCCGATGCCCTAGGGACTGGAGGCGAAATAGAAATGAGCGTGAAATTGAAACTCTTGCGTTCAATTGACTCGAATGTCCGGTACTGGAGTTTCAGCAAGTAAGTCATTCCATCGTTCTGATCAAAAGCTAACATATGATTCAGCTCTTTCCATTCGCTCGTTGGTTGTCTCTGGCAAATGCGTGACTTCAGAAGTTTGAATCCTATCATGCTGCACATGCGCGAACTTTTGACCGGCAGGACAGAAAATCGTGAGTTCCGGCTCAGGGAAGATGTGCTTAATCAACCCATGTCAGGATGCAACAGATTCGAGGGTGCTTACAAGGTAAGAGGAACAAGCGCAGATCAGGCTGGCCCAACTTGGAACTGCTCATGTCTTCTTATTAGATAGAAACTTAATACGGCGAGCAAGGCTGAAGCGCGGAAATGAAGCACCACGGCACGACATACACCCCAACACGATTTTCGCAAGCTTTATCCCTACAATCTCACGATTCTGTTTTTATCGACGATCTACTTGTTGTCTGAACCTGACGTTCAACATGCGACAATAATGAACGTGGCATTGTTTCTTCTTATCTATCGTCTCCCCGTCATGACTTCAACTGATCTGCTCTCCCATCTTCGATCATCCCAACTTCGATCATCCCCGCTTTGATTTTGATACAGCCAACATTTTGTTACCAAACAGGGTAAGATGACCCACAGTTGGGAGCTATATATAGACCTCATCACACTAGAGCACTGACTTGTCGTGCCTTTGTCGTGCCTTAAAAGCTCGGACCGAATGTCACGGACTTGCCTATTTGTTGGTGAGAATTAAAAAGATTAATACCCATGGACCGGATTTCGCCGAATTCCGTCATTGAAAGTTATTGAAGTGCAATAATGTTCAATCATGACCCTGATCACCGTATAGGAAAAAGAGATACACTAGATCAGTCCTCCTACGTGCGATCGCACTTTGCGATCTTCATAGATGAACTAATCGAAATCGGCTTTGTTTCTATATAGTAATCTCATAGAAATGTTCTTACGCCTAAACAGCGCGCAGAAATCTTGCGTACGCTAGAGAACATGACCAACATACCGCAGCGGTATCAAAAAAGGATATGACGCTTTGTGAAATCAGCCTTGGGTCTAACAACATCATTCCTCAATCCGCGTAATGCGAATCACTAGGATATGGAGAAGACAGTCCACTATAAGCAAACTCACAGAGTATACAAGGTCTTTGTTCGATTTGTATAGAAGCTTTCACGTACGTTTCAACGAATTCACCAGCAGGGCAAAATACCTAGCTTAGCAAGTATTCAAGTTCATATTATAGACGTGCGAGCTTGACAAAGGGTTATGATGAGTTATATATTCCACACTCACTATATTTGCGCCCGGGAGGTTAGGAAGGCTTGAGAAGGGCATAGTTCTGCGTGATGTAGATCTAATCTGGACTTTCACCGTGCATGTAATACGTTATGACATTTCCGACCTTAAACTCTCTTCTCAGAATAACAATGGTAGGAATGTTCTTAAATGAACAATATCTATCTCTATCGACTCTGAGGCTTGTGACTAACAGTACCTTAGAACAGGGTAGTATATATGATAGTCACATTCAAGCACTCACCGTTTTTATTTGTTTATTGCGCAAAGGGGTATTGAAACATTCATTTGACACGAATCACATTGCACGAAAGTACGATTTGAGTAGCTTAGATCCGTCATGATGAGCAGAATGTCAAAACATCTACATTTCTCGGAAGGTAGGAATTGTAGTTTCCAGCCGAGTATCGAGCTCCAGACCCTTTTTCCCCACAGTGGATCATGCATCTAGACCCGTCTGTGGCGTACACAACAAAATATAATAATATTATATATACTCTATCACAAGTAGCCTGAGAGACATGTTCTTTCTTCTTTAGTTTAGTTATGAGAAAATGATCAATTATTGAAATCTTCATTCATTACAGTACATCAAATAATATGGCCGGTAACAGAAAATAATAATAATAATAAATATGATAGAAACAGAATGATTGCAAACTTTCTTTTATTCGCCACCAATTTAGTATGAGACTCGGTTGGCGACTACTAGTCCTCCATCTCGATTTCGTCTTCTGCTCCTTCGGCAATATCATCTTCGCTATGTAGAGACTCGTTCTCGCCGACTACAGAGCCTGCTCCGCTCGTACCTCCGTGGACTTTTCTATGTCGTCGCAGATTAGACACTACGCTGAAATGACGACCACAGCCTTCAACTTCGCATCTGAACGCTGTGAATGATAGGTTAGTATACATGTTCATGAAGAAACTGATAAAGGTAGGTCTTACGTTTCTCTCCCGTGTGACTATACATGTGCGTTTGTAGCGAGCTCGGTCTTGTAAATCTTTTATCGCATACTTTGCATTTATGCTTTTTCTGAGAATAAGATGAGACTTTACTTTGGAAGGAACCCATCATCGATTCTGGCGTATTACTTGATCCACCTGATTGTGTTGTTGATATTTTAGATTGGGATTGTGTTATGGGAAGGGAGGAGCTGATGGATGTACCGCCTAGCGATCGGACGAGGGACAATTTTCTATCTTCATAATCTTCGGTTCCCGAATCATATCCACCACAATACGAAGTTTCGCTAACGGAACTGCCGTGGTAACTTGGAGCATAAGAGCTGCTAGTAGAAGCTACGGAACCTCGAGAGGAATGTTGTGATAATGAGGGAGGGAAACCGTAAGACTCGATGGACGATCGTGTCGATCCTTGATCACCGTATATATTCCGAGGTGTAATGTCGGAAAGAGGATTCATGACACCTCTACTAGCATCGAGTGCTTCTACAAAGCTTTGTCTTTCAGCGTCGGTCGCGTATCGAAGCCTAGTTTCCATGTCAATCAATGAGGCTTGTTGCGTTTTATATAATTCGATAGGATCGATTGGAAGATAATTGGAAGGACAAGATTGTGGTGAGGGTACTGACGGGTTGTTAATCCGACGGTCTAAAAAGCCGGGATATGAAGCAAACTTTTGAGGATATGATGTTGCTGCTGCTGCAACTTGTTGTTGCTGTTGCTGCTGTAAAAACTGTCTATTTTGCTGCTCTTGCTGTATTTGATGGAGTTGCTGTAAAGCCTGGAGTTGTGTAGAGTACGTGTCGTTAGGATAGTGCGGGTTGAGCGGAGTTATTGGAGAGATATGGTCGGCAGAACCAAAAGATCTTGCAGAAAATGCGCCAGCTGATATTGGAGATATATATTGGCCAGCAGCAATATTTCCAGGCAAAAGATGGTTGGCAGTAGATATAGCTAATGTAGGCATCGCGGTCGGTCCCATTGGCAAAGACATCGAACCGGAAAGAGCAGAATTGTTTACAGATGATGCATTTCTCGAATGATTAGCGCTTGGAATTTGTTGCGCCGACATAGCATTCGAGTGCATCTGTCCCATTGCAATTGCGGCAACATTATTGGCGGATTGTGCCGCGGCAGCAGCAGCCCAAGGATTTGTGAACAGTGGTATTTGTTGTTCTTGTTGTGCTTGAGCAAGAGCAGCATATTTCAAATGATCGAATGATAAGCCTGACTGAACAGCAATGTTTTGTTGTTGCTGTTGAGTCTGATCTTGTCCTACCATGGGTATCATTATGAGGGTCGTCTCTGGTCGTCCAATATGGTTCTCGCAAATTTCGATAGCTGCAAGCACTGAAACATGTGATTGACTGATCAGATCTGGAACGCTTTCACCACGTGGAAAGATCTAATGCGACAAACGTATTCGGAAATGTGGAAGATCGACCGGCAAGATATTGTCAAGGGTTGATAAAGATGAACAGGATCGGCAGTGTATTTAGATCATCTACTGTATGAGTGTCTGTTGTGGCTTGAAGTCTCTTTTACGGACGTTCCTGCATCTATTGCCGAAAAATACGACAAAATAGCGGCTGTTGATGAACAACTGATTCCACTTTGCGAACGTCCGAGTTTATCAACGAAAGAGGAAAAGATGTCCTGGCAGAAGAAAAGTCCCTGTCGATCACAGCGATGTGAGTTGCGTTTCAGATTGATCGTTGAATTGATGGTATGGGTCGAGTGGAGCAATGGCTTGGTGTAACAGGTTCTGAATAGTGGAAAGTCGAAAAGATAAATGACGAAAAGAGATAAATTGCATGTAGATCTTTCCAGACAAGTAGATATTCGAAACGAGTTGATGTGGGGGGTGTTTTTTCTCGAACGATACAGAGAAGCAAAAAGTTAGGCTTTGATTGGATGTGGCGAACCATTCATGGAAAGTCATTCTTGTGGGAAGGAAACATGACGTAGATTGAGAAGGACCCTTGAACTTTAAATCGAGACCATTATTTTATCAATTATCAATTATTAATCGTTGGCGACTGGGCCAAGAAAACAAAACAACCTTTTTTTGAAATACGTTGATCGCCGGTTTTGTAGAGTAATCAAAAACCCTTTTAATTGTTATATAGGAGGAGGACTTTATGTGGCGAGATTTTAGCATTCGCAACGTATGTTTTCATTCGCTATCATATACTGCACATAATTCTACTGAGCATGATTCGTAAGAATGGTAACGAAGGAAAGGGTGGTTGTTCCCGAAAGTCTAACGATTACGAAAATGGGAAATCCAAACAATAAATTTACGTCATACCGGACCATAGCTTGTTTGTCAGTTCCGTGGATCGAAGTCCGCGCACTAACGGACAATCATTTTCAAGACATTATCGTAAATACCATTCGATTTCCCCATCTCCTAAAAACCAGCACTTTCATTCCACAAAACCAGTTTTATGAAATTGCATTTTCCTCTTCAAGCAATCGTGTTTCTTTTTCGTCTCCAACGGCTTTCCTTCCTTTTGCCAAGCCGTAGCGTTTTTCTGACGCGTGGGTACAAACAGTGCAAACACTTTTATACATTTATACGTTTTTCGGTTTTGTAATCAGGTCCACGTTTCGAATAGTTGTAACCTTAAATGACCTGATTTGATTCTGACATCATAAGAAAGTACTGTACTGTGCTGTAGAAACAAGGGTCCATATACAGTACCGTATACGATGGTTGTGGGGTTAGTGTGCCGGCTTACAACCAATGAAATCAAATCAACCCAAATCATGTCAATGAAGAGCAAGTGTCTGGATTTCTCAAAAGTTGGATTGAACAAAGTCACGATTGTTGCCGTGTCCAATACAGTACCCCGTGAATAAATCAAATTAAACTAAATAATCTTCGTTGATCTATGTTTATGTTTATGTTTACGGTCAAGAAAATGACGTGGGCTTTGGAATGTTTAAAGAAGAAAGTCGTTGATCACCCGATCTGTCTCAGCATTTTCTACCCGGAGGCTCGGAGTTTCGGCACGCCCAAACTATCAAAGGGTGTGTGTACTGGAGTTCTTCACTGACAAGGTTTATAAATAGAGACCACGTTTCGTTCTTTTTCATGGCCAGACTCTTGCGCTATACTGTAACAAGACCAATACAGTCAAGCGTCAACTAATGTTCACGCTGTTTATGCGTATTCGCTAATGCTGATTGCACTCAAACGTAATTATATAGACATAAATATATACTGTACACATAAATACATACACAGGTGAATAAAAGAATTGTTTTACAATTGACTATCTTCTCCATCATCAACGTCAAGACTGCTATTCCCTCCAAGACTGTCAGCTTTAGCTAATCTACCAACGGTACCTTGTAGCCTAGCCATATTTTCTCGAGTCAGTGGTTGATTCTGCGGATGTAAAAATAGACTTTTGGTATTTCTTGTCTCTTCGAATGGCGACTTTTCAATATTAGATTTAGATTCGATATCATTCCGAGCATCAATATGACCAGGCACTTCATTGCTCAGATTACATGCAGAGCCCATAATCAATTGATTATCTCTCAATTGCATGGCTTTTTCTTCGTAATCGAACCGTCGTTGTGCACTACCTTCAGGAGTTTCACTTGACCTTCGAATCGCATGGTCGCGTGCAAATTGTAACTTGTTGAAATGATCCGTCATACCCTTTACTGCACCAGGAGCTTCGACCTTGGTTGGTGTCGTCGTTACGCGGTTTGGAAGCGGTCGATGTGAGAACTGACTATTCGTACTCTTCTTTGTACGTGCGTTCTCTGGTGAATCTAAGCTAGATTGTGACTGCTGTCGTGTCGAGAGATCATTTCTTATAAGGGTGCCTTGCTTTTGTGTGGTACGATCAGCGTTTGTCATTTCTGAGCCTCGCCTTTTCACAACCTCGGGTACTTCGGCCCCCATCTTAGATGCTGATCGCTTCCGCTTCTTTTTAAGCTCGAGAGCCCATTTGATGAGCATGCTTTCAAGGATTTTACCCTTGACAGGTTTGGAAAGATAATCATTCATACCAGCACTTTCACATTTTTCACGATCGCCTTGAATAGCAGAGGCTGTCATTGCTACTATTGGTGTGTTTTGTATTCTTCGGTCAGTAATAAATGGTTCAGCATGACGTATAGTGTACGTTGCTTTGTAGCCATCCATTACTGGCATTTGTACGTCCATCAAGATAATGTCTGGTTTAGGATGTTCGGGTGTCTCTTCTTTCAACAGATAATCTAGAGCTTCTTGACCATTCCAAACAGCACAAACGGAGAAATTTAGCTTTTTGATAGTTTTTAGTGCAATTTGCTGGTTAATCGGATTGTCTTCTACAACAAGCACGTGAACACGTTGACGTTCCTCTTCGCTCAAATCAGGACTGCTATCAAGAGTGCGCGAGTGAGATGACGGCCTTCGCATTGCTAGATTACTGCTAGGCGAAGGCGGTACGGAGACTGACATCAAATCTGATATAGAGACTTCTGATCGTAATCTACTCGGTACTTGCTCCATGTCCAAAGTGGTTAACTCGTCAGAATAAAATGGAGCCTTTGTGAATGGTATGGAAAATGTGGCAACACTCCCTTGACCAAGTACAGAATCAAGTGTAATATCACCGTGCATTAGCTCAACAAGCTTGATGAGCATCGTTAGCATGTTAAAAACTAATGGGATGTCTGTAACGGTTGACTTACATTCTTACTAATGGTAAGACCAAGACCTGTACCACCAAATCTTCTAGCCGTACTGGAATCTGCTTGTGAGAATGGTTGAAATAATCTCTTCCGCACATCTTCTGCAATTCCAATCCCAGTGTCCTCCACCAAGAATCTGACCGTGACCTTTTCCGAGTCTTCCTTGAGTATTTGGATTCCCATTCTTACATGTCCTTCACTGGTGAATTTGATTGAATTGGTTAAAAGATTCGTCAATATCTGTCGTAGTCGACCCGGATCCCCAATGACTTTGAGTCGTTGTAGCTCTTGTGTCTCATCGATAAAGTTTAGACCTTTTCGCTCGGCTGCAAAGCTCAACATTTTATTGACATCCATTACAACAACGTTTAGGTCAAATTGTACTTCTTCAATGTCGAGTCGTCCACTCTCAACCTTTGAAAAATCAAGGATATCATTAATGACTGTTAACAAACCATTAGCAGATCGTTGAAGATTTTCAGCACATTCACGTTGATCTGCCGTTAGTGTGCCTTCAGTATCGTCAAGTAGAAGTTCTGCCATTCCAATGACACCAGCGATGGGAGTTCTGGTTCGAGTCAGTAAAGAGGAGTTCCACGTATCATATTCAAGTATTCTTACCTTATTTCGTGACTCATGTTGGCAAGGAATTGTGACTTCATCTTACTTGCTTCCTTTGCTGCCTCACTTTGAGCATGTAATCGACCATTTTCCCGATCCCTCTCGAGTAATTCGAGCTCCCGCTTCTTCAACTCAGTAACGTCCATACTGACAGCTACAGCCCCTTCCACTATTGTTTCACCTTCGAAAGGACCAGCGCGTTGTTGTCGATGTAATGGCACAAAGCGTGTCCTGTAATATAGTTGCGATGTTTCAGCGGCAATCTCTACAGTTTCGTTAGATGCCCTACCATCAAGAACATCGGCAATCGGCTTCCCCATTAGCGAGTGCAATGGCATTCCAGAGGCGTCTCTCTGATCTCCCAATATTTCAAAGATACTTCTACCCAACAGCGGCACTGTCGAATCACCATTATTTGTGAAAATTCGTGACCCTTCATGAAGTATCAATTCCTTATCCCGATTCACCGCCCACAAGGTTATTTTTGCATGTTCAATGACTTTGAGCAACTGTTCTCTTGTTTGTTTGGCTTGTTCTCGTGCCTCGACGAGCTCATGAATATCGGTACATGTTCCGAACCTTATGATTGTAAGAATTCTTCAGATCAAAGTTATGATATGATTGTTTACTTACCACTTGACAATCTTGCCATCGTTGTTCTTCATAGGCACTCCTCGACCCAACATCCACCTCCATTCTCCAGTCCTTGACCGACAACGATATTCCGTCAGATATTCATTGCCTGTAGCTATAGAAGTTCGCCATCTTTCATTTGCTATCTCGGCGTCATCTTTCAAAAATGCATTTGTCCATACATGGCCAAGACTTTCCTCTTCCTTTGCGCCGGTATAATCATACCAACGTTTGGAGAAATAATCGACCGAGCCTTGATCATCAGCCGTCCATACCATGACCGGTATCATATTCGCAATATCTTCAAACTGTCTCTCATTTTGTACTTGTTGTGCTGAAATCGTGTTTGCATATTCAGTTATGTCACGGAATATCACCAAACCACCCAGAAACTCGCCAGTCTTTTCATCAAAAATCTCCTCGCCATCAACGTCGAATAACAGTCTAATGCCAGTAAAATCATTCTCCATTCCTACTCGTCTCGCAGTGAAACGCTTTTGTGTCTTCATCAAGTGCATAATAGGATATTCTTCAATTCCAAGTTCACGCGTAAAATCACCTGTAAACAACTTGTACTGACCTAAAAATTCCCTCTGTTCAACAGAAGATGCGTCAGACGCGCCGCCTCCAAGAAGTTTCATCGCTGCTTTATTCGGGATACCAAAAGATTCATCCTTCCACATAGCATAGACAGGCATGGGTAGAGCATTAAGTAGCGCATCCTTCATCTTGCTAGATTTGGATAGTAATGTAGATGAATTTCCACTCGCGGACGCGTTATTTGCAGGACCGTTTGGAAGCCAATTATTCAAACTCGAGCTAGGACTACTAGAATGACTAGAATAATACGTCCGTCTTCCAGTCGAGCCAGAACTACTGCCCGAGCTCATGCCAGACATGTAATTCCTATGCATCTTTGTTACCGTTCTTGATCCCGACCTTTTCTGCAATGTTGCAGCATTGTGAGTTGCGGTAAAAGTAAGCGTGAAATATTGTTGACCGTCAAGCCACCAGACTGATATGATGAGAGTAGCCTCTATTAGACTATTCTGTACCACTGGGCTTGCTTGTTTCTTACTTTCCTGACTAGACACTGGCAACCCAGTCTTTGAATTCCGAACAGAAGAAAAGACAACATCTAGGACCACCTCGTGAATCATCGTTCGATCAAAACGTGGTATAGCAGGCTTGACAGTCTCTGTGTTGTGAACAACAGCATGTGATGATTTCGGCGTTGTCTGTCCGTTACCATTACCACTATCGTCTTCAAGTATAGGTGTCTTTGTCCCTTCTATCGCATCTGCTAGTATGCTTTCCAAAAAGTCGTCCCATGTTACCCATATTGGATTTCCATTCTGTAATACATCTATTCCTAATTCGCCCATCGAATAACCATATAAAATATCTGTAGCGCTTTGAGGTCCAGTGTCGCCTTTTGTGAAGTCATCTGGATTGAAGAGTGGCTGTGGTTCATCGATGTCGTCAAGGTCGATTCCAAACAGTCTACCGATCGCTTCGTTGGCCATTACAACAGTCTTGTCTGCTGAAAGGACTAATACTGGCATGGGAAGATATTGCAAGGCGGTAAAAGCCATGTCTACTGCAAATTGAGAAGCCGGCATTTGTATAGACATTGTCGAACATCTAGCTGATCCAGAAGGGGATGGATCGCGACTGACATCTCTGAGATCCGAAAAGCCAAAATATCCATCACCGCCATGCCCATTTGGATGACGCGGCTCGGGTTCTGATCGAGGTAGTGGAATGGCATTTATATCCCGACTTCGCATTTTATATGATATTGTTGATGACCGCATTGATGGAAGGAGTTTTTAGGTCAACAGCATCGTGCATAGTCCCGAGAATGTTGTTACATATCCAGCCGTCTTTTTGTATTCGTTTGACTTCCCTGTTTACAATAACAAAGGGTTCTATTTGATTTCCAAATTACTGAATGTCATTCTTCAATCGTAGACGCCATGTAAGTATATGCAAAATAGGGAACATGCTACAGTATTTGGTGCCTACGGCCATGCGTCAACGGTAAGCGGTGAAAACGTTTTAACTTATATAGATCTTTTTTATCATTATATGGGAGAATATGCTTTCGTAACTGTATATCTTTACGATCTACCCCACACAATTCTGCCCTACATCTTACATCTCACAGCGAATTCGGAGTGATAACATGACATGCAAGAGTATAGGGTATGGATAATATGGTAACAAGGTGGGACATATTGGTTGACATACTATCTATCAGCTATTAAAATATACAGTTTTCAAGATATTACTATAGCCATCATATAATAAAAGAGACGAAGATCTTTTGACAGCCAGCTCTAATTTAAAGCTGTTTACTCGTCATCCGCATTAATAATATAAGGTTATACGTTTAAGGTGTAATCCGGAGATTTTGCGGTCTTTCATGGTCTAGACTTGCTAGTTATTATTGCATAGTTTATCTGATTTACAATATCACTCCAGCAAAATCACAGGCTTCAGAGCGTGATGTTAAGAGTTACTGATGTAAATAATGGCCAGAAACAAGAAGCAGACACTGGAGCCATTCATCGAGCAATGGTATAATCTAATCAGAGGGTACATGGAAGTTTCATGCTTGAGTTCTTGACATAGCTTCAAAAGACTTGTCGGCACAAATTGTCATGTCTTCACCTTCAGTCCTCCGTTTATTTCCCCTACTCACTCTTTCTAATATATTATATCTTTCAATCACATCTCAGGTCTTATTCTTATATATCGATCCTGAACCATTGACGCGACGACAGACCATTATTTTTGATTCAATTATTGCTGCATGTTTGATATGTTATTTTCGCACGTGGCTGTCGCATCCAGGCGTAATACCAAAGCAATGGCTAGGTACAGCAAGGTTCAATGAGCAAGATGTGCTATTACAAGAGCAGGAACATGACAGTACTCGCACGAGATGGTGTAAGCGCTGTGAAATGGCCAAACCGCGTAGAAGTCATCATTGTAAAACTTGTCAACGGTAGTGATTTAGTCCAATATCTTACAATGACAATGAAATACTGATTACTCGTGTGAGCAGATGTATTCCTAAAATGGATCATCATTGTCCATGGGCAGGTAGGTCATTTGTCTGCCTGTTATTAAACGTAAGTCGCTGAAACAAATGTAGGGAATT